>MLJW01000140.1_pt1 | contig 69933 bp, 63 predicted proteins | sample 888231 | NCBI WGS metagenome assembly MLJW01 (sample SAMN05788063, study PRJNA343431) | mine drainage metagenome | isolation source: sample collected from the inflow into an acid mine drainage treatment plant... | place: Germany: Lusatia, lignite mining district
TATACTCTCAATCGAAACTCAATGCAGTAGCTCGTCAGTTAAATGAACGACCACGGAAGACATTGGATTTTGAAACACCCGCCGAGAGATTTAACGCATGTGTTGCGTTGATCGGTTGAGCTGACAGTAGAGGAACGGACGGCAGTGTTAGCGGAGACAAACTGTCAAAATTCGGCCATGAGCTGCCCTTAGCGAGTGTCCGCTGTAGGATGCGAATTCAACAGTAGACATACCAGAGCGGCCCAAGAACTGTAAATCAATCACAAAGTTCGGATATCCTGAATATCATATTAGCCGCCAGCAGGCCATGTACTTCCCTAATTTTTTTCATGATGGCCGCCAAATTCGTAGCGCAGTGCGGACAGCAATTTGTCGCCATAGTCGGCTTCGCCGCGCGACGTGAAGCGGTTGAAAAGTGCGGCAGTCAGCACCGGGGCAGGTGTACCGGATTCGATCGCGGCGATACTGGTCCAGCGGCCTTCCCCGGAATCGGAAACGCGTCCGCCGAATTGTTTGAGGTCGGCATCGCCGTGCAGCGCGTGCGCGGTCAGATCGAGCAACCATGAGCTGACCACGCTGCCGCGCCGCCACAGCTCGGCCACTTCGGCGACATCGATTTCGTAACGGAATACTTCCGGATCGCGCAACGGAGTCGTTTCTGCATCCGCCTGCCGCGGCGCGCCGCCCACGTTGGCGTGGCGCAGCAGATTGAAACCCTCGGCGTACGCAGCCATCATTCCGTATTCGATGCCGTTGTGTACCATCTTGACGAAGTGCCCTGCACCTTCCGGTCCGCAGTGCAGGTAGCCAATCTCTGCCGGGCCGGGTTGGCCTGTGCGGCCTTCGGTGCGCGGCGCGGTTTCCACGCCCGGCGCGAGCGAGGAAAAGATGGGTTGCAGATGTGCCACTGATGTTTTCTGGCCGCCTATCATCAGGCAATAACCGCGATCCAGTCCCCAGGTGCCGCCGCTGACGCCGACATCCACGTAATGTATGGACTTGGAGTGCAGGCTCCTGGCGCGGGCGATGTCGTCCTTGTAATAAGAGTTGCCGCCATCGATGATGATGTCCTCCGCATCCAGCAACGTAGCCAGTTCGGCGATGCCGGCATCCACTACGGCTGCCGGCAGCATCAGCCATATGGCGCGCGGCGAACTCAATTTGTTGACCATGTCCCGCATGCTGGTGGCGGGTGTGGCTCCTTCCTGCGCAAGTGCCCGCACCGCCTCGCTGCTGCGGTCGAACACCACGCATTGATGGCCGGCTTTCAGCAAACGACGCACCATATTCGCGCCCATGCGTCCCAACCCTATCATTCCGATCTGCATATTTATTCTCCAGATTAAATCAACTGACTTCCGGCATGGCAGCCCGGTCAACATGCCATTCGGACGATCCGGCCCGTGCGGCGGGCAATGATTCCCCGTCGATGATCGCTTTCAGTGCGGCGCGTTTGCCTGCACCCGTCACCAGGAATATCCGATGCCGTGCCTGCTGCAGTGTATGCAATCCGAGCGAAACACGCTGCGGCGGCGGCTTGGGCGCATTGAAGACGGCTACAGCGGCATCGCTCAACTCGGTCGCCGGATTGTCCGGAAACAGGCTGGCGGTGTGGCCGTCCTCACCCAGGCCGAGCAACACAAGGTCTAGCGGGGCATAATCATTCAGCAGCATGGCATAATTTCGCGCCGCATCATATGCGCCGTATTCTGCGGCGATGGTATGGATATTCGCCGGCGGAATGGCCACATGGTCGAGCAGGGCGGCATAGGCCATCGTGTCGTTGCGCTGTTTATCGCCGCGAGGCAAGCACCGCTCGTCGCCAAAAAAAACTTGAACGCGCGCCCAATTCACCGGCAGGTAGCGCAACTGTTCGTAACAGCGACGCGGCGTTTCACCACCTGCCAGTGCGAGACGAAATTCGCCCCGGGTAGCGATGGTCTGCGCCGCAAGGTCGGCGACACGTTCTGCCACGCAGGTTGCCAGAGCCGTATCGTTTTCATGGATTGCAAGTTGTGCGGGCTGGAACGTCATTTTTCTCGCTTCATCCTCCGGTTCGCGCATCAGTAAGCCTGTGTATCCGATCCGCCCGGATCCAGCGAATGACGCCAGAACTGGTCTTCGCGATCAAACAGGCAATACGTGCCGCGCGGCCCCCAGCTGCCGGCAGGATAGGTATTGATGAATTCGCGCTCCATCGACCATACCTTGAGAACCGGATCGACCACATGCCAGGCCGCCTCCACTTCGTCTATGCGCAGGAACAGGGAGTGGTCGCCCATGATCACATCGAGCAGCAAGCCTTCGTAGGCATCGTAATCCTCTTCGCCATCCTTGCGGTATGTTGCATCCAGGCTGATGGTACGCGTATGCAGGTCCAGCCCGGGGACTTTGACCTGCATTTCCATTTTCATGCAATCGTCCGGCTGGATGCCGAGCATGATCCAGTTCGGCTGGGGCGGCCCCTGCCTTGTGTGTCGCAACAGATCCTGCGGCGGATTCTTGAAGCGGATGCAGATCGCCGAACTGTTCTGGGCAAGGCGCTTTCCGGTACGCAAATAGAACGGGACTCCGGCCCAGCGCCAGTTATCGATGAACAATTTCATGGCGGCGTAGGTTTCAGTCGTGCTGTCCGGGGCAACATTCTTTTCCTCCAGATAACCCGGAACCGCCTTGCCGTCGATGCTGCCGCCGGCATACTGGCCGCGAAACGCGTGGGCATGCACCGCATTCTGGGTGATCGGGCGTATGGCCTTGAACACCTTCACCTTCTCGTCGCGCAAATGCTCGGCCTCCATGGACAGCGGCGGCTCCATCGCCACCAGGGCCATGAGTTGCAGCAAGTGGCTCTGGATCATATCGCGCAATGCACCCGAACCCTCGTAATAATCCGCGCGACCATCCACGCCCAGCGTTTCGGAATGGGTGATCTGCACATGATCGATGTAGTGATGATTCCACAAGGGCTCAAGCAACAGGTTGGCAAACCGAAACACCATGACGTTCTGCACAGTGCCTTTGCCGAGATAGTGATCGATGCGGAATATCTGCGGTTCGTTCAGGTGCCGATACAGGCTGGCCTGCAGCGTCTGTGCGCTCTGCAGGTCGTAGCCGAAGGGTTTTTCGATGACCACGCGCCGCCAGCCGTTCTTCTGCTGGAGCAGACCGACGCTGCCCAGCTTGTCGACGATGCCGGGATAGTCGGTCGGTCTCACCGCCATGTAATAGACGATATTGGGCGGCAGATCGGGACCGTCATCCAGCAATTTCTGCAGGCGCGAGTAGGCGGTATCGTCGTCCGGCGGAATGGCAAAATAATGCAAGCGCCCGCAAAAGCGCTGAAGTGCGGCCTCGTCGATATCGCGCCCGTGCAGTCCGCGCAATATCCCGCTGACAAATTCCAGCCATTCCGTACGCACGCGCGGCGTGATGTCGCATCCGAGAATGACCATATGATCCGGCAGTCGCTGTGCCGTTTCCAGATGGAACAGAGCCGGGATCAATTTGCGTCTGCTCAAGTTGCCACCGGCACCGAAGATGGTCAATGTGCAGGAATCCAGAGTCTTCATACCGGACATCTTTTCAGTTCAGGCGACAGATCTGGTTTGTTCATGCCGATATTCCTTTTCATTTTTCGATTGGGCGCGGCGAAGTTTCAGCCAGGCATCCAGCGTGCATGCGACCGACCATGCCTGGGCAGGACAGCCTCGCGCCGTGTGCGGCGCATCGCCGTCAAATATTTCGCTCACCGTGCCCAGACCGGCTTTATTGAGATGGCTTTGTAATCCCTCCAGTCGCGACAAGGCCCGTTCCGCATTGCCGCTGACCCGGTATTCCGCCAGGGCATAATGCCCAAGCAGCCATGCCCATACCGTACCCTGGTGGTATGCACTGTCGCGCGACCAGACATCGCCTTGATAATGCGCACGGTAATCGGGACTGGCGGGTGCCAGCGAGCGCAAACCGCAAGGAGTGAGCAGGTGTCGCGCGCAGATGGCAACGACATCCTGCCGGACGTCGGGGTCTAGCGGCGTGAACGGCAGGCTGACGGCAAAAATCTGGTTGGGCCGGATGTCGTCGTTTTTGCCGGCGGGTGCGTCAAGGACATCGAACAGCCCGTTGTGTTTCGGCCGGACAAATCTCTGGAATCCAACTCGGGTCCTTGCCGCCATCGCCGCGTATTCTTTCGCGCACTGTTCATCCTTCAATACGTGGGCGAAATACTCCATCGTCTGCAAGGCGTTGTACCACAGGGCATTTATTTCCACCGGTTTGCCGGTCCGCGGGGTGATGACATTGTCGCCCGCTCGCGCATCCATCCAGGTCAGCTGCACACCGGTTTCGCCCGCGCGCAGCAGACCGTCTGACACATCCATGCCGATGCCGTGGCGTGTGCCCTTGCGATAATGCTCGATGATCTGCCGCAATATCGGCCACGCGTAAGCCAGCGACGGCAAATCATTGATGGCCGAAAAATACGCGCGCCAGGCCTCGATGAACCACAGTGCCGCATCTGCCGTGTTGTATTGGGGGGCCTCGCCATTGCCCGGAAAGAAATTGGGCAGCATGCCGCCGTCCACCAGCGGCAGGTAACCCAGCAACAGGCTGCGTGCCTGCCGGTAGCGTCCGGTTGCCAGCATCAGCCCGGGCAGCGCGATCATGCTGTCGCGCCCCCATTCGCCGAACCACGGGTAGCCTGCCACGACGGCATCGCGCCCGTGGACATCCTGCTCATTGCGAATCACAAAGCTGTCCGTTGCCAGGATCAATTGGTCTATCCATGCGGGTGCCTGTATCAATTCCGGCACGGTGATCTTCGCGCGGGTCAGCATGGCCAGGTCGCGCGCCTGAAAGCGCCGCATCGCGTCTTCCATGTAGTAGGCCGGTTCATCCTCCTCGATGGAAGCGGTCAGCCCGACCCAGTGCCCGGCATGAATGGGAAAGGTCATATAGCCGACGCACAAATGGCGATCCAGGTTGGACAGGCCGCGATCACGCTCCGCGGGCAAATCGAAATCTTCTACCCAATAATCCGCGCTCTGCACCTCGCCACAGCGGGAATGAAAATGCAGGGTAGGGCAGTCCGGATAACTGATATCCAGTTCGCGATCGCTCGTCTGGAAAGAGGGCGAATTGTTTTCAAATCCGGTGATGCCGTGATGATCTCGCACATTGGTCAGCAACCGCACGCGCAATTCCACTTTGCGTTCCGCGGGGTTTTCCAGCAAGCGCCAGGCCAGGCTGGTGCTATGCCTGCCGTACTCCATCCAGATGCGGGCTTCGATCAGCAGGTCATCCAGACGGTAGCGCCAGACCGGCATGCGCCCGTCCAGCCGGAACGACTCTATGGCAAGATGTCCCTGCGGCTCCACTGTACCGCTGCCCCATCGATTGCTATGCAAAGGGGTGACGCGATCACCGTCCAGCAACTCGGCATCGGCCTTGGCAAACAGCAGATTGCGCTGCAAATGCGAGTGAAACGGCGCGATCAGCAATCCGTGGTAACGCCGGGTCAGCGTGCCCGCGACCGTTCCGCCGGCGTAACCTCCTTTGCCGTTGGTCAGCCACCATTCATGCTGTTCCGCAAGTTCGAGCGTGCCGCAGACTTCGCGATCCAGATGTACCAGCTGTGGCAGCGATTGTTTCATTACTGTCTCCTTGCCCCGCCCATGCCCGCTCTATATGGCTTGGCGATTAAACGGCAGAAGCCGTTATTGGTGTTGCCTTCACCCTTGTCACTCCAGGGACCGATAGCCCGATACCCGCATGCCCCTAGAATTTTTCCATCAGCATTTTTTCCAGCTTGACCTGGTCCGCGGTGAAACCGCGTATGCCCTCGGCAAGTTTCTCGGTGGCCATGGCATCCTCGTTCATTGCCCAGCGGAATTCGGCTTCTGTCATCGGCATCGGTCGCACTTCGGTCACGCCCGTGTCGGCCAGCTTGCGTGGCAGCGAACCTTGCGTGGCTTCCAGTTTTTGCAGAAAAACCGGTGCGATGGTGAGGCGGTCGCATCCGGCCAGTGCCAGAATTTCGTCCATATTGCGAAACGAGGCGCCCATGATGATGGTCTGATAGCCGTGCGCCTTGTAGTATGCGTAGATCTGGCGTACGGAGAGCACGCCGGGGTCTGCTTCAGCCGCAAAATCCTGACCGCTGTGCGCCTTGTGCCAGTCCAGAATGCGTCCGACGAAAGGAGAGATCAGTGTCACGTTCGCTTCCGCACAACAACGCGCCTGGGCAAAGCCGAACAGCAACGTAAGATTGCAATTGATACCCTCGTGCTCGAGGATCGATGCCGCTCGTATGCCTTCCCAGGTCGAGGCGATCTTGATCAGCACACGGTTGCTGGCTATACCCGCGGCGCTGTAAAGACGGATCAGTTTGCGCGCCTTGCTCACTGTGGCCGCAGTGTCAAAGGAAAGCCGTGCATCCACTTCGGTCGAGATGCGCCCCGGAACGTACTTGAGAATCTCCAGCCCGACGCCCACCGCCAGTTTGTCCATCGCATCGTGTGCCTGTTGCATACGGTCGTCGCTTTGCGATTTGCCCCATGCGACCGCATCGGCGATGAGCGGAACGTACTCCGGCAGGGTTGCCGCCTTTAACAGCAGGGACGGGTTGGTCGTCGCATCCTGCGGCCGGTGATGGCTGATCGCGCCGATATCGCCCGTGTCCGCCACGATGACGGTCATTGATTCAAGTTGTTCCAGCAGATTGGCCATATTTATTCCTGAAATTTAGGGGTGCAAAACTGTTGCCGGGTTCTCAATGCCGTTGTTGCCGAGGGCGGCATTTCAATATGCAACTGCCAGAGGTTCTTCTGAAGCCATGTTCAACTGCGCTTGTTGCCGGATCGTTTGCCTTTTCGGGAGTGGCTCGACGCGCCAGATCTTTTCGGCGTACTCGCCGATACTTCGATCGCTGGAGAACTTGCCCATACCTGCCACATTGAGGATCGCCTTGCGTGCCCATTCGTCGGGCTTGTTGTAGAGGGCGTCGACCTTTAGCTGACAATCGACGTAAGCGGCATAGTCGGCCAGGAGCAGGAAGCGGTCGCCGCCTTGCGTCAGGTTGTCCACGATCGCGCGGAAGCGTTCCGGTTCTTCCGGGGAGAAATAGCCCGAGCCGATCATATCCAGTGCCTGGCGCAGTTCGTCGTTGGCGTGGCAATGATCCCGCGGAATGTAGCCATGTCGGCGCAGTTTGGCGGCCTCCTCGATGTTCAGTCCGAAGATGAAGATGTTGTCCCATCCCACTTCGGCGCCGATCTCGACGTTGGCACCATCCATCGTGCCGATGGTAAGCGCCCCGTTCAGCGCCATCTTCATGTTGCCCGTGCCGGATGCCTCCGTTCCCGCAGTCGATATCTGTTCGGACAAATCGGTGGCGGGAATGATGTCTGTCGCGATTGCAACGTTATAGTTTGGGATGAATACCACTTTCAGCAACCCGTGCATGGCGGGATCGTTGTTCACGAAGTCCGCCACATCGTTGATCAGTTTGATGATGAGCTTGGCTGCGGCGTAACCCGGTGCTGCCTTGCCGCTGAAGATGACCGTGCGCGGCACAAGGCCTTCCGTCTTTCCGGCGCGGATGCGGTTGTACCGGGTGACGACATGCAGCAGGTTGAGCAATTGGCGCTTGTATTCATGGATACGCTTGATCTGCACGTCGAACAGCGAGTCGGGATTGACCTCGATTTTCAGGTGTTCGCGGATATAGGCCGAAAGCTTCGCCTTGTTGGTTTGTTTGACGGACATGAATGCCTGCTTGAAGGCTTTGTTCTCCGCGAGCGGTGCGAGCCTTTCCAGTTCCTCCAGCCCGGTTTTCCATCCCTCCCCGATGTGCCGGGTTATCAGGGCGGACAACGCCGGGTTGGCCTGGTTGATCCAGCGGCGGGGAGTGATGCCGTTCGTGATGTTGATGATCTTGCCAGGGTAGATTTGTTCGAAATCGGCGAAGGTGGTGCTTTTCATCAGATCGGTATGGATCTCTGCCACGCCATTCACCTTGTGGCTGCCAACGATGGCAAGGTGCGCCATTCTGACCCGTTTGCCCATATCCTCGTCTATGATCGAGATGCGCCGCAGCAACTCGATGTCACCGGGATTGCGGTGCATCACATCGTGCAGGAATCGGTGGTTGATTTCGTAAATGATCTGCATGTGGCGGGGCAGCACCCTTTCGAACATTTCCAGCGGCCAGGTTTCCAATGCTTCGGGCATCAAAGTATGGTTGGTGTAGGAAAAGATCCTCACCGAGATGCCCCATGCCCTGTCCCAGTCCAGATGATGAATGTCCATCAGCAGGCGCATGAGTTCGGGTATGGAGACGGAGGGATGCGTGTCGTTCAACTGGATGGCGGCCTTGTCCGGCAGAAGGTCGAAATCCCGGTGGTATTTCTGGAAACGGAAAAGGATGTCCTGCAGGGAAGCCGTAACGAAAAAATACTGCTGCTTCAGCCTGAGTTCCTTCCCCATCAGGGTCGTATCGTCCGGATAGAGGACTTTGGACAGGCTCTCCGATTCGCTTTTGTCCCCAACTGCCTTGATATAGTCGCCGTTGTTGAAGTAGCGCAGGTCAAAATCGCGCGTCGCCTTGGCGGACCACAGGCGCATGTTGTTGACCGTGTTGTTGCCGAAGCCCGGGACTGGAGTGTCATACGCCATGGCCATCACTTCCGTGGTATCCAGCCAGTGGTAGCGGTAAGTGCCGTCATCGTCCTTGCAGTGCATGACTCGACCGTAAAAATTCACCTTGTAAAGGAGGTCCGGGCGGGGGAATTCCCACGGATTGCCGTAGCGCAGCCAGTTGTCCGGGCGTTCTACCTGGTATCCGTTCTCGATATCCTGATGGAACATGCCGTATTCGTAGCGGATGCCGTACCCGTAACTGGGTATGCCGAGTGTGGCCAGCGAATCCAGGAAGCAGGCGGCCAGGCGCCCCAAGCCGCCATTGCCGAGGGCCGCATCTTCCTCGATCTCGCGCACCGCATCGAAATCCACACCCAGTTCAAGCAGCACGTCACGACAATTGTCGAAAAATCCCATGTTGAGCAAACTGTTGGCAAGCATCCGTCCGGTCAGGAATTCCATCGAGAGGTAATAGACCCGCTTGACGTCTTCACGATAGTACCTGCGCTGGGTCTCCATGCAGTGCTCTATCAGACGGTCGCGTGCGGCAAACGCGACAGCGTGAAACCAGTCGCGTACCGATGCGTTGAGAGACTCTTTTCCAACGGCATAGGTGAGCCTGTTGACGAGGGAATGCCTCAATGATTGTTTGTCAAAACCGAGAAACTCATGCTGGGGTGCGCCGTGTTTTATATTTTCAGCCATGGATGCCTCCATTATGGATAAGCGCGTCAATGCCGGAATGATGCCTGGCCGGCGGTTGTCCCGAAATGCGGTACGTCGAATTTCGGTGATACTGGCAGGTGCGGTCAAACGGTTCTGTGCGGTGTCGCTCAGCAGAAAATTGGTGAACCGGGATTTGACCGGGCCAAGTCATGCCGAGGTTCGAATCAATTCGGAATCTGCGAGCGACACACGGAACTAAATATAAGCATTACCGCGTGACCGCGTAATTAATAAAAATTCATTTTGCAGGCGATCGCAGCCATATCCGCACGACGGGCATCTGCAAGCGCCCAATGCCGTATGAGCGTCAGGCTGGCGCGGAGCAGGCAACCGGGTGCCGGGATTTTCTGGCCCCGGCCAAATTGGCGGGCGAACTCAGAAATTGTAAATTCCACCCAGGGAAATCATCCGCATGCCTATTCCGGAAACAAGCTCCCCCAGATCCTCATATTGCATACGTATGACGATTCCGTTTCCAACGTTGTACTGCCCGCCGATGCCATACAACCGGTTGGACTTCGAACCGCTTATCGAGGGTAGCGGGTTGCCGGAATTGTCAGTTGAAGAGTAGTTCATGGAGTTTCTGTCCAGCCCGAGCCTGAGGGAAACGGAAGCGGCATCGTTGATTGGAAAGGATCCCACGGCAGCAATTTGCAGCGAGTTCGTGTCGAAAGAGTAAGACGCAAGCGTTACAGGGTATCCGTAACCATACCCGTAGCCATAACCATAACCTCCGTAGCCATAGCCGTAACCTCCGTAACCACATCCTCCATAATCGCAGTTGTTGCTCGAACTCGACAGCATCGCGTAGCCGGCTTCAACTGCGAACATGGATGTGATGTTGTAGCCCCCGACAATGCGAAGACCGGCGGTGCTGGGATAAGTCGAGCCGCCGAATGTGGCGGAGGCCAGATCCATTCCGGCATAAAACTTTCCGGAAACGTCGCTTGAATCCGACGAGCCGTAAAAGTCGTTTTCAAACTCATCCGCAATGGCGTGGCCAGTCATCAATGCAGACAGCAGTGCAATCGTCACAAGATTTTTCACATTGCTCCTGTTGTTTGGCATTACTGTTAAAGAAACGCTCATGATAAAAGTACGCGTCCGGTATCGGAATCAACCAGCACTTCCCTGATGGCGGCGCCATGCCTGATTTCGATCAGATAGGCAGTTCTGCCCGCCATCAATTCGGGTTTGCCATTGCGCGGAGAGGCTTTGGAAGCTGTTCTTTCTGCGGCTGTTACGAGTGCGACCCTGTTCCTGGAAAAAACATTGTCTTCGATCCTGGAATTTCCGTCGACAAAACCGATTGCGGCCGTCAGGGCAATGATTCGCGCTGCTTCTAATGAAATTCTCAGTCGTGTCATGGTTTGCCTCCAGACGAAAAGATGGATGCTGCGCCGACACAACAGCGCACATTGGCAATTCGGGGATGTGCATGGTTGGTGGCGTTTTCATTTGGCTTTTCCGGATCCGTTCATTGTTCATTTAAGCATGGCCGCATGACCGAAATGCATTAATAAAAATTCATTTTCAAGCGCAGTTACACAGGCTGGACAAAGCAAGAATTTGAAAGCGGAAAGCATTGCATGTTCTTGAGAGAGTTTCAGCATGAGCTCTCTCTCGGTCGTCTTTCCAGCGGAGATGTGCCGCATTGAAGTAGAATCGCAACCGATCCCGACGTGAACAATTTGCCATGACTGCCGCCAATCTCGCCCCCGCCTATACCGATCCCTCCCATCTTGCCGATGCCGTGAAAAGCCACGGTTTTGGGGTACTGAGTCCGTCAGGACTGTCGACTTTTCTGGATATTCCGTTGTCGGCGCTGGATGCGCTGAAATCGGACTGGAACGATCTGCCTCCGGATAACTTCCTCAAGGACGGCGGGCATTATCGCCGTCGCAGACATTCCAGTTTCATCGTGAACGGCCGGGAGATAAAGCAGGTCGCGCATCGGGCGCATTACCAGCCGCTGGAATACAACGCGCTGCACGGCGGCATGCTGCGCATGTTCGAGCCGGTGAAACCCGGTTTTGTGGCACAACCGGTGATCTCGAAACTGTTGCTGGAGATCGCTCAAGTGTGCACCGCGGTCAAAGGCGAACATCCCTGGCATGTGGAGCTGCACCAGTTTCGCATCGACACCAGCAATGGCATCGGACGCCCGACGCCGGAGGGTGCGCACCGGGACGGCACGGATTTTGTGGCCATCCTGTTTGCGGGGCGCGAGAACATTCGCGGCGGCGAAAGCCGCATCTTCGAATTCAACGGGCGCCATGGGCAGCGCTTCACCCTGAGCGAGAAGTGGACATTGCTGCTGCTCGACGATCAGCGCGTCATGCACGAGTCGACGCCTATCCAGCCCATGGGTGAAGGCGGGCATCGTGATACGCTGGTGCTGACGTTCCGGGCGGGAGGTTTTCTGGAGCCCGGCAATCTGACTGGATAGGAGGACGGTGATGAAGATAGGCGTTCCCAAGGAAGTGAAACCTGACGAGTACCGGGTCGCGCTGGTACCGGCCGGCGCTGCCGCGCTGGTGGCGGAAGGACATTCGGTCTATGTCGAGCGCGGTGCCGGGCTGGGCAGTTCTTTTAGCGACGAGCAGTATTCGGCCGCGGGCGCGGTTGTCGTCGCGGATGCCGCGGCCGTCTGGGCGGCAGCGGACATCGTCGTCAAGGTCAAGGAACCCATCCGCCAGGAGTGGCAGCACATCCGGGCGGGACAAACGATCTTCACCTATTTTCATTTCGCTGCCGATCGCGAACTGACGCAGGCGCATCTCGATTCCGGAGCAACCTGCATCGCATACGAAACGGTGCAGTTGGCCGACGGCGAACTGCCTTTGCTCACGCCGATGTCGGAAGTGGCCGGATGCATGGCGGTACAGGAAGGGGCCAAGTATCTGGAGAAGTTCTACGGCGGGCGCGGCGTGCTTCTTGGCGGAGTCCCCGGCGTGCCTCCTGCGCATGTGGTGGTGATCGGCGGCGGCGTGGTCGGCAGCAATGCCGCGAGAACGGCGGCCGGCCTCGGCGCTCAGGTCACCATTCTGGATCTGTCGCTGGAGCGACTGCGTTATCTCAGCGAAGTGTTGCCGGCGAATGTGCAGACGCTGTATTCGAATCGCCACAATCTGCTGGAACAGATCGCCACGGCCGACCTGATCATCGGCGGTGTGCTCATCCCCGGGGCGGCTGCGCCGAAATTGATACTCCGCGAAGACCTGAAGACGATGCGCGAAGGTTCGGTCATCGTGGATGTGGCGGTGGATCAGGGCGGCTGCGTCGAGACGACGCGCCCCACCACGCATCATGACCCGATCTACATCGTTGACGGTGTGGTGCATTACGCCGTGGCGAACATGCCGGGCGGGGTGCCGCGCACGTCCACCCTCGCGCTCACCAACTCGACATTCCCCTACCTGCGGCAACTGGCCGGAAAGGGCTGGCAGCAGGCGCTGCGCGACAGCATCCCTTTGCGCCGCGGATTGAATGTCGTGGATGGCAAGATCAGCTATCGGGCGGTGGCCGACTCTTTCGGCATGCCTTATGCTGCCGCGGACGGTTTTCTCTAGCGCGTATGTGCGAAGCCCTTGGGATGCACGGCAGTCGAACCTGACGGTGGTGCCGTTTCAAGTTCGGGGTCCAGGCCAATAGAGAAGCCGGTTCTAAGCTTATAACAATAGACCAGTTCATAAACCGGCGTGGCTTGGTTAAACTTCAGCCATCGAAGATCATCCCGGGTAAAGAATCATGACGAACAATTTTGCAGATAACTCGTTGTCCATCGGCCATACGCCGCTCGTCCGGCTGAATCGTGTCGGCGACGGAGCCGGGGCGACCATTCTGGCCAAGATCGAAGGGCGCAATCCTGCGTATTCGGTCAAGGACCGCATCGGCGTGGCCATGATCGACGATGCCGAGAAGCGCGGCCTGTTGGGTGCCGGCAAGGAGATCGTGGAACCCACCAGCGGAAATACCGGCATCGCGCTGGCCTTCGTGGCGGCCGCGAGGGGAATACCGCTCACGCTGACCATGCCGGAGACCATGAGCATAGAGCGACGCAAGTTGCTGGTCGCCTATGGGGCGAAACTGGTGCTGACCGAAGGTGCCAAGGGCATGAGCGGCGCGGTTGCCAAGGCCAAGGAGATCGCTGCTTCCGATTCGAAGTATGTACTGCTGCAGCAGTTCGAGAATCCGGCCAACCCGGCCATCCATGAAGCGACGACCGGTCCCGAGATATGGAACGACACGGACGGCAAGGTCGATATCTTCATTTCAGGTGTCGGCACGGGCGGGACCATCACCGGCGTGTCGCGTTACATCAAGCAGACGCGCGGCAAGGCGATCAGGTCGGTGGCGGTGGAACCTTCGGCCAGCCCGATCCTGACGCAGAAACGTGCGGGTCAGGAGCTCAAACCCGGACCGCACAAGATACAGGGTATCGGCGCGGGTTTTGTGCCCGGCGCGCTGGACCTGTCGCTGGTGGATGATATCGAGCAGGTGAGCAATGAAGACGCGGTGCTGTACGCGCGCCGTCTGGCACGGGAGGAAGGCATCATCTCCGGCATCTCCAGCGGCGCGGCGGTGGCAGTTGCTGTGCGTCTGGCCCGGAAGACCGAGAATGCAGGCAAGACCATCGTCGTGATATTGCCCGATTCGGGCGAGCGTTACCTCAGTTCCATTCTGTTCGAGGGATTGTTCGACGCATCGGGCATCGCGATCTAGCCAGATATTGCAGTGCAAAAGGGAACGCCAGCATTTATCATGCTGGCGTTCCCTTTTTTCAGGACCGAACATGTACAAGACGCTGGACGACCATGTAGGCAATACGCCGCTGGTCAGACTCAAACGCATCCCGGGCGATACCACGAATATCGTGCTTGCAAAACTGGAAGGGAACAACCCTGCCGGTTCGGTGAAGGACAGGCCTGCACTTTCCATGATCCGACGAGCCGAAGAGCGCGGCGACATCAAACCGGGCGATACGCTGATCGAAGCGACCAGCGGCAATACCGGCATCGCACTGGCGATGGCGGCGGCGATGCGCGGATACAAAATGATCCTTGTGATGCCGGAGAACCAGACCATGGAGCGGCGCCAGACCATGCGCGCGTTCGGCGCGGAACTGGTCCTCACGCCGAAAGCGGGCAGCATGGAACTGGCACGCGACACGGCGGAAAAACTTCGCGACTCGGGCAAGGGCATCATCCTCGACCAGTTCGCCAACCCGGATAATCCGCTGGCGCATTACGAAGGTACCGCGCCGGAGATATGGCGCGACACGCAGGGCGGCATAACGCATTTCGTGAGCAGCATGGGTACGACCGGCACCATCATGGGGTGTTCGCGATTCTTCAAGGAAAAGAATCCCGCCATCCAGGTCATCGGCGCGCAGCCGGAGGAGGGGGCGCAGATTCCCGGCATCCGCAAATGGCCCGAGGCTTACCTGCCCAGGATATACAACCCGCAGAACGTGGACAGGCTGGAGTATGTCGGGCAACGGGATGCCGAAGAGATGACGCGCCGCCTGGCGCGCGAAGAGGGTATCTTCTGCGGCATATCGTCGGGTGGCGCGTTGAGTGTGGCCCTGCGTATCTCGCAACAGGTGCGGAACGCAACCATCGTGTTCATCGTCTGCGATCGCGGCGACCGTTATCTTTCCACCGGGGTATTTCCTGCCTGAGGCGCATGACGTTCCTGTCCGCACGAATTTCTCGAACATTGGCGTGCATTTCTTTGGCCGCCGCTCTCTGGACTCCGCCGACTGCATTTGGCGAAGAGATGGCAGGTCCGATGCCCGAGATGGTGGGGCCGATGCCCGAAATGGTCGGGCCGCCCGCGCCGCCCGTGGTCCCAGAAGATGCCCCGAATGTGCTGGATACACCGCGTAACTATCTGTCGGGGAAGCTTGTCGGACTGGTCAGTAACATCGATCGCTTCTTTGGCGATGACCGCCATTATCAGGAGAGCAACGACAGCACATTCCTGATGAATGTCAATCGAGTGATGGGATACAGTCCCCAGCAACAATCCCTGTTGTCGGTCATGGCCAATGTGCATCTACCCATTGCAGAACAGAAACTGCACTTGTTGCTGGAAACGAACCCGGACAAGAACGCAGTCGTCGACCCAACGCAGATACTGCAACAGCCGCAGCAACCCAACCAACCGGCATCACAACAGCAGAGTTTCGGTGCGGCGTTGCGGTTCATGCAGCAGGAAGCCCAGCATTGGCATCTGAGCGCGGATGGGGGACTCAAATTCCAGGGATTGGGCACGACTCCTTTTGCGCGTGCACGGGGCAGCTGGGAAGGGGCGCCGCTGGAACAATGGCACGCAAAGCTGGCGGAGACTACCTTCTGGTTCAACACCATCGGTGTCGGCGAGACAACACAGCTGGATATCGAGCATACCTTCAGCGAGAGCGTGCTGTTTCGTGCCACCAGCGTTGCCAATTGGCTCAAGAACACACAGAACTTCGACCTGCGGCAGGACTTGTCGGTATTTGACACCCTGGACGAGCGCACTGCCGTGATGTACCAGGCCAGTGCGATCGGCGTAAGCCAGCCGATAACGCAGGTCGTGGACTATGTCGTCCTGATGCAATATCGCTATCGATTGCATCGGAATTGGATGTTCCTGGATTTGAGCCCGCAGCTGCATTTCCCCCGGGAAAGGGCATTCCGGCTCAGTCCACAGTTGGCTTTGCGGCTGGAGATCATGTTCGACGAAGTGAAGTGAGACTGCGTTATTGATCCGTTGTGCGCGCCGGTCAATGCGTGAATAACGCTGCCGAGGCTGGCTTCTGGGCCATCGCCTGTTCGATATCGGTTTGCGTCAGCGGTCCGTCATGGTGGCCGACAAGTTTGCCTGAGGGGGCGTAGAGGAAGCTGGTCGGCATGCCTTTCATTTCGCCGAAATCGCTGGCGATGTCTTCGTTTCCCAGCACGATGGGATAGGAGACGGATGTTGAGCGGACCGCATCCAAGACTTCCTGCTTCTTCCGGTACAGCACCGCGACCCCGATCACCAGCATGTCCTTATGCTGTTTCTGCAAGGCATCAAGGCTCGGCATTTCCCGAAGGCAAGGCTCGCACCACGGTGCCCAGAAATTGACCAGCACCCATTTGCCTTTTTGTTCGGAGAGCTTGTAGTGCGTTCCGTCCTTGTCCTTCAGATTCCAGTCATCCGCCAGGGCAATGTGCGCCGAAAACAGAGCAAGAAGAAACGCCAGTAGAACTTCTTTCCATTGGGTCGACAGTTTTCGATTTGCTTGCACGTTCACTTGTGGCACCGTCATTTGATTGCACTGTGGTTAGAACGATTGTCGCACACCCGCGGTCAGGGTGTAGCCCGGGGTCAGCTGGAGCGAATTGACGTTCTGGTAAATCGGGATCTGGACAAATCCGTAGACCGAGGCGCCGCCGCCGACACGCACCGACACGCCGGGTGCCAGATAAGCCAGCGTACCGCCCGTGACAGGAACGCCGGTGACCGGATCGATCGGCACTGTCACCGGCGTTCCGGTGTCCGCCTGGCGCCTGATGACGTTCAACTGCAGCATGGGCGATATCTTCGCACCGAATCCTGCATAGCGGATACCGGTATTCAGCAAATAGGCATCGCCGGGGCGATAGTCCTGGTTGCCCAGCGCCTGTTTGGTTGCCACCGCATGCTGCACGGTCCCCTGCAGGAACCAGCCGTAGGTATCGATGCTACCCGTGGTATAGCCCCCCAGAATGATGTCCGTGGAGCCGGTGCCGATCTGCAGTGCGGCATCCAGAGGCGTGCCGGCCGCGGTTCCGGAGTCGAAATTCTTGCTGGTGCTCCCGGTGGGCAGCTTGATACCGGCGATGATGCCGGAGGATCGTTCGTCGGAGAACCCGGTATAACGGCCAACGACCCGGACATCACCGATACCGGCATCCGACGAGGTGGAATAGCTGGAACCCAAAGGAGCAGTGGCGCCGAAGGTGCCATGGGAGCGCATCACATAGGGAAGCATGACGCCCACGCCCCAGGTATCCTCGTTATAGATCAGCGAGGCCGTCACCGTCTGCGTCCTGGTGTAATCCTCGACTTCCTCGCCCGCGGCCAACTGGCTATTGATCAGGGCGGGTGATGCGGCACTTGTGCCGTAGCGTTGCCTGTTCTGGTTGAGATAGTCGTAGGAAACATCGGCAGTGAAGCCGGGTTTGCTGGAGATGCCCTGGGATTCCCAGTCTTTGGACAGGGTGTCTCCGCAGGCGGCACAGGCAAACACATCCGCGCTCGAAAGCAGAGCGGAAATCCCAAGCACGATCCCAAGCGCTGAATGTAACTCTTTGCGAGAGGAATTTTTTGTTGCGGTCGCGTGCAACTGTTGCATGCCGAACTCCCTTGTTTTTATTTTATAGATTGAGTGAGGTTTCCCACCCGGGGAATTATAGAAGTTCATCTTCCGGCAGAGGTGCGACATATTGTCGCAGGGAGATACCGTGCCGGGTCGGCTTGATCCCGAAAGCGGTTTTGACCGGCACTGAACGAATATCTCACGATGAATACAGCCGGAACGTCAATCGCACCTTGAAAAAATACAAAGTTTCAAATCCCATTCTTGCGTCGAGGTTTATAAGATCGTCATCGCGATGGTGCGGATTGTGAAAAGAGCGTTAACAAGATGTATGCAAACATCCCGGACACGATAAGCAAGGCTGTTGTCATGATATGGCTTGCTGCATGGTGCTCCGCCAAGTGTGCAGTCTGCAGTGCGCATCGAACCTTTGCACCGACAGTGTTTGTTGCGTCGTCACTCAAGTCATTTGAATCTCCCGCAGCCATGACACGCCATTCTGTCGCCGGAAAGAGTGATGCGGCGCGATCTTTTGGACAAAGCGGTGAATAGCACATGTGAGAAATATTTTTGTATTAATATTGGCGGGTCTCAAGGGGGACGGTTAAGTCGAAATAAAATTCGACACTGGGGAGATTCATGGGAATTCGATTTAAATTCAATTTCGTTTTGATTGCCGTTTTCATTGTCGGGTTTGTCACTGCCGGCGCGATCTCATTTCAGTTGTTGCAGGATAATGCGCGCGATGAAGTGCTCAGAAATGCTTCACTGATGATGGAATCGGCCTATTCTGTGCGCACCTATACGGTGGAGCAGATCCAGCCAAAGTTGATCGGCCAGCTCGACAAGGTTTTCATGCCGCAGACAGTTCCGGCATACGCTGCCACCGAAACTTTCATCGAGCTCAAGAAAAAATATCCGGACTTCAGTTATAAGGAAGCCACGCTTAACCCGACCAATCTTCGCGACAGAGCGAGCGATTGGGAGGCGGATATGGTCAACCAGTTTCGTCAGCGCGATGACGTCAAGGAAATCGTCGCGGAAAGGGACACCCCGACGGGACGCCAACTTTATATTGCCAAACCGATCAGGATCACCAACCCTGCTTGTCTTCAATGCCATACGTCTGCCGAGTCTTCACCGCCAAGCATGGTCAAGGTCTATGGGACAGCCAACGGGTTTGGCTGGCAACTGAATGACATCGTAGGCGCCCAGGTTGTGACTGTTCCGATGGATGTTCCCATGAAGAAGGCAAAGAAGACATTTGAAACATTTATCGCTTCGCTATTTGCAGTCTTCATGGTGATCTTTATCATCTTGAATCTGATGATCAGTTATCTCATCATCAATCCGATCCGCCACATATCGCGCTCGGCGGACAAGATCAGCAATGGCGAGTTCGGCGAACCCGAACTATCCGAATCGGGCAAGGATGAAATGGCGGTTCTGTCGAGTTCGTTCAACCGTATGCGCCGCAGCCTTGAAAAAGCCATACAGATGATCGAAGAATGATTTTTGGCATCATTTCTCAAATATGGGGCAGATAGAACAAGGGATGAATAAACCAGGTGGCGTATCTGCCAATGTGCTGGCTCTTCCGGAGCATCACAATATCCATGAATACCAGATTCAAAAGACCCTCGGGGGCGGCGCGTTCGGCATCACTTATCTGGCTAAAGATACGAATCTCAATTTGGAAGTCGCCATCAAGGAATACATGCCCGTCGATCTTGCGGTCCGGGATAGCGGGTTCCATGTCACGCCCAATAGCGAAAAATCGTCGGAATTGTTCCATTGGGGGCTTGAAAGATTCATAGAAGAGGCAAGAGTCCTGGCCAATTTTCGCCACCCCAATATCGTTCGGGTGCTTCGCTACTTCAAGTCGTACGGAACAGCCTATATTGTGATGGAGTATGAGTCGGGCGAATCCCTGAAACAATGGATGCCGGCACACCATCCCATAGAACCAAACGACCTTCTCGCCGTCGTAAATCCGCTGCTTGACGGGCTCGAGCTGATACACAAGGCAAATTTCCTACACCGGGATATCAAACCGGACAATATATATATCCGTCACGATGGGACCCCCGTTCTGCTTGACTTCGGAGCAGCAAGGCAGGTGCACTCCGGCCGGGACCTGACAGCAATATTCAGTCCCGGCTTTGCCCCTTTCGAGCAATACCATTCGCACGGCAATCAGGGGCCCTGGACGGATATATATTCTTTGGCTGCGGTGATGTACTGGATGATCGGCGGCGAGAAACCCACGGAAGCTGCCGCTCGTTTAAAGAATCACGCGATGGTCCCCGCCGTCGACATTGATCGACATAATCTTTTTACGGCCGCTTTTCTGGCTGCGATCGACTCGGCCCTCGAACCGGATGAAGCTTCGAGACCGCAAACCATCTCCGACTTTAGAGCGCGGCTCAATAATGCATCGATTGAATCAGGAACAGCCGCCGCGGATACCAATAGAACCCATCTGAATCTGCACATGAACCAGAACATCAAGTTCAATCCCGGTTTTCAGAATGAAGCAAATAGTCGACGCAACTTTATTTGTTCCTTGATGTTTCTCGATATCGTTGCTTACTCTAAATGCTCTGTAGACGAGCAGTTTTCTCTGAAATCGGAATTCAACCAAATCATCTCCACAAAACTGTCTCACATCCCGCAAGATTCCCGCATCACACTCGATACGGGCGATGGCGCTGCAATCTGTTTTATGGGCGATCCCGAAGAGGTCCTGCATGCCGCGGAAGAGATACAGGGGCTGCTATTGGCGCAGCAGCGTTTGCAGGTGCGCATGGGATTGCATATCGGGCCGATACGGGTGCTTAACGATTTGAACGATCGGAATAATCTGATCGGCGACGGAATCAATGTGGCTCAGCGGGTCATGAGTTTCGCCGAAAACAATCAATTGGTCGTCTCGCGTGCATTCTATGATGTGGTTTCATGCCTGACAGATAACGCGGCTAAACGTTTCCGTCATTTGGGCGAGCATCGAGACAAGCATGATCGCGCGCACGATTTGTACGAAGTGATTTCGGGCGCCGAGGAAACCGATCCGTTTGACAAAACCATTGCGTTGTCCAAATCGGAAGAGGGGGTCTTAAAACCCATCGATGTCAAAGACATTGAAATGCTGGAAACCGAATTGTGTCGGCTGATCGGTCCGCTGGCACTGGTATTGGTCAAGAAAGCCTCTGCCAGAGCAAGATCTTTTGAAGATTTGCGCGAGATCGTAAGCCAAAGCATCACCGACCCGATTTTGAAGCAGTCATTTATGTCGACCTCGGGGCGACAGGCTGATTCCAATACAATTCCCTTTCGGGATGGAAAGGCAATATCGACAAAAGGCAAAAGCAAAACAATTGAAAAAGGTATTCAATCCGAGATCCATGCGATCGGTTCCGAAGAAAAAACGATTAGCGAAGATCGAGTCGCCAGACTTGAACAATTGTTTGTTCAATTTATCGGTCCCGTCGGGCGCATCCTGATCAAAAATGAATTACGAAGAACGGATGACTATGGTCAGCTGTGCGAAAAACTGGCACTCCATATTGATAATCCGGAAGTTAGAGCATCGTTCCGCAAAAAGATATCGGTCCAGTAGCCACATCTTTCAGCTTCAACCAGGCGGGCAACTCAAGTCTTGTCGCTTCCGCCAAATCTGTCCCGAGTCACCTCGCAAAAGCCGAAGCCATTCTCGAAACATGCGGATCCCGGATATGCAAATTGCCGGAAGTGAAGTTCAATCGTTTTGTGCAATCTGTGGCTTGGAAAGTGCTGGGTTCTGCGAAAAGTAGCGTTTAACGCCAATCAGGATGGCATGGGCGATTTTTTCCTGGTACGCGTCGTCCTTAAGCCGTTGTTCTTCGGTGGGATTGCTGATGAAGGCAGTCTCCACCAGTATCGACGGTGTGTCCGGCGATTTCAACACGGCGAAACCGGCCTGTTCGACATGGCCGCGATGCAGGGTGTTGACGTCGCCGAGTTCCCGCAGCACATGTTTGGCGAGCTTCAGGCTGTCGCTGATCGTGGCAGTTTGCGACAAATCGAGCAGGGTGCGCGCGAGGTAGGGGTCCTTGACGGCGAGATTCACGCCGCCGATGAGGTCGGCCTCGTTTTCTTTCTTTGCGAGCCAGCGCGCGCTGGCACTGGTCGCACCGTGTTCGGACAGTGCAAATACAGACGAGCCGCGCGCCGTCGATTTGACGAATGCATCCGCGTGGATGGAGACGAACAGGTCGGCGTGTGCCTTGCGTGCCTTTTCCACGCGGCCGCCCAGCGGGATGAAGTAGTCGCCGTCGCGGATCAGGATGGCGCGCATGCCGGGCGTGTCGTCGATCTGGGCTTTCAGTCTGCGCGCGATGGCAAGGGTCACATCCTTTTCGTGCGTGCCGCGCCGGCCGCGCGCCCCGGGATCTTCGCCGCCGTGCCCGGCATCCACGGCGATGAGCAGCACGCGGTTGCTGAGTTCGGTCCTCGCCAGAGGGGCGGATTTGGCGGCGGGCTCTGTGGCTTGTTCGACAGCCGGTTTGGCCGGCGTTTCGGCAACTGTGCTGGCGGGTGTCGGTTCACTAGCCGCGAGCTTGGTTTCACCCTGCTGGGCGAGCGCCATCAGCGGATCGATGGGAACCAGCGGATACACGTCAAGCACAAGACGATGTCCGTATTCGGCAACGGGCATCAGGCTGAACAACTGCGGTTTGACTTGTGCCTTGAGGTCGAGCACCAGTCGCACCACGCCGGGTTTGAAGCGGCCGATGCGCACGCTCTTGATGTAGGGATCGTCACTGCCGATCTTGCCGGCCAGTTCGTTCAACGAGGCGTTGATCTCGACGTCTTCCAGGTCGATCACCAGACGCTCGGGGTTTTTGAGACTGAACAGGTTGTAACGTATGGGTTGCTTTGATTCGAGGGTGAGGCGCGTGTAATCCTGCGCGGGCCAGATACGTGCCGACGTGACAGCGATTTCGGCAAAGGCGGAGGGCAGCCACAACATGAACAACAAAATGGAGAGTCTTAAAGCGCGTTCAAGCATTTTTGTCCTGCGTCGGAGTAGGCATGGAGCAAGACGTCGCGTCCATCTTGAAGTATCTCGAAAGTGAGGCTGACATCTGCAGGGGGCAGTAGTCCTGCGGCTTGTTCCGGCCACTCCACCAGGCAAATATTGCGTCCGTCGAAATCATCACGGAATCCGGAACCCTCCCACTCTTCGGCATCGCGGAAGCGATACAGATCGAAGTGGCGCAAGTGTAACCCAGCTACTTCGTAATGCTCAATCAGGGTGTAAGTGGGGCTTTTTACCCGGCCCGCGTACCCCAGCGCCTGCAGCAGCGCCCTGACCAGTGTCGTCTTGCCCGCACCCAGGTTGCCGCGCAGATAGACCACCAGACCGGGTTGCAATGCGCGCGCGAGACGTGCCGCAAAGGCCGTCGTGGCGGCCTCATCGGGCAGGTATATTCGGCTATGATTCGGTTCATGCAAAATGGGGTTCCTCAAACGGATTACAACGCACTCGCCGCGCGCATCAAAGCGTGGGGCAAAGCATTGGGATTCCAGGCGGTGGGCATCTGCGACACGCGCCTCGACGCAGCCGAAGCGCATCTGCTGCAATGGCTGGCGGACGGCCATCACGGCGCGATGGATTATATGGCAAAACATGGCGCCAAACGCGCGCGTCCGGCGGAACTGGTGCCCGGCACCTTGCGTGTCATCTCGGTACGCATGGACTACTACCCGCAACAGGCCAAAGACACGCACGAAGTGCTGGCGAATGGCAGCCGCGCCTTCATTTCGCGCTATGCCCTGGGGCGCGACTACCACAAGGTCTTGCGCAACCGCCTGGAGAAGCTGGCACAGCAGATACGTGACGAGATCGACTGCCAGTGCCGCGTGTTCACCGACAGCGCCCCGGTGCTGGAAGTGGAACTGGCGCAAAAGGCGCATCTGGGATGGCGCGGCAAGCACACGCTATTGCTGTCGCGAGAGCAGGGTTCATGGTTCTTTCTGGGCGAGATTTACATCGACCTTCCGTTGCCCGTGGATGTGCCGCAAGACAACCATTGCGGAACCTGCAATGCCTGTATAACCGTCTGCCCCACGCAGGCCATCACCGCGCCATACCAGCTGGATGCGCGGCGTTGTATCTCGTATCTCACCATCGAATTGAAAGACAGTATCCCCGTCGAACTGCGTCCCCTCATCGGCAACCGGGTCTACGGCTGCGACGACTGCCAACTTGTCTGTCCCTGGAACCGTTTCGCGCAAAAGACGACAGAGCCTGATTTCGCGGTGCGCAATGGCCTGGACGACGCATCGCTCGCCGAACTGTTTGCGTGGGATGAAGCGACCTTTCACAGCAGGCTGGCAGGCAGCGCCATTCATCGCATCGGCTATGAACAATGGCTGCGCAACATCGCCGTGGCACTGGGCAATGCCCCCGCAACGCCGGAAGTGCTGGCCGCATTGCGGACTCGCTCGCAACACCCGTCCAGCCTGGTGCGCGAGCATGTCGAGTGGGCATTGCAGCGCCATTCCATAGGGTGATATCAGGACATTAGTCTTGACAATTCCGGCCGCTCGCATAAAATGCGCGCCTCTTCCGGGTCGTTAGCTCAGCTGGTAGAGCAGCGGACTCTTAATCCGTTTGTCGCAGGTTCGATCCCCGCACGACCCACCAGTAAATACAAGGAGTTAGTCAGAAATGGCTGACTCCTTTTTTTATCGTTATACAGTTTTTGATACAGTTGACTATTTCATATTTTACGAGATTCACACATCAACACAGCGTTGATGCGGTTTATACGACTCAACTGCGCTTCTTCTGATATATCTCAAATCAAACTGGCATCCGGATGTTACCGATGTTACTACCGCACTAACCAACGGTGCATAAATCCGTTTGTCGCAGCCACAATAACCCGCAGTAATAGCGCGATAGAGACGATTCAGTTTCTGTCATATCTAAAGTTCTACATTAATTGATACAGGGCCAGATTTTGGTTTATACAACGTAAAAATCCGATGCTAGGATTTGCGACATGTATTCGGCGAATGTCTCCTTTCGGGCAGTCTAGTTACTGGGTATGATGCTTCCTATCGGCCAATCACCGACACAAAATGGTGTCTTACAGTTATGAGTTTCAGCTTAAAAAAATGGGCGGTACGAGACGGATCATATAGCTTAGTGGTTTGAATACCATTCCAATTATCAGGGAGCCACATATGCGAATATTATTGTTAACAGTCACACTAATTGTTATATCGGCAAATTCTTATGCTTGGTGTTTTTATGATTCTGCTGATCTTAAAGCAAAATGTGATTGTAAATCATCGCCTGCTAAGGCTATGCGAGAAGCTGAAAGTTATAATGTTCCATACACAGTAGAAAACGAAGTAAAGGATGAAAATGGTAACGCAATCAGTCTGGTATTGTTTAAAGAATATCCGCCTATTAAGGGTTTTTTAGTAGATAGTCCAGGAGGTATCACTGAAACGCACTGGTTCAAAACTCAAAAAGCATGTCAAGACGCAAGAAAGGAGGCCACAGACGAAAGAAGGGCGAGCGAAAAAGAGGAAAGCGATGCTAAAAGAAAAAAATTAGCACCTTACGAATAAGACTATTTTTGCCGTAGATCATAAGGTTAAGTCCACCAGCTACAGCCAGCTATGGAGATATCGCATAACACCCGAGACCTTTTTCATATTCGTTAGTTTTTTGCGTGGCATGACCGCGCATAACCTTCGCTTCACGCGCAGATTTGTTTCTGCGGCGTGGACTCAAATCACGTATGACCCAGAGTTCCTTGCGAAATACATTGCTGGAACCGTCATCTATCCACCTTTTCTCCCAGGACGAAACGATCTCAAGGTGCTTTCTCCGTTTTGTCTGTCGGCGATTAATGACTATCGTGTCGAATACGATGCAGAGCGGACTCGACAGATGTTCTTCCCGTTTCTGCCATCCCGGCTCTCAGCAATTTACGCCTTTGGGAACTACGAGTCTTGTATCGAAGCGTCTAAGCGCCTAAGCGCCACGGCTGGAACTTGGCTACGGTAAGGCGCTTTCATCTTGTGCCTAATGCGATGGCGAGAGTTCACAAGTGCAACATGGAGATCGTCTCACTTGCACGTCAAGCCTATTTGACTTCACAGTTCAATGAAGACAGCGTAACTTCATTATGGAGAGATTACTGGTCTGGCAAGGGCAATCTTGCTATGAACTTGGTCGACGAGAAGCTGCAACCCCGTGTCTGCCAATCCGGTGAACTCTGGGAATACTTAATCGAAGGTGAGATGGTTTTGGTTGATGGGGAATCACCTGTTCCGTGAGCGAGCGTAGATCTTTGACCGTCCGCTTTCAGGCAATTCCGTTTCAAATGGAATTGCTCGCACGCCAAAATCCATCTGAGAAATACTCGTCGTATAACGACTGCAAGCAACGCTTTTTTATTCTCAAAGTCTGCATTATTTGATGCAGTCGTATCTTCCTGGCTCTATGCGGGTTAGAAATAGGGTCAAATAAAATCAAGGGGCTAAAGATTGTATCCCTGTGTATTTTGGATGCTTTTTTGGCTGAAAAAAGGGATGTTTTTCTCTCTTAATCCGTTTGTCGCAGGTTCGATCCCCGCACGACCCACCAAAGAAACCAAAGGCTTGCAGCGATGCAGGCCTTTCTCATTTGGCGGCCGTAGCGGAATCGTAGCCAATCATCAAAGAATCTAACCGAGCCGCTGCATTTGCCAGATGGTCAGAAGCAAGGTGAGCGTAGCGTTCCACCATTGCGCCAGTTTTCCATCCACCAAGCTGTTGCAGTTCATGCGTGGGTGCCCTGTGCCAGCTTGCCCATGTACGCCTTGGATCGTGCCAGTGGAAATCTTCAATGCCATCTGCAACGAAAACAGGTGGCCATAAAGTGGCTGGCCTTATATGCCCCGGAAATGCTATCAGGGCTAAATAGTCTTCTATTCTTGGAGTCTCATTCTAAAGCATGGTGTGCAATGTTAAACATTTGGAGCTCTCAACAAGCTGAACATAATAAGCAGATCATTAATCGCGCAAAGAGCTCCGAAGTTTGTTCAATCTGAGGGGGTGCACCTGCTAGAAATTATCGGCTTGTCGGACATGATGTTCCCGATGGAGTAGTCCACACAATAAAACTTCGCAATGATTGTTGGAAAATTCGCCGTGCTATGTATGGTGAATCAATGGCTTTACTTTAGTACTACGATGGTGCTTAGGACCTGCGCATACACGGATATGTAGATAATGTATATATGCCAAACGGTCTATATATTCATATAGATAAGTAGATTATTAAATTAAATTTCATTTTCAACTTATTGAGATGTCGATGTACTCTTGATCGTCAACGAGCCTTACATAAAGTATCTATTTTTCACTGTTGCACTACAAAGGGGAATTTGAATGAACAAGTATCTGAATGCCTTAGTTGCTTCTACTTTTGCCGCAATCTTGACAGCATGCGGCGGTGGTGGAACGACGGCCGTAACGCCGACCGGACCTGTTACGTCAACTTTGTCATTTCCCGTTGCTCAAGCCATGGCGACAGATGCTTCTGCTGGGAGTAGCTCAAACTTTACAATTGCGCAAACAGGCTCTGTTTCTTGTAGCGGAAGTGGAAATATAACAAGAGCGCCAGCTACAACGTCGACGACATTCAATATCACACCAACTAATACTGTTTCTGCTTTGTCTGCAGTTGAAACTATTACTCTGAATTGGACAAATTGCACACCATCAACTAGCGTAACCACTGCCACGTTATATTACACACCAACAACATATGTACCACTTGGATTGAACAGCGTAGGTGTTAATTACGGGGCATATCTTACTGCGCCCAGTTACCCTGCGACGGTTATGGTCGGTGGAACTGGAATAATTGGAACAGAAAATCTTTACACGGATAGCACAGAAGTAACATCCAATGGTCGTATAGATGGAAGTTATGTTGTAACGGCTGACACTGCAACCACTGCAATCATTACCGTGATAGGTAAAGAATACGATGCATCAAGTGTATTGGTATTTACTGAACAAGATGCATATAGAATCACAGCAACTGGGGTGGTAACACGTATTAGTACCAACGTTCAATACGCCAATGGCATCAACGTAACATTTACATATAACTAGCATTGCTGTTGGAAACTCTCAAAACATATTGAGAATATTACTGGCGAGAGCCGTGAATCACGAGGTCAGCCAGAGATGGCTGGCCTCTTTCATTTGCGGCTGATTCTTTGAGTCATTGGCCAAATGACTCTGTTCGTCAATCAGTCTATTGGCATCGACAAAAAAAGGCGGCTCAGCCGCCTTTGATTTGGTCACCAGTTGTCCTGCATCGATTTATTGGTTGGGAATGCAGTGACATTCAAATGGACTATGAATAATCCAATTATTACCAAGGCATTGAATCGAAAACCTGGGCAATCACTATTGACATTGCTGTGAGCCAGCCAAGCTCACTGTTGAATCTTAGCTCTTCTCTGGTCTGTCCTTTATATGATGGTCTTAAGCTCATGATCGCAACCTCCTGAAATATATTCTGCGATAGGTGGCACGCTAGTTCCTGTCTGGATTCAGATGCAGAAACCGGTTAAATACTAGGCTCAATAACGGCGGAAAGATATACCCGGGATTGGGTATGGGGGACGTAGTTATACGTAGCTTGATAGCATGGGTTTTTCCCTGGATCTGGTCCCTCTGCGTCGCATAACGGAAAATGGTTGGTGCGAAGCGTTGACCATTGATCCTGCGTTGCAACGTGTTCGAAACTCATCATGCACTGATGGCGGGTTGGGTTGCTTCGCGATTCGCCGATCGAGCCGCTGCTTTCGCGGGACGGTCAGCCGCAAGGTGAGCCTGACATTCCACCTTGGTGCCGGTTAGTCAACCTCCCGGCCATTTTAGCTTGTCGCGGGATTTCCCTGTCCGACGATGCTGATTGCTGACAGGCTCAACCCCTGATGACCCTGAGCAAGAGGACCACGATGGCGATCACCAGCAGAATATGAATGAAGCCCCCATGGTATAGGACGTGATCAAGCCCAGCAGCCATAAGATCAGCATTACAACGGCAATGGTATAAAGCATGTTATCGCCCTTTCAATTTCAAGATTCCGTTTGCAGATGTTCCCGCCGTTTCACTTGGCCGATACAGATTCTTCGGCAAGCACGCGACTCAGATGTTCTTTGCATATCTCGTACCCAACAAAGCCTCCCATCACTGCACCACCCACCACCCCAACGATCGTATCGACTCCGGCCACCGCGCCAATACCCGCTCCTGCCATGGTACGCCACATATAACCGAACAACACGATTGATGTTGCGGTAGTCATTACTGTCTTCTGGATTGCGTTCATTTTAAATACCTCCGTATTCAACATCCGGCTCGAAGCAAACCCCTGAATGGCGGCTTACTTGCCGTAGTGTATCTTTGCTTCTTTCACACATGCTTCCCTGGTGTCACCTGCCAGGGCATTACACTTTTCTTCGGCTACCGAAAGATCTGCCTCGCGCTTTTCATCTGCCGCTTCGTGACGTGCTTCCTTGCCGGTTTTCTTCGCCTTCATGTGTGCCGCAGCGGATTCACGCCCGGCGGTCACATTGGCCTTTGATGCTTTCAGCTGGGCCTTGGCATCTGACTCCGCGCCCACCAGAGCCGCTTGTGCCTCTTGTTCACAAACGTCCTTGACGTTGCCCGCGCTGTCATCGCACTTCTCTTCGGCAACGGCATAACGTGAATTAAGTGGTCTTGGCAGATTGCGGCAGCTCAAGCGCGCTATGCCATGGAGCATTCATTTCTGGCTTACTTGCCTTGCTGCAAGCTGCTTTTCCGCAACGTCCCTGAAAATTCCATTCGACTCCTGGATTCTTCCGGATAGGCTCACGCATTTTCCTGCAGCGATTCCAAGCTTATCGTCGGTAAGCATGCCCCACTTTTGCTTTGCGCTACCCTTGAATTGTTTCCAATTCCCTTCGATACGATCCCAGTTCATTTTGGACTCCATTTGGGTTGATTGAGAATTGCGGCCCATGCCTGCAACTGTGGCAGCCCGTCGACCCTGACGAGAAAATTGACCTCGCATAGCCTTACCGCCAAGCGCATCATTGCTCGTTTCTAAAACAGACTCTGTGCGCTAGTGCACAAGCGGGGCAATTACTTGGGAGGCAGCAAGTCGTATCATTTCTGTATGCGCAGGTCAGATAGAGCAGCAGGACTGGGAGGGAGACGAAATTACGGTACCTTGTCCTGATTTGCTGACGCAGCCAAGCCCAGGTGGGGCATGTTGCAGACACCTCATCATGCAACCAGAAGCCATTGCTGCTTTGGTTCGGCGATTGCTCGTGCCTTGATTGGTATCGGAATTGCCTTCGAACCCAAGGATGGAATCCGGACTTCACCAGATGACTTTGGAGCCGGCGGACGAATGACCAGCGGCAAGACCTGAAGGCCTATGTGGGTCTATATATCGGCCTATATATTCTTTCTTCTGTTCAGAACTAAGCCTCCAAATTAATATCGACTCGATTGGTCAACAATCGTTCTGGTGAATATTGGGTGATCAAGTAGGAGTAATGCTTCCGCATAAATCGTGATTTAACTGTAAGGATTGATCTCAATGAAACCGGAAGATGAAAACCGTTTGGTTTTCCAGACCATCCTTGATACGCCGGAGTGCCGGCAGGATCGTGAGAGGGTGACCCGACTGCTGAATGAGGATATTCGGCGTTCGAGGTTCAATCGTGAACGTGCCGAACAGCTTTTTCTTTTCATGATTGATAAATGCGTGCGCCGTTATTCCAGGAGCATCGGAGGAGATGCGGAACGACTGGTTCCCAAAGCGATCAGATATACGCTGGCAAACGAATATGCGGAAATTTTCATTCGGTCGAATGGCAATATTGAGAATCAGCGGCCGGCACGGCGGGGACTGATTTCGTACTTTATCGGCAAATAGCCTCTTTCTGCCATAGCGGAACGAATGCAGTGCAGTTGCCTGCCATGCCGCGGGTCATTGGGTTGCGGAATGCGTTGGGATGCAGCATACCCGGCGCCGGAAGCATACCCGACCTGGGTATCACGGAAATGCTACGAATTCAGGTGCGGTCCATTGTTGAGTTTCAACAATTTCTCGAACTGCTCTGGAGGAACGGGTTTCGAGAAAAGATAACCCTGTGCAAAGTCGCAACCGGCAGATGCCAACAAGCTGCGTTGCGCTTCCGTTTCCACTCCTTCTGCAATGACCTTGAGCCCCAGTTTGTGCGACATCACGATGATGGCCTCGCACAGGGCCATATTATCCGCATCCTTCTCCAGGTTGGTGACGAATGATCTGTCTATCTTCAGATAATCGATATCGAATCTTTTGAGGTAGGAAAGCGTCGAATAGCCGGTGCCGAAATCGTCGATCGCAACCTGGATCCCGGCATCGCGAAACTTGAGCAAGTTGTCGGTCACTTCCGCACCTGCGTGCAATAGAAGGCCTTCCGTTATTTCAATCACAATGCTATTGCCGGCAAGTCCGAGTTCGGCCAAATATTTCATCCAGTCATCGCACATATTGACGTTCAGATGAAACTGTACCGGCGACATATTCACGCTGATCTGACAACGTTCCTTGAACAACTTGTCCCATGAGCCCGCCCATCGGGCGGCTTCCCTGAATACCCAGTTCCCGATCTCGTTGATAAGGCCGGTCTCCTCCGCGAGCGGGATGAAGTCTGCCGGGCTGACCATGCCGCGTTCCGGATGCTTCCAGCGGATAAGTGCTTCCGCCTTTTGTATCTGCCCCGTCGTCAACTCGATGATCGGTTGAAAATGAACCTGGAACTGGCTGTGCTTCAGCGCGCCCCGCAAGTCGTTGATCAGGCGCAGCCGGTTCTGCGCCACTTGCTGCAAGGAAAGGGTGAAGTAACTGTAGCGGTTGCGTCCCTTGCCCTTGGCGACATACATCGCCTGATCGGCATTCTTCATCAAGGCGTCGATATCGTCGGCATCATTGGGGTAGACAGTGATGCCGATGCTGGCAGAGATATACACCACTTCGTCTCCCAGCTGGAAAGGCTCCGCCAACCGGCCGATTATTTTTTGCGCGACATCCTCGATGTGACCGGTTACCGAAACGTCTGGCAGAACAACCGTAAACTCGTCTCCGCCGAGGCGCGCCAGGGTGTCCGATTCGCGTATGCATGACCGGGTCCGTTTGGCTACTTCCTTCAATAATATATCGCCGACTTCATGGCCCAGCGTGTCGTTCACTTCCTTGAATTGATCGAGATCGATCAGTAGCAAAGCGAGGGGGAGGTCTTCCCTGTCCGATTTTTTCACTGCCTGTCCGAGGCGGTCGCGGAACATGTCGCGGTTGGGCAATCCGGTCAGCGTGTCGAAGTTGGCTTGTCTCCAGATCAGCTCTTCGGAACGCTTTTTCTCGGTGATGTCCCGGATGATGCCGCGGTAGGCGGTGATAGCGCCCGACCTGTCCTTCACGGCAGTAAAAGAACAGAGTGTGGTTATCCGTTCACCGTTCTTTTTCTTTGCGACGACTTCGAATTCGGCAAAGCCATGAGCATTGACGCTGGCGATGATCTTTTTCCTGTCCGCAGGGTCGGCATAGATATCCTTTGCCAGGTCGAGACCGAGCATCTCTTCCTTGGTGTCGTAGCCAAACATCTGGATAGCCTTCAGGTTGATATCGATATACTTTCCTGAGGGGCTGCTGATGAATAGCCCGTCGTAGGACTCCTCAAAAAGCGCCCGATATTTCTCTTCGCTTTCCCGCAGCTTGGTTTCGATCTGCTTCCGTTTGCTGATATCCCGGATGACGCTGAAGAACGCATTTTCCCCTTCCAGCTTTATCGTTCTGCTGGATATCTCGACGGGCAGTACGGAGCCGTCCTTGCGAACTTGCGCGGATTCGAACGTCAGGTTTCCCTGCTTCAACAACTCGGCAATCCTGGCCGCTATGCCGGATGAAAACTCGGACGAAATGAATCGACTGATATGTTGCCCCACCATTTCGGCCCTGGTGTATCCCAGCTGTTCATGACCAATATGGTTTATTTCCTTGATGCAGCCATCTGCGCCGAGTACAAGCATGCAATCGGCTGCCAGATCGAACAGGTCGCGAAAAGCGATTTCACTGATCATTAAAACTTCCCCTCGGCTAAGTGCAATTTGCAGCGCTTCCGGTTCTCGAAAAAAGATCATTCTCGACGGCTACGGAGCTGTTGGCCGAACACGATGATGGCATGGTAGCGCGGAATCAAATGGAGGTGAGATGTTTGCAGAATATCAGCCAGCGACTACAGGGATTACCCGCTTGCATCGATCCGGAATTCATGCAATTGTTCACTTCCCTTATGCCTTGTCATCACGGCCGGTTGTGATCGGGTAAAAGCGAATCTGCCGGGCGCAGAGTTCCGGTGTTGTTAAGGTTTCCATACGCTTTGCCGCGTTCGATGATGGCGCCTGTTCCCTGAATGAAACGCGTTGCCTGTCGAATCAATCATTGCCATCCGGCACGGCGGCGACAGTGGTGGCGCGGACGCGGCAAAAAGTGTTGTTCGTTGATGCCAGGAGGTCTTGGTAAAAATACAGGTCAAATCCGGCGAAGTGCTGATACTGCTGGCGGCCTCAGTGATGAGTCTTCTTGCCAACCTGCCCGATCGCCTGCTGGGCAATCTGGTCGACAGAAGAGCGTTATTGGCCGCCTTGATGGCTCTGGTCGTTGTAGCGATGTTCCGTTATCTGCAGGTGCTTTTGCTGCTAACGATTTCGATTCTGGCCATCGGCGCGAATCTTCCGACTGAGTTGGCTTCCGCGCTGGGCATCAGCAAACTTGCCCTGCTGATATCGCTGGGTAGTCTGATCGCCATTGCGCTGTTGAACCGGGTGGTCAAGTTGCTGCCAACGGAGAAAGATCTCTCTCACACCGGGATAGCCGATGCGCGCCAGACCATGCTGGAGGCGATCGCGAAAGGAGACAGGGCGACTCTGCAGCGCCTGCTGGTCATGCATGCCGATGTCAACTTTACCCTGGGTGGCACGACCCCGTTGCACTTGGCTGCCGAGAGAGGCTATCCGGACATGGTGCAGACGCTGATCGGTTATGGTGCGGACTACCGTATAAAAAATGCTCTGGGCCAGACGCCACTGGAGGTGGCTCGGGGCAAAAAGAAGTTCGTGAAGACCGAAGAGGTGCTCCATGGTGCGGGCACATCTTACTTTGCGAAGCTTGGCCAGGAAGAAACCCGTCGTGCAGATGCCGATATATGGCAAAAGCAGCATGGCTGAAGGTAATGGTCTGAAACCGCAGGTCCAATCTCGACGGGAAGCGATGAAAATAAAAGTATCCCCTTTTCCTGTGTGCATTTGTACAGCCGATAGTGGAAGTATGAACAGTTCCGGGCATCCCTGAATCCATTCAAATAGGCTGTTAGAATACCTTACCGATTACCTTTGGTTAGGCCACTATGCTTCCGACAAAAGTATTGCAGAAAGAGAGTTCGCCCGTCTCAACCGGCTCACCCGGATGCAGCCGCTGCAAGGATACGGAGGAGTTGGAATTCGATTTTTCTTTTGCCTACCAGCCTATTGTCGATTTTCACGCCCGCTCCATCTTTGCGCACGAGGCACTGGTGCGCGGAGTGAACGGCGAATCTGCCGCCTCGGTGCTGGCCAGAGTCAACGATGACAACCGTTACCGATTCGATCAAGCGTGCCGGGTAAAGGCGGTCAAGGGGGCGGCCGAGCTGGGTATCAAGGAATTGTTGTCGATCAATTTTCTTCCCAACGCCGTGTACCAGCCGGAAGCATGCATACGATCTACATTTGAAGCGGCACACAAGTACAATTTCCCCAAGGAACGCATCATTTTCGAAGTCGTCGAGGGCGAGAACGTCTCCGACCGGCCGCATCTGATCAACATTTTCGAAGAATACAAACGTTTCGGATTCAAGACCGCCATAGATGATTTTGGTGCGGGTTACGCCGGCCTGAACCTGTTGGCGGAGTTCCAGCCGGATATTGTGAAGATCGACATGGATCTGGTGCGGAATATCAACGACAGCAAGCCCAAACAGGCCATCGTCGAAGGCATCGTGCATATGTGCCATCAATTGGGAATCAGAGTCCTGGCCGAGGGAATCGAAACCGGGGCAGAGCGCGATTTTCTGGTGGGCAGCGGCGTATCGCTCCTGCAGGGATACCTCTTCTGCAAACCTGCATTCAACGCAATTGGCCGGATAAACGCTTCTGCCTGGTAGCCGTCACAACACCTGTTGGCGGCGGGCTTTACTCCGACAACGGTCGAGGCTTCGATATCCCAAATCCCTGCGCATAATCGATGCCGACTTCCCGCAGTTTGGCGATCGTTTCTTCATTCTCAACCAATTCGGCGATCGTTTTTACGCCGATCAATTTAGCCACCCGGTTGATGGCCGTTATCTTCGCAAGCTCCACAGGGTCCCGAAGTATGTTGAAGACGATGTTGCCGTCGATCTTCAAAAACTCCACGCGGAAGCCCCGGATCAGGTCGAACGAGATTTTGTCGTGGCCGAAGCCGCTGATCGCCAGTAGAGAGCCGCATTGCCTGATCCGTTGCGCGAATTCGGCAACAACAGCAGGCCGCGAGGTGAGCTCCGAATTCGGGATCTCGAAGCACAGGACGGCACCCGGGACGCCGTACTCCATCAGCGTCAATTGCAGGAATTCTGGGAAACTGGGGTCGCCTATCGTGGCGTCAGACAAATTGATGAAGTACACCGAGTCCTTCCGGCTTCCATCCAGAGCATGCTGATGGGAGACCCATTCCGCCACGTGTTGCACTACCCATCGATCCAGATGCGGCATGAGGCCATACTTCTCGGCGAGCGGAAAAAACGCCCCGGGCGGCATCATGCCTTCCTCTTCCTCGATCAATCGGACCAGGATCTCGTAATGCCCGGCTTCGCCGGAACCCGCCGTCAGCGGAGTGATGAGCTGGCAGTACAAACTGAAATCGCCTTTCTCGATCGCAGCCTTGATGTTGATGACGTCCGTATGGCCGGAAATCTGCTCGGAGAACGATTCGACGAAGGTATCCTGATTCGACGCGCCATCGGGAGCAATCGCATCGGAGCCAAGTCCGGCTTTTTTCAACTCCGCATCGGCCGGCTTCTGCAGGTCGCCGCGAGAGGTGATGTCATCGATCAGCATAAAGAACCCGTTTACCTTGCCCTTCTCGCCAAACTGGGGGATATGCTCGACGCGTAGCCGGTAGACTGCGCCGTCCGGCATCTTCTGCGTCCGCTCGTACTGCACCTGGTGCCCATCCAGGGACTGCCGGACTGGGGCCGCCGTTTCCTGGTGGACACCGGAACCAAGGATTTTTCGTATGTGCTGGCCATGGATCTGATCCGGTCGCAGGTGCAACCATTCCGAAAATGCCCGGTTGTGATACTGGCACTGACCCTCCGTGTCGAAGAGCGCGACCATGACCGGCAAGACCTCGTCGATCAGCTGCAACCGGGGATTGACGGTGGATATCGTCTCTTCGGCCCTTTTGCGGCGCTGGGTCTCTTGTTCAAGCTTGTCTTTTACCGCGGACAACTGTGCGGTGCGTCTGGCGACAACCCATTCCACATGAGACACGCGGGTTGCTTCGGCAAGGATCGCAGCCACAAGAACCCCGCCCAGAAAGGTGATCCATTGCAGGCCGATCCCGGTAAAGTAAATCGCAAAAACGAGCGCGGCCGCAGTGGCAATGACAGCCAGGGCAGAGAAGAAGGGGCGAACGGTACGAAAGACAATGCGGAATTTCATTTCCCACTCCCACGGTTCTGCATGTAGGTCCAGAGTCGGTAGGCGCCGTGCATTCCGGCCCGTGTCCAGTTTATCCCCGAACAGTGACAGTTGTGTGCAGTTCTCTGGCCCGGATAGTCAAAGTGGCGATCCTGCACGACTGGTCGTTTTCTTGATGTCTCGATATCCGTCGTAACGGCGATTCAAGGAAAAATAGAATCGGTCCTATGCATGACATGAGAGGTTCGCTGAATATTCCCGCCTCTCTGCAGTGCGGCGGTACGTTAAAACTCGATGGAAGGCCGGAACACCAGTGTCGTCACATTAGTGCGCAAGTTCCGGAGCGGGCCGGAATATTCGTTCGGGCTGGTCCATACGAAACCGACATCCAGTGTCGGTGCGTAACCCCACTGGGGCATCGGAACCTTCTTTCCGGCAATCAGCTCAAGACGAACCATTTCCCCGCCGGTTTGCAGGAAGTACATGCGCATATCGTAATTGGCGTTCTCCAGCCATTCGAGAAACGAATATCGCAGATCAAGATTGCTCCGGTGCAGGCTCACATAAGTCACGTCATTGACAGCCTTGTTGGTGTTGTAACGTGCTCCCACGCGAAAACTCCAGGACAGTTTTTCGTCCGGGTAATCGAGCTGGCCCTTGATCTTCCACTCGACCTCATACCAATCGTCCGGGATGAGCACGTTGTCCTTGATGTGCTTGTTGCCTGCGCTGAACAGATAGCCGGTGTAGCCATAGTTGTTTCCCTCGCGCTGTTCTTTCGGGCGGTTCAGTTTTGCAACGTTGCCGAAGAAGGCAGATACCGCCCAGGGCTCCTGGAAGTCGGGTGTGGCGGATTCCAGCAAGTTGATGCCGGTGTTGCCGATCTCGGCTTGCCGGTAGAGTGACGGCGAGTGTGATTTGACAGCCGTACCCAGCGAAGCCAGCGGGTACACGCTGGCCTCCAGCACCATGTAGCGCGGTATGAGCGAACCTTGAATAAGCTTGCTGTAGATCTCCGACTCGTTGTCCGAGGTGATGACGGGGATGGGCTTGTCGGTGAGGGGGACGTTGTAGTCGATGTCGGTATATTTGGCGGAGGCTTCCAATACCAGCTCCGACTTGCTTACCGCCTCGGCTGCGGCTTTGCCCGAGATGTCTTCTTTGGGAGCGACTTCAGCAGCAGGTGCGATCGACGTGTACAGGCAAAATGCGGCGGCGCAAATGAGATGAAGATGATCCGGAAAAGAGGGCATGGGGGGATTCTATCTGTTGTGGCCTGCCGATAAAAGCATGAGAGAATTCACTTTTATCAGGAGGACTATTTTGAAGAAACTCACTTTTGCCGATCTGGCCAGGCTGAGCCGGGACGCCCGACAATCGCCGCGTCTGCGTGCCAACTCCAACCTGCACCGGGAGCTGAGCGATCCCATCCAGCGCCTCGCCATCGCCATGGAGCCGGACACGCTGATCATGCCGCATCGTCATCCGCATACCTGGGAAGTGCTGACCGCCTTGCGCGGGCGTTTCACCGTTCTGGTGTTCAACGATGCGGGCAGGGTCACCGAGCGCGCGGAGCTGGGCGAAGATACCGGCGTGGTGGAGATACCCTCGGGTGCCTGGCATGCCGTGCTTTCGCGAGATGCGGATGCCGTGATCTTCGAGGTGAAGCACGGCCCTTACGCGCCGATTGCCGAGGCCGATGTTGCCGCCTGGAGCAAGGGGCGTGCCGCCGCAGACTTGAATGCGTGGTACGCCCTGGCCCAGGTCGGCGACGAGATCGCCTGACGGCGGATCAGCCTGCTTAAGCCACGAACTGCTTGCTGCGCAGCGTGTCGATGATCTCCGGTATCACACCCGAATCGTCGATGGTCGAAGGCACAGTGTATGCCTTGCCGTTGACGATATTGCACAGGGTCTTGCGCAGTGTCTTGCCGGAGCGCGTCTTGGGCAGACGGGCAAGGACGACCGTGTCCTTGTAGCAGGTGATTGCGCCGATGGCTTCGCGCACGCGTGTCACCAGTTCCTTTTGCAGCACGGCTTCATCCATCGTCACACCCGATTTGAGCACTACCAGCCCCATTGGCACCTGTCCCTTGAGATCGTCGTCTCGCGCGATGACAGCGCATTCCGCCACTGCCGGGTGGGTGGCGATCACTTCCTCGATCTCGCCGGTGGAGAGGCGGTGTCCGGCGACATTGATCACGTCGTCCACGCGACCCATCACGAACACATAGCCGTCGGCGTCGACGTAACCGCCATCACCGGTGGCGTAATAGCCGTGGAACATGCTCAGGTAGCCGTCGCGGAATTTGTTGTCGTCGCCCCATACGCGGTTCAGGCAGGAGGGCGGCAGCGGCAGCTTGAGGGCGATGTAGCCCTGTGTGCCGCGTTCCACTTCGTGCCCGTTCTCATCCAGTATCTGGATGTTGAAACCGGGCACCGGCATGGTGGATGAACCCGACTTGACCGGCATCGGCTCTACACCGCGCAGGTTGGCGGTGATCGCCCAGCCGGTCTCGGTCTGCCACCAGTGGTCGATGACCGGCTTGCCGCTGACTTCCGTGAGCCAGGCTTCGGTCGGCGGGTCGAGGCGCTCACCGGCGGAGAAGATGGTCAGCAGTTTGCTCAAGTCGTAGGGCTTCATCAGCAAGGCCTGCGGGTCTTCCTTCTTCACGGCACGGAACGCGGTCGGCGCAGTGAACAAGGCCTTCACGCCGTATTCGGAACAGACGCGCCACAACGCACCGGCATCCGGCGTCATGATCGGCTTGCCTTCGTACACGACCGTGGTGCAGCCGTGCAACAGCGGGCCGTACACGATGTAAGAGTGGCCGACCACCCAGCCCACATCGGACGAGGCCCAGAACACTTCGCCCGGCTTCATGTCGTAGATCGCGCTCATGCTGTATTTCAGCGCCACGGCGTGTCCGCCGTTCTCGCGCACCACACCCTTGGGTTTGCCCGTGGTGCCTGAGGTATAGAGGATATACAGCGGGTCGCTGCCCTTGACCGGCGTGCAGCCGACCGGTTTTGCTTTGGCCAGCAACGACGTCCACTCGTGATCGCGCCCGGGTGTCAGGGCAGCGACCGCCTGCGGACGCTGGAAGATGACGCAGCATTCCGGCTTGTGCTTCGCCAATTCGAACGCTTTGTCGATTAGCGGTTTGTATTCGATGATGCGTTTGACCTCGATGCCGCAGGAGGCGGTGAGGATGACCTTCGGTTTTGCGTCGTCGATTCGCAACGCCAGTTCCGGCGGTGCGAATCCGCCGAACACGACGGAGTGGATTGCACCCAGACGTGCAACCGCCAGCATGCTGATGACCGCTTCCGGGATCATCGGCATGTAGATGATGACGCGGTCGCCTTTCACCACACCCAGGTCGGCCAGCATGCCGGCGGTGCGCGCCACCGCATCGGTCAGTTCGGCGTAGGTGTACTTCGCCTTGGTATTGGTGACGGGAGAGTCGAATATGAGCGCCAGCTGATCGCCGCGCCCGCTCTTCACGTGATGGTCCAGCGCCATGTAGGATGTGTTCATTTCCCCGTCAGCGAACCAGTAGCCGACGCCTTCTTCATTGCGCGTCAGGATCTGCTGCGGAAACTTGAACCATTCCAGATCCTCGGCCTGCTTGCGCCAGAAGCCTTCCGGATCCTTCATCGAACGTTGGTATTCGGCTTGGTAACTCATCTCGATTCCTCCCTGATGGTGCAGCCCATGCGGGCTAACAAAGTTTTTTGGTTAAAACGATTCTCAAATGCTGTCTCCGGGAATACGTACCCAGCCTTCCATCAGCACGCGTGCGCTACGGCTCATGGTGACTTTCTCGACTTTCCAGTCGCCACCGTTCTTGCTGGCGGCTGCACCGACTCTCAAGGTGCCGGAGGGATGTCCGAACTTCACCACATTGCGTTCACCACCGCCCGCGGCAAGATTCACCAGCGTGCCGGGGATCGCTGCTGCCGTGCCGATGGCAACCGCTGCCGTGCCCATCATGGCATGGTGCAGTTTGCCCATCGACAGGGCGCGCACCAGCAGATCGACTTCAGAAGCGCGGATGGTCTTGCCGCTGGATGCTTTGTAGTCGACCGGGGGCGCAACAAAAGCGACCTTCGGGGTATGTTGGCGGGTTGCAGCTTCTTCCGGAGTCTTGATCAAGCCCATGCGCAATGCGCCAGCCACGCGGATCTTCTCGAAACGCGCCAGCGCGGCCGGGTCGGTATTGATGGCTTCTCGCAATTCGGTGCCGGTGTAACCGATATCCGCCGCATTCACAAACACGGTCGGGATACCGGCGGTGATCATGGTGGCCTTGAAGGTGCCGACACCAGGCACTTCCAGATCGTCGACCAGATTGCCGGTCGGGAACAGGCTGCCACCTTCTTCACTGTCGTCGGACGGATCCATGAACTCCAGAACGATCTCCGCTGCCGGGAAGGTCACGCCATCCAGCTCGAAATCGCCGGTCTCCTGTACCTGACCGTTGCTGACCGGCACATGGGCGATGATGGTCTTGCTGATGTTGGCCTGCCAGATGCGCACGGTGCAGACACCATCCTGCGCAAGACGTGCGGCATCGATATATCCGGCATGGATCGCGAAAGCCCCCGCACCTGTGGACAGGTTGCCGCAGTTGCCGCTCCAGTCGACGAAGTCTTTATCGATGGAGATCTGGCCGTAGAGGTAATCCACGTCATGGCCGGGGCGTGAGCTTTTCGACAGGATCACGCACTTGCTGGTGCTGGAGGTCGCGCCCCCCATGCCATCGATCTGCGCGGCATAGGGGTCGGGGCTGCCGATCACGCGCTGGAACAGCCGGTCACGCGCCTTGCCCGGAACCTGTGCGGCCTTCGGCAGGTCTTCCAGTCGGAAGAACACCCCCTTGGAGGTGCCGCCACGCATATAGGTAGCGGGGATTCTGATTTGCGGGGCTTGAGCCATCATGCTGCTCCTTCGAGGAAGTCCTGTGCAAAGCGTTGCAATACACCGCCCGCATTGTAGACACGTACTTCGGCAGCGGTATCCAGACGGCAGGTGACAGGTATGCGCACCGTTTCGCCATTCTTGCGGTGCATGATCACGGTCAGGTTGGCGCGTGGTGTGATGTTGCCTTCCACGTCATAGGTCTCGGTACCGTCGATGGCGTAGGTCTTGCGGGTATCGCCCGCCTTGAACTCCAGCGGCAGCACGCCCATGCCGACCAGATTGGTACGGTGGATGCGCTCGAAACCTTCCGCGACGATGGCCTCCACACCGGCCAGACGCACGCCTTTGGCTGCCCAGTCGCGCGAAGACCCCTGGCCGTAGTCGGCGCCGGCCACAATGATCAGGTTCTGCTTGCGACCCATGTAGGTCTCGATGGCTTCCCACATACGCATGACCTTGCCGTCCGGCTCGACGCGGGCGAGGGAACCCTTTTTGACTTGACCATCGACCACTGCCATTTCGTTGACCAGTTGCGGATTGGCGAACGTGGCGCGTTGCGCGGTCAGGTGGTCACCGCGGTGCGTCGCATAGGAGTTGAAGTCCTCTTCCGGCAGGCCCATCTTCGCCAGGTACTCACCGGCAGCAGAGTCGGCCAGGATCGCGTTGGAGGGCGACAGGTGGTCGGTGGTGATGTTGTCCGGCAGTACTGCAAGCGGACGCATCCCTTTCATGGTGCGTTCGCCGGCCAGCGCGCCTTCCCAATACGGCGGACGACGGATGTAGGTGGACTGCGGACGCCAGTCGTACAACGGGCTTTTCGCCGCTTCAATCACGCCCAGGTCGAACATCGGGAGATAGACCTGCTTGAACTGTTCCGGCTTCACGCAAGCTGCAACGACGGCGTCGATCTCCTCGTCGGAAGGCCAGATGTCTTTCAGCGTCACCGGCTTGCCGGACTTGTCGGTGCCCAGCACATCCTGCTCGATGTCGAAGCGCACCGTACCGGCAATCGCGTAAGCGACCACCAGCGGCGGCGAAGCCAGGAAGGCCTGCTTCGCATACGGGTGGATACGACCGTCGAAGTTGCGGTTGCCGGACAGCACGGCGGTGGCGTACAGGTCGCGGTCTATGATCTCCTGCTGGATCTTGGGATCGAGCGCGCCGGACATGCCGTTACAGGTGGTGCAGGCGAAGCCGACGATGCCGAAGCCCAGTTTCTCCAACTCCGACAGCAGGCCAGCTTCTTTCAGGTACAGCTCGGCAACTTTGGAGCCGGGTGCAAAAGAAGTCTTGACCCAGGGCTTGCGGAGCAGCCCCAGTGCGTTGGCTTTCTTGGCCAGCAGCGCCGCTGCCACCACGTTGCGCGGGTTGGAGGTGTTGGTGCAGGAAGTGATGGCGGCGATGATGACGGCACCATCCGGCATCAGACCTTGCGCTTCTTCCGCCTTGCCTGCTGCCAGCTTGGCTTCGTTGGCAATGCCGCGCTCATGCAGGGCAGATGTCGGCAGACGACGGTGCGGATTGGACGGACCCGCCATGTTGCGCACCACGCTGGACAGATCGAATTCCAGCACGCGCTCGTAATCGGCGGCAACCATCTGATCCGCCCACAGGCCGGTGGTCCTGGCGTAGTTCTCCACGAGGGCAACCTGCTCGGGTTCGCGGCCGGTCAGTTTCAGATAGGTGATGGTTTGCGCGTCGATGTAGAACATCGCCGCCGTCGCGCCGTATTCCGGGCACATATTGGATATGGTCGCGCGGTCGCCGATGGTGAGGCTGTCCGCGCCTGCGCCGAAGAATTCGACCCAGGCGCCGACCACCTTTTCCCGGCGCAGGAACTCGGTCAGGGCCAGCACGATGTCGGTAGCCGTGATGCCGGGCTGGCGCTTGCCAACCAGTTTGACGCCGACGATATCCGGCAGGCGCATCATGGAAGGGAGGCCCAGCATGACGGTTTCGGCTTCCAGACCGCCGACGCCGATGGCGATCACGCCCAGTGAGTCGACGTGCGGGGTGTGGGAGTCGGTCCCCACGCAGGTATCGGGGAAGGCAACGCGATTTCCGTTTTTATCCGGGCGCACCTGGATCACCGGCGACATCTTCTCCAGATTGATCTGGTGCATGATCCCGTTACCGGCCGGGATCACGTCAACGTTCTTGAATGCAGTCTTGGTCCATTCGATGAAGTGGAAGCGGTCTTCGTTGCGACGGTCTTCGATCTCGCGGTTCTTGCGGAATGCATCCTTGTCGAAACCGGCAGCTTCCACGGCCAGCGAATGGTCGACGATCAGCTGGGTCGGCACCACCGGGTTGACCAATGAAGGGTCACCGCCCTGGTCGGCGATCGCGTCACGCAGACCGGCGAGGTCTACCAAGGCGGTCTGTCCGAGGATATCGTGGCAAACGACACGGGCGGGATACCACGGGAAATCCAGGTCGCGTTTGCGTTCGATCAGCTGCTTCAGCGCATCGGTCAATGCTTCCGGTTCGCAGCGGCGCACCAGTTGTTCTGCCAGCACTTTGGAAGTGTAGGGCAGTTTGGCATAAGCGCCGGGCTGGATGGCTTCGACTGCCGCCCGGGTGTCGAAGTAGTCAAGCTTGCTCCCGGCTAAAGGCTTACGGTATTGGGTATTCATAATGTCCTTCTGTGAGAACGTGTACGAGCTGGATGCAGGTGCTGGAAAGGGCGACCGTGGACAGGTCGCCCTTAGCATTTCTTAACGCTTCTCGATCGGCAACCAGGCCATGTTGTCCGGACCGACATAGTTCGCGCTCGGGCGGATGATCTTGCCGTCGGCACGTTGCTCGATCACGTGTGCGCCCCAGCCGGTGGTGCGCGAGATGACGAACAGCGGCGTGAACATATTGGTGGGTACGCCCATCATGGCGTACGACACGGCAGAGAACCAGTCGAGGTTGGGGAACATCTTCTTGGTTTCCCACATCACACTTTCCAGACGAGAAGCGATGTCGAACAGGCGCATGTCGCCTTTCTCTTCGGACAGTTGTTTCGCCACGCGCTTGATCACTTCATTGCGCGGGTCGGAGATGGTGTAAACCGGGTGACCGAAACCGATCACGATTTCCTTGCGTTCCACGCGGGCGCGGATGTCGGCCTCGGCCTCGTCCGCATTCTTGTAGCGGTTCTGGATGCGGAATGCTTCTTCGTTCGCGCCGCCGTGCTTCGGGCCGCGCAATGCGCCGATCGCACCGGTGATACAGGAGTACAGGTCGGAGTTGGTGCCCGCGATAACACGCGCAGTGAAGGTGGATGCATTGAATTCGTGCTCCGCATACAGGATCAGCGAAGTGTGCATTGCGCGAACCCAGGAATCCTTGGGTTTCTTGCCGTGCAACAGATGCAGGAAGTGGCCGCCGATGGTGTCGTCATCCGTTTCCACGTCGATGCGCTTGCCGCTGTTGGCGAAGTGGAACCAGTAAACCAGCATGGAACCGAAGCTGGCCATCAGGCGGTCCAGCAGCTCGCGTGTCTTGGCGGGATCATGTGCTTCGGGTTCTTGCTCAACAGTACCGAGCACAGAACAACCGGTGCGCATCACGTCCATCGGGTGTGCATTCACGGGAATCGCTTCCAGCGCCTGCTTCACTGCAGTGGGCAAACCGCGCAGAGTCTTGAGTTTCTTCTTGTAGGCGGCCAGTTGGGCAGCGGTGGGCAAAGCTTCGTGGATCAGCAGATAGGCGATCTCTTCGAACTCGGCTGTTTCAGCGAAATCCAGGATGTCATAACCGCGGTAGTGCAGGTCGTTGCCGGTGCGTCCGACAGTACAGATTGCCGTATTACCGGCAACGGTGCCGGAAAGGGCTACGGATTTCTTTGGCTTTGGTAATACGCTTGCTCCCGTCATGTTTTTCTCCTTGAAGTTGAAAATGTCCTGCATTTATTCGGCCTGGGCCTTATTTGTTTCGCTGCCGTTTCTTATTCGGCACCCTTTTCGGCGAACAGGCGGTCGAGCTGCTGCTCGTATGCGTGATAGCCGAGGTAATCGTAAAGCTCCATGCGCGACTGCATCTCGCCCAGGACCTTCTGTTGCGTGCCGTCGGCGAGGATGTGCTGGTACACGTTGAGCGCCGCCTTGCTCATGGCGCGATAGGCCGAGAGCGGATACAGCACCAGTTTGACGCCCACCCCGTTCAACTCTTCGGTGGTGAACAGCGGTGTCGCACCGAATTCGGTGATGTTCGCCAGTACCGGCACGCGCACGGCGCGGGTGAACTTGGCGTATTGCTCCAGCGTGGTCATCGCTTCCGGGAAGATCATGTCGGCACCCGCTTCCGCGCAGGCCTGCGCGCGGTCGATGGCGGACTGCATGCCTTCCACGGCCAGCGCATCGGTACGGGCCATGATGACGAAACTTGAATCAACACGCGCATCCACAGCGGCTTTCACACGATCCACCATCTCACTTAAAGGCACGATGGCCTTGTTGGGGCGGTGGCCGCAACGTTTCTGCATCACCTGGTCTTCGATATGGAAACCGGCGGCGCCGGCCTGCGCGATCTCGCGCGTGGCGCGGGCGATGTTGAATGCGCCGCCCCAGCCGGTGTCGATGTCCACCAGCAGCGGCAGGTCGCTCGCGGCGGTGATGCGGCGCGTGTCTTCGCACACGTCATTCAATGTGGTGATGCCCAAGTCGGGGATGCCGAGCGAGGAGGCTGCCACCCCGCCGCCGGAAAGATACAGCGCCTTGTGTCCGGTTTTCTGTGCCAGGATGGCACAGTAGGCAGTGACGGCTCCGACGACTTGCAGGGGATGGTTCTCTTCGACTGCGCGGCGCAGTTTCTGGCCGGGTGTGCTTGTTGTTTTCATTTTCTGGTTCCTCAGTTTTTAGCTATCGGGAAAGACATGGATAGGGCGGCGAACCTTTGGCCATGTTTGGGACTAAAGGCATTGTCGAACCACGGGTAGCGCCTCGCCATACCTTGTTCTGCGCGCCGTTCCTTCCTTCGACAAGCTCAGGACGAACGGGATTGATGGTGGGGATGGACTCAAGAAACAAACTCATGTTGCCTTCTCCTCTTTATCGATCATTTCACTGATGCTGCGCCACGCGCCCTGGATGTGGCGACGCATTAGTAACTCGGCCAGTTCGCCGTCGCGGTGTGCCAGTGCATCGACGATCTGGCGGTGTTGTTGCAGTGCGGGGCGGGTACGTTGGGCATTGCGGCTGGTGCGGTAACGGCACATGCGCAGCAATTGGTATTGTTCGCTGCCGAGCAGATGCATCAGCATCTCGTTGCGGCTGCCGCGAACGATCTGGTAGTGGAAATCGAGGTCGCCCTCGCTTTGCGAATAGACCTTGCCGCCTTCCTGCTTGATCTGTTCTTCGTGACTGTCGAGCAGGGCGCTCAATTGGGCGATCTCGTCGTCGGTCATTTGCAGAGCGGCAATACGACAGGCCATGCCTTCCAGTGCTTCGCGCACTGCGTAGAGGTCGGAGAGTGTCTTGCGGTCCAGCACCACCACGCGTGCGCCGACGTTGGGAATGCGCTTGACCAGTCGCATGCCTTCCAGATGGCGCAAGGCCTCGCGCAACGGGCCGCGCCCCATGCCGAAGCTCTCGGCCAGCTCCGCTTCATTCAGTTTTTGGCCCTGGGCCAGCTCGCCGGTGACGATGCTGTGTGCAAGACGATGCGCTGCAACGTCTGCGAGAGTGCCTTGTTCTGGTTCCTTGAGTAGCATCGAAAATCTCCGATTGTCGACAATCTAGGCGAATACTAGCACTGTGAGCAGTAAAAAGTGCAAGTATTTTTAGATTATGTCGACAAGATTGCCGGTGTATAGGGAGTTTTATGCTTTGGGCAAGGCGGACAGAATGGTCTTTGTTGCTGATACAAAAGGCGAAAAAAAAGCCGACCCGGAGGTCGGCAGGCTAGGAGAACAACTAATCTATGCAGCTGCGGCCTGTCCGATCACTGCGCCGAGCAAGTCCAGCGTTTCCAGCGCCGCAGTGGGAGTGACGCGCTCGTAAGCGAAGCCGCCGGCCTGGACCAGCACGTAATCTCCCAGCGCCAGCGGGCCATCCATCAGCATCAGGCTCACATCGCGCTGTTCGCCGAAGCATTCCACGGTGGCCATCTCGCCCGAAAGGGCGATGACGCGGGAGGGGATCGCCATGCACATGGTTATGCCGCCTTCCGCATGTTGTTTTTGACTGCCACACCCAGCTCGCGCAATTCCGTGACGACCAGATCCATCAGCTCCGGCAGCCGCGCTTCCACTTGCGGCGAGAGAGACATGGAGGTTTCCAGCGATACGGGCTCGACGCCGATCACGGTGACGCCGCCGGGCTGCTCGCCGATGAATGCCAGCGTGGCCAGCACATCCGACAGCCCGATCTGGTGCGGCGACAGCTTGGTCTTGAAGAACACCGGAACCTGCTCGTCGGCCAGCCTGATGATGGAAGCCGGTGCCTTGCCGCCGCGCACCGCGTCGACGATGATGATGTGGTCGGCGTTCGACAGGTCTTCCAGCATCTCCATGCCCGTGGTGCCGCCGTCGATGACGACGACCTCGGGCGGAAGGATGTAGTCGAGCTGCAACTTTTCAATGGCCCGCACCCCGATGCCTTCATCGGAGAGCAGGGTGTTGCCGACGCCGAGCACGATGATGCGCATCACAGCACCTTCACCTGCACCACCGGATTGCCTTCGGCATCCAGCACATGCACGGCGCAAGCCAGGCACGGGTCGAACGAGTGCACCGTGCGCAATACTTCCAGCGGACGCTCCGCATCGGCGACCGGGGTGTTCAGCAGCGACGCTTCGTACGGGCCGGGCACGTCGCCCTCGTTGCGCGGCGCGGCGTTCCAGGTGGTCGGAACCACGCACTGGTAGTTGGTGATCTTGCCGTCTTCCAGCACCACCCAGTGCGACAGCACACCGCGCGGGGCTTCATGGAAGCCGACGCCCTTGACCTCGCCCTTGGGGAATACGGGCTTGTTGAAGGTGGCGGTGTCGCCCTTGCCGATGTTCTCCACCAGCAGGTTCCACTGGTTCGCCAGTTCGTCCACCTGCACCGCGCAAGAGACCGCACGGGCGGCATGGCGGCCGATGGTGGAGTGCACTGCGGCCAGCGGTATCTTGGTCTTTGCCAGCGAGCCTGCGGTATCCAGCACACCGTTCAGGTATTTCAATGTCGGTGCGTGATTCTGTGCAGCCATCGCCAGCACGCGCGACAGCGGGCCGACCTGCGCGGGATTGCCGTAGAAGGTGGGCGACTTGACCCAGGAATATTTGCCGTCGTCCTGGAAGTCGGTGTAGTTCGGTTCGGTCTCGCCCTTGTACGGGTGCAACGCGCCCTTGCCGCCCTTGTACCAGGAGTGCTTGACGCTTTCCTGCACGCCGTCGCGGAAGTAGGCATCGTTGAACGAGTTGATCGGTTTGATGCTCGCCAGATCGCCGCCCTTGACGTAGCCGCCGGGCAGGGCGAACCGGGTGCCCTTGGTGTCGAGCGGCAGGTCCGGCACGCACAGGTAATCCGTCACGCCGGCGCCGATCTTGGTCCAGTCGGCATAGAACGCGCCGATCGCGGCCACGTCGACCAGGTAGACGTTCTTCACGAAGTCGCCCAGCTTGTCTATCCACTCCTTGACAGCAAGCAGGCGCTCTATGGTCAGCACCGACTGCGAATCCAGCGCGATGGGGTTGGAAACGCCGCCCACGGCCATGTTCTGGATGTGCGGCGATTTGGAGCCGAGGATGCTGACGATCTTCGTGGCATAGCGCTGTATCTCCAGCGCTTGCAGGTAATGCGTGACGGCCAGCAGGTTCACTTCGGGCGACAGCTTCATCGCCGGATGCCCCCAGTAACCGTTGGTGAAGATGCCGAGCTGGCCGGTGCCGACGAAACCGCTCAGGCGTTCCTTCACCTTGGTGAATTCCTGGCGGCTGTTGCCGTCCCAGCTGGACAGGCTCCCGGCGAGCGCTGCGGTCTTCGCCGGGTCGGCCTTGAGTGCGGAAACCACGTCCACCCAATCCAGCGCGGACAGATGGTAGAAGTGCACAATATGGTCGTGGATGGCATGTGCCGTGATGATCATGTTGCGGATGTACTGTGCGTTGAGCGGCACTTCCATCTGCAGCGCGTTCTCCACCGCGCGTACCGAGGTGATCGCATGCACCGTGGTGCACACACCGCAGATGCGCTGGGTGATCGCCCAGGCGTCGCGGGCATCGTGACCCAGAAGTATCGTCTCGACGCCGCGCCACATCTGGCCCGATGCCCATGCCTTGGAGACTTTGCCGTTGTTCACTTCGCAATCGACGCGCAGGTGGCCTTCGATTCGGGTGATAGGATCGATCGTGATTCTTTTGCCCATTTAGATTCTCCTGATTGTTCTGACTACTTGTTGCTTGCAACGGCGGCCGCTCCGGCCGTTCCCGGCAGGATAGGCAGGTAACGCACCAGCGCGATGTAACCCAGTATCTCCAGCGCGATCATGCCGATGGAAACCATGATCTCCGGCACCGACGGGAAGTAATGCCAGCCCGGTCCGGTCTCGTAACCGACCAGGAAGGAATCGATGCGCAGCAGGAAGCCGGCCAGCATCAGGCATACGGCAGCAATGAACAGCTTGGACGGGTTCCTGCGCGACTTGGGATTCGCCAGGATCACCAGCGGCGCGATGAACAGCGCGTTCTCTATCCAGAACATCAGGGTCTCGATGCGCAACTCGAACATGCTGCCGACCGCGCCGCGCACGATCAGGTCGACAAAGCGCACGATCAGGTAAGCCGTCAGCATCCACAGCATCACCTTGGACAGCTTGCCCAGCAGCCGCATTTCCAGCGGACGCTTGAAGCCGGAAGAGGACAGGCATGCTTCGAAGATCACGACCGCGAAGCCGATGGCGAGCGCCGTCATCAGGTATAGCAGCGGCAGCAGCATCGTCTGCCACAGCGGGTGTATCTGGTAGCCGAACACCACCAGCAAGGAACCCAGCGAAGACTGATGCATGGACGGAAGCAGAACGCCGAGCGCGATGATCAGGAACAGGAACTTGTTCAGCTTGCGCTTGACGTCCTTCAGGCCGAATTTTTCGAGAAAGGCCGGCGAGAACTCGATCCACATCACGACGATATAGGCCGTGATGCACACGGCCACCTCGAACATCACCGAGTTGACCTGCGCATAGCCGGGCCAGAAGATGTGCCAGAAATTCCAGTAGCGGCCCAGGTCCAGCATCACGCCGGCACCGGCCAGCGTATAGCCGAACAGGCTCGCCAACAAGGCCGGGCGCACCATCGGGTGGTACTCGCCCTTGTTGAAGATATACACCAGCAGGGCCACGGAATAGCCGCCGCAGGCAAAGGCGGAACCGATCACCACGTCGTACACCACCCAGATACCCCAGGGGTAGCCGTCGTTGATGTTGGTCACCGCGCCGAGGCCGAAGAAGAAACGCACGAGCATGATGAGCACGGCAAGCGCCACGAGCACCGCCAGGATCACGGTCGTCGGTGTGACGAACGATCCGCCGAGCGGGGCGGGAGCAGGATGGTTGTGAGAGGCAGACATCGATATCTCCTTATTTCTTTTCATCGTCGGCGTCATCGTCATTCTTGACGTTGCGCTTGGCGACGAAGGACAGCACACCGAGGAAAGCCAGTGGCGCGATCAGCCCGCCATAGAGTGTGTGCTGCAGGGTTTCGGACCTGGACGCGAACGACTGGTCGGGCAGCGTGGGCATGCCCAGCTTGTCGAAAGGCACGGCGGAAAGCTTCAGCATCTGGGTGCCGCCGACTTCCTTCTCGCCGTAGATATGCGGGATATATTTCGCCGCTTTGGCCGTGTGCGGCGACTGGTCGTGCGTGTTGATGTTGCCGCGCGGGAAGGTCGCGTATTCGCCCGGCTTCATCGCCAGACGGCGCTGCGATTCGGCATGCAGGTCCTTCACCTTGCCGTACAGCGTCGCACCGGTCGGGCACACTTGCGCGCAGGCGGCATACTTGCCCTCGGGAATGCGCTGGCGGCACAACTGGCATTTGCTGATCTGCGGAATCGCCTTGTCGTACTGGAAGCGCGGCACGCCGAACGGGCATGCGGCCACGCAATAACGGCACCCGATACAGACATCCTTGTCGTAACCGACGATGCCGGTGACCGGATCCTTGGTCATCGCAGACACCGGGCAGGCTGAAACGCAGGACGGATCGGCACAGTGCAGGCAAGAAACCTTCATGAACGCGAAGCCGTCCTTCTCGCTGTCCTTGTTCTCCGCAGTACCGTTCTGGTACACCTTGATCACATTGAGCGTCTTGCCTGAAATGTCGAGCGGGGTGTCCCACAGATGATCTTCCGTGGAAAACTCCGGCGGCATGTCGTTGACTTCCTTGCAGGCGGAGACGCAAGCCTTGCAGCCGATGCACAGCGTGCTGTCGTACAGCAGCCCCAGTGCCTCGCCCGGCATGACCTTGTTTTCCCGCGCCTCGGCGGGTGCACCCGCTGCAAGCAAGGTGCCCCCGGCCAGCGCTCCCTTGAGGAAATCGCGCCGGCTGATGGTCATGATGGGTTCCTTTCCTCTTGCTTCTTGTGCGCGTCGCCCTCGTCGAGCTTGACGTTCTTGCCGAGGTTCTTCGCCATCATTGCGCCTGCGCCGGCCGCCGCTCCGGCAACTGCCGCCGCCAGGATTAGTGCGCCTGTGCTTGCGCCCTTGCCCTGATCCTCGATGATGCCCGGGAAGCCTGCAGGCGGACGCACCGATTTCAGTTCGGCCAGCGCATGGATGGGTTTGGCGAAGGCGATGCCCTTCTCGGTGCAGCCGATGCACGGGTGACCGGTGCCGACCGGCCAGCTGGCATTGCCGACATCGCCGAACAGGATCGCCGGGCAGTTCGCATGCGTCTCCGGCCCTTTGCAACCCAGCTTGTACAGGCAGTAGCCTTTCTTGTGACCTTCGTCGCCGAACTCCAGCGCAAAACGGCCCCCGTCGAAGTGAGCGCGGCGTTCGCAGTTCTCATGGATGAGGCGCGAGTAGGCGAACTTGGGACGGCCGATATCGTCCACATCCGGCAATTTGCCGAAGGTCAGGAAGTGCACGACAGTGGAAAGGAAGTTGTAGGGATTGGGAGGACAGCCGGGAATGTTGGGGATCACTTTGCCGAGAACCTCGCCTGCGCTTTTTGCGCCGGTGGGGTTGGGCGGCGTGGAGGGCATGCCGCCCCACGATGAACAGCTGCCGATCGCGATCACGGCTGCGGCATCGGCGGCGCATTCCTTCAGCATCTCGATTGCGGTCTGGCCGCCGACCTTGCAATAGATGCCGTTATCGCGGGTGGGGATCGCGCCTTCCACGACCAGTATGTATTTGCCCTTGTTCGCCTTCATCGCTGACTTGCGCGCTGCTTCGGCCTGGTGGCCGGCTGCTGCAAACAATGTTTCGTGATAATCGAGCGAGATCACATCGAGGATCAGTTTCTCCAATGTGGGATGCTCGGCGCGCAGCAACGATTCGGTGCAGCCTGTGCACTCCTGGAAGTGCAGCCAGATCACCGAGGGGCGCTTCTTGGTGGCAACTGCCTTTGCCATCGCCGCTTCCGCGCCTTTGGGCAGGCCCATGGTCGCCGCCATGGCTGCACACATTTGCAGGAAACTGCGCCGCGAGATGCCCAGGCGTTTTTCCAGCGCCAGCATGCTTTCGTCATTTTCAAAGCTGTTCTCGTTCATAACCTCGACCCCTTGTTTTCGATGCGTCACATGAAATCAGAAACGTTCATTGCTCTTATCCATAACAAGGAGCATGCCAACAATATCAATCGTAGGGTTAACAGTTACTTGACATTGTATTGGCAATAAAATCCGTCGATTATGAGTAATCGAAGTAACCGCATTCGGTATGAACCGGAAATGATCTTTACAGTGAAATTGCTTGAGGTGATTACTAGGTGATTGTTTTACTTGATTAAATCTGTACGGCTAAAAATTGGTGCAAATCGCATATCAGTAGTGATGCTTATATGGTCAGCGTATCCGCAGTGATAAGATTCCGTTAACGCTTCTTTAACAGAAGCAAACTGAGTTATCCTGTATCCCGAACTATCAGCAATACCAGCTCAGGGGGGGCAAATCATGAATCACCTTATCGGCCAGGTTTCATATCCGGTCTTTGTCTCGGGCGTCTTTGTGTTCTTCATCCTCGCCAGCATATTTTCTTTCATCGTCGGAGTAGGCCTGGTGACGCGGAATGCCGCGATGCTTCGTTTCTTCAACTTCATGAACAAGAGCTATTCCACCCGACGCATTACCCGGCCTTTGATCAAGCCATTGACCGAGCCGCACTTCGTCGAGCCGACACTGCTCAAACATCCGCGCATATTGGGCGTCAGCATCGTTCTGGGGGCCGTCGCGTCACTCATGCTGCTCAAAGGGATAGACGCCATCGTGTTTCAGCCCATGTATTCGGGATCGTTCTCCAGTGAAACCGCCGAGATATTGGCGGGCTACACCCGTTCGTTCCTGCTGATCGGCAATGCACTCTGCATCGTCGTGGGCGTGATGCTGCTGTTCTTCCCTGATGTGCTGTCGGTCGTGGAAAGCTATACCGACAAATGGTACAGCCTGCGCAAGCAGACCCGTCCCCTGCACGAGAGCTATCTCGAAATCGATAAATGGGTGCTGGCGCATCCAACGGTATCAGGCGTTACTCTAAGCCTGTTGTCGCTGGGTCTGGGTATCTCGATGTACATACGACTCTGATGCGCCGCTGACAATGCAATCAAAAGGCCATGCCGCGAGGCATGGCCTTTTTGTTGGCGAATTGGCACTGTTCGGGATGAGTGCTCATCAATCATGGGAGCAGCCTATGTTCCGGGTCTACATTCTTCGTTGCGCTGACGGCAGCTACTACACAGGACACACAGACAACCTTGAAGCGCGCATCGGCCTGCACCAGTCCGGCGAATGCGACGGCTACACAGCTTCACGTCTGCCTGTCGAGTTGGTCTGGCCGCAGGAATGTGGCACGAGGGAAGAGGCGCTGTCGGCCGAGAGGCAGATCAAGGGCTGGAACAGGAAGAAGAAAGAAGCATTGATGCGAGGCGATTGGGAGGAGGTTTCGAGGTTGGCACAGAGCAAATCCCAATTCCGTTCGTCCTGATCCCCGGTTATAAAGGTTTCCGCCCGAGTACACCAAACCCCAATCCCGTTCGTCCTGAGCCTGATGGAACTACTAGCCATCCGACTAAGCTGGCAAACAACGCCAGCCAAGTCGCTGGTTATGTCCAAGGACAGGATGGTTCGACAAGCTGAGCGTGTGCTGTTGGGGCGAATGCCCCTTACAGCCACGGCCTACCCCTTGCGGGTGCACCACGAACGGGTTTTAGTAAATCAAGGAGGACAACAAACCCATCAGCATTCAAGTTCCCCCCACTTTCCGGTAAGCTACGCCCCTTCAGTCTCCCACCCAAGAAAGCGCAATAAAAATGGTACAAGGCCAATATGTAATGTCCATGCTCCGCGTGAGCAAGATCGTTCCCCCCAAGCGTCAGATCATCAAGGATATCTCCCTCAGCTTCTTCCCCGGCGCCAAGATCGGCCTGCTGGGCCTGAACGGCTCGGGTAAATCCACCGTGCTGCGCATCATGGCGCAGCAGGACAAGGAATACGACGGCGAAGTGCAATGGCTGCCCAACATGAAGATCGGCTACCTGCCGCAGGAGCCCGTGCTCGATCCGGCCAAGACCGTGCGCCAGGAAGTCGAATCCGCCCTGGGTGAAGTGATGGAAGCGCAAGCCAAGCTGGACGCGGTATACGCCGCCTATGCCGACGAAAACGCCGACTTCGACGCGCTCGCCGCCGAGCAGGCCCGCCTGGAAAACATCATTGCAGCAAGCGGCAGCGATGCCTCGCACCAGATGGAGATCGCCGCCGATGCGCTGCGCCTGCCGGAATGGGATGCCGTGGTCAAGAACCTTTCCGGCGGTGAGAAGCGCCGCGTGGCGCTGTGCAAGCTGCTGCTGGAAAAGCCCGACATGCTGCTGCTGGACGAACCCACCAACCACCTGGATGCCGAATCGGTAGAATGGCTGGAACAATTCCTCGTGCGCTTCCCCGGCACCGTGGTCGCCGTCACCCACGACCGCTACTTCCTCGACAACGCCGCCGAATGGATACTCGAACTCGACCGCGGCCACGGCATCCCGTGGAAGGGCAACTACTCAAGCTGGCTGGAACAAAAGGGCGAGCGACTGGCGCAGGAACAGAAGCAACTCGACGCGCATTCAAAAGCGATGAAGCAGGAACTGGAATGGGTGCGCCAGAATCCCAAAGCGCGCCAGGCCAAATCCAAGGCGCGTATCGCCCGCTTTGAAGAACTCAATTCGCAAGAACACCAGGCCCGCAACGAAACGCAGGAAATCTTCATCCCCGTCGGCGAACGTCTGGGTAACGAAGTCATCGAATTCGACGGCGTGAGCAAAGCCTATGGCGACCGCCTGCTGATCGACAACCTCAGTTTCAAGATCCCGCCCGGCGCCATCGTCGGCATCATCGGCCCCAACGGCGCGGGTAAGTCCACCCTGTTCCGCATGATCACCGGCAAGGAAAAACCGGACAGCGGCGAAGTGAAGATCGGCCAGACCGTCAAGATCGCCTTCGTCGACCAATCGCGCGAAGGGCTGGAGAACGACAAGACCGTGTTCGATGCTATCTCCGGCGGCAACGAGATTCTCACCGTGGGCAAATACGAAACCCCGGCGCGCGCCTACATCGGCCGCTTCAACTTCAAGGGCGCGGATCAGGGCAAGATCGTCGGCCAACTCTCCGGCGGTGAACGCGGCCGCCTGCACCTGGCGCAGACCCTCATCTCCGGCGGCAACGTGCTGCTGCTCGACGAACCCTCCAACGACCTCGACGTGGAAACCCTGCGCGCGCTCGAAGATGCCCTGCTCGAATTCGCCGGCTGCGTCGCCGTCATCTCCCACGACCGCTGGTTCCTCGACCGCATCGCCACGCACATCCTCGCCTGCGAAGGCGATTCCAAGTGGACGTTCTTTGATGGCAACTATCAGGAATATGAAGCGGACAAGCGGAAGCGTTTGGGTGAAGAGGGCGCGAAGCCTAAGCGGATTCGGTATAAGCCGATTAGTCGGTGAGTGTTTGGTCTGATAATTGATGCTGTTTAATTGCAAGTACTATCTACACTACTCGCTGACAATATGAAGCCAAAAAAATCGTCTTCCTTCTCTAGACTGCGTTTTCGATTCCCTCCGTTACGTCTTTATCGTCCAGATATTGAGGAGATTATTCACATCGCAGAAGGGGGCGAGCTCATTGTTAAATTGTCTGATGATAGCTACGACTTCGAAAGTCTTGATGATCTTATAGAGAATCGTGGTAAGCGAATAAAGAAGTTGAATATTAATCTCGTGCCCAAAGATTCAGCATACGAATACGTAACAATTGATGTAGATACTGATGGCATCACAATTACCGCGACAAAGAATGAAAAACTGGCTTTAATTTGGCATGAGATCAAAGAAGTAATTGGAAATAAACAACCTTGGTACGCCCGTTTCATGCGTCCGTTTTCTTGGGGGGCAGGCGGCATTTTACTTCTTGTTCTTGCCCCAAAACGTGAACAGATTCAAGTAGGCTCAGAATGGACTTTGCATCTCTGGGTCGGTTTGATGTTGCTATGCTTTCTGATGTATGGGCTATCTGGACTTTATTTGTTCAAGAGCAAAGGAATATATCTCCAACGGGAGCACGAGATTGAAGGGTTCTGGGGGCGTTACGGCGAGAAGATAGTTTTGCTTGTTATTGGCACGGTACTCGGAGTTGCCGGGAAGGTTATAGCAGACCGGCTAACAGGAAAATGAAGCGCAACTTGCGGGGTCAGCATCGCAATAGAGGAATTAAAGGGGCCAGGCTGAACTGACCCGGGTATTTCGGACACATTTAAGTGGAGGCACAATACACTTGGAGGTGTCAGATGGGCAGGGAACGAAACAAGGTCAACCCTGAGCGGATCAGGCAGAGATTCGGACGGGAGTTCAAACTGGAAGCGGTGCGATTGCTGGAGTTGGGCGAGAAGCCTGCAACGCAGCTAGCGGCAGAACTGGGCATACCCCGCAACCGGCTCTATAAATGGCAGAAGGATTTGAATGTCAAAGGGCCGCAAGCGTTTCAGGGAACAGGACGCAAACCCCTGGAACAGCAAAGCGAAGTAGCCCGGCTCAAAGCGGAACTGAAGCGTGTCACGGAAGAGCGAGACATCCTAAAAAAGGCAGCAGCGTACTTTGCCAAGGAACTCGGGTGAAGTACGCCTTCATACGGAAACACGAGAACGAGTACCGGGTAAGCAGCATGTGCCGTGTGATGCAGGTGTCGCGCAGCGGCTACTACACATGGCGTGATCGACCTGCAAAGAACGACGCGCAGAAGAATGAATTGCTGTCGCAGATACGCCGTGTACATATGCAATCGCGGCAAGCCTATGGAGCGAAGAAGACCTGGTTGGCCCTGACGTCGCAAGGGGTTACCTGCGGCAAACACAGTGTGGCGCGGCTGCGCAAGCAGGCCGGGATCGAAGCAAGGCGCAAACGCCGCTTTCGGCTGACGGTAGAGAACCATGCCACCGCACCGGCTGCGCCAAACCTGGTGCAACAGCAATTCTGGACGGAACAACCAGATCGCATCTGGGTAGGCGACATGACGTTCATTCGCACCCGGCAGGGTTGGCTACTGTTGGCCGTATTGCTGGACTTGTACTCGCGCCGCGTGGTCGGTTGGTCGATGAGTGACCGACCCGATTTGGCATTGATCCTGAATGCGCTTGATATGGCATTAGAACAGCGTCGGCCGGAAGCGGGTTTGATACACCATACGGATCAGGGGCCGATCTATGCGGCACGAAAGTATCGTGAGAGGATGGCAGCGTACGGCATCAAGCCGAGCATGAGCGCCAAGGGCAATGCCTACGATAATGCGGTGGCCGAAAGCTTCTTCGGCAACCTGAAGAACGAAGTGATACACCATATCGACTTCGAGACGCGCGACGCAGCAAGGGCAGCAGTATTTGATTACATCGAACTGTTCTATAACCGCAGCCGGATACATCAGTCGCTAGGTTATGTCAGTCCGGTAGAGTTCGAGCGAAGAAGGAGTGTTGCTTGATTGGGGTGTCCGAAGAACCCGGGTCAGTTCAGGCTCGAAATAAAATTGAGCTGAACGGAAATCATGACGTCCATGGCACACACCAAACGCATTGTTATTATCGCGGGCCCAAACGGGGCGGGAAAAACGACCTTCGCTCGCGAGTTCTTGCCGACCGATGCGGAGTTGCCCAACTTTGTGAATGCCGACCTGATCGCTGCCGGGTTGTCTCCTTTCGCGCCCGATCTGGCTGCGTTCAAGGCGGGGCGGATTATGCTGGAGACGATTGCGGACTATGCGAAGCGCGGAGAAAGTTTTTCATTCGAGACGACGCTTTCCGGTTTGTCCTATGCGCAGATGATCCCGGCCTGGCGTTCTTCCGGGTATTTGGTAAAGTTGATCTTCTTGTCCTTGCCTAATGTCGAGATCGCGTTGGAGCGTGTGGCCACACGGGTGATACAAGGCGGCCACAATGTTCCCGAGAACGTCATTCGGCGGCGCTTTGCCCATGGCATAATGAACTTCGAGCGTTACAAGGTGCTGGTGGATAGCTGGCAACTGTACGATAATTCCGATGCACCTCCCGTGTTGCTTGATGAAAGGCAGTACAAATGAAAGCACCTGTCTCGCACCTGAAAGACCCCGACCTGCAAAAAGCCCCGCAGGCATTGATGCGCGCTTCAGAAAAAGCGCGCCAGCTCGCCGAACAAACCGGAACTGCCTTTGTTGTGCGCAAATCTGCTGCGACTGACAAGCGGAAATAGTTAGTGGCCTGCGTCACATCGTATTTACCTACACATCGCCCGCGAGGGCGATGTTCATTTCCAGTCATTCCATCTCAGCTAACGCGAGCCTTACATGCCGGAACTATCCATTTTCCGCCAGCGCTGCAGCGCGAGGGGTTTGCTGCTTGCCTGTGAATCCCGTCAAGTCACAAGGGATAAAGCCTTCAGGGGGCTAGGCTCGACTAATCAAAGCGGGTAGGCTTGGATCGTTTCAGTGTGAGACACCCAACCGCACCCAGCGGTGATTCGAAAGGAGCATAGACCATGACTACAGGCACTATCCGTCTTCATCGCGTACTCCGTGCGAAACCGGAGCGCATCTATCGGGCGTTCCTCGACGCGGACGCAATGGCAAAGTGGCTGCCGCCATATGGCTTCACCTGCAAGGTCCACCACATGGAGGCCAAAATCGGTGGCACCTTCAGGATGACGTTCACCAACTTCACGACCGGCAACGGCCACTCGTTCGGCGGGGAGTATCTTGAGCTCGTGCCTTCCAAAACGGTCTGCTATTCGGACAAGTTCGACGATCCGAACATGCCCGGAGCAATGAAGACGACAGTGACCCTGACACCGGTGTTGTGTGGGACAGAGGTCAATATCGTGCAGGAAGGGATCCCCGCTGTGATCCCGCTCGAGATGTGCTATCTCGGCTGGCAGGAGTCGCTCGTGCAACTTGCGCACCTCGTCGAGCCGGAGATCCCGGATTGATACCACAGCTAATGGGGGCAGCATCGAATTGTCCTAAACTTGATATCACAATTTATTCTTGAGGCGGCTTTCGCATGGATCAATCCATCCGGCAACAATGGCCTTTGTTACTCGACAGTGTGCGTGAGGCTGCTCGCGATATCTTTAAGCGTGCCCAATCGGGACGTCAGCTCTCGGAGCGTAAGTCCGATGGCAGTTTGCTGACAGCAACCGACATCGCTCTGCAAGAAAGCATCAGCAAGATATTATCGAACCACTTTCCCGACATCCCCGTCCTGGGTGAAGAAATGACTGAAGATGAACAGGCAGCCATCCTGGCGACGGGGTGTTGCTGGTTGCTGGACCCGCTGGACGGTACCAGTAATTTCAGTCACGGCATTCCGGTCTATTCTGTCAGCCTTGCTTTGATGCAACAGGGCGAGGTGGTTGCCGGCATGGTGTATGACCCCAATCGAGATGAATGCTTTCATGCGCAAAAGGGGCAGGGGGCTTACCTCAATCAAGAGTCACTCAACCGCCGCGATGACGAGCCATGCGAGCTAAAGCACGCCATGTCCATCATCGACACCAAACGCCTGCCGACCACGCTGGCGATCGCCATTGCCACAGAAAATCCCTATCACTCTCAACGCAGTTTTGGCTCGGTGGCGTTGGACTGGTGCTGGCTCGCAGCAGGAAGGATACAAACATATTTGCATGGCAAGCAAAAGCTATGGGACTTCGCTGCGGGTGCCTTGGTGGCGCAAGAAGCAGGCTGTTTGACGGTGACCATGCAGGATGCACACATACTCAGCTCACCGCTTACATTAGCGGCACGCTCTGCTGTGGGTTCCTGTCCAGCACTTTCCACGATCTGGCCGGAGTGGATTCGGAAACACAGCTGACGGGAATCAAAGGGGGCAGCATCGCATTCGTTTTACTCATCGCCCGCAAGGGCGATTTTTCTTTGGAAATGATCGGGGGTAGACCGCGGTTTCAGGAACGGTAGTGCGAAACCGTGGTCTGATTTCATGATGCTCAGGGTCGCAGAAGCACCGAAGGCAAAAGGGTTGAAGGAATATCTGCACAGTTAGAAAGCACAACTCACGGGGTTGGCCTGAGAGGTACCTTTAACCCGGTCCACTTCAATAGGAGGTTCATCATGTACTCACCTGTCACTATCCCTTTTGGGGCAAAGATGCTTTTCAATACGGCCACGATCAAACCTGATGTGGCTTTCGAGGATGTCGAGCTGGCACTGGCCGAGATGTGCAATGTGGTGAAAGACACTTACGGCGGAGACAAGGGCGGATTCATCGCCGGCCAGGTTTATGAGTTCTCGGGTTTCGTTTCGGACGAAGGCTCGTTGAACGATTCCAGATCGGCGGAAAAACATATTGCGATCGTGACCTACTGGAAGTCTTTCGAGGAGCATGAACGGTCGCATGCTGACAAGGCATTCAGGGAAAAATTCGCGGCCTTGGCCAAACTGTGTGTCGAGAGCAAGGAATTGGGTTACGACATGCTCTGGCAGGGGGCGCTGGAATAGGTGATTGGCACCAGCAGTATCCTCACCATCAGCGTAGGGGTCGCCTCGCTCACTCCAACGCCCGCTTCCGAGCCCGACTCGCTGTTCGCCGTGGCTGACCGCCTGCTCTACCAGGCGAAGGAGTGCGGACGCAACCGGGTTATGTCTGAATGATCTTTTGACAGGCTATTGATCCGGTACTTGCGATCCAGGAATCCATTCGATCTGAGCCTGTCGAAGGATCACCTCGAACGGCGGACGTGATCGGCGTTTCCCTAAGTCAATAAAACCGCCACGAGTCCGCTGATGAATATCCCGTCGAAACTGCCTGCGCCGCCGATCGAGGCGAATGGCGTGCCCAGGCGCCGTATGTCCGCGAGGTGCAGCAGGTCGGCGCCGATCAATACACCCAAGGTGCCGCTGATGAAGGCCAGCGGTGCGGCATTGGCCGGATCGAGCATGATGGCAGCCAGTGCCGCCGTCAGGGGCGCGAGGAACATGGGCGCACCCAGGCCGATGCCGGGCACAGTGCGGGTGGTCTTGAAGCACAGCAGGGTGACGGCGGCGACCGCAAGTATCACGTAAAGTAAATTCAGCGGATGGTGCACCAGCAGGTAAAGACAGAATGCGGCGGGGACCACGCAGCCGCCGACGTTGACCAGGACGATGGTGCTGCCGGTGTAGGGCATTGCGCTGTAGAACTCGCGCAAGTTCGGCGGCATCTTTTCCAGGTTGGGCGGGTCGGACTTCATGCTGAACAGGGGCAGGTTGACCAGGCTGCCGCCCAGTATGGTGAGGAACAGGAGCAAGGCGGAATCGGGGGCGAGGTCGAGCTTTTCGAACGCCACGCTCAGCGCGCCAAACTGTATGCTCACCAGGAGCATCGAAAGTGTGGCGAACAGCAGGATGTAGCGGAGCGGGATTTTCGGCATGCCTAATTGTGGCTCAAACAGGGATCGACGGGGGAGCGTCTGCCTGCTTCACGGCTTTGTGTCGTCCTGTTGTTTCAACAGCTCCCCGGCTTCCTCCGCCGTGAGGAATTTCCAGGGCAGCGGTATCAGGCCGGGAACGCGTGCCATATAGCGGCGGTAAGTATCGCCGTGATAGGTCAGCAGTTTCTTCTCTTCCAGGCGCGATCCGATAACGAAATACAGCGTGATGAATACGCCGGACAACAGCGTCGTCGCGTTCATGTCGCGCGTCCACACCAGCACCAGGCCGAAGAAATACCAGGGATGCCGCACGTAGCGATGGAACGGGGAGAGGTGGAAGTGCTCCTGATCCTCGACCTTGCGGACGTCGAGCCGCAACTGGCGCAGGCCGAGAAATTCCTGCATGTCGTAGCTCCTGAGGCTCAGCCAGAAGCCGAAGAGTGCGGCCAGCGCCAGCCCGTTTGCCAGCCATGCGGCCGCGCCCTGCCAGCGCCACAACAGCGGCCCCGGATCGCGGTAGGTGAGCCACAGGATCGGCAGGACCAGCAGCGACGCCAGGATGTTGAACGTCAGCCGGTAATACGGCATCAGGTTCGGCCAGACGGCGGCGACCTTGCGCTTTACCGCCAGCGACGCCAATGCGGAGTGCAGGGCGAAGTACGCCAACCAGCAAACCGACGGCAATACGATGTCCCGCCAGGTGGATTCGGTCATGCGATGGCACTCCTTTCTTCCCGTCACCGGGGATGAGCGGGGCGGGTTCGTCCTGCCCCATTTGATCGGGAGGCTTGCCTGTTATGTTGGCAAAACTCGCGCTAATGTTTCTTCTTCTTGCCTTTCTTTCCCGATCCTTCCCCGCTTTTCGGCTTGTCCCAGTTCTTGAATTTCTTTTTGCAGTATTCCAGCAATTCATCGTAACTCTGGAAGTGCAGCTCGAAACCTTCTTCGCGCGGGGCATCGAATTCGCAATACTCGTTGCTGTGTTTGCGGCAGATGTGGGGGCGGGTCTCGTAGATGCCGCAGCGGCCGTCGGGTTGCAGGTGCGTGCATCGGCTTTCGAACAGCAGGTGCCAGGTGCCGTCATCCCTGAAGGCGTTGACGCCCTGGTGCGCCACCTGCCAGAGCAGGTTGGAAAAATCCTTTTTGGTGCGCGGGGTGCTGATCGGTTGGGTAATGTAGGTGCAGCAGGTCGCGCCTTTGCAGGAGGCGCATTTGTTTTCCGGGGTGTGGTTCATGTTTGCTACGCTGATGGTTGTTTCTGGTGATGTTGCGTCAGTTCGCTTTGACAGCGCAATGCTATCAGTTTTTATGGCTGGCCAATGGTGAAACACAAGGTGCCGGCTCGAATTGCCTTAGAATTGGCGGGGGCATCGCACGGGTTTTTCTCGTATCGACCGCAAGCGCGATGTTCTTTCCTGAATCACTGGGCAAACGACATGGAATTGAGCGAACTCGGTTTGGATGGCTGGTTTGAGGAGCAGGCAAGCCTGCTGTGCGGGGCAGGCCAGCGCCTGGCCCGGGTGACTGCCGTGGATCGCGGTCGCTATGTCGTCCGCAATGAACACGGCGAAGTGCCTGCCGAGCCGACGGGCAAGTTCCTTCATGCCGCCGCATCCTCGGTGGATATGCCTTGCGTGGGCGATTGGGTGTGCGTGCAGTACCACGATGCGGAGTCACATGCGAGCATCCATGATGTGGTGCCCAGGCGGTCTTTCCTGCGGCGCAAATCTCCCGGCAAGAACATCGATTTCCAGATGATCGCGGCGAACATCGATGTGGCGTTCATCGTGCAGTCGTGCCATTTCGATTTCAATGTGCGCAGGCTGGAGCGCTACCTGGTGATGGTCAACGAGGGGCAGATCGAGCCGGTGCTGCTGCTGACCAAGACGGACCTGGTCAGCGCGGCGGAACTTGAGCGCATGCTCGCCAACATCCGCGCTGCGGGCATCGCGGCCCGGATCATCACGCTCAGCAACGAGACGGGCGAGGGCGTGGAGCAGGTAAGGGAGGTCATGCTGCCGGGCAGGACCTATTGCCTGCTCGGTTCTTCGGGGGTGGGCAAGACGACGCTGATCAACCGGCTGTCAGGCCGTGACGCGCTGGAGACCGCGGCGGTCAGCGGCACGGGCGAGGGCAGGCACACCACCACGCGCCGCCACCTGGTCGTGCTCGACAATGGCGCGCTGCTGATCGACATGCCTGGGATGCGCGAGCTGGGCATGCTTTTGCCTGGCAACTTGGGCGAGGGTTCAGGGCTGGACGAAAGCTTTGCCGATATCAAGGCGCTGGCAGGCCGATGCCGCTTCGCCGATTGCAGCCACACTAACGAGCCAGGCTGCGCGATCCGCAAGGCGATCGAGAGCGGCGAGCTGAACCCGGAGCATTACCAGAGTTACCTGAAGCTCAAGGCCGAGTCCGATTTCAACGAGATGTCCTACGTGGACAAGCGCAAGAAGGACAAGGCGTTCGGGAAGATGATCAAAACCGTGCTGAAGCAGAAGCCCTGATGAGATAATGAAAAAGTTCTTCCCGCGGGTCGCCAAAATGTCCGAGACTCAAGGATAATGCCTGCAGCAGCGCACTGGTCTGATGGCTGGATATCGAATGTCGTACCAACGGTTTCACCGATAAACATGAGATGGAGGAATTGAGTGATGAGTGAAGTCGCAGATTACAAGGTAGTCCGGAATTCAACGGTGGGCACCGAGCTCACGGAAGCCAAGGCCAAGCTTCTGGCGGCGAAGCTGGGGGTGCGTCGCTTGAAGGATAGCGAGTTGCTGGTGAAGGAGGGCGAGGCCGACCAGACCTTGTTCATCCTGGCCGCGGGCAGGCTCACCGTGACCAGCAAGGATGCCGATGGGACCGAACAGGTGGTCTACACCATGAAGGAAGGGGAGTGCGCCGGTACCCGCGCCTTCGTCGAGCAGTCGCCGCGCAGGGCGACGCTTCGTGCAGTGGGCGATTCCATCGTCTACACGCTCACCCCGGCCGATTTCGAATCGCTGCTCGATGCCGAACCGCGCCTGGCCTTCCTGGTGATGCGCGCGCTGTTCCGCGTGACCCATGCCAATCTTTCTCGCATGAACCAGGAGACCCGGCAGCTGGCGAACTACATCAACAAGACTCAGGGAAGATATTGAGGCGCGGGCAGTGGGGGCTGCATCGCAATCGTTTTCGATTTGGGCGCATATTGAATGCCAAAGCGAAGCCGCCCCTTTGATCCTTCGGATGCCGGAATTCGATGCGCTGCCACTATTTGGTGATGTGACACGGAAATCACACAGGAAAACTGCAAATGTTTGACTCGATACGCCGCCTGATGGGTGGCTCGCCGAAACAGCCTTCAACCCAGGCTTCCTTTCAGCAACTGAACGCGGTGGCGCCGCTGAAGCCTTCTCTGGAGGGGGCCACAAAAGAGAACATACCTAAAAGCTCGTCCTTCATTTGCCGCGAGGCCATCCTCGACCGCAACGAGCGCATCGCGGGTTACGAGTTCGCATTGGGGCAGAAGGTGCAGTCCCGCATGATGGACAAGAGCGCGGTGATACGGCGCGTGTATGACGATGTCATGCTGAACAATCTTGCGCCGCTCGGGGTGTCGTCGTTGCTGGGGGAGCGCAGCGCATTCATCCGCCTGTCGGTGGAGTCGCTGAAAAGCCCGCTGCTCGAAGCCCTGGCCAATCGGAATACGGTGGTCATGATCACCCCCCGGCCCATCGCCGAGATCGACTTGGCCGAGTTGCGCGCCAGCCTGGCGCATATCGAGGCGCTGGGCTTCAGGCAGGGGTGGTCGATCAACCAGCCGCGCCCCGAATACGCCGAGTTCCTGCACAAGGCCGACTTCATCGAGATCGACGCTGCCGCACTCGATGGCATCCAGCTGAAAGCGCTGATCTCCGAACTTCGTGCCGCCAATAGTGACCAGAAGCTGATCGCCAGCAGGTTGCAGACGGCGGACGACTTCAAATACTGTTTCGAGCGCCGCTTCGATTACTTCATGGGGCCCTTCGTCTCCAGCCGCGAGAACTGGCATCCGTCGAAGAGCGATGTCAATTACGCGCGGGTGTTCCAGGCGCTCGAAATGATACAGTCCGGCGCAGAATTCGATGCCATCGCCGATTGCCTGCGCACCGATCCTATCCTGACCTTCAAGCTGCTGCGTTATATCAATTCGCCCGGCATCGGTCTGCTGCAGAAGATCAACGAGATACCGCAGGCGCTCCTGCTTCTCGGCAGGGACCGTTTTTACCGCTGGCTGTCGCTGCTGTTGTTCGACAGCAAGAAGCCCGGTTACCACGAGAACATCCTGCGCGAACAGGCGTTGACGCGCGGCCGCTTCATGGAGATGCTGGCCGGAAAAGGGCAGGTCCCCGCCACGGCCGACCAGTTGTTCCTGACCGGCCTTTTTTCTTTGATGAGCGTCATGCTGGCGCAGCCGCTGGAGGATGTGCTGAAACAGGTCTCGCTGCCGGAAGCCGTCGCTTCCGCGCTCAGGGGCGAGGCAGGCGCGATGCACGATGCGCTGATGCTGGCGATCGCGGTCGAGTCGGGGGAGGGAGACATGGCTGCCGCCGCGGCGCGATGCGATGTGGACGCAGCCGGGGTGGCGGGCATGATGATCGAGGCGCTGGCCTGGTCGCAACAGATCGCGGCCGTGGGCGAATAGGCAGGTCGAATCGGGCAGCATCGCGATAGTCGGTCTGTCACTTGCCGGATCATTTTTGTCATTTTCTGGTTTTCGGGTTTGATATGCGGAGGGAAGAATGTTCTGTTCCAAGTGTGGAAGCTCAAACGACGATGCTGCGAAGTTCTGTGCCAGCTGCGGCAATGCACTCTCCCTGTCTGATCCGCCGGCTGCGATGCGTCCCGCGCTAGCCGATGAACCTGCAAGTGACCAGGAATATTACAAAGCCGTTCTGGGGCCAGGGAACCAGGACTATTACCTGGATCACTTTTCCCGTTTCGACGACGAAGGGAAGTTGAGCCCCACCTGGAACTGGTCCGCCTTCCTGGTGACGTTCTACTGGTTGCTCTATCGCAAGATGTGGGTCAACGCCGCGATCTACTTTTTCTTTCCTTACATGCTGTGGATTCTGTTTTGGATCGTTGGCGCTGTAGCGGGCGGCTTGGTCGGTATCGTGGGCAGTCTGGCTTATTTCGGGTACGTGGCCGTGATCCTGATCGTGCTGCCGATGTATGCGAACGGGCTTTACTACAAACACTGCAGGAAGATGATCGGGACCGTGCGTGCGTCGACGCAAGGCACGCAGAGACAGTTGGGCGAGCTGGCCGGAAAAGGCGGGACGAGCCGCGCAGCCTACATCTCCATATTGGCCGTCAATTGCGTCGCAGTGGTCGGCATCCTCGCTGCCGTTGCCATACCCGCTTACCAGGATTACACATCCAGGGCGCGCTTGACCCGGGCGGTGACGGTGGGCAGGGCTGCGACGGCATATGTCGATAGTTACTACGATCAGTATCGCTCGATACCGCGCAATCTGGATGCGGCCGACTTCATGTCGTCGCTGCCGCCTTCCGTGAAAGCGGTCGCCGTCGATAGTCAGACCGGCACGATCACCATCACGATGAAAGGCGCCAAGGCGATTGAGGACAAATCGCTCAAGTTCGTTTCAGCGACCGTTGGTGGCGACCATTTGAGCTGGACTTGCATGAGCGATGAGATCCAGGACCGCTATCTGCCGCAGGACTGCAGGCGCTCGCGATGAAGCACTGCATGCATGGCAGTCGTGGGCAGGTCATTTCGGCCCGGATCCCGTTCCGAAATCAGCATTTCGGAAAAATTCTGATGAGTGCCTTTTCTTTCCGATAATCCCGATCCAAAAACAAGGACCACCTCAATTTTTGCCGTGCCAACTTGAGCGACGCGGATGCCATCGCTGCGCTGGTTAATTCCATCTATCGCGGCGAGTCGAGCCGCGCCTGGTCGAAGCAGATCGCAACGGTCAACGGCAAGGCAAGGCAAGGCAAGGCAAGTAATATTCGGCATAGTGCCTGATGGATGAGGTGAGGCGCGTTATTCTCGTGGAGTGCCATGCGCACGCAGATACATGCGATCACACATGTCATGAATTCTGTATATTGCACCTCAAACCTGCCATCCATGGCGATAGCAAATCAATCAGTCGTTACTATACAAAGTCGACCGCCAGTTCCAATCGTAAACGGGTCCGCAAGCGGATTGGTTGGTGTTTTCGGAATAGTTTGTATTCAACGATAGGGCTGCAGATTTCAATGGATTTCTCGTGACTTTTGATGCCTACGTCCGTGTCAATATTGCTTTTGGGCTATGCCGGCCTATATATCGGTCTATATATTCTTTTTACTATTCACGGAACTGACAGTCACCTAGTATCGTCACATTATTGTGTTGTTATTAAATCTGTACGGATATGAGACTCGCCATTGCACAAATTAATTGCTCGATTGGTGATATGAGCGGTAATGCTAACAAAATTCTCGATTATGCCGAACGCGCGAGGCAGCAAGGTGCAATGCTAATGCTTACTCCAGAAATGAGTCTGTGCGGCTACCTGCCTGAAGACCTGTTACTGCGCGATAGTTTTTATCATGCCTGTGATTCTGCATTGTTAGATCTATCGAAGAAATTGCAGGGCATTGCTGTAGTGGTTGGACATCCACACAAAGCATTCGGTGAGCGATATAACGCTGCTTCGGTACTCAGTGACGGCAAAATTATTACCACATATCATAAACATTCCTTACCAAATATCGAAGTGTTTGATGAGAGGCGTTATTTTACGCAGGGAACAAAAGGCTGCGTATTCAAATTTCACGAGATTAAATTCGCGATTAATATCTGCGAAGATATTTGGGCAAAAGAAGCCGCATTACAGGCGAGGCAAATGGGCGCACAGATGCTGCTGGTATTGAATGCGTCGCCATATCACTTCGACAAACAGGCGACGCGTTACGACACGGTGCGTGACCGTATAGCGGAGACCGGCCTGCCGGTGATATATGCCAACATGGTGGGCGGGCAGGACGAACTGGTGTTCGACGGGGGCTCGTTCACGATGGATGCGGACGGGAAGCTGATTGATCAGTTCGCCGCTTTCGATGAATTGCTGGGTATCGTCGAATTGAAAGACGGAAAGTTGTCGGGGGGAGAACAGCAGGCCGTGCTCAAGGATGAAGCCAGCATCTACCGGGCCCTGTGCGTCGGCGTGCGGGACTACATCCAAAAGAACCGCTTTCCGGGAGTGTTGCTGGGCTTGTCCGGGGGGATCGATTCGGCGCTGACGATGGCGGTGGCAGTGGATGCGCTGGGTGCGGACAAAGTGCTTGCCGTGATGATGCCGTCGCCTTACACCGCACAGATGAGCATAGACGACTCGCGCGAGATGGTGAAATTGCTCGGCGTGCGCTATGAAGAGCTGGATATCCTGCCGACCTTTACCGCAT
>MLJW01000141.1_pt1 | contig 69220 bp, 66 predicted proteins | sample 888231 | NCBI WGS metagenome assembly MLJW01 (sample SAMN05788063, study PRJNA343431) | mine drainage metagenome | isolation source: sample collected from the inflow into an acid mine drainage treatment plant... | place: Germany: Lusatia, lignite mining district
GTGGCCCCGAGTTTACCAGTCGTGTATTTATGGCATGGATGCACACTAACGGTATTGAGCATTTACTGATTCAACCAGGCAAACCAACCCAGAATGCCTATATTGAATCATTCAATGGTAAATTCCGTGATGAATGTTTAAACGAGCAATGGTTTGAGACCTTGGCGCAAGCAAAGAAAACTATTGCAAGCTGGCGTAAAGATTATAACGAAGTTAGACCGCATAGTAGTTGTGGGCGAATCCCACCTGCAATCTATGCGCAGAAACTAAGGCAAGTAATATGATTTTTAAACGGACTTTTTTCAGAATCTGGTGGTAGTGTTATTGGGGGCAGGTCAAGAAAACCTTAAGTTTCGATAGTAATAATGCTGACATTCACGATAGTGTTATCTTGTGAATAGAGAATGGCAATAACGGTATCATGTTTGATGATAATCAAAGGCGTAATATCATAAAGTATGTATGCTGGTAGACGGCTTCAATTGATTTCTGGTAGCAGTTAGCATTAACAATTTTAATTTCAAACAAAGGATTTTTATGAGTAAATTACTTACTATTCTATTCACTACGGTGGTTGGTTTTGGTTTAACCCTGCCAGCTTATGCCGCTCAGGATGGCATGGGCGCTCGCTGCCAGATGCATGGCAAAAATAGCTTTGACGAGGCTGATACTAATCATGATGGCTCACTGGATAAAGCTGAAGTACAAGCCATGCATGATAAAAATTTCGAAAAGATGGATACCAATCATGATGGCGTGCTAAGCAAAGAAGAAATGAAAGCATGTGGCCACCGGATGGGCGGTGCTAAGGCGATGCATGAAAGACGTACGAAAGAGTTTTCTGCAGCGGATACCGATAATGACGGAACGCTAACTAAAGAAGAAGCACAAAAGCTACCACGCATTTCCAAAAATTTTGATGCGATTGACAGTGATAAAGACGGTACTTTAGACCGTGATGAAGTGCATCGTTTCATGCAAGAGCTGAAAGCTAAGTAATCTAGAGTATATGCACTCAAATCAGCGATGATGTTTTGAGTGCATAAATATCAAATGCTATTTAGAAGCTAGAAAAACCAGTTCATTTGAATGTGACAGTGGATTTAAGCGTTGTTAGCGTTAGCCGCTTCCACAACCCAGTCCAATAGTGGTTCCCACTGCTCTAAATCTTGTGTGACAAGTGAAGGGCGCATATCAAATAGGCTAATCCCTTGTTCTGCTGCAGTAGCATAAACTTGCGCATTACGCAGGTAAGTAAGTACTGGCAGACCGGTTTGCTCCATAAAATCAGCAAGCATTGCCGCAGAGTTCGTGCGGCTATTGATTCTCATGCCGACTAAGGCAACAAAGGTCTTATTTTTACGGATGGCTTTTTCTTCAGCTAATATATCAAGAAAGCTACGTACTGCACCAATATCAAATGCTGACGGTTGTATCGGTACGATGACACAGTCTGCTTGTTTTACGGCCTCTGACAATTTCTCTTCACGTAGTCCAGCAGGTGAATCGGTAATGAGCCAGTCAGCATTAAATGGCAATTCTTTGCTGCGAGGATTGTGGCTATGAATTGGTGCGAATTCTGGAGGTCGGCGTGATAACCATTGTGCTGAGGATTGTTGACGGTCTAAATCAGATAGCATCACATGACCACCCAGTGTTGCAAAGTAACCAGCAAGATTTGTGGATAAGGTGGTTTTTCCGCTGCCGCCTTTAGAGTTGGCGATTAGGATGTTTTTCATGCACTAGCCTCGATTTAGTCAATCTACAGATTATTAAAATCATGCTCAAATTTCACATGTTCAGTGGTATTGTACAACGGTCTGTGAAGTTGGAATGCCTGTCGGAGCAAATACAGCAGGCATTTGTTCATGACGTTACAAATGTATAACCTAGGAGTGCAGGCTTAATTTTTTGCTTTCATGGAGTGCATTCTTTCGCGCCACTCATCAAGCTGGTCATCTTCTATTTCGAGTTGTATCGCTAGCGCATCTAATTTACTTAGCTTTTCTTTATCTAATCTGCGAGGTAGTTTTCCGCTCATACGACTTAAGAGTCGTTCAGACTCTTCTTCTGATAACTTTGTTGCTTTTTCCAAGTATTCGTCTTTAGCTGTTTTGATTTTCATAATGGTTACCTAGTTTTAATAGCTGTTATTAAACTTGAGCATGCATTGTAAGTGGATAATAAATTTTAGAATGTGAAGCTTTTATGAAAAAGAATTTGTACAAATTAGATTAAACAGGCTGGTATTTTAATATATTTAATTATGTTTAAAAATAGGGTGCGCACCATAAGCTAAGCGTGCGAGAGAGTTGTATGTAAAGACTTGTTTGATACAGGCTGCGGCAAGATGTTTTTCAATGTATGAGATAATCTCGGCCTTGTGTAAGGAAGTTGGAGAAGGTATTGACGTTACTGAACATCGAGAAATATAGTCCGCAGGAAATTAAACTTAATTTGTTGAGTGGTTTAACGGTTGCACTTGCTATGGTGCCTGAAGCGATTGCTTTCGCATTGATTGCGCATGTATCACCACTTACCGGTTTATATGCAGCAGTGATGGTTTCATTCATCACTTCCGCTTTTGGTGGTCGGCCTGGCATGATTTCAGGTGCAACAGGTGCCTTGGCCGTGGTGATGGTCGCGTTGGTCGTGCAGCATGGCGTTGAATATCTGTTTGCTACGGTAGTCGTGATGGGATTGCTACAAATGTTGTTTGCGGTAGCCAAGCTTGGCAAGTTTATACGTATGGTGCCACATCCGGTGATGCTGGGCTTTGTGAATGGCTTAGCCATCGTTATATTTTTGGCGCAGTTTGGACATTTTAAATCTGTGGCAGCGGATGGTACTAGCGTTTGGATGGCAGGTTCAGCGCTCTATACTATGCTAGGCTTAATCGCATTGACCATGACGATTATCTACCTGCTGCCAAAGTTAACCAAAGTGATTCCGTCGACTTTGGCTGCCATTATGGTGGTTTCATTTGCTGTAACATTTCTAAATATCGATACCAAAACAGTGGGTGACTTAGGTTCTATTGCAGGTGGTTTACCTAACTTCCATTTGCCGCAAGTGCCATTCAATTTTGAAACATTTAAAATTGTTTTCCCTTACGCTTTGATTTTGGCAGCGGTTGGTTTGATTGAGACTTTGCTAACACTTAATCTGATAGACGACATGACCGATACCAGAGGCAGGCCTAATCGTGAGTCTCTGGCACAGGGTATAGCTAATGTTGTGACTGGGCTTTTTGGCGGCATGGGCGGTTGCGCCATGATTGGTCAAAGCATGATTAACGTCAATAACGGCGCCCTGAGAAGGCTTTCAGGTATTGTTACCGCAGTATTTTTGCTTTCCTTTATACTGTTTGCATCGCACTGGATTGAAATGATTCCGCTCGCAGCTTTAATCGGGGTGATGTTTGTTGTTGCAGAGAAAACCTTTGAGTGGGGCAGTTTCCGGTTGTATGGCAAAGTGCCCAAGTCCGATCTTTTAGTGATTGTCTTGGTTGCTGGGGTCACTGTGATTGCCGATTTAGCTATAGCCGTGATTATGGGTGTTATTTTTTCTGCGCTTGTGTTTGCATGGGAGCATGCAAAACAAATCAGTGTGAAAACCCGTATCAATGAACAAGGTTGGAAAGTATATGAATTGCAGGGCACATTGTTTTTTGCATCTATTGCCGCATTTCAGAGTCTATTTTCTCCTGCGGATGATCCACAGGTGATTGCAATTGATTTCAAAAATGCAAAAGTCGCAGATCATTCCGCGCTTGCTGCAATTGACTCACTTGCGGAGCGCTATCAGTCGCTAGATAAGCAGCTGCATCTCAAGCACCTGAGCAAGGACTGTCTGGAGCTGCTTGATAAAGCAAAAGGCATGATTGAAGTGAACGTACTCGAAGATCCGAAATATCATATTGCGGATAATCAATTGGGTTAATGCAGATGATGTAGTTCTAGTTGGCGGAGTTTTGGGGCAAACCTTGCGGTGATGCCCACTACACCAAGTGTCATTATCCCGCCAAAGATCACGGATGGGATTAATCCCATTAAACGTGCTGCTATGCCAGATTCTAACGCGCCGAGTTCATTGGATGAGCCAATGAAAATGCCATTGATTGCGGACACTCTGCCGCGCATATTGTCTGGCGTGGCTAGCTGCAAAATGGTTTGTCGCATGACGACGGATGCACCATCAAAAATGCCTGAAAATAATAGTAAAACAGCGGCCACCCAAAAGTGAGTGCTAAGCGCAAAGCCTATGATGCAAAACCCAAATGCGGCAACAGCCCTGAGTAGCCAGTAGCCTGTACGCTCATGAACCGGATGCCGCATGAGCCAGACCCCTGCGAGAATGGCGCCTGTTGCTGGTGCTGCACGCAATATTCCCAAACCCTCTGGCCCATAGTGGTAAATGTCTTGAATAAAGGCTGGCAGCATTGATACTGCGCCACCAAATAGCACTGCAAACATGTCGAGTGCTAAGGCACTACGTACAATTTGACTATGAAATACAAACCTTAATCCTTCTGCGATGCTCGAGAATACTGTGGTGCTTTCCGGTTTTTTTGGTTCAGTGATTCTAAGCGATGCCATCGCTATGATTGCGCCTAAGTAGAGTAGTGAGGCGATTGCGTAAGCCGTTGTTTTGCTGGTGAATCCAACTAGAAGACCTCCCAAGGCCGGGCCTAATACCAAACCGGTCTGAATAACCGTACTGCTAATGCCTGATGCACGCGCATATTCCTCGCGCGGTAATATGAGTGCGAATAGTGTGTTATAGCTTGGCGCAATAAAGGCTCGTGCAATGCCGGTAAAAGCAATCGAGCCATAAATCCATAAGGCGGCATTGTTCCCTGAACTGTTAACAAACCAGCCAAATGAGATTACCGTCAGTATCACCGCATTAATGCATAACAACGTTGCGGCCAGCCCACCAAACAGGCGTCTGGAGTAATGATGATCTACTGCATGGCCTGCAAATAGCGCGCAGCAAAAATAGGGCGCGACCTCAGCCAATCCTATTAAGCCAAGTGAAAGCGTATCGTGTGTAATCTCGTAGATATGCCAGCCAACGACAACTGCAGTCATTTGGTAGGCAAGTACTATGAGTATGCGAAAGGATAGTAGTTTAAGAAAAGCATAGTTTTTATAACGGAAAATTTGCATGAATACTTTTTAAAATTTATATCAATCAATGTGCGTGTAAAATGGGCTTGTTAGTGCTGTGAATAAGGCAGTAAGCGTGACTAAACTTAAGTGTTTATGTTGCGCCGATGAGTCGTCATTGACCTAGTGTGACTCTGCCGATATAGATTAGGCGCACTAACCCTAATTTTCAGCCCTAATGTTTCCAGCTGTTGTCAGCGCGGGGCTTATTTTAAAGCTATTTCGGCACTCGCCATAGATACCAGCTAGCAATGGTGCGATACGGGCTCCATGCCTTGCCAATTTCTGTGATTTCTTTACGAGTAGGCGCGGCATCTAGTTTCTTCAGACGTTTAAAACCCTCTACTATACCAAAGTCATCCGCCGGCAAGATATCCATGCGTTCTAAGGTGAAAATGAGTAGCATTTCTACGGTCCAGCGACCGATGCCTTTCAGCTTTACAAGGCGAGTGATTAAATCTTCGTCAGTCATTGACTCAGCATCGTTTCGTGTTGGCACTAGTCCCGTCAATGCGCCATTAGCGATGCCGTAAATGGTGTCAATTTTTCGTGCTGAAAAGCCACAAGCTCTTAATGTATCAAGCTCTGTGGCTAATAATTGATGTGGTGAAGGAAACGTATTGCCATACAGGTTAAGCAGTCTGGCGATGATGGCATCACCAGCTTTGGCGTGTAACTGCTGATAAGCAACGGCGCGGATGAGAGCTTCGTAAGGTTCTCGTTCTGGTTTAGCTTCAAACGTGCAGCAGCCAATTGTTTCTATCAGATGCGCCCAGTCGGCATCTAGTCCTGCCAGATACGCACTGGCTTTTGGCAGAAAGTTGGTACTTGCTAACATATACTTAGATGCAACATACGGTTATTCTTGTTCTATATCAAGGTATACATTTTATAGTGAACTTATCATGAGCAGAAATACCATTTCTTATTGATTGGCTTGTCGTGAAAATACATATTCAAAAATCTAATGCAGTAAATGTGAAGCAGTTCGCGTTATTTAATCTTGGCTTTCGACCGTTCTTTTTAGGGGCGGGTGTTTTCGCAGTCATTTCAATGTTGGCATGGATGCTTGTGTATGTTTTTCATGGCACGCTTAGCGTGACAAACATTTCAGTCAGCCAGTGGCATGCGCATGAAATGCTCTATGGCTACGGCATGGCTGTAGTGGCAGGTTTTTTATTAACTGCCGTCAAAAATTGGACTGGTATCGCCACTATTCATGGCAAACCGTTAATTGCGTTGTTTATGCTGTGGTGTGCGGCAAGAGTAATGTTTCTGTTTGGTACGCTATTGCTGCCTTGGGCTGCAGCAGCTGATTTATTATTTGGGCTTTTTTTGATTGTTTCTCTCGCAAAGCCCATTATTAAAGCCAAGCAGTGGTTGCAGTTTGCGGTGGTGGGTAAAGTGACGTTATTGTGGGTCGGCAATCTGGTATTTTATCTGGGCTGCTATGGTGTGCTCACCAGCGGCATGCTGTACGCCATTAACGGTGCGGTGTTGTTATTTATCGGCCTGATTCTAACAATCGGGCGACGTGTGATCCCCTTCTTTATTGAGCGGGGTGTAGAAACTAAAGTACTGTTAAAGCAATATAAATGGCTGGATTTGAGCATCATGCTGCTGTTTTTTGCGTTGTTCTTGAATGTGATTTTTATACAAATCCCTACTTTGACTGCATTGTTTGCGTGCTCATTATTTGCGTTAAATGGGTTTCGTTTATTGAATTGGTATACGGCCGATATTTGGCGTGTACCTTTGCTATGGAGTCTTTATATCTCTGCATGGCTGATTAATACGGGTTTTCTGTTTTATGGTTTGCAAGCAGCTGGATTTCAGGCGCAATACAGTGGTTCATCTATTTTAGCGTTACACCTTTTTACTATAGGCGGCATAGGTTTAATGACATTAAGCATGATGGCGCGGGTGTCTTTAGGGCATACCGGCCGTGATACCAGAAAACCTTCGCACTGGATGGGCTTTGCCTTTGCCGGAGTTGTTGCCAGTGTGGTGTTGCGTGCGTTGGTACCTATGCTCACTACGCAATTTTATATAGGTTGGGTGCTAACAGCTGCGATTTTGTGGATATGGAGTTTTGCAGTGTTTGTGGTGATTTATGCACCGATATTGCTGAAGCCTAGAGCAGATGGGGCTTTGGGTTGATTAGGTTCAAGCGGTAAGCTTACTATTCGAAGGCTTTGCATTGCTGGCAAAGCCTTCACAAGTGCAGCTTATAGTTTAAGTGCAGCTTTAATGCGACGAAAGATTTGACCAACTTTTGAGCCATCTAACTGGTAATGTTTATGCAATGGTTTCTTTACTTCCCATTTTGCTGTCAAACCTGCAGGAAATGTCACTAAATCACCCTTGCCAAAGGTTACGGCAGTACCGCCAACGGGCGTAATCACGCATTCACCTTCTAAAATATAGGCGATTTCCTGTTCAGGAAAAGTCCACGGAAATACGGAAACTTCTTTTTCCCAAGTCGCCCATTTACTTACGCCTAGGGTATCTAAACGGGTTTGAGCAGGATTTTTTTCTACTGTGATTTTACTAACGAGAATTTGACTCATACTTGATGATCTTTTAAAAATTTGGATGTGCTATTTTAGCGTATCGCCGATGAATTGATATGGGATATACCGTTAAGTAGTAAAATAGACCTTTTCCAGTTATTCGTTAATTACTATGCGCATTAGTCTAGATGAAGCCGCCGCCAGACTTAAAAATGGCGAAGTGGTTGCGATTCCTACCGAGACTGTCTATGGCTTAGCCGCAGACGCTACTAATGATGCGGCTTTACAGCAGATTTTTACGATTAAGCAACGTCCTGCCGATCATCCTTTGATCGTACATATTGGCGATATAAGCCAAGTGATTGATTGGGCAGCAGAATTTCCTGAACTTGCAGTGAACTTGGCTAAGGCATTTTGGCCGGGTGCCTTAACACTGGTGTTGCCAGCGAAAGATCATGTGTCTCGTGTAGTACGCGGTGGCGAATCCACGATTGCTTTACGTGTGCCGGATCATCCTGTTACGCAAGCACTACTGAAGGCGAGTGGCTTAAGTGTAGCAGCGCCTTCCGCTAACCTGTTTACGCAACTTAGCCCTACCTCTGCGGATCATGTGGAGGCTGGTCTAGGTAATGCAATCCCTGTGCTTGATGGCGGGGCATGCCGTGTCGGCATTGAATCAACCATTGTCAGCGTGTCGGAGGATGAAGCTGGGGCGCATTGGCAGTTGCTGCGTCCAGGTATGATTAGTGAAGTGGAGATTACTCGTGTTGCAGGCCAGCCTCAATACGCGAGTGAAATACATGTAGAGGATACACTTGCATCGATTCCCGTGCCGAAAGTACCGGGGCAGCATGCTTTACATTACTCACCCAGAACACCGCTACGATTGTTTAAAGACAAGGCTGCGCTGCTAAGTGAATGTAAAGTGCTGATGCAGGAAAAAATCACATGTGCGGCGCTTTTTGTTGGTGCGGCTGAAGCTCTTCAGTACACATCATCTGAATTGCCTAGAATGGAGCTACCTGATTTGCCCGCACAAGTGGCCGAGCAGTTATATGGTGCCTTACATGCGCTAGATGATTTAAAGGTAGATTGTTTATTAGTTGAAATGCCACCTAATACCCCTGAGTGGACTGCGGTGCGGGATCGCTTAAGTCGTGCGGGACACCATTAGTTTAATAGTTGCTGCATTTTGCCTGTGCATGGCAGAATGTGGCTCCCTTAATAGATTCAAATCAAATAGGCTTGAAATATGAATATCAAATTGAAACCATCATTTTTAATCCAGGCTTTAATGTTGGGGTTAACGTTGCTACTGTCGGCATGTAGCTCTATACATCTCTCTAATCCGTTTGGTTCCGGTACTAAGTCTCAGCCAGGTGTTCCGGAAAATGCAACTGCTTATGTGTGCGAAGGCAATCAACATTTTTATGTGCGTATGCTCAACAACGGCAATGATGCTTGGTTAATTTACCCCGATCATGAGGTGAATCTTGCTAAAGCCAGCGACAATCATTTTACTAGTGGTGTGATTAGCTTAGTGATTAACGGCGATGCAACGACTTTGAATGACGGCGAAAAAATAGCTTATACAGGTTGTAAAGCGCAAGTGGTGAAACATTGAAAAGTCAGTTGAAATTAAGTGTAGAAGCGCTTAATTCAAAACTTATGATACGATAACCCTAAAAAAAAGGGGGAAATACTCATATGAGAAAGAATTTTTCTACAGTCTGGCGGTTCTTACTCCCTCTACTCATCCTGTTTGTCGTTACTCCTTTAGTACTTGTTAAACAACAAACCTCACAACAACTAGACCGTATCGAAGTTGGTGCGCTAGGTCAGGCAAAAACACTAGTCCGCCTGCTTAATATCACCGATGAGTTAGTTGGTGAGCAGGCACTTGCTGCTATGCGACTGCTTAGAGAGCGCAGTTTTGTATTGGGTGAACCCACCACGTACGGCACTATTAAAATTGGCGGTAAGCTAGTTCCTAGCCTCATGTTCGGTAATAGCCTACAGACGAATCATTATGAACTCGTGGACGCTGTGACCAATGTTGTTGGCGGCACAGCCACCCTTTTTGTAAAGTCTGGTGACGATTTTGTGCGTATCGCAACCAATGTCAGGCGTGGAGATCGTACGCGAGCCGTTGGCACTTTGCTAAATGTAAATGGTAAAGCAATAGCTGCCTTACATAAAGGGCAAGCCTTTCATGGCGTCGTGGATATTCTTGATGAGCCATATATCACGGATTATGAGCCGATGTTTGATGTGAAAGGGACTCTGATTGGTGCTTATTATGTCGGTTACAAGGTAGATATGAAGGTGCTGCGTGATGCTGTAGAAAACACGCGACAACTTAAAACGGGCTTTGCGGCTGTGCTGGATGAACATAATAGAGTACGTTTTCTTTCCACTCACGCGTCACAAAGTCAGGCGGAATTTATTTTGACTAAACGACCGGACACATGGTCGTTTGCCCAACAGGATGTGCCTAACTGGGGTTTTAAGGTTGTCATTGCATATCCATTAAGTGAGGCGCGTGCGATTGGCTTAAATAACTCATGGATTGTGATTGCTACTGGCACGCTAATAGGGGCTTTGCTGATTGTCTTCATTTTTTGGCAATTGCGCCGCTTGGTTTTTAATCCGATAGGCGCTGATCCAGCAGTGGCGATAGATGTTGTGAAGCGTATCGCTGCGGGCGATCTTGAGCGTGATGGACTGCATGCAAAGCCCGGTACTTTAATGGCAAATGTACTTAGTATGCGCAGGAGGTTGCGTGAAACGGTGACTACGTTACGCGAAAATACGGATCGTATGCGATTGTCTGCGAGCGTGTTTGATCATGCACATGATGGTATTTTTATCGCTAATGCTGATATGCAAATCGTTGAAGTGAATCCTGCCTTTACCGCCACTACCGGCTATAGTCGTGAAGAGGCGCTGGGAAACACACCGTTAGCGTTGGGCTTTGCCTATCATGATGCTAACTTTTTCCCACAGTTGATGGAGTCGAGTGGTGAGTGGCGTGGTGAGTCTTGGAATCGCCATCATGATGGCAGTGTTTATGCCGCTTGGTTAGACATTTTTACAGTGTGTGATGATACCCAGACCTCTAGGCATTACGTTGGACTGTTTTCGGATATCACACAATCCAAAGAGCATCAGCAAAATCTGGAACATATGGCTTACCATGATCCATTAACTCAGTTGCCCAATCGCACCCTACTTTCAGATCGCTTAAAACAAGCTTTGGCGCGTGCAGAGCGTGCAGATGAGCTCGTGGCAATCTGTTATTTTGATCTGGATGATTTCAAGCCAGTTAACGACATGTTAGGGCACGATGCTGGTGATCGCTTGTTGGTTCAATTGGCTGCTCGCATCCGCGCCTGTTTGCGTGAGACTGACACGATTGCCCGTCTTGGTGGAGATGAGTTTGTGATGCTGTTGTGCGGCCTGCAAAGTATTGATGAATGCCAACAAACGTTGGAGCGTCTGTTGAAAGCAATTAAAACACCATATCAAATTGCAAACCAGACTGTGAATATTTCAGCCAGTATAGGCTATACCTTGTTCCCGTTGGATAATAGCGAGGCTGATACATTGTTGCGCCATGCTGATCATGCGATGTATCAAGCCAAAATTGGCGGTGGAAGTCGTTTTAATTTGTTTGATGCTATGCATGATAAAGAAACCCGCGATCTCCGGCAGGAGCGGGAACGAATTGAAGAGGCATTGTTGCGTGGTGAGTTCCGTTTGTTTTACCAGCCCAAAGTGGATATACGGTCTGGTACTGTCGTTGGTATGGAGGCACTCATTCGCTGGCAGCATCCTGAACTTGGTCTACGCAACCCAATGGAATTTCTGCCTGCCGTTGAAGATACCGCTTTTGCTATCCCACTAGGCGAATGGGTAGTCTCGGAAGCGCTACGTCAGATTGAAATTTGGCAAGCGAGCGGGTTGACCTTGCAAGTGAGCGTTAATATCGCTGCACGACATATGATGCAGATGAATTTTGCTGAACGACTTGCAAGCCTATTACAGAATGCACCCAATGTAACGCCAAAATTGTTAGAGTTGGAAATCACAGAAACTGCGGCGATTGAGGATGTTGCTGGCGTGGCAGAAACCGTACATCAGTGTAATCTTCTTGGGGTCAGTTTTGCGCTGGATGATTTTGGCGTGGGGTATTCATCACTTACTTACTTGCGCCGCCTGCCAGTGGCTGTCATTAAAATCGATCAGTCATTTGTTCGTGACATGCTGCACGATATGGATGACCTGGCGGTGGTATCAGGCTTAATTAGTTTAAGTCGTGACTTTAGACGTAAGGTTGTTGCAGAAGGGGTTGAGACGGCTGAGCACGGCGCACTGCTACTGAAAATGGGTTGTTACTTAGCGCAAGGCTATGGCATTGCCAAGCCAATGCCCGCAGAGGAAGTGCTGGCTTGGGTTGCCGGTTATAAGCAAGATGCAAGCTGGACTAAGTAAGGGATGCTATAAAAAGGCTAGGTAGTAATGCTATGTAGTGCAAATTGCATTGATATGTGCTAATTGTCTTCTACCCGTTGTCTTTTGTTTCCCATGGCGCTACTTTAAATAGCAGTAACATGCCGGGAATGGCTGCCAAGAAACAAAAAATAAAGAAATTTCTCCAACCTAGATCATCAACGAGATAACCAGTCGCTGCGTTGGCAATTGTGCGCGGCACTGCGGCAAGGCTGGTAAAGAGCGCGAATTGTGTTGCGGTATAAAGCGGATGCGTGGTGTGCGCAATGTAGGCTACAAATGCCGCAGTTCCTAAGCCGACACCAAATGCTTCAGCGCCAATGGCAATGCCTAAAACCAGCAAGCTATGTCCAGCGACTGCTAGCCATGCAAAGCCTAGAATAGCCAGCATCTGCACCGCTCCAAATACCCATAAAGCACGGTTGATGCCTAGTTTTACCATCCATACGCCACCTAGTAAGCCACCAATGACACTAGGCCATAAGCCTGCATTTTTGGCAATCAGGCCAATTTCAGTTTTGCTGAAACCCATGTCTAAATAGAATGGCGTAGCGAGTGCTGTTGCCATACTGTCACCGAGTTTATAAAAGAATATAAACGATAGCACGAGCATGGCAGATCGCCAGCCGTGGCGTGATATAAACTCATGGAAAGGCTCTGTGACAGCGGCTCTTAAAGTTTTGGGTGCACCGTCTTTTAATGCGGGCTCTTTCACAAAAATGGTCATGGCTAAGCCAGGTAGCATGAATAGTGCAGTAATCAAGAATACGCTATGCCAAGGCATATAGTCCGCCAAAATTAATGACAATGAGCCCGGAACCAAGCCTGCAATTTTATAGGCGTTGACGTGGATAACATTGCCTAAGCCTAGCTCAATGTCGAGTAATAGTTCTCGACGGTAAGCGTCTAAAACGATGTCTTGTGAGGCGCTAAAAAATGCGACAACAGCGGCTAAATAGGCAATTGACCAAATGTCCAGCACGGGATTGAGCACACCAAACAAAGGTATTGAACATAGCAATAAAATTTGCGAGATGAGTAGCCAGCCACGTCGACGGCCTAATGGCGGAGTATAGCGGTCAAACAGCGGTGCCCAAAGAAATTTCCATGTGAAGGGTAGGCTGATGAGTGCAAATAAGCCAATTGCTTTAAGATTAACACCTTCAGAGCGTAGCCATGCTGGTAATAGACTTATCAGAAAGTAGAGTGGCAGGCCGGAGCTAAATCCGGTGAACACGCAAATTAGCATGCGTTTGTTAAGCATGGCTTGCCAAACGCTCGCATTATTTTTCATGAGATGTGTATTGTGCTTTAAGGACGTGTTGCCGCTTTTAACCTGTACATAGCCAAGCTGCCCATTAAATTAGGCATGAATGTGACGGGTTTGTTATCAGTGAGTACCAGACGTTCTTTGACTTGAATATTGCAGTTCACACAAAACTGGTCAAAATCATTGATGGTGCAAAGGTGTACATTCGGCGTGTCGTACCATTGGTAAGGTAGCGCCTTAGAGACCGGCATATTGCCGGTGCTGATTTGCATACGGCTACGCCAGTAGCCAAAGTTAGGGAAAGTTACGATGACTTCACGACCTACGCGCAACATTTCGCGCACAATGCCTTCGGTGTTGTGTACGGCCTGCAATGTTTGCGAGAGGATTACCGTATCAAATGACTGGTCTTCGAAACCAGATAAACCGCTTTCCAAGTCCATTTGAATCACATTGACCCCTTTGGATAAGCATGCGAGCCAATTGGTATCGTCTTTCTCTACACCGTAACCGCGTACTTCCATGGCATCTTTTAAGTATTGTAGTAAGGCGCCATCACCACAGCCTAGGTCGAGTACTTTTGCGCCAAATGGCAGCCAGCCGGCAATGATGGCAAAGTCGTGTCTGAATTGAGCGATATTTTGACTCATGCTTGCTCTCCTACCGTAATGTTCTGCAAGTAGTTGCGCAAAATGGCGTGGTAATGCGGGTCGGGCATTAAAAAGGCATCGTGACCATGTGCGGCGGTGACTTCGGCATAGCTGACGGTGCGCTCGTTATCCAGCAATGCTTTCACAATCTCACGTGAGCGTGCTGGTGAAAAGCGCCAATCGCTAGTGAATGACACGACTAAAAACTGAGCTTGTTCTTTTGCTTGCTGGCTTGTTTGGGCTAAGGCTTTGCTTAAATCGCCGCCAAACGGCAATGCAGGGTCGTAATAATCCAAGGCACGTGTCATGCGCAAATAGGTATTGGCATCGAATTCGCCAGCAAATTTATCACCTTGATAGCGCAGATAGGATTCCATCTCAAACTCAACATCAAAGGTATATTTAATATCGTCTTTGAGTTTGCGCCCAAACTTAGCGCCCATCGCATCGTCACTCAAGTAAGTGATGTGACCGAGCATACGCGCGATTCTCAGGCCGCGTTTCGGGACTACGCCATGTGCATAATAGTCGCCACCATGAAACTCAGGGTCGGTAATAATCGCTTGCCGTGCCACTTCGTTAAACGCCATATTCTGTGCAGTGAGATTCGGCGCTGAGGCAATTACTAAGGCATGACGTACACGTTCTGGATAGGCGAGCGTCCATTGCAAGGCTTGCATGCCACCAAGGCTTCCACCCACAACGGCAGCCAGTTGTTGTATGCCCAAGTAGTCGGCTAACATGGTTTGCGAGGTAACCCAGTCTTCAACGGTGACTATTGGGAACTGTGAGCCCCACGGTTGTTGTGTCGCTGGGTTGATACTGCTAGGACCGGTGCTGCCGTGACAGCCGCCTAGGTTGTTCACGCCAATCACGAAAAATTTATTGGTATCCAGTGGCTTGTTTGGGCCAATCAGGTTGTCCCACCAACCCGGATATTTATCATTTTCAGTATATTTTCCGGCAACATGATGCGTGCCGGATAGCGCATGGCAGATTAAAACCGCGTTCGACTTATCGGCATTTAATGTGCCGTAAGTTTCATAAACAAGGTCAAATTGAGGCAACACGGCGCCACTTTTAAGGGTAAGCGGTACGCTAAAGTGTGCAGTTTTTGGGGCAACAATGCCAACGGAGTTATTTTCTAGCATAGAGTGATTATACTATGGCTTTATTGTGCAAGTGCTGATGGAGCACACTAACTCATACGAATATGACCAACGAGATTAAAACTAATATACAAAGCTTTGCAGGACTCTGCCCACAAGTGGCCGAAGGTGTTTATATTCATCCAATGGCAACTGTGATTGGTGATGTGCATTTAGGCACAAATAGTTCGGTTTGGCCTGGCACGGTGATTCGCGGTGACGTGAACTTTATCCGTATCGGCGCAGGTACGAATGTGCAGGATTTGAGTATGCTGCACGTCAGCCATAAGTCTAACTGGGATGCGGCTGGCGCGCCGTTAATCATTGGGAATAATGTCACTATTGGTCACAAAGTGATTCTGCATGGTTGCACCATTGAGGATGAATGCCTGATTGGTATGGGGAGTATCGTTATGGATAAAGTCGTGGTGAAAAAACATGTGTTGCTAGCTGCTGGCAGCTTGGTGCCAGAAGGAAAAGTGCTGGAAAGCGGCTATTTATATATGGGTAGCCCAGCCAAGAAAGTGCGTGCGTTAACAGAAAAAGAAATTGTACATTTTATGTATTCGGCTGAACATTATATGCGACTTAAAAATCAGTATTTAGGAAGCGTTTAGTCCCAGTGTGTGCTGACAATCAAAGGGTTTTTACCTATGGTCACACGATCATTACCGCCAAAATCATTGATGGTTTCAATATTTACCAAGCCATTCTGTGCCATTAAATCAGCCACTAATTCGGCTTGATTGTAACCATGCTCTAACATCAGCCAGCCTTGTGGCTTCAAGTGAATCAAGCAATTGCCAATAATCTGCCGAATGTCATCCAAGCCATCTGCACCAGAGGCCAGCGCAGATAGGGGTTCAAATCGCAAATCGCCTTGAGTTAGATGCTGGTCATCCTGCTCTATATACGGCGGGTTGCTGACAATGACATCAAACCTCCCCCCCTCCAGCGCAGCAAACCAGTTGCTCAACAGGCATTGCACATTAGTTATAGCTAAAGCAGATACGTTTTTCTTGGCAACATCTAACGCGCCATGCGACGCATCAACGGCAATAATGCTGGCTTGCGGCCTATGCTTCGCAATTGCGAGCGCTACCGCGCCTGTACCTGTACCTAAATCCAAAATGGAGTAGTTAGTGTTATCTGGAATTTTTACGAGTGCAACCTCAACCAGTGTTTCGGTATCAGGGCGTGGAATGAGTGTGTTAGGTGTGACGATTAAATCTAAGCCATAGAACTCGCGCTGACCAAGAATATAGGCAATCGGTTCGCCTTGCAAACGGCGAGAAAGTAATGACTCAAACTCCGCATGGATATTGGCTTGCAGGGCATCGTTTTCATGAGACAACAGCCATGCTCGGCTGACTTTAAGCGCGGTCTGCAACAATAGTTGCGCTTCAAATTTTGCTTCGCTAGCTTCAAGCTGTAAGCTATCAACGATGCGTTTTTGTGCTTCAATCCAAGCTGCACGAACGGTTATTGTCAATTAATTATCTTCGCCCAAACTTGCTAGTAAGTCAGCCTGATGTTCTGCCGCCAACGCGCCAATCAACTCATCCATGTCGCCTTCGGTGATTGCATCAATTTTATACAGTGTGAGGTTGATACGGTGGTCGGTAATACGGCCTTGCGGGTAGTTGTAGGTGCGAATGCGTTCTGAACGGTCACCACTACCAATGAGGGATTTACGCTCGCTGGCGATTTTGCTTTGTTGCTCGTCTACCTGTTTGGCTTTAATACGTGCCGCCAGCACTGCAAAGGCTTGCGCCTTGTTAGCATGCTGGCTGCGACCTTCCTGACATTCCACGACTATGCCAGTCGGTGCATGGGTGAGACGTACGGCAGAATCAGTTTTATTAATGTGCTGACCTCCGGCGCCACTGGCACGGAAAGTATCTATGCGGACATCAGCAGGGTTAATGATGACATCGTTAATTTCATCCGCTTCTGGCAATACCGCAACAGTACATGCAGAGGTGTGGATGCGGCCTTGTGTTTCAGTATCAGGCACGCGTTGTACACGGTGGCCGCCGGATTCAAATTTTAATTTTGAATACGCACCATAACCTTCAATCTTTGCGATGATTTCTTTGTAGCCGCCCATTTCACCTTCATTGGCTGACATGACCTCCACGCGCCATTTTTGTCTTTCAGCGTATCTTGAGTACATTCTGAATAGGTCGCCAGCAAATAGGCCAGATTCATCACCGCCTGTACCGGCGCGAATTTCCAGAAAGATGTTTTTGTCATCATTGGGGTCTTTAGGCAGCAGCAGTTTTTGTAGGGTCAGTTCTACAATTTCCATTTTTGCTTTGCCTGCTTCAATCTCTTCCTGCGCAAATTCTTTCATGTCAGGGTCACTTAACATAATTTGTGCTTCTTTGATATCGGCTTCAGCTTGCTCGTAAGCATGATATTGCTCAACAATCGGCGTGATTTCAGCGTGCTCTTGGGTAATTTTTCGATAATTATCCATATTATTGGTCACGCCCTCACTGCTCATGAGGCGGTTGAGTTCTTCTAGGCGGTCGCTCAAAGTCGCGAGCTTTCTAATCATGCTGGGTTTCATTCGGTACCGTTATATTTGCGTTGAAGTTAATTGAGTATTCATTTGGGATTTAATTCAGATTCAATGGGCGCACTAGTGTTGAATTGAATACAGCTGCTTTAATACATTTTCCAGCTTTACATGTTCCTCTCCGTGCGCATGATTGAGCGCATGGCTGGGGGCATGTAGAAATTTGTTGGTGAGCGCGTTGCTTAAAATCTCCAGCACTTTGCTTGGGTCTTCACCTTTTTGAATTAGCTTGAGTGCTTTTTCTAACTCAGCTTTGCGCATGGATTCTGCGTGGTCGCGTATAGCCTTGATGGTAGGCACTGACCCACGTTTTTTAAACCAGTGCATAAAATGCTCTACACGTGCTGTGACAATAATCTCCGCAGCAATTGCGGCTTCTTGGCGATTAACCATCCCATCGCTGACAACTTGCGCAAGGTCATCTACCGTATATAAAAACACGTCATCCAGCTCAGCTACTTCGGCTTCAATGTCACGTGGTACGGCTAAATCCACCATAAAAATCGGGCGGTGGCGGCGGGTTTTAATGGCACTTTCCACCATACCTAAGCCTACAATTGGCAATTGGCTGGCGGTACTGGTGATGACAATATCAAACTCGGCAAAGTGTTCAGGCAAGTCTTGTAACAGTATAGCTTTGCCGCCAATCTTTTCTGCCAGATTCGAGCCGCGTTCCATAGAGCGGTTAGCTACCATCATAGTTTTTGGACGCTGCGCGGCAAAGTGGTCCGCGCATAGTTCTATCATTTCACCTGCGCCAATGAATAATACTTTTTGTTCACTGATATCGCCAAAAATACGTTGCGCGAGCTTCACTGCCGCCGCGGCCATGGAGATGGAGTTTGAACCAATCTCGGTGTTAGTGCGTACCTCTTTGGCGACTTCAAACGTACTTTGAAATAACTTGTGCAGCAAGGTGCCAAGTGTGCCAGCATCTTGCGCGAGCTTAACAGACTGTTTGAACTGGCCTAAAATCTGCGCTTCACCTAATACCATGCTGTCCAGTCCAGAGGCGACTCTGAATGCATGCTTCACGGCTTCGTCGTTCGGCAGTGTGTAGATGTAGGGCTGAATCGCGTCTTGTTCGAGTTTGTGATAGTGCGATAACCATGCGAGTGGTTTGGCTGGATTATCTGTACTGCAATACAGCTCTGTGCGGTTGCAGGTGGATAAAATGGCCGCCTCACTTACATCGTGAGCGGTTAATTCGCGCAATGCGCTACCTAGATGTTCGCTATCAAAAGCAACATGTTCACGTATTTGGATGGGTGCGGTCGTGTGGTTAACGCCGATGACATATAACTGCATAGGTGTAATTTTGAGGTATTGGCTTATGTTAAGCAAGAAATACAGTTAAAATAACTGTTTAGTATCTATTTCAAGTTACATTCAAACGAAATATGGCACGGCCATTTTCGACATTTTTCAAGGTTGCCTAGTACAAGTCAAGGTTACCTAGTGCAAGTAATGTGGTGAAGGTAATTTGGAATTATTCGCAAACACTTAATGAAAACGGATTTCTGTCATGGATAAAACTTTTAGAATTGCCCCTAGTATTCTTTCTGCAAACTTTGCCAAACTTGGTCAAGAAATTGAAGACGTCATTATCTCTGGCACTGATATCGTTCACTTTGATGTGATGGATAACCACTACGTTCCAAACTTAACGATTGGACCTTTAGTTTGCGATGCAATTCGCGAAACTTCAAAAAAAGTAGGCGCGTTGATTGACGTACATTTGATGGTTAAGCCAGTTGATCGCATTATTCCTGACTTTGCCAAAGCTGGCGCGAACATCATTACTTTCCACCCAGAAGCTTCAGAGCACATTGATCGTAGCTTGAGCTTGGTGCGTGAACTAGGTTGTAAGTCTGGTTTAGTATTTAACCCAGCAACATCACTCAGCTACTTGGATCATGTGATGGATAAAGTAGACATGATTTTATTGATGTCTGTGAACCCAGGCTTTGGCGGTCAAAAATTCATTCCTGAAACTTTGGAAAAATTGAAACTTGCACGTGCACGCATTGATGCTTACTACGAAAAAACAGGCCGTCAAATCTGGCTTGAAGTGGATGGTGGCGTGAACGCAGCCAATATTGCTGAAATCGCACGTGCTGGTGCAGATACATTTGTTGCAGGCAGCGCAATTTTTGGTTCACCTAAAGACGGTGATGCAAACCGCTACAACACAGTAGTTGGTCAAATGCGCGCGGCACTCGCTACGGTATAAAAATGAGCTTGGCTATGCCCGTGCTGTCGGCAGTTGCTGAGCAAAAGCTCAAAGTCAGTGCCATCATGATTGATCTTGATGGCACTCTGGTGCACTCTGCGCCAGAGTTGGCACGAGCAGCTGGGCGTATGCTGGTAGACCTTGGTATGCCAGTATTGAGTCAAGCGCAGATTGAGTCTTACATTGGAGAAGGCGCGGCTATACTCATTAAACGTTGCTTAACTGGTGAACTTGATGGCGAGCCAGATGCAACGTTGTTTGCGAAAGCGCATGATTTGTTCTTTAAATATTATGCGCAGAATGTAGCAGAAAGCAGACCGTATCCGCACGTGGTTGCAGGTGTGCAGGCGCTCAAAGAGGCTGGTTATCGTTTAGCGTGTGTGACCAATAAGCCGGCAAGCTTTACTATGCCGTTGTTGGCGGTCAATGATCTGTTGCAGTACTTTGAGATGGTAGTGTCGGGCGATACTTTGTCTAAAAAGAAGCCTGACCCTGACCAGATTCTTTATATCTGTGAAAAATTAGGCGTTGCTGTAGCAAATACGCTGCTGATTGGCGATTCTAAAACAGACGTGGCGGCTGCAAGTAACGCAGGTTGCTACATATTTACCATCCCTTATGGTTACAACCAAGGGCGGAAAATCGATGCCTGCGCAGTGAATGCATTAATCAATAATATTGGTGATGCGCTTGATTTGATTGAACGCATCTAACCCCTAGAGAGTATGGACGCAAGAAAGCATGAACATGAATTTTTTTAAAGCAAATAGTTGGCGATGGTGGCGAGCTTAACGCAGTCTTTTACTAACGCCATTCAACCTATTTATATGTGAGAAATTTATGTTTAGTACTATCAATCAAATTGAGTTCAATACTTTAGCCGCACAAGGCTACAACCGTATTCCGCTAGTGCTGGAAACATTCGCTGACTTGGATACACCGTTATCCTTGTATCTGAAATTGGCGAATCAGCCTTTTTCATATTTGTTGGAATCCGTTCAGGGCGGTGAACGCTTCGGGCGCTATTCCATTATTGGTTTGCCAGCAAAAACACGCATCGTGGCACATGGTAATCATGTGCAAGTGCTTGAGGACGACACTGTCGTTGAATCAGCTGAAAATACCAATCCCCTAGATTTTGTTAAAAGTTATCAGGCGCGCTTTAAAGTGCCGCCTTATGAAGGTTTGCCTAGATTTACCGGCGGTTTGGCAGGTTATTTTGGCTATGAAACGGTGCGTTATATTGAACGACGCCTAGCCAATACCACTAAACCAGATGTGGTTGAGGTGCCGGATGTGCTGCTCATGGTGTCAGAGGAGTTAGCAGTCGTCGATAATTTAAGCGGCAAGCTTTATTTCATTGTTTATGCCAACCCAGTCGAAGCGAATGCGTATGAAAGTGCCCATCTGCGTTTATGCGAGTTGGTGAAAAAGCTTAGAAAAACGGTGGCGATTCCTGAGTCATTACCAACAGAAAAAACCGAAGCAAGCTCAGAATTCGGCGAAGAAAACTTTAAGGCCGCTGTGAAACGCGCACAGCAATACATTTTAGATGGCGACATTATGCAGGTTGTATTGTCGCAGCGTATGTCACAACCTTTCTCTGCACCACCATTGTCGCTTTACCGCGCACTACGCAGCGTGAACCCATCACCCTATATGTTCTATTACGACATGGGTGATCATCATGTTGTAGGCGCATCGCCGGAAATTCTGGTGCGTTTGGAAAACGGTACTGTCACGGCACGTCCGATTGCAGGTACAAGGCCACGCGGCAAAACGCGCGAGCAAGATGTTGCACTGGCGGAAGAGTTATTGGCTGATCCTAAAGAGCGTGCAGAACATGTGCAGCTGATGGATCTCGGTCGCAATGATGTAGGTCGTGTCGCTGTCACTGGCTCAGTAAAAGTGACTGACAATATGATGATTGAACGTTACTCACACGTCATGCACATTGTGAGCAATGTAGAAGGTCAACTGAAGCCTGGTATGGATGCAATTGACGTGATTAAGGCTACATTCCCGGCAGGTACGGTGAGTGGCGCGCCTAAAGTGCGTGCGATGGAAATTATTGACGAGTTGGAGCCTAGCAAGCGTGGTATTTATGCCGGCGCGGTTGGCTATTTGGGATTTAATGGCGATATGGATGTGGCGATAGCGATTAGAACCGGTGTGATTAAAGATAATACGCTCTACGTGCAAGCAGGCGCTGGCATTGTGGCGGATTCAGTGCCGCAGAGCGAATGGATCGAGACGCAAAATAAAGCGCGCGCCGTGTTACGGGCCGCTGAATTAGTGCAAGCTGGGTTAGATCTTAATTGAACGACCTGATTGAGCTGTTTTAGTTATGACGTTAAGTGAATTGCGCTTTGTCATTGCCGTCGCAAAGGAGCGTAATTTTAGACGCGCTGCCGAAAGGTGCTATGTAAGCCAGCCTGCACTCAGTCTAGCTATCAAGAAGTTGGAAGAAGATCTCGGCGTGTTGATTTTTGAGCGCAACCGCAATGATGTGAGTGCAACGCCGATAGGTGAGAAAATCATTGCGCAAGCGACACGAGCACTTGAGGAAGTTGCCCAGATTCGAGACATTGCTAAACAGGGTAGTAATCAGTTGGGCGGTGCTTTTCGACTGGGTCTGATCTATTCGGTAGGTCCTTATTTACTGCCTGAAATTATCCCGATATTGCGTCTAAGTGCGCCAGAGATGCCATTAAGTATTGAAGAAAATTTAACGGCACAACTTGAAATACAGCTTAAAAACGGTGTGATTGATGCAGCTGTGGTTGCTTTACCGTTTGATATGCCGGGTGTTGTTACTCAGCCTTTGTACGATGAGAAATACGTGGTGATGGTGCCCATTAACCATCATTGGGCAGACCGTACATCCATTCAGGCACATGAGCTAATGGATGAAAATGTATTGTTATTGAATAGCGGACATTGTTACAGTCATCAAGTATTGCAAGCTTGTCCTGACTTGCTGCATAAGGGGCAGGTGCTACAAGGTAATTCGTTGGAGACAATTCGTAGCATGGTCGCGTCGAATCTTGGTATTACGGTGTTGCCTTGCAGTGCAGCTGCTGACCGCTATATCAATCCATTAGTAAAGGTTATTCCTTTTGCCGCACCAGTACCTGTGCGACGAATCGCATTGGCTTGGCGTAAAACCTATGCTAGAGAGCTTGCCATTGAATGTCTGATGAATGCAATTCATGCCGTTAAGTCGGAGTGTCTTGAGCAGCTGTAATTTGCAATGGCATGCTATATAATGAAAAAAAGACGCTTAAGCGTCTTTTTTGTTGTTTACCAGACTGGTTTAAGCAATCTGGCAGACTTTCAATCTTAGCGATTGCAAACGTACATTGTTACTTCGAAACCGAAACGCATTTCAGTAGCAGCTGGTTTTGTCCACATGATCAATCTCCTAAAGTTATTTATATAAGTACTACACAATCTATGACTTACATAGTACAGAACTGTTGCAGAAAATAGCTATGTAAACTGACTAAATCAACCTCATGATTTTCATTAGAGCTGTATGTCTTTATTAATAAGTCACAAATACGCGATAACCGGCAACCGCAATGCCAGCGGTAGTGATGGCAAGTTGAATTTTAATATTTTCACCAGCCGTGATGCCTTTTGTAATATCTGTGTGTTCTGACAGATATTCGTTTGGTGTGAAAGTGCGCCGTAATTTAGGTTTATCTTCTGTGTCTGTTAGCGTAATTTCCACATTTGGATAGGCTTGATTGAATGCCGCTTGATTAATGATGGTGCTGGAAAGGTGCATCAATCCAGCATAGACTTTATCTTCTTGCATATCTGAATCGTCTATCACGATGAATTCAATTTTCTTAGGTAAGTCAATGCGACAACCCAGTGACTGACAGGCTTGGGTCAGATAAGCCTTGCTGGCTGGATAGTATATGGCAATAGTATTACGTAAAAAATAAATACTTTGTGCGATAGCGGCTAGCAATAAAGTGCTAGCGAACAGTAGCGTAAGTATATTACGCGCCTTTATAGAGATTTGATTAATTCTGCGTTTCTTGGTTATTTCCGGCGGGTTATCTGGGTTGTATGGTTGATCTTCAGTCTGAATCTCATCAGAGATGTTATCTTTTGCATTGTTTACATTGACATCAGTTGTGACGGTGCTACTGGTGGTGGGCTTTATGTTTTCCGTCTGATCTGATGTTGAGCTTGCAGTGTCAGTGTAATCATGCTCTTCATCAATAAATTGTTCTCTAGCGTCAAATACGTGCAGACACTGGCCGCAGCGGACTTGACCATGATGCTTGTTAAGCTGTTCTTCGGTAACAAAAAATTGAGTTTGGCAGGATGGGCAATGAGTTATGGAGCGCATTTTTTAGTGCCAGTAAGCAACACCCAGGATTCCATATATTGTGGTGCTTCCATATCAAACCATTGAGCATAAATGGCTGATACATCGGCTTCTTGCTCGCGTAAAATGCCTGATAGGGCAATTTTCCCACCAGCTTTACATGATTTTGCCAGCGCAGGTGCTAACACGCTTAATGCGCTAGATAAAATATTAGCAACAACAATATCAAACTCATGAGACTTATATTGGCTAGCATGGTAAAACTCAGCAGCCACATTGTTTTGCTCTGCGTTATATAAGCTGGATTGAATTGCTTGCGTATCAATATCTGTGCCCACTACATTGCCAGCACCTAGTTTTTTAGCGGCAATTGCCAAAATGCCAGAGCCACAACCATAATCCAATACGGATTTATCTGCGGACACGGTTTGCGTAAGCCAAGCTAGGCATAGGTGCGTGGTTGGGTGACTGCCTGTGCCAAAGGCTAGGCCGGGATCTAGAATGATATTAATCGCATCTGGACTAGGGCTGCTATGCCAAGTTGGTACAATCCACAATTGGTCGGTGATTCTAATTGGTTCAAATTGTGACTGAGTAGCCCTGACCCAGTCTTGCTCTTGAATGATCTCGGTAGAGTATTGCAGATTGGTGAGCTTAGATTGTTGTTGCAGATCAGTCATGATTTGGCTGACATCAACACCTTCATCAAACAGCGCACTCACTAGATTCTGTTGCCAAATGCCCGGTGGGGGGTCCCCGGGCTCGCCAAAAATAGGTTGTTCATCAATGGTTTCTGCATTGGCATCTTCAATAATGGCGGACAGTGCACCCAATGCCATGAGTGTATCGCTAATTAAATCAGCGGTATTATCTTGTGCTTCAATTTTTAACGATACCCAGGCCATACGTTATCCGCTTACTGATGAGGTTTATTTATTATAGATGCCAAGCTTTTGCTCAAGATAGTGAATGCTTGTGCCACCTAGGTGAAACGCAGCATCTGCCATTAAGTCTGCATGTAACGGTACATTGGTGCTAATGCCGCCAATCATCATTTCAGACAGCGCAATACGCATACGTGCGATGGCTTGCTCGCGAGTGTCACCGTAGGTAATGAGTTTGCCGATCATTGAGTCATAATGTGGCGGAACAGTATAGCCAGCATATGCATGTGTATCTATGCGAACACCGGGCCCGCCGGGCATATGGAATGTATTGATTTTGCCTGGTGAAGGTACAAAGTTGTATGGATCTTCGGCATTAATACGGCATTCAATAGCGTGCCCGCGTAGCACAATATCTTTTTGACGGAATTTCAACTTTTCGCCGGCAGCTACAAAGATTTGTTGTTGTACTAAATCCAACCCAGTGATCATTTCAGTCACAGTATGCTCGACTTGAAGGCGTGTATTCATCTCAATGAAATAAAATTCATTGTTTTCATATAAGAATTCGAAAGTACCTGCGCCGCGATATTTGATTTTACGGCACGCCTCTGCACAACGTTCGCCGATTTTGTCGCGTAATCGAGGATTTAACAGCGGTGCTGGCGCTTCTTCGATGATTTTTTGATGGCGACGTTGCATAGAGCAGTCACGTTCGCCTAGGAATACGGCATTGCCATGTTGGTCGGCAAGCACTTGAATTTCGATATGGCGTGGTTTTTCAAGGTATTTTTCCATGTAAACCATCGGGTTGCCAAAAGCTGCTTGCGCTTCGGCTTTGGTCATACTGACAGAAGTCAGTAAAGCGGCCTCTGTGTGTACAACGCGCATGCCTCGACCACCACCGCCACCAGCTGCTTTAATAATAACTGGATAGCCAATTTGCTTTGCGGTTCTAATGATTTCAGCTGGATCATCAGGAAGTGCGCCTTCAGAACCAGGTACGCAAGGTACACCAGCTTTTCTCATGGCATCTTTGGCAGATACTTTGTCGCCCATTAAGCGGATTGTTTCTGCACGTGGGCCAATGAATACAAAGCCACTTTGTTCTACGCGTTCTGCAAAATCAGCATTTTCTGATAAAAAGCCATAACCAGGGTGAATAGCTTGCGCGTCGGTAACTTCCGCTGCGCTGATTACAGCTGGTACATTCAAATAGCTTTGACTAGATGGTGCTGGTCCGATACAAACAGATTCGTCTGCTAACTTTACATATTTAGCTTCACGGTCAGCTTCGGAGTGTACTGCAACGGTTCTAATGCCGAGTTCGCGACAGGCTCGCTGTACGCGCAAGGCGATTTCACCGCGGTTTGCGATTAAGATTTTGTCAAACATAGCCATGTTGTTAAATCCTAAGCAATAATAAAGAGTGGTTCGCCGTACTCAACCGCTTGGCCGTTATCTACTAAGATTTTTTTAACGACACCGGCTTTGTCAGACTCGATTTCATTGAGTAACTTCATAGCTTCAATGATGCATAAGGTGTCACCCACGGCAACAGTATCACCCACTTCAACAAATGATTTTGCATCTGGCGATGGTGAGCGATAAAACGTACCGACCATTGGTGATTTAACGGCATGACCCTCTTCAACAATGGGAGCTTCTACAACCGCTACCGGAGCAGCTTGTGCTGCACTTGCTTGTGGAGCTGCGGCATATTGCATAGGTGCGTAGTTGGCATACTGTTGAGGGGCGTTTGCTGTAAAGTTGCGACTAATGCGCACCTTTTCGCCATCTTCAGTAAGTTCTAGTTCAGAAATACCTGACTCTTCAACGAGATCAATTAATTTTTTAAGTTTGCGTAAGTCCATGATCACCTCTAAAAAACTTGTTAAAGTTTGATGTAATAATTTGAGAGTTTAAGAATGATTGATTTGCTCGATGGCATAATCAAGTGCCAGCGAATAGCCTTGTGCGCCGAGACCACTAATTACACCGACAGCGATATCGGTAAAGTAGGAGTGATGGCGGAATGACTCACGAGCATATACGTTTGATAAATGTACCTCAATAAAAGGTACTTTAACGGCAGATAGTGCATCACGCATCGCAATGGATGTGTGAGTAAATGCAGCTGGGTTGATAATAACAAAATCTACTTTTTGCGATGCTAAAGTTTGGATTTTGCTAACAAGATCAGCTTCAGAATTGCTTTGAAATGTTTCTAGTGCAATGTTAGCTGTATTGGCTTTATTAACTAACGTTTCATTAATCGTGCTAAGTGTAGCCTTGCCATAGTGCTCTGGCTCACGTAAGCCTAATAAATTAAGATTAGGGCCGTGTAACACTAAAATAGATTTAGCTGGCATGCTTTAGCGCCCGTTTAATTAAAATTTTGCTTAATATGCTATAACTCATAGGCGCAAGTTTGCCGAAGTTAACTGGTTTTGTCCAGTGACTTTAGTGTAATTAAAGGAATTTACACGCGTTGATGTAATTAAGCGGTTGATATCATAGGCTTAACGATACTCCTACCATTAATGGTTTAATAATGTATTGAGAGTAGCCTCTATCAGTGGTTTGTTAATGCGTCCAAAATGTGTTTTTACAACAGTGCCTTCAGTGTTGATGATGACCGTATAGGGCAGAATGTCTTTGCTATTTCCTAGGCTACCAGCCAGTTCCATCCCCTCGTTTTCAGAGATAACCACGGGATAGCTTACAGGTGTAGATTGCGTAAATGTTTTGACTGCGTTAGGTTCATCAATGGCGATGCCCAATACAATGACATTTTTACTTCGGTACTCTGTGTGTAATGCTGACAGTTCTGGCATTTCCTCACGGCATGGTGAGCACCATGTTGCCCAAAAGTTCAGTATGATTATTTTGCCTTTATATTGGCTTATTGCTTGGTTTATGCCATTTTCATTGGGTAAGGTTGCCGCAAAAAGTGCTTGTGTAGAAAGGTTTTTGTAGTCGTTGTCGGCTTTGTTTTGCAAGTGAGCCGAACCTAAAAAATAATAATAGATGGCGAAGCCCAAAGCAATCATTGTGGCGAAATAGGCAACGCGGGCGAGTGTTCTTTTTAACATTGGATGGTTGAAGCTTTATTGGAAGTTGTTCTGATCATGCAGCTATCACGCTTGGAAAGCGTAGCAGAAAAGCGATCTGCATCTTGAAAGCCAATGGTTTTTAATGAGGTCATTTCTTGGCCATTGCCATTAAAAAACACGATGCCTGGAGGCCCAAATAACGCAAAACGTTTTAACAAGGCTTTGTCTTCATCCGAGTTGGCGGTCATATCTAGTTGCAGTAGTGTTGTATTTTTAAGTTGTTGTTGTACTTTTTCATCACTAAACGTGAATTGTTCAAGTTCTTTACATGCGACACACCAGTCAGCATAAAAGTCCAGCATAACAGGCTGGCCTTTAGTCTCAGCTAATTTCTTTTCTAATTCTGTAATACTGCCAATGCGCGTAAAAGCGAGGGGCGATGCAGATTTTTGTTGGCTGGTAGATTTTATGCTCAAGCTGCTTAATGGCTGTAAGGCTGATTTTGCTCCAGTGAGTGCGCCAAAGAGAAGTGCCACGCCGAATATGAGCATAATCACTGCGATACCTTTCCAAAACTTGGCTGCATTATTGGCGTGTGCGGGTAAGTTATCTAGTGCGCTTAGATAAACAGCAGTCACAATGAGTAGTGTAGCCCATAGTGCGAGTTGAATGCTGGTGGCGATGACTGGTGATATCAACCAAATGGCCATGCCAAGCATGAGCACGCCAAAGAAGTTGCGCACAGCATTCATCCAGTTGCCTACTTTGGGCAGTAATTGACCGCCTGCCGCACCAATTACTAACAATGGCGCACCCATGCCTAAAGACAGCGCAAATAGTGCCGTGCCACCTAAGATCACGTCTTGTGATTGCCCGATATAGATAAGTGCACCAGCTAACGGCGCCGCTACGCAAGGGCTGACAATCAGTGCGGAGAGGACTCCCATAATGAATACGCCGAGAAATCGCCCTCCTTTTAATTTGTTGCTAGTGTTGACTAGCTTGTCTTCGAGTGCACTGGGTAGTTTAAGCTCGTAAACATCAAACATTGATAAAGCCAGCAATACGAATACGAACGCCGATATGCCGAGTACCCAGGGATTTTGTAGCGATTGGCTGAGTAAGCTCCCTGACAGCCCCGCAGCAATGCCTGCTAATGTGTAACTTAGTGACATGCCGAACACATAAGCGACAGAAAGGCTAAAGCTATGTAGCTTATTGCTGTGGCCTTGGTTAGGCTGGTTGCCCACAATAATGCTCGATAGAATTGGTATCATCGGCAATACGCAAGGTGTCAGGGATAATAGTAGGCCTGCGCCAAAGAATCCGACAATTACCAGCCAAATGTTACCTGACTTTAGCAGACTGGCTGTATCGCTACCGTCAGCATTATTTACCGAGCTGCCAGTATTGTTAGTAGTGGATGCAATGGCGTTTTTATTGAGTGTAACGTTGAAAGTTTTTTTAATCGGTGCGTAGCACAGCCCTTTTTCACTACAGCCTTGATAACTGGCGGCGATAGTCACGACGTCATTGGAGGCGTCTGCAACTTTGATGTTAGCCTTAAAGTCATGGTGATACACTTCCTGTTTGCCGAAATTAGCGTCTTCTTTGATTTCGCCTGTAGGTAATGTTATTTCTACTGTTTGGTTAGTAACTGCTCTTGCAGTGTTGGGTGTTTGAATTTCAAATTTGATGCGCTGGCGATATAAATAGTATCCTGGAGTTACCGAAAATTCAGCTTGAATATTGTTTGCATCCACTGCGTTCAAGTTAAGCTTAAAAGCAGCATCAGGTTGTAAAAACTCATCTGCGGCATCGCTTTTTGTCAGCAAGCTAAGCGGGTTGCTACTGAACTCTGCGGCACTTGCGTTGAGTAAAGCGCTGCTGGCAAAGCTAATGGCAATGGCAGTAATCAGTGTGTTAAAAAAGTTTTTTAGAGATAATTTTTTCACTAACATTCCCAAATAGATACGTTACATTTAATCATTTAGCATTGTAATTATAGAGTAATGACTCCATTAACTTGGAATGAAATTCGCATCATACGTTCAATGGATAGGAGAAATACACTAATGCGCTTTATCATCATGCTGGCTTTGCTTGCCTTTCCTGTTGCAGAAATATGGATTTTGATTAGTTTGGCACACCATTACGGTTGGTGGGTAGCAGTGTATTTAATTGTCATTGCTTTGTTGGGATTGCAACTGATTCGCGATGAGAAACTGTTGTTTTCGGGGCGAATGATGCAAAGTTTAACCCAAGGTGGCAACCCCCTCAAGGCGATGTTTGGTAGTGCGCGGAATATTATTGCGGGTATCTTGCTTATTATTCCTGGTGTAATTACGGATATTATTGCTGTCATTTTATTATTGATTCCAATCAAGAATGGTGGGCAGAATCCGCCGACTTATGCGGGTGAAAAAGCGGCGAACGATGATGTGATTGAAGGCGAGTTTCGCCGCGAAGACTAAAAGGTGCCCCTAAAAAGCCAAGCTTCGTTGCAATGCGGCGTTGTGAATAAAAAAACATTCCTTACATATTTGCATATGCTGCGCCATAATTTTTGATGCGCGCTTTGCCTAGCTTAGAAGCTTGTATTTTTAGAAGCATCCTTAAAAGTGAAGTGGCAATGTAAAATGCAGTAAGAGCATCACTGAAATTAAAATAATCTGAGAATTTAAAGTATGAACCATCAAATCACCATTCAACCGAGCGGACATCTTTGTACGGCAAATGCACATGAAACCGTGCTGGAATCTGCAATCAATGCTGGATTTAATATTCCCTATGGTTGCCGTAACGGTGCCTGCGGTAGTTGTAAGGGTACGGTTCTGAGCGGTGAGGTTGATTATGGAGATTACGCAGCAGCAGCGCTAACCGATGCAGAAAAAGCGGCTGGTAAGGCCTTATTCTGCTGTGCACGCCCGCTGACAGATTTAACTATTGAGTGCCGTGAAATTAATGCCAGCATTATTCCGCCGCGCATTATTCCGGCACGAGTCGAGCGTAAGGAGCAACTTTCGCATGATGTCATGGTTTTATTCCTCAAGTTGCCCAGTAGTGAGCATTTGCAGTTCATGGCAGGGCAATATATAGAGTTTTTGCTTAAAGATGGTAAGCGTCGTGCATTCTCGCTCGCTAATGCGCCGCATATCGATAATATGCTGGAGCTTCATTTGCGCTTGATTCCTGGAGGGCAGTTTACAGAGTATGTGTTTAATGAAATGCCAGATAAAGCCATCATGCGCATTGAAGCACCATTCGGCAGCTTTTACTTAAGGGAAGATTCAAGCAAGCCGATTATTATGGTGGCTGGCGGCACAGGCTTTGCGCCAGTTAAAGGCATGATTGAGCATATGTTACATAAGGATATTCAGCGACCGGTGATTTTGTACTGGGGCGCCAAGACTTTACAAGACCTTTATATGCCAGTATTGCCTGCGGCTTGGGCGACCGAGTATCCGCACATTCAATTTATTCCCGTATTGTCTGATGCCATGCCTGAAGACCAATGGCAAGGGCGTACTGGTTTAGTGCACCAAGCGGTGTTGGATGATTTTTCCAGTCAGGGTTTAGGTAATTACGAAGTTTACTGTTGTGGCGCGCCGGCTATGGTTGAGGTGGCACATGCGAGCTTTTTAAATGCGGGATTAGCCGAAGACGCATTCTTTTCTGATGCATTTAATTATGCCAAACCAGTAGTAACTACAGGTGCTGGAGCTTAGTTGTCTATTCGAGATATCTTTTAGAAAAGATTTTTCTCTGGTACCATGAAATTTCTTGGTACTAATTGATAGCAATCCTATGCTGCAAGCCACTTTACCAGAAGTCTTTGTTTCTATTTCTCTCACCGAGCCTGTGGTCGTTTTAAAGGTAAGTGATTGCATAGATCAATTGCTGGGCTACCAGCCTGTGGATTTTTTGAGTGGCAACATCTCTTTCAGGCAGCTGATACATACTGGTGATCAGGATATTGCCGAAAGTTTGTTTTCAAGCGAATTTAGCCAAATATCTGGCGACTTCAATATCAGGCTAAGACAGGGTAATGGGCATATCCGTTGTGTAAAAGGGTACTTCACCAAAAAATTGGCTAGTACTGGCGTTGTTCTTGACCTTTCGCTGCAAGATGCCAAGAGTCTGAGTCAGCTTACCCCTCATATGATGCCTAACTTCAAGGCAATGATGGATAACACTAATGATTACATTTACTTTAAAGACCGTAATCATGTGTTTACTGGTGCTAGTCAAACGTTAGTTTCCCTTACAAACCCTTCCGAGCATTGGACAGATTTACTTGGGCAGACTGACTATGATGTATTTCCTGAAGAATATGCTGACATTTATTACGAATTAGAAAAGCAAGTATTTGCTGGAATCCCCATAGCGCACGAAATTCAGGAGACTCTGGATAATGCGGGCAAAAAAGGTTGGGTCGATAATCGCAAATATCCTATACAGAATGAATCCGGTGAAATTATTGGTTTGTTTGGAATTGCTCGTGATATTACTGATAGCCATCTTAAGCAGCAAAAAATTGAGCAATTGGTAGCGGAGCAAAGTGCCATATTAGATAACAAGTTAGTCGGTATGGTGACGGCGAAAGCGCGCAACATCACTTGGGCTAATTCTGCTGTAGAGACACTGCTTGGTTATAAAAAAGGAGCATTGGTTGGAGCGCCAACACGCCAGTTATATGTAAGCCAAGATGAGTATGAAGCGGTAGGCGCCGCTTATGCCAACATTAAGCTAGAAGGCGTAATACGTCGGCAGTGTGAATTTTTACGTCATGATGGTCAGTCTATTTGGGTGGATATGCATGGCATGGTGCTGAGTGAGGCGGATGGCATTTCACTGTGGATCATGGTGGATGTGACTGCACGTAAGCTCGCAGAAGATGCCTTGCTGAAGTCCGAGGCTAAGTTCCGCGCTCTTTATGATTCAAATGGCGAAGCGGCTATGCTGCTGGATGAGCATGGTTTTTTTGATTGTAATAAGGCCGCGCTGAAGTTGTTTGGTATTAAGACCATTGAGGAGTTTTGCTTAAATTCGCCTGCGGATTTGTCGCCATTACAGCAGCCCTGCGGCACTAATTCAGAAGTATTAGCCAAACAAAAGATTGTTGAGGCAATGGAAATTGGTAATCTACGTTTTGAATGGACGCATAAGCGTATTGATACGGATGAAACTTTCCCTGCTGAAGTATTGCTCAGCGTCATCGAACTGGATGGGCGGGCTGTGATTATGGCTGCAGTTCGAGACACTACAGAGAGTAAGCGGTCAGAGTTATTGCTCCGTGCCAGCGAACAGCAACTCAGCTTTGTGCTTGAAGGCAGCAATCTCGGATTCTGGGATTGGGATATTCAATCTGGTCATGTACAACGTAACCATATATGGGCTGAAATGCTAGGCTATACCTTTGAAGAAGTACAATTAACCACTCAGCAGTGGACTGATTTTCTACATCCTGATGATGTTCAGAATGCTTGGAAATCCATTCAGGAGCATCTGGAAGGGAAAACATCTGTGCATGAATCTACTTACCGAATGCGAACCAAGAGCGGTGACTATAAATGGGTACTGGATCGTGCCAGAGTGGTGCAGCGCGATGTGAATGGACGCCCTACCCGCATGGCAGGCACACATGCCGATGTCACTGAACAAAAGCTGGCAGAAAATGATTTGCGCATTGCTGCCGCGGCTTTTGAAACGCAGGATGGTATGTTTGTGACTGATGTCGACGGCACTATTCTGCGTGTCAATCAGGCTTACACAGCAATTACGGGCTATACAGCTGCGGATGCAGTTGGCAAGAATCCTCGCATATTAAAATCAGGTCGGCATGACTCGGAGTTTTACGCCTCAATGTGGCAAAGTTTGGCTAGTACCGGATTGTGGAGTGGGGAAGTTTGGAATAAGCGTAAGGGTGGTGAGGTTTATCCCGAGTATCAAACAATTACCGCTGTAAAAAGTACAGATGGCATCACTACGCATTATGTGGCGTCATTTGCAGATATTACTGAGCGCATCAGAATGCAGGAGGAACTTAAAAACCGTGCTGAGAAAGATTTCTTAACTGGTCTTACTAATCGCCGTCATTTTATTGAATTGGCTGAAGCTGAGTTAATTCGCGCGCAACGTTATAGTAGTCCGCTGTCAATGTTGATGATGGATATTGATTTTTTCAAATGTATCAATGATACCTATGGTCACAAGGCTGGAGATCTCGTGCTGCAAAAACTTGCAGTAGTTTGTAAAGAAGTATTACGCGAGATTGATGTCATTGGCCGCTTGGGGGGTGAGGAGTTTTCAGTTTTGTTGCCGGAAACCGGTGTTTTGCGCGCAGTGGAGGTGGCGGGGCGCTTGCGGCAAGCATTGGAGAGTGCAAGAGTTGTTGTTGATGAAGTTAATCATGAAGTGACTAAGCCACTATGCTTCACGGTATCTATTGGGGTGGCCGCCATGTCAAGCGTAGATGCGACTGTCGATAGTATGTTGCTGCAGGCAGATGTTGCTTTGTATAAAGCTAAGAATTCTGGAAGAAATAAAGTGGTCGCTAATGTTTAGTCATGGTTGCGGCTAAAGATGCTGAGTTAACTGCATATATTAAAGTATGGCCGCAATTAGAAGTCTTGAACTCCAAATCTGGAATTACAAATCTTGTTTACTTTTTTCCGAGGCTAGCGCTTCTAAAAGCTTTTCGTGGCCGGCATTCTGAATTAAGTCGTGTGCGCGTTTTACGGCAATTTCGGCTTTCTCAAAGTCGCCATCGGCTAGTGCGTGCATGCCTTCAAGTAGCGCGGCGTTGCTGGCGATTAAGCGTTGTGTTTCTTTTTTGCTGCGCCTATTGGCAGGTAGGCGGCGTAAATAATGTATCAATCTTAAGCTGTAATGTATTGCTAAAAAAATTAACACCCCCACAACCAGTAAGAAATTGAATGAAAGCTGCACTCGGTACGGGGAGCGCACAATCAGAACATAGCCTTGATTGTTACTGATAAGCCATACGATGCTTATCAGCAGCAAACACATCAATAGCCACCATAGTAGTTTGCGCGTCATGTTGCGTTAGTCACTTTTATCAAGACTTAGTTTGTAACGATTGACGGCGGCTAAACTTTCTGTGAGTTGTGGCAATTCTATACCGATGTTGTTTGCCGATAATTTTTTAAGCAGGCCGAATGCTTTGATAGCATTGGGATGTTTGGTATCAAAATATTGGTTTAACCAGTCATGTACTGTTTTGAGATCTGTACTGTAAGTGGCTTCATCGTGTTGTAACAAGGCGATGCGGGCGGTAAGTAAGCGAAGTTTTAGATTTTCTCGCAAATAAAAAGCATGGTCGGCCGAGAGTAGCGGCGGTTCTGGGTGGTCTATGCGCTCTATCGTAACTAGGTTTTTAATGTCGCTCCAGATTGAAATGCCAAATTTTTGCAAAGTATTCTGGTAGGTATTTTTTGATGTATTCCGTTGTACAGCATTAGCATTAAGTGTGGGCTGACGTTCACTAATCAGTGGTAGTGTTGCGCATAACTCTGCAACTTGGTCTAACTGCGCACTCATGCCCATGGTGTCAATCTGAGGCTGCTTGCGCAGGTTTTCAATGTCAGCATTTAACGTCTCTCGTAACTGTATAGCGCGAGGTAGATTGAGTGGCTCCAGGCGCTTGTCTGCTGCTTGAAGTGCCAGTAGCGCCGATTTTACATTGCCAGCAAGTTGAAGTTGTTGCGTGGCAATGGTTAAAAACTGTTCCACTTCGGCTACCGCAGTTGCCTCGCGATTTTCTGCCAATTGGTCATAGAGTGTTTGCAATACTTCTTGTTGATCGCGTGACTCATCTAACTTCTGCTGCAAGATTGCTGTCCGCGTATTGGCTTCAGTACTTTGTTCGTTAGCTTGTTTGGCGAGAGCAAGGCTTTGCTGGTTAAGTGCTTGGTAAGTTTCTAGTTTTTGGCTCAGTGATTTTTCAATTTCGTTAAAATGCCGACGTGTATTGAGCCATTGCCATGCAAGCGCAAAAAATGCAATAACCACTAGCATTAAAGCGGTTTTTGCTAGTAGTGATGGCTTACGTTCGTAAGTTTCTTGCATGTTTTGGGTTAGTTCATTAGTCATGATTTAGGTGTGACGGATAATGCCTGTTGCAGGCAGGCGAGCATGGCGTCATCGCCGGGAGCCTCAGCAACGGATGCATGTAGCCCCGCCGCCGCCGCCTCTTCGGCGATACGGGCATGGTTCACGCAGATTTTGATGTTGCGTATCCAATCATCGGTGCCGTTATTGGTCATCTGCAATAAGTGTCGCATGGCTTCAGAACTGGTAACGACTATCGCATGGCATTGGTTGTCACGCCATAAATTTTCTATAACTGCACAATTGCTTTGCGGGTTAATGCGCCGATAACTTTCGGCAAAAGTTACTTGTGCGCCACGCGCTTTCAGAGTGTCAGCCAAAACTTCCCGTCCACCTACGCCTCGAAAAATGATGATATTGGCATTGGCGACACTTTGCATTTCACCTAATGCCAATAATGTTTCGCTATCAAAGCGTGTATGTGGAATCAGTACATCATGTACGCCATACAGCCCTAACTCTTTAGCTGTTTGATGACCAATGGCAGCAAATTTCAGGTTTCCAGGTAGTGTGTTGTAACGCTTGATGACTCGCGGCATTGCATTATCTACGGCATTAGTGCTGATGAATACTGCCCAGTCAGCATGTTCAAGGCTATCAAGCGTTTGTTCAAACTCACTGTAATCAGACAATGGCACAATGGCAATCAGCGGGAATGAAATGGCCTTGCCGCCTTGTTGCTCAATAGTAGCGTTTAAGCGACGTGCTTGGTCGACAGGGCGTGTGACGGCAATGCCAAAGCTTTGTAGTGAATTAGGCATGATCCAGTAAAGCTAAAATCTTGTCTGCACCTTTAGCTAGTAACTGATTTGCCAAGGCTTTGCCCAAGGCATCAGCTTGGGTTCTGCTGCCGCTAGTGGTTTCAACCAGCATCTGTTTGCCATCCACACTGGCAACAAAGCCTTTGATGCGGATTTGATCGGCTTCACACACCGCATAAGCGCCGAGTGGCACGGTGCAGCTGCCTGCCAAGGCGCGGCTCATGGCACGTTCAGCTTCTACGCAGGCTTGTGTGTCAGCATGGTTAAGAGGTGCTAATACGCTTAGCAAGTCTGGGCGGTTGGCACAAATTTCAATGCCCAATGCGCCTTGCCCTACGGCTGGAATGCTTAGTTCTGGTGAAATCACACTGCGAATGCGTTCACTCAGACCCAGACGAATCAAACCAGCAGCGGCGAGAATAATGGCGGCGTACTGACCTTCATCTAACTTACGGAGCCGTGTTTGCAAGTTGCCGCGTAAAGATTCAATTTTCAGATGCGGCAAGCGTGCTTGCAATTGGCTTTGGCGGCGTAGGCTGGAGGTGCCGACTATGCTGCCTGCAGGTAAGTCTTCCAATGAGGCAAAGTCATTAGAAACAAAGGCATCACGAGGATCTTCACGCTCGCCGGTAGCTGCCAGCATAAAGCCTTCTGGCAGGTTCATTGGTACGTCCTTCATACTGTGTACGGCTAAATCTGCACGGCCATCAGCCAAGGCTGTTTCCAGTTCTTTTACGAATAAACCTTTACCACCTACTTTTGCCAAAGGCGTATCTAGAATTTGATCGCCCGTGGTAGTCATGCCCAATATTTCTACAGTAGTGGTAGGGTAAAGTGCTTGCAAGCGGCTTTGAATATGTAGTGCCTGCCACATGGCTAACGGGCTTTCGCGTGAAGCGATGACCAGTTTATTCGGTGCAGTGGTGGCTGAGTTGGATAGGTTATTCATGAGCGGTATGTGGTTAATATGAGCGGTTCGATAATGATGGTTATTCTAACACAGGCTGAGATTCAGTCTTTAACCACCTCGGATAAGGTACTGCTGACGACGGCTGACAGCAACGGTTTCTGGGATGTCTTTAAGTAAGGCAACCCAGTGTTTTTCGTTGCCGTTTTTGTCGTTTGGCACGTTGTCATTTTGCGTGATGTAATTCTGTGCATCTGAATCATTATTATTTTCGTTGTTGCGTTTTTCATAACCCAAAATATAAGCCTGTGCGACGAGGCAATTGCGATGCAGTCGTATGAAAGTGTTGCCGAACTCCTGCTCCAGATGCGTCAGAGATTCTTCCAGCAGATATTCGCGTTCGGCGGTACGTACGGTAATGTACTTAAGTTCGGCACGCAAATAAATTACGTCTGAAACGGGCACGATTAAAATACGCCCACGCTCGGCAATGCTTAAATGAGTTCTTTGTGGGTGCAGCGGTGCGAGCGCTTCAAGTTGGCTAGGCAGTAAGGTGCGTGCCTTATTAATTGCGGTTTGCAGGCGCTCAAAGCGAATGGGCTTAAGTAGATAATCAATAGCACTAATGTCAAACGCTTGCATAGCATAGCTATCAAAGGCCGTGGTGAAGATGACAGCAGGTGGCTTGGTCATTTTTTGTAAATGTTGTGCTGCCTCAATACCGTCCATGACCGGCATGCGAATGTCAAGTAATACAATGTCTGGCTGATGATTATTAGCTAAGCCCAGGGCTTCTTCTCCATTTTTTGCTTCTGCAACAATGTTGATGTGACTGATGTCCGTTAGTAGCTCACGTAGTCGATTGCGTGCGGGTGCTTCGTCGTCTGCAATCAAAACTTTCAGGGTCGTGTTTGTCATTTTGCGGTGTATGGCAAGGTAATATGTACTTGATATTCGCCGTTGGCCTGTTTGGTTTTTAATGAAGCTTCAAGGTCGAAGTGTAATGTTAGCCGTTCTTTAATATTTTTGAGCGCCATTTTGTTGCCATTCTGATGATTGCCATGTGCAGTGTAGGGGTTGGTTAATACCAAATGCACTTCACTAGACTTAGTGTAGATTTGAATCGTAATCGTGCCATTGGTCGCGAGCGGTTCAATGCCGTGATAGACCGCATTTTCAATGAGAGGCTGCAGTATCAAGGGTGGAATGAGTGTATCCGGCGGCACGTCGTCAATTTGCCATTTGACTATCAGGCGTTCGTCCAGACGTAGTTTTTCCAGAGATAAATATTGGCGGCATAAAGCTATTTCTTGTGCTAGTGGTACCAAGTCACGGTTGTCGGCCATCAGTACACGAAATAAATCAGCCATGTCTTCGAGTGCCGTTTCGGCTTGTTTAGGCTGGCTGCGAATTAGTGACAAAACGGCATTGAGGCTATTAAACAAAAAGTGCGGGCGAATACGCGCCTGTAGGGCTTGTAATCTGGCCTCGATCAGGGCCGGTGAATATGCACGATGGTGCAAATAAAAGTAATACAAAGTAATGGCGGTCAGGATAAACGCAAAGAACAGCACTCGGGTGAGTGAGGCTGATTCGTTAAAGATTAATGACTGTGTTATCAGACTGTGGATGCTGACACAGGTAGCTAATACAATAACCATAATTGCCAGCAAACCATGCCAATAGCGTAGTTTAATCAATAATGGATAGCTGATATATAGAGTGGCTAGACTGAATAACAGTATGGGTTGAGCTGTCACCGAGATAGACGTGATTTGTGCGATAAACCCTTGCAGACTGTGGCTTAGTACCATTGAGGTCAAGATCAGCATGGCGTTAATCATTATCAATATGCGTAAATTAACGCCCAGATTACGGATGTTGGGTAATCGGTTAGCGTTTCGCATAGGTATTGTTTGAGCTTGAATGCATCATAAATGGATGGGTTTTGTTATACTAAGCCCTAAATATTTTTCTAAAAATAGCACAAAATCAAAGACAACGGTTAAAACGAAACGGATAAAGTGAACGTGACGCATAAAGAAAGCCCATTGCACAAAGAAAGTGCCCTCAATAAAAAAGACACGAGCTGGTCAGGCCGATTTAATGAGCCTGTGGCCGAGTTGGTGAAAAAATACACGGCGTCGGTCGGTTTTGACCAACGTTTGGCGGTATTTGATATTCAAGGCTCGATTGCGCATTCGCAAATGCTGGGCGCACAAAAAATTATCAGTCTTGATGATGTTAAAGCGATTGAAGCAGGCCTAGCTGAAATTCTGCAAGAGATTGAAGCAGGTCAATTTGAGTGGCTGCTGGATTTAGAAGACGTGCATCTGAATATTGAGAAGCGTCTGACTGATAAAATTGGTGATGCCGGTAAGCGCCTGCACACAGGACGTAGTCGTAATGACCAAGTGGCGACTGATGTGCGCTTGTGGCTACGTGCGACTACCGATCAAGTCTCCGCAGGTTTGACTAAGTTGCAGTTAAGCTTGCTGGATTTGGCTGAAACCCATTTTGATACCGTGATGCCGGGCTTTACGCATTTGCAAGTGGCGCAACCGGTGACTTTCGGTCATCACTTAATGGCGTATGTGGAAATGCTCAAGCGCGATGTAGCGCGCTTTGTTGATTGCAGAAAACGTATCAATCGCTTGCCGCTAGGCGCGGCTGCATTGGCAGGTACAAGCTACCCAATCGACCGTGAAATGGTCGCAAAAACACTGGGTTTTGATGGCGTGTGTGAGAATTCACTGGATGCGGTATCTGACCGTGATTTTGCCATTGAATTTACCTTTGCGGCATCGCTAGTGATGACGCACCTGTCACGCTTGTCTGAAGAACTGATTTTGTGGAGCTCACCAAGATTCGCGTTCATTGATATTGCCGACCGCTTCTGTACCGGCTCATCTATCATGCCTCAGAAAAAGAACCCAGATGTGCCAGAGTTGGTGCGTGGTAAAACGGGTCGTGTGTACGGTCACTTAACAGCATTGTTGACCCTGATGAAAGGTCAGCCGCTCGCTTATAATAAAGATAATCAAGAAGACAAAGAACCTTTGTTTGATACAGCAGATACTTTGCTGGTAACGCTGGAAATTTATGCCGACATGATGCGTGGCATTACCGTCAATAAAGAAAACATGCGTCAAGCTGCAAGTGAAGGTTTTGCGACAGCTACCGATTTGGCTGATTACTTGGCTAAAAAAGGTATGCCGTTCAGAGATGCGCATGAAGTAGTGGCGCTGGCTGTACGTTATGCCGTTGATAAGAATGTCGAGTTAAGTGACTTGCCTCTGGCTACGTTGCAACAGTTTGTACCTGAGATTAGTGATGATGTTTATGCAGTGCTGACGCTGGAAGGCTCACTTAATAGCCGTAACCACATCGGCGGTACAGCCCCAGCGCAAGTGCAAGCGGCGATAGCGCGTGTTAGAACTGCAATGAAATAAGCGAGATATTTTAAGGGTGGACAATAAGTTGCCTACCCTTAAATCTATGCGTTTTGACTTAAAGACACATCGCAGAAAACAGCCAAACATCGCAGTAAGTACTGGGCCAGTAGATTTCTATACACTCAGCTTTTATCCTATTCAAACCAAAAATATTTCCAGCAATTCATTCAAAAAACGTTGTCCTAATAACGTAGGTTGCATCCTGCCGTCGGCAATGGTCAGCAAGCCTTTGCTTTGCGCTTTTTTAATGGCGGTTTCAAGCGTGTTGATACTCAAGCCAGTGCGTTGTTTAAACAAGGCGATTGGCACGCCTTCAATCAGGCGTAGTGCGTTCATCATGAACTCAAAGCTCAGATCATCTTGCTCAATCACCCACTCACGCTCTATGGCTTTGTCTTGCATGGCCTGTTCCATATAGGCCTTGGGGTGCTTGGCGCGGGTTTCGCGAGTGATTTTGTCGTGGTAACTCAGCTTGCTGTGCGCGCCGGCACCGATGCCTAGATAATCGCCAAACTGCCAGTAATTGAGATTGTGTCTGGCTTGTTTGCCTTTTTTGGCAAAGGCCGACGTTTCGTAGTGCTCGTAGCCGTTTTGAGTCAGTAATGCTTCGATTTCGATTTGCATTTCAGCGCTGGTGTCATCGTCTGGCAGGCTGGGCGGTGTGTGATGGAATGGTGTATTTGGCTCTAGCGTTAAATGGTAAAAAGATAGGTGCGAGGGGTTTAATGCTATCGCTGTTTGCGCATCCTTGAGAGCATCTTGCAGGCTTTGGTTAGGTAGGCCGTACATGATGTCTAAATTTACTTGCTCAAAAGTATTGAGTGCCAGTTTCGCGGCATCAAAAGCTTGCTGGCTGTCGTGGATACGCCCAATAGCCTGCAAGTAATCACTATTGAAGCTTTGAATGCCTAGTGACAGCCGATTGACGCCTGCTGCTTTGTAGCCTGCAAAATGCGCTGCATCTACTGTGCCGGGGTTGGCTTCCAGTGTGATTTCTGCGTCAAATTCCAACGGGGTAAGCATGCGGACATGGCTCAAAATTCGGTCTATGGCGGTGGCTGAGAATAAGCTAGGCGTGCCCCCGCCAAAAAATATGCTTCTGATTTTGCGACCCCATACTTTGGGCGTGGCAAGCTCCAAGTCTGCAATCAGTGCATCTATATAGGCTGCTTCAGGAATCTCACCGTTTTGGTTGCGATTTTCATGCGAGTTGAAGTCGCAGTACGGGCATTTTCGAACACACCACGGAATATGGATGTACAAAGACAGTGGCGGTGGATTGGTGAGGCCCGATACTGTAGCTTCTCCGGCTAGTGGTGCGACGGTGTTGATAGGCTTGGCGCTAAATGCTGACTCAGCCTTGATTTCGATGATTTTTTTGATACGTCATTACCTTTTGTACGGATTCATGAGTGAGTCTACCAGTTGATGCAAGGCCTCGCGCATTTGCTGTTCTGACACTTCCATTAGCAAGCCGTCCTCTAGCGCATCTTGGGCAATTTGTTTGATTTCATCAAAGTTCTCGGTCATTACTTTGACTTTCTCTGTGCATGACACGACACTTTGGTCGTCACGCACCCATTTTGGCCATTGGCTACTCATGGCTTAACCTTTCCAACTTTTGTAGTAATTTGGCCATAGCATGGCCGCGGTGGCTGATACGGCTTTTGATTTCCAGCGGCAACTCGGCAACCGTTTTTTCAGTTTTTGCATCCAAAAACAATGGGTCGTAACCAAAGCCGTCATTGCCACGATATTCAGTGAGAATCTCGCCTATCCATTGGCCTTCTGCAATGATCGGTTCTGGGTCATGCTCATGACGTACCAGCACCATCACGCAGTAAAAATGCGCATGACGATTTTTTTCATTTGCCATGACTTTTAACAGCTTCTGGTTGTTATTTTTGTCCTGATTTTCTTTTGAAAGGCCTGGCTCGCCAGCATACCTCGCGGAGAGTACGCCTGGCGCGCCTTGCAGAGCATCAACGCATAAACCAGAATCATCCGCCAGAGCAGGTAAGCCAGTATGTTTGCTGGCATGGCGAGCTTTGGCGAGGGCGTTCTCAACAAAGGTGTAGAACGGTTCTTCGCACTCTGGTACGTTTAATTCTGACTGTGGAATCACTTCAATTTGCAACGGCTCCAGAATGTGCTGAATCTCACGCAGCTTGCCTTTATTGCCGGTGGCGATGACGAGTTTGCTAAACACGGAGTGCCTCTTGTTGTTTGATGATGAGTTGACTGATGCCATGTGCAGCAAGGTCGAGCATGGCATTCATTGCATTGCGATCAAATGGCTCGCCTTCTGCTGTGCCTTGTACTTCTACAAAACCACCGTCAGCTGTGATGACTACGTTCATGTCGGTATCACAGTCAGAATCTTCAATGTAGTCTAAATCCAGCACAGGTTGGCCTTTGTAAACGCCGACTGAAATTGCAGCCACGGCTTGTTTAAGTGGGCTCTCCAGCAACTTACCACTAGTTAAGAGTTTGGTAATGGCATCATGTAATGCCACATAAGCGCCAGTAATACTGGCTGTGCGCGTGCCACCATCGGCTTGAATCACGTCGCAGTCAATTTGAATGCTGCGCTCGCCGAGTTTTTCTAAATCAATAATGGCGCGTAATGAGCGGCCAATCAAACGTTGGATTTCCTGTGTGCGGCCAGATTGTTTGCCACGAGCTGCTTCCCTATCCATGCGGCTACCAGTCGAGCGTGGCAGCATGCCATATTCTGCGGTGACCCAGCCTTGGCCTTTGCCTTTTAAAAAGCCCGGTACTTTTTCTTCCACACTGGCGGTGCATAGCACATGTGTATCACCGAACTTTACTAAGACTGAGCCTTCGGCATGTTTGGTGTAATGGCGAATGATCTCCACTTCACGCAGTTGATTGTGGGCGCGTTGGCTGGGTCTGATATTGTTGGCTTGCATGCTAAAAAATGTCCTGATATGAAAAAGGTTACGTGCGTGTGCTTTTTGTCTTGCTTAAGGCAAGTTGAATTTCGGCGATGGTTCTTTCAATATCATCGTCAGAAAAATCAATATTTTGTTCACCATTGGGCTGTGTGACAGGGTTCATGATGGTGGTGGTTGCCCCTAATGCCATTGTGACTGTGGATACGGCCAAATGACTGCTTAATTTGTCGCCCCACTGTAAGCCAATCGCACTCATGTTGTCGCCTTGTTGCTGGCTTGCAGTTTCAGCATGGTCAAGTAAGGTGGTAATGCCATCAGCAATCGAAGGGTTGTTGAGTATGTGCTTGATTTCATTATCCGCAACTGCACCCCACACGCCATCGGTGCACAGTAAAATGGTATCACCTTCAACTAGTTCTTGCCTATCTGCTAAGTCAATTTTTGGCGCGACATCGCCACCTAGGCAGTTAGATACTTTGTGGCGATAAGGGTGTGTAGTCATGTCATCTTTACTGATCATGCCTCTGTTATACAAAGATTGCACTACCGAGTGATCTTCGGTGCGAAATAGCAAGTGACCGTCCCGGTAATGATAAAGGCGTGAGTCGCCAACATGCGCGCAATAGAGCATGCCGCGCTGTACGACTGCCGCAACAATGGTGGTGCGTGGTGCCTCCAACATTTCATTTTCTTGAGCGTATTGGTCAATAGAGTCGTGTATTTGCTGAATATGCTCAGTTAAAAACTTCGCGGGGCTAGCAAGTGTAGGTACCGCTAGGCGTTGAAAAGCCTCTGTCATTGTGGTGACGGCAAGTTGCGCGGCGATTTCACCGTGTCGATGCCCGCCCATGCCATCGGCCACTACAAGTAATAGTGCATCTTTACTGTAAGAGTATGCAAGTCGGTCTTGATTGTGAGGGCGCGGGCCCTGACGGCTGTTTTGGAAAATAGTAAATTTCATAATTTGAATGAATGCTAATGGGCTATTTATAAGGGCTTATTGAGAATATCTACCACTTTATTGATAAAGCTCGGTTTTTTGTGCGGTTTTGGAGCCGCCGATAATAAAGATTTTTGTAACGAAAACACACTTTGCGGGCGTTTAAGATAGTCTAAGCTCAGGCACTGATCAATGAGTTCGAGTAAGTTATTTGAGTAAATATTTTTACCTGCCTTGACGGCAGGTATCAATAAATCGTTTTTAATGCGCAGATCTGCGGCTGGCGGCGAAGTGCGCGTTAAACAGGCGTACATGGTGGCACCGATGCTGTAAATGTCGCTCCAGGGGCCTAATAGTTTTTTATCGTAATATTGTTCTGGAGGGGCAAAGCCAGGTGTATAGCTGGGAGAGACTTTCGCTAAATTTTCACTCAAGGTTTGGCGTGCTGAGCCGAAGTCTAGCAATACAGGTGAGCCATCCTGCCGGATGTAGATGTTGGCGGGCTTAATGTCTAGGTGCAACAGCTTTTGTGTATGTACCTCGCGCAAGCCGTTCGATAGCTCGCTGAATACTTGCCGAATAAATTTTTCTGAGACTGAGTCTGTTTGCCCCAAAATATAATCTTGTAAGGATTTACCTTGTTCATACTGCATGACCATGTACACAGTTTCATTTGCACGAAAGAAATTCACAACGCGCACAATGTTTTTATGGTCAATTTTAGCGAGTGATAACCCTTCATCAAAAAAGCTTTTCAGCCCATGTCTGAATAGCGAAAGGTCGTCATGATTAGGTAATACTGTTGCATTGTTACTACGCAACGCAATGGATGTTGGCAAATATTCTTTAATGGCAACAATTTTTTTATCTTTGTCCTCTGCCAGATAGACAAAGCTAAACCCACCAGAGCTCAAGACTTTTTTAATTTCATAGTCTTGTAACTGGTAGCCAATGGGTAAGGCCGAGTTTTGAGTCGATGACACTTTCACATGGGCGTTCATAATGGGGCGGTCACTTGAGTTGGCGGTTATTTTGGCATGAAACTGCCTGTATTTGATACTATGGCAGCAATTTAATTGGTATCAATCGGAAATATTTACAATGACATTCAGCATGACAGGCTTTGCCGCACTAGAGCAACCATTGGAAAACGCTACATTATTGTTGGAGTTGCGTGCGGTGAATAGCCGCTATTTGGATTTGCATTTTAAACTTGATGAAAACTTAAGAAGCCTCGAGCCGACGATACGTGAGCTTATCGGAGCACAGTTAAGTCGCGGTAAAATTGAGTGCAAGATTAATCTTATTCAGCGTGCACAGTCTAGTCAATCAATGCAGTTGGATGAAAACCTGATGCAGCAATTAGCTGCTATGGGAGTGCAGGCGCAATTGCATTTTCCACACAGTTCGCCAATGAGTGTTGCAGATGTATTGCGTTGGCCGGGTGTGGTGCTGAGTAATGTGTTGAGTCATGAAACTTTAGCTGAGGATGTTAAGAAGTTGGTGGGTCAGGGCTTGCATGATTTGAATGCCTCACGTGAACGCGAAGGCGAAAAGCTCAAGGTTTTGATTTTAGATCGACTCAGCCAGATAGAGCTTTTGGTTGAAAAAGTGAAGCCGTTATTACCTGCTTTGAGTAAGGAGTATCAAGAGAAACTGGTCAATAAGCTACAAGACAGCCTGAAAAATATAGATCAGGAACGCATTGCGCAGGAATTGGTTTTATTTGCGCAACGTATTGATGTCGATGAAGAGTTGACTAGGCTTACTGCGCATGTCTCGGAAGTGAAGCGCATTTTGAATAGCAATGCGCCGGCTGGCAAGCGACTAGACTTCTTGATGCAAGAGTTGAATCGTGAGGCCAATACCTTGGGTTCAAAATCGGTGTCCGTGCAAACTACGCAGGTATCGATGGAGCTCAAGGTGCTGATCGAGCAAATGCGAGAGCAGATTCAAAACGTAGAATAGCTAAAAATAGTGAATAAACCTCTATATTGAATAAACCCAAGCCAACCTCTAAATTTGTAATAAAATATACATATGATTACAGGCAATCTTTTTATTATTTCGGCGGCTTCAGGTGCAGGAAAAACCAGCTTGATTAAACAGTTGCTGGCGAATGACACGCATCTGAAACTTTCTATTTCTCACACAACACGTAAACCTCGTCCAGGCGAAGTGAATGGTGTGGATTATCATTTTGTTGATGATGCAACCTTTCTGCGCATGCTGGGTGAAGCACAGTTTTTAGAGAGCGCAGAAGTGCATGGAGCTCGCTACGGAACATCACAGTCTTCTGTAGATGGGCCGTTAAAAGCTGGGTTTGATGTGATTCTGGAGATTGACTGGCAAGGAGCGGCACAAGTCCGTAATTTGTTTCCGCAAGCAATCAGTACGTTTGTATTGCCGCCGTCGATGGAAACTTTGGAGCATCGGCTGAATAACCGCGGCCAAGATAGTGCGGAGACCATTGCCCGGCGAGTTGCAGCCGCTCGCACTGAAATGGGTCACGTGAGTGAGTTCGATTATGTTACAATTAACGATGATTTTAATGTTGCGTTGCAAGATCTTAGCGCAATTATTCGTACGCAACGGCTCGTAACCACTGTTCAGCTTCAACGCTACGCAAGCTTGATTCAAACGCTCACTTAGTAGGTCAATTGGGCTAGTCAATTTGGTTGGCTCGTAAATCGACTCTTAACTTTATATTTCAATAGGAAACACTATCATGGCACGTATTACTGTAGATGATTGTTTAGAAAAAATCCCAAATCGCTTTCAATTAACCTTGGTGGCAGCCTATCGTGCTCGTCAGTTGCATAATGGCGCAGAGCCACAGGTGAATACACACGGCTTGCGTGATAAGTGCACTGTGCTTGCATTGCGCGAAATCGCAGCAGGTAAAGTCGGTGTAGAAATTCTTACACGTGGTCAGCACTAACACACTATGTTTTGGAATCCAGACGATCAACGACTGTTGATCGTCTAATCCATTGAGTATCCCATGCCCAAAACCGCACCTCTTTTCCAGGCGGAATCCCTCAAGTTAAAACAAGCCCCTATGCTGCCTGCGGACAGCGAGGACTCCGCGCTAAGTTTACGTCTTAAGCAGTACCTGAAATCTCAAGATATTGACCAAATATGGGAAGGCTATCGTTATGCCTACCAAGCACATGATGGCGTAGTGCGTAAAACGGGCGAACCGTACATTATTCACCCAGTCTCAGTGGCCTGTGTTTTGGCAGATTTACACATGGATGTGCCGACGATTCTTGCCGCCCTGTTGCATGATGTCGTTGAAGATACGCTGATTACAACCGGTGATATTAAAGAGAAGTTTGGCGAGCAAGTCGCAGAGTTGGTGGATGGAGTCACTAAGCTAGATAAAATTGAATTTCAAAGTGAAAGTCAGGCGCAAGCGGAAAACTTTCGCAAAATGCTACTGGCAATGTCGCAGGATGTCAGAGTTATTTTAGTTAAATTGGCAGACCGTTTGCATAATATGCAAACGCTGGAGGCGATGAAGCCCGAGAAGCAGAAGCTTATTGCCAAAGAAACCTTGGAAATTTATGCACCAATTGCTAATCGACTCGGCCTGAATGCTATTTATCAGACACTGGAAGATTTGAGTTTTCAGTATCTATATCCCATGCGCTTTAATGCCATTTCGAAAGCCATTATGGCCGCACGTGGCAATCGTAAAGAGGTGGTAAGCAAGATACTGGAGTCGATCAAGCAACAGTTGGCTAGTATGAGTATTGACGCTGAAGTTTCTGGTCGAGAGAAGCATCTGTACAGTATTTATAGGAAAATGACGAGCAAGGCCACGCCTTTTTCGCAAGTGTATGACATTTATGGTTTTAGAGTGGTTGTCAAAGACCTGCCGAGTTGTTATTACGCTTTAGGTGCATTGCATGCGTTGTACAAGCCGATTTCTACCAAGTTCAAAGATTATATTGCAGTGCCAAAAGCCAATGGTTATCAGTCTTTACATACCACGCTACTTGGCCCATTTGGCACACCGATTGAAGTGCAAATTCGTAGTTCTGCCATGCATAATATTGCGGATGCTGGCGTGGCCGCACATTGGTTGTATAAGTCCAGTGACGCCCAACTCACAGCGCTACAACAACAAACGCACCAGTGGTTGCAGCGCCTGCTAGAGATTCAAAGTGAAAGTACTGACTCGCTGGATTTTCTTGAGCATTTCAAAATCGATTTATTTCCTGACGAGGTGTATGTTTTTACGCCCAAAGGTAAGATTCTTGCACTGCCTAAAGGCGCTACGGCGGTCGATTTCGCCTATGCTGTGCATTCAGGTATTGGCAATGCCTGCGTGGCCGTACGGATCAATCAGGAGCTGGCACCATTGCGTACTGAGCTGCATAACGGTGATCATGTTGAAATTATCACTGGCGCCCTCGCTAAGCCGAATCCAGCATGGCTGAACTACGTCATCACGGGTCGTGCACGCGCGCATATTCGTCATTTCTTGAAGTCACAGCAGTCTACAGAATCTGGGCATCTTGGCGAGCGTATGCTGAATCAGGCATTACGCGCCCTACACGTGGAGCCTAACAGTATTGAGGATGTGCATTGGCAAAAATTAATCCGTGACTATGGCCTTAAGACGAAAGAAGAGATTTTGTCTGACATTGGTTTGGGTAAACGCCAAAATGTCATGGTGGCACATCAGTTGTTAGCTATGACAGATGATCATGTAGAAAAGCATACCAAACTTGCCAAGTCGCTTGATACGATTACTATTCGCGGTACTGAAGGCATGGCAGTTCAGTTTGCCAAGTGTTGCCGACCAATTCCTGGTGACCCGATTCTGGGCTTTATAAATAAAGACAAAGGCTTGGTTATTCATACCCATGATTGTCCTAGTGTACGGAAATTCAAACTGGATCCAGATAAGTGGTTGGATGTAGAGTGGGAGCCAGAAAGTGAACGTTTATTCAAAACTAATCTGAATTTAACCGTAGCTAATCAACCCGGTATGCTGGCAAAAATTGCATCTGGTATTGCCGAAGCGGGCTCGAATATTGACAATGTTAGTGTAGAAGAGTCGGATGGCAGTGCTTATGCGAATATTTACTTTACGGTACAGGTTAGAAATCGAATCCATTTGGCAGATTTGATGCGTAGTTTGCGTAAAATTCCTGATGTGGTGCGTATTAATCGTGCCAAAATAAGTGTGACAGGAAGCACAGCTAAGCCAACGAATCAATAATTTTTTTATCAACTGTCACAACCAACACTGTGACCATTATCAAAGAGAACTGGCGTCATGACAACACCATCTATTACAAAAGAAATCATTCAAACTAATGGCGCACCAGCCGCAATTGGTACTTATTCACAAGCGGTTAAAGTGGGTAATACCGTTTACTTGTCAGGTCAAATTGGTCTAGACCCAGCGACCATGCAGATGGTAGAAAGCATTGAAGCGCAAATTCATCGGGTATTCAGTAATTTAAAGGCTGTGACTGAAGCGGCAGGCGGTAGTTTAAGTGATGTTGTGAAGCTTAATATTTATCTGACGGATTTGACACACTTTGTACTGGTGAACACTATCATGGCTGAATACTTCACTCAGCCTTATCCTGCACGCGCTGCAGTAGGTGTTGCTTCATTGCCTCGTGCGGCATTGGTAGAGGCTGACGGTGTGATGGTGATTGGCTAATCATACTGCTAATGTAGTGAATAATCATTTGCATGTTTTACCTGACAGGCTGCCAGTACCGATAGATGATGGTTTGGCAGCACATTTGCAAGACATGCATTTGCCGGATATTAGTCTTCAATCAACAAGCGGTAGCTTTGTTAATTTAAAAGACAATGCACCTAGACTTGTTATCTATGTATATCCGCTGACAGGCCGTGCAGATATGAATCTGCCAGAAGGTTGGGATGATATTTCTGGCGCACGAGGTTGTACACCACAAGCTTGTGACTTTAGTAACCACTATCAAGAATTACAGCAGTTAAATACGGCGGTTTTTGGCTTGAGTTCGCAGTCAACTGACTATCAGCTAGAGCTCAAAAATCGCTTACATTTGCCTTTTGACTTGCTGAGCGATAGTACCTTTCAGTTGAAGCTGGAATTGAATCTGCCAGTGTTTGAAGTTGAAGCGCTCATGCTTTATAAAAGACTGACACTGATTGCCGAGCACAATGTCATTCGCAAGGTTTTTTACCCAGTATTTCCCCCAAATCAAAATGCAAGTCAAGTGATTGACTGGTTGAAAAGCCGCTAACTGACACATCGATTATGATGCCATTAACTGACATCAAGGCTTTCAGTAAGCCCTTACTCGCCAATCTAAGCAAGCTTGGTATTAGCAATATTCAAGCGTTATTGCTGCACTTGCCACTGCGCTATATAGACGAAACGCATATCACGGCAGTGCGCGATCTGCGTAATGGGGAGTCCGCCCAAGTCGAGGGTGAGATTGTGCATGCGGAGGTAAGCTATAAGCCGCGCAAGGCTTTAATTGCAAGGCTGGAGGATACTAGTGGACAGCTTACTTTACGCTTTCTGAATTTTTATCCTAGTCAAATTGCCGCGCTTAAAGTTGGGACAACACTACGTGTTTATGGTGAGGTGCGTACTGGCTATTTTGGCTATGAAATGGTGCATCCTACCTGTAAAGCTGTAGGTGAAAAAACGGTGGTGTCTGATACCTTAACGCCAGTATATCCCACGGTGGCTGGTCTCACTCAAGCGAGTTTACGTAAAGCGATAGCGCTCGTATTAAATCAAGGTGTATTGGCGCAAGAGGCGCTCGCTGAAACCTTGCCGGCAAGTGTGTATCAGCATCTTGGACGTTATCCGTTACCAAGCTTTGCAGCAAGTCTGCATGCGCTACATACGCCGTCACCAGATGTTGATTTACAAGCGCTGGAAAATAAGGTTACGCCACACTGGCGTCGATTGGCCTTGGATGAGTTGCTCGCGCAACAGCTTTCGATGCGTAAGCATTATGCACGTCGCCGCAGTGTGGATGCACCGCAATTTAAAACGTCAAAAAATCTGGTGTCAGCTTTACTTAAAAGTTTGCCGTTTGCATTAACGCTGGCGCAACAAAAGGTCGCCATAGAAATTGAGCGAGACTTAGGGCAGCCACACCCTATGCAACGGCTTTTGCAGGGTGATGTGGGCAGTGGTAAAACTATCGTAGCATGTATGGCGGCTTTGCAAAGCATAGAAAGTGGCTGGCAAGTAGCATTGATGGCGCCTACGGAAATTTTGGCGGAGCAGCATTACCGAAAAATGTTGAGCTGGTTGACGCCATTGAATATACAAATCGCGTGGCTGACCGGTAGTCAGCCCAAGAAAGAGCGTGATGCAGCGTTGACCAAGATGGCAAGCGGCGAGGCGCAGCTGGTAATAGGTACGCACGCATTGTTTCAGGATGCGGTGCAATTTAAAAAACTCGGGCTGGCTATCATTGATGAGCAGCATCGTTTCGGAGTGCAGCAGCGTTTGGCACTGCGGCAAAAAGGTCAGCCGGAACCTCATCAGCTCATGATGACGGCCACACCGATTCCGCGTACTTTATCCATGAGCTATTACGCTGATCTGGATGTTTCTGTGATTGACGAGTTGCCGCCTGGGCGCTCGCCTATCGTGACAAAGCTGGTTGCTGATACACGTCGTGACGAAATTCTGCAACGTGTGCGTGAGGCATGTTTACGGGGCAATCAGGCCTACTGGGTATGTCCGTTGATTGAAGAGTCTGAGGTTTTACAGCTACAAACGGCGGATGACACGTACGCCTTGATGCAAACTGAATTCCCAGAACTGAGAGTCGGGCTAGTGCATGGACGCATGAAGCCAGTAGAAAAGCAGACGGTGATGTCCGCGTTCAGTGCTGGTGACTTGCAGTTGTTGGTTGCAACTACGGTGATTGAAGTGGGTGTCGATGTGCCAAATGCCAGCTTGATGGTGATTGAACATGCTGAGCGCATGGGGCTTAGCCAACTGCATCAATTGCGTGGTCGGGTTGGTCGTGGTGCCGCAAAAAGTACATGTATCCTGCTTTATCAAAACCAGATGTCTGACCATAGACTAAGCGAATTGGCACGTGCGCGCTTGAAAGTAATCTACGAAAGCAATGACGGCTTCGCTATAGCGCAAGCCGATTTGCATTTACGAGGTCCCGGCGAATTTTTAGGCGTGCGGCAAAGTGGCGTACCCATGTTGAAAATTGCAGATCTGGAACGTGATGCTGACTTGCTGGAAGCGGCTAAAGCTATGGCTGATAAGCTGTTAAAGGACTATCCGACAGAAGTAGAGAGGCATCTGGATCGCTGGATGGGCGGTGTTGGTGATTTAGTCAAAGTATGATGCTTGCACATATGGTGCTAAGTATCGTGGAAACTATTGCTTGGTATGCTTAGTGTCAATAATGTGGGTGCTGCAGTTTGCATCGTGGTTTGAAGAAGTAGTGCAGGCAGGGCATTCGCTCGACCAATAAAACTGACCACGTCCTGCATCTTTAGCTTTGTACATGGCATGGTCGGCAGCGATTAATAGGCGATCAGTGCCACATTCGCTTGCGCCCATTGCGATACCGATAGATGTGCCTAACAGGCAGGGATTTCCGTGTATCACAAAAGGCTGTTGAAATGCGGCTAGGCATTTGTTCGCTACCAACTCAACGACTTCGCGAGCATTTTCATTGAGGTCAGAGAGCAATATGACAAACTCATCCCCACCCACGCGAGCTAAGGTGTCTTCCTTGCGCACTAATTCACTTAAACGGTTGGCAACTTCGCGTAATGCGGTATCGCCAGCTTTGTGGCCTAATTCGTCATTAATGGGTTTAAAGCCATCAAGATCAAGGAACAGTACTGCAACTTGTCCTTGGTTGCGTTGTGCACGCGCAAGAGCCTGTGACATACGGTCGGCGAGTAGCTGACGGTTAGGTAACCCAGTCAAGGTGTCGTGATGCGCAATGTGCTGTAGTTCCACGCGGCTTTCGAGTAATTTCGATAGGACGCGATTGAAAGCCACGGTTAGATGTCCTACCTCGTCATTACGCGCCACAGGCAGTGGTTCAAATGGAATTTCACCTTGTGTCATCTGGTCAGCACGTTGTGCCGCAGTCATTAGTGGGCGCAGAATGTGGCGCATCAAAAACACCATAACTAGCAAGAAAAGTGGCATGATGATTAGGGTGCTATGTTCAATGAAATGGCGCAGACGGGTCGATGGGCCATATACTTCAAGGGTGGGGATGCGTGCCACGACAAACCAGCCGCTGCTTAGCACTGGGGCGATAACAGCCAATTCTTCGACACCTGACCTGACATTAATGCCTACGCTACCAGTGCCTTTTATTGGTAGGTTATGCTGGAAATAGATGCCTTCTTTTGGTATTGGTGTGAGGGCGACATCTGCATCCGATGCGCCAATGAATAACTTGTCTTGTAGTGATAGTAATGCGATGCCGCCAGTTTTACCTACGTGAGTCGTGTATAAGGTGTTCATGAAGTTCGGGGAGTGCAGTGCTGATACTCCCACAAGTACTGCCTGTACCTTGCCGTTAGTATCAAGTATGGGTATGGCCATCGGTAACACTGGGGCTTTGGCTATACGTCCAATAACAGGGCGGCCGATTGTAAATGAGCCCTGTATCGCTTGTTGGAAGTAATCACAATCGGCATATGACATTGCTGCGCGTTCAGGCAGTGCAGGGTAGTCTATGATGGTTTTACCAGATAAATCTAGAACAAAAATACCCTGAGAAAATAAAGGGTTGATGTCGTAACGCTCACCCAGCCATGAACGTAGTTGTTGTGGGTTTTTTAGTAAAGATAGCGGCAGTTTAGCCGTAACTCGTTCTAGAAAATCACGGCGCTCAATGATGTCGTGGTCAATATCTTTTGCTACATAATTGGCAAGAGTGCTTAGTTGGGAGGATGTTAGTTCAGTAACATCCTTTTGCAAAAAATCGGTGAGTAGAACAATTCTACTTAGAGCGCCGGTAATCAAGAGTGTCATGCCGAGCAAAATTAGACGGGTAGTGAGACTGTTGAGGGTTAGACGAAGACGCATGTGCAAATTTTAGCAGAAAATATGGCTTGATTATTTTATGGGCAGGCATTTGTTTTCATTAGAGAATTTAATTGAAGCTCTAAATTCACTGTGAGCAAATTTTTTATTTTGCAGAGGATTGCTATTTTAACGTTTAAGAAGCGCATTGTTCCTTGGTTTTATGTGGCATAATTTTTTGCGTGAAAATGCATCATCTAAATCAACAGCATCGCTTTCAATGGCTTAAAAAGCCGATATTGAGTGGACGGCAACATCTTTGGTTGATAGGTCGTGGCTCATTGACGATGAGTCTGCGACAACGATATGCCGATTTCTCAGTCAAGCTGGTAACGGCTGAATATGCGAAGCCATTTTTGGATGAAGTAACGCCATTAAAAATACCACTTCATAAGCATGTGCTTATTCGTGAAGTGTTGTTAATGGGCAACAATCAGGCTGTAGTGTTTGCGCACAGTATTTTGCCGCGAGAAAGCTTGCGAGGGAGATGGCTTGGAATGGGGCGTCTCGGTAATAGGCCGTTAGGAGAAAGTTTGTTTGCTAACCCGCAAGTGAGGCGTACGGTTTTAAGTTTTAAAAAATTATCTCACCATCATCTTTTGTTTCAGCATGCAACTCAGCATTTGAATGATAAGCCAGCCTATTTATGGGCGAGAAGGTCCGTGTTTCTTTTGAATTGTGCACAGATGATGGTGACAGAGGTATTTTTACCGGAGTTGTTAAGGTAATCTTTCATGACGAAACTTCAAACTATTATTCAAAAATTAGATGCATATGAACGCTTGATGCGTTTAGATAAGCCAATAGGTATCTTGTTGTTGTTGTGGCCAACGTTATGTGCGTTACTGATAGCAGGGCAAGGTCGGCCAGATTGGATCATTGTGCTGGTGTTTGTGACAGGGACAGTATTAATGCGCAGCGCAGGTTGTGTCATGAATGATATTGCCGATAGTAAGTATGACGGTTTGGTTGAGCGTACACAGCACCGGCCTTTGGCAAACAGTGAGGTGAGTAAGAAAGAGGCTTATATCCTTACGATGGTTTTAAGTTTAATTGCATTTGGTTTGGTGTTGTTTCTTAACACTCTCACGATTAAGTTGTCTGTAGTTGCGTTATTTTTGGCTGCTAGCTACCCGCTGACAAAACGTTTTTTAGCAATTCCACAAGCATACTTGGGTATTGCATTTGGGTTTGGTATTCCAATGGCTTTTGCAGCTATTCGAGGTTTTGTTCCCCCTGTTGCCTGGATACTGTTGTTGGCTAATGTATTTTGGGCGATTGCTTATGATACTGAATATGCCATGGTGGATAGAGATGATGACTTGAAAATTGGCATTCAATCATCAGCTATTACGTTTGGTAGCTTAGATGTGTTTGCTGTGATGGTTTGCTATGCGCTCACGGTTGCCTTGTTGGCTTTATCTGGATATTGGCTCAAGCTGGGAATTATTTATTATGTTGGTTTGACTATGGCGATAAGTGTTGCCATTAGTCATTATTTTTTGATTAGAACGCGAGAGAAATCCAATTGTTTTAAAGCTTTTTTAGGCAATAACTGGTTCGGTTTTTTTGTTTTTTTAGGGTTAATTACACAATATCTAGTTTGAGTGTAGGCTGAGCTCGGCTAATTAATTTCCTAATATTCTAGATACGCACTCTAGGTAATTTATTCTTTATCCAATTCTGGAAGTTCCCACTCAATAATTAGAGGTGTAGTTTTCATTTTTACCTCAGATTTTTCTTCGATTTCGTTTGTAGCGGCGTCTGAGTCGTGTGTAATGAGCGGGTATTGGCTTGTGTTTATCTGATTTGTAAGTGCGGATTTCTTGCCAGATTCAACAGTATTTTGCAGCGTATCTTCCGGGATGGGTTCAATAGTAATTTCGTCAAGAGTGCTTGAGAGGTCTATCTCATCCGGCAGAGTTGTATTTAAGTCTAGAGTTGGGCTGTTTAAGTGTTGATTTGATGCTTGGAATTGCAGCGTATTTTTTGCTTCTTGCGATTGTGGGGTGCCAAAGAGCGTATCTAATTCTAGTGTGGCTGACGGTGCTTGTGACGCACTGGCAATGTTGGGATGATTATTTTCTGTGCCAAATACATTGATATCATCTTCAGTGGCATCTGGCGCATTAAAAAATGATTCGGCAGTCAATTTGTTCTGAATAGAGTGTGTGTCGTCTGCAATATCCAAATCATCAGCAGGTTCTATGTTGACAGCCATGCCATAATTTGAAGCGCTTTGATTGAAGTCAATTGTTTTTAAGGTAGGCTGATTGGTGTCAGATTTTCCTGTATGTGTTTTTTGATTTGATTTGTTGGACACGTGAAGTGTCGTTGCAATTTGTTTTAGGAAAAATAGCTCTTCAAATGTATTGCGTCCAAACCCTTCTCTAGGTTGCGATTGTTGGTTGAAGATTAAGTCATTCAAGAACTCAACTGCAAATTCAGACCCCCAAACCTCTTGTAGCCGAGCAAGGATATGCGGGTAATCTTCTATGGTTGATTGGTCGTCAGTTGCCGCGTCAGCAAAGCTTGGTAACTTCACGTTAAAAAACTGCTTACATGCAGTTACGGCGTTGTCATATTCAGTTTGAGTGCCTTCAGCTGATAACAGGTTAATTAGTTTTAGCCAAATTTCTGGGGATTCAACTGGGGAGTCCACAAGATGATTTTGTAGTAGCTGAATGGCCATTGCTGGGCGGTTGTGGGCGATAAAAACCTCAGCATGATCTAAAACACTTTCACTGCTATCATTTTCGTTGAATGTAAATGATAGCGCCGGTGCAAACAGGCTACCTTTGTTTAGGTCAGAGGTTTCGTTGTTGTGAGGTTGATTGGTGCTTTTATGCGGTTGCAAACTTTCGTTTAAGTTCTCTTTATCGGGATTGAGTGCGTTAACCTCCGATAAATGATAGTGTTCTTCTTCGGGTTTAGCTTCAAACCAATTAGTATGTTTTTTGAGTAGGTATTTACGTAAAATTTTGCGACGTAGCCATACTATGCAAGCTAAAGAGGCAAAAACACCAAGTGCAATAGGTAGTTTTTGTGCCCAATCAGCGTATTCGGCTTGTAATTGCAAATCAGCTTTTTTAGTTTTTTCTGCATCACTTTTCAGTAGCGTATTTTGCTTCTGTAAGCTGGATATCTGTTTTTCCATGTAGGTCAGGCGATTTCGCATGACGGTTACTTCGTCTGAAACATCTTCAGGACTTGGCTGTGCGCTCTCAGCTTCAGATCTGTTGAGATCCAGTTGAGTGTCAAGGCGTAAGGATAGGCTTGGCATGCTAGCTGCCCCAGTTGAACTTGTTGCGCTGCCTGATATGATGAGGTGAGGCTTATTGGCTGAAGCCTCTTCGTTAATCGATCTTGCTTTAATATCAGCTTCTGTAATAGGTTTAGCTACGAACTTTGTGGTAATGGCATCTTTGCCTATATAAGCCTCAGCTAATTTGGTGTCGACACTGGATTCAGTGATTATTTTTTTCTTTGATTTTTTCTTTTTATGTTGAGATATTTTGTATGGTTTTTCTGCCGAAGTCTCTATAGCACTTTCACTGAGCAATGGCGCTTGTGATTTTTTAGTGTGTGATATGTTGGTCGGAGTGAAGTCTTTCGTATGGTCAGGAGCATTTCTCTCTATGGGTGTTGATGGCTTTTCTGGGGTTGCCAGTGCTACGGGGTCAAGTAGTAATACGTAATCACGACTTAAGTTTGGCTCGCAGTGGGTTGATATGCGTAAATTGACGATAGGCTCAGTGACGGCCTCATTAGTTGTGATGTTGAGTTGATAGTTGCCATTAATTGATTTTAATGTGATATTGGTTTTCTTAAATGCGGCTGGATCGCTATTGTCTATAGCAGTAAAACAATTGGCATCTGGTTGTGTATCCGCATCATTGATTGTGATTTTAGTAGCAAGCTTCTCACCGAGATTTGATTTAAGTTCGATATCTCCCAGTCCTATAGCGAAGCTTAAGGTAGGGGTCAATAATAAAAGGGTAAAAATCCTTAACACAGCATTCACTTTGAATTTATTGATTGTCGAATATTTGGTGTTCACGCAGGTTTTATTTAGTGTATTTGAGTTGTTATATGGTTGTTTATAATGCCAATTCTAGTATGCTAGCATAAAGCTATGCAAAATCATGCAATTATGCGATTTGCCTAGTTAATAACGAATACGTTTTTTTACATAAAGTTTAGATTTAGTGCATACTGAGCTATTCTTGGCGTAGGGTTGCGCTTGCGTAGCTCTTGGGTTGTACTTAAACGTACATTTAAGCATACAAGATTTAATAGCAGTCAGAGAATGTCGCAAGATAATGTTTGACAAAGCCCTCTACTTCGGAATAAAATCCGCCTCTTAATTTTTTTAGCTCACAGTATTGGTAATACGATGAAAACCTTTTCAGCAAAATCACATGAAGTGAAGCGCGATTGGTTTGTGGTTGATGCCACAGACCTAGTGTTAGGCCGTTTAGCTAGCGCAGTTGCACACCGTTTACGCGGTAAACATAAAACCATTTATACACCTCACGTTGATACTGGCGATTATATTGTCGTGATTAACGCTGACAAATTAAAAGTCACTGGTAACAAGGCTGATGGTAAGCTTTACCATAGTCACTCTGGTTATCCAGGTGGTATCAGCACTACTACATTCTCTAAAATGCAGGATCGTTTCCCAGGTCGTGCTTTAGAAAAAGCAGTAAAAGGTATGTTACCAAAAGGCCCATTGGGTTACGCAATGATTAAAAAAATGAAAGTTTATGCTGGCGACAAGCATGAACATGCGGCGCAACAACCGCAACCATTGACAATCTAAGGACATAAAAATGATTGGTAAATATAATTATGGTACAGGCCGCCGCAAAAGTTCAGTGGCACGCGTGTTTCTAAAAACAGGTAAAGGCAATATTGTCGTTAACGACAAGCCTGTTGATGAGTATTTTTCTCGTGTGACAGCACGTATGATTTTACGTCAACCATTAGAGTTGACTAACAATCTTACTAGCTTCGACATCATGGTAAACGTGATTGGTGGCGGTGAGTCTGGTCAAGCGGGTGCTGTTCGTCATGGTATTACACGTGCTCTGATTGACTTTGATGCTACATTGAAAAGCGCATTATCACATGCTGGCTTTGTAACACGTGATGCTCGTGAAGTTGAGCGTAAAAAAGTTGGTTTACGTAAAGCGCGCCGTCGTAAACAATTCTCTAAACGTTAATTTCCCAAGAATAAATATTGGGCGGTTGAAGTTGAAAAAGGTCGCTAACGCGGCCTTTTTTATTTTCTGGTGTGCTTAAATGGTAGTAATTTTAATGGCAAGTTTTGTTATGATTAAGTTATGGCTAATAAAAAACTAAAAGTTGGTATTGTTGGAGGTACGGGTTATACGGGTGTGGAGTTGTTGCGTTTGTTAGCAATTCATCCTAATGTTGAGCTGGCTGTTATTACCTCACGTGGTGAGGCGGGTTTACCCGTGGCAGATATGTTTCCTAGCTTGCGTGGGTATGTTGAGCTAGTCTTCTCTGATCCTGTGTCGGCCAATTTAGGTGCATGTGATGTGGTGTTCTTCGCGACACCCAATGGAATCGCTATGCAGCAGACTCGCGAACTGCTAGCTCAAGGTGTGCGTGTGATTGATCTGGCTGCAGATTTTCGCATTAAGGATATTGCCACTTGGGAAAAGTGGTATGGTTTGACGCATGCATGCCCAGAGTTGGTTGCAGAAGCTGTTTATGGTTTGCCTGAGTTGAATCGTTCCGCGATTAAAGACGCTCAATTGGTAGCTAACCCAGGTTGTTATCCTACTGCCGTACAATTAGGCTTTATGCCATTATTGGAAGCGGGCGTCGTTGATCCCAGTTATTTAATTGCTGATGCAAAATCTGGTGTAAGTGGTGCGGGTCGTAAGGCTGAGGTGCACAGCTTGTTTTCGGAGTCTGCTGATAATTTTAAAGCTTATGGTGTTGGTGGGCATAGGCATTTGCCTGAGATTAGCCAAGGTTTAGCTGGTATGGCTAATGCCTCCATTGGCTTTACATTTGTGCCCCATTTAACGCCGTTGATTCGTGGTATTCATGCAACTTTGTATGCTAAGCTAACCAAGCAGGTGGATTTGCACGCACTGTATGCAACACGTTATACGGATGAGCGTTTTGTTGATGTTTTGCCAAAAGGAGCGCACCCGGAGACGCGATCTGTACGTGGCTCCAATATTTGTAGAATCGCCGTGCACCAGCCACAAGGGGGTGATGTAGTTGTAGTGCTTTCAGTGATTGATAATTTGGTAAAAGGTGCGGCAGGACAGGCAGTACAAAATATGAATATTATGTTTGGTTTTGCTGAGAATGCCGGCTTAGAAGTTGTGCCATTACTGCCATAAAATGATATCTCGACTTAAATGAAACCAGTTAGAAGGCGCATTCGAAGACATTTCGGTTTGACAGCGAAACAAGTGGCGGTACGTTCACAGCGCCCATGGTATTTTCAGTGGGTGATTGTGGCGGTGTTAGTATTGGTTGGTTATTCAATTGCTTATTGGAAATTTGAAGCTGGCAGCGAAAAGCTAAAGCAAGCTGTTTCTGATAGCCAAAGCTTGCAGAGCAAGGTTATTATAGTGGAGCGTCAGTTGCAAATCGAACAGGCCGCACAAGCTAATCTTGAAAAAGAGTTGAATGTTGTGCAGGACGAGAACCTTCATCTTAAAGAAGATTTGTTGTTCTATAAGGGCATGGTAAGTGGTAAGAGGCGGTCTAGATAGCCTGAATGCCAGTCGACTCGAATACGTTTGATTAGTTTATATTAGTAAATGATTACTGGAATTAATATGTTCTTTAAGAAGAGTAATAAAATACAAAATAGCATTGATACGTTGATTGGTACAGATACGCGTATTGAGGGGGATGTACACTTTTCTGGGGGTTTACGGGTTGATGGCGCTATTCGAGGTAATGTGAGTGAACCAAACGCTAGTCCGAGCACTCTCATCCTTAGTGAATATGGCTACATTGAGGGCGCAATCAATGCCTCAAAAATTGTAATTAATGGTAAGGTGGTTGGGCCTGTAAAGTCCAGCCAGTTTATAGAGTTACAGCCGAAAGCGCGCATCGCTGGTGATGTATATTATAAATCACTGGAAATGCATACTGGGGCGGTCATTGAAGGTAAACTGGTTTATTTAGGTGATAATCCACAAGATGCAGTGCAAGATTCCGAGAGCGACAGTCGTTAATACTAGTCGACTCTCACAATGAGTAATAATAGATTTTATTGAAAATTTTAGGAGTACATGATGACAGCCCAAGCAGACTTACAGGAAGTTGAAATGCCGGCACCGTTGATTTTTACGGATAATGCGGCGAAGAAAGTAAAAGAGTTGATTGATGAGGAAGGGTCGCCGGATCTTAAGCTTCGCGTGTTTGTGAGTGGGGGCGGCTGTTCGGGATTCCAATATGGATTTACTTTTGAAGAAGAAGTGAATGACGATGATACGCAAGTGTTGAAAGATAGTGTTACTTTGTTGATTGATCCAATGAGTTTACAGTATCTGATGGGCGCTGAAATTGACTATCAGGATAGTTTGCAAGGCTCGCAATTTGTTATTCGTAATCCTCAGGCAACAACGACTTGTGGATGTGGATCATCTTTTTCAGTTTAGATTAGATATTCAGCAATAAAAAAGCCAAGCTTATGCTTGGCTTTTTTATTGGTTCTTAGCGTTTACTTATTGGTATAAAATCTCTACGCTCGCTCCCAGTATAGAGTTGGCGAGGGCGCCCGATTTTGTGATCTTCATCCGAGATCATTTCGCTCCATTGTGCAACCCATCCAGCTGTTCTGGCTAGTGCAAAAATGGCGGTAAACATAGAGTTTGGGATGCCCATTGCACGCATAACAATGCCGCTATAAAAATCAACATTAGGGTAGAGTTTGCGTGAAACAAAGTATTCATCTTCCAGTGCAATTTTTTCTAGCTCCATTGCCAGTTTAAACATAGGGTCATCATGAAGGCCTAGCTCATCAAGTACTTCGTGGCAGGTGGTGCGCATAATTTTCGCACGTGGATCCATATTGCGATACACCCTGTGGCCAAAGCCCATCAGGCGGAAGTTATCAGTTTTATCTTTGGCGCGTTTGATAAATTCGCCAATACGTGAAACATCGCCAATTTCTTCTAACATTTTTAACGTTGCTTCATTGGCACCACCATGGGCAGGCCCCCAAAGCGATGCAATTCCAGCTGAAATACAGGCGAATGGATTGGCGCCACTTGAGCCTACAAGTCTCACTGTTGAGGTAGAGGCGTTTTGCTCGTGGTCTGCATGTAAAATTAAAATGCGCTCAAAAGCTTTGGCTAATACCGGGTTGGGCGTGTACTTCTCACAAGGGGTAGCGAACATCATATGCATGAAATTTTCAGCATAGTTAAGATGGTTCTGCGGATACATAAATGGTTGTCCCAAGTTGTACTTGTAGCTCCAGGCAGCAATTGTAGGTACTTTTGCTAATAAGCGATGTGCTGAAATCTCGCGGTGTTTAGCGTCTCGAATGTCCATTGAGTCAAAATAAAATGCAGATAGAGATCCTACCACACCCACCATCACCGCCATTGGGTGTGCGTCACGTCTGAAACCACGAAAGATATTGTTTAGCTGGTCGTGCAACATAGTGCTGCCATTGATGGTATCTGTGAACTGTAGTTTCTGCTCTTGATTCGGCAGTTCACCATGTAGCAACAGGTAGGATACCTCCATGAAATTACAATGTTCTGCTAGTTGTTCTATCGGGTAGCCACGGTAATAAAGTAAACCGTGCTCACCATCAATAAAGGTGATGTTGGAGTCGCATGCAGCTGTAGACATGAAGCCTGGATCATAAGTAAAGACGCCGTGCTTGCCGAGGCTGCGTATATCAATTACGTCACTACCAAGGCTGCCAGAAAGTACTGGCAGCTCAATGGGTGCTGCACCGTTATCAAATGTCAGTGTAGCTTTCGTTGGTTTATTCATTATGGCTAGTCTTATAGAATTAAATCGTCGTTGATTGTAATTATACTTTAATGACACCGCAGTAGCTTAATCACTTATGTCGGGCTAAGTTAGTGTTGGTATATAGCACCAAGTATGCGCGCACCTTTTGCGCCAGTGACGTTGGGTAAGCTGGCAGTTTTGCTGTGTAAACATTGTCTTGCCAGCCATGCAAATGCTATCGCTTCTACCCAGTCCATACCAACACCTAATGCATCAGTGGTTGCTAATTTTTTGTCGTCTAATAATAGTTGCAGGCTTTGTATAAGCAGGTCATTGTGTGCACCACCACCACACAGGTAAATTTCGTCTACTTCATTGCAGAAATTGTTTAATGCATCATAAATGGAGTGTGCAGTTAGCGCTACTAAGGTGCGCGCAACATCTTCCGGCAGATAATTTGTGTCGATTAAAAGTTTGGAGAGCCATTTGTCATTAAATAAATCACGGCCAGTACTTTTGGGTGATGGCAATGAAAAGTAAGGTTCAGCTAACATTTTGGTGAGCAATGATTCAATTATCTTGCCTGAGTTTGCCCACGTACCATTGGCATCGTAGTCCAGACCTTTATGTTGTTTAATCCATGCATCTAGTAACATGTTGCCTGGGCCTGAATCGAAGCCAAACACTTCACCCGTGCTGCCAAGGTAGGTGATATTTGCGATGCCGCCGATATTGATGATGGCGCGGTTAGTTTGCGTGCTTGCAAACATGGCTTGATGAAATGCGGGCACTAGCGGTGCACCTTGTCCGCCAGCGGCAATATCACGACTTCTGAAGTCAGCAACGACTGTAATGTTGGTAAGCTCGGCCAATAGTGCAGCATTGCCTATTTGCAAGGTGAACCCAATGCCATCTGCAAAGCCAGGTCTGTGTCGTATGGTTTGCCCGTGGCAGCCAATTGCTATAATTTTGTTGGCGGATATTGCTGTGGAGGTAAGTAACTGATTTACGGCTTCGGCATAAAGCTGGGCTATTTGGTTGCTAATAAGCTCAGTAATTTCCAGTTCGTTGGTGGTTGGATGTTGTAGCGCTAAAATCTGAGTGCGCAAGCTTGGCGGGTAAGGTAAAAAAAACGTTTGTAAGGCAGGTTTTTGTTGAGTTGGGTCTGAGCCGTCATTATTAAAGTCGACAAGAGCCACATCAATACCATCCAAGCTCGTACCCGACATCAGTCCAATGAATAAATCTTCAGTCATGATGTCAGGGCAATTTTTAGTTGTAACTTGAGACTATTATTCGAGCGCGGCGATATTGCTGTTATCAAGCAGTTTAAGTTGTGCACTTAGCTGGTTGCTAATCGCATCAAATTTAACTTTATCCTGTTGTGCAATCGGGCTAGCTGTAGGTAGGGCAACCTTCATTGGATCGTGTTGCTGACCATTAAGTAAGAATTCATAGTGTAAGTGAGGGCCTGTTGCTAGTCCTGTCATGCCCACAAAGCCTATAATATCGCCTTGTGCAACTTTTTCGCCACGGTGTAGCCCAACGGCAAATCGAGATAAGTGCCCATACACGGTGCTGATGCCATTGGCATGTTTAAGTTTAATCACGTTGCCATAACCACCTTTTTGGCCAACAAACTCAACCACGCCATCACCAGACGCTTTAATGCGCGTGCCAATTGGCGCTGCTAAGTCTACGCCTTTGTGAGCTCTCATGGTTTGTAATATAGGGTGGAAGCGGCCTAAGCTAAAGCCAGAACTGATTCTAGTGAACTCTAAAGGTGAGCGTAGGAATGACTTGTGTAGACTTTTGCCTTCAGGCGTGTAGTAGTGCATTTCATTGGACTCGTCACGATAACCTACAGCGCGATATATTTTGCCATTATTGACAAATTCAGCGGCTAAAACGTCACCAGTTTTCACTAACTCCCCCTGATCGTAACTGCCGTCATATATTACGTTGAAATGATCGCCTCGGCGTAAATCTGTATTGAAGTCAATTTCGCTTTCAAACATCTCTGCCACTTGTATTGCAATATGGTCAGGTATATTGGCATCGTCTGTTGCAGCAAATAATGAGCTTTTAATTTCGGCTGATTTCAGTATCGGGTGAACTTCCAGATGATGTGTCATTTTATTCGCGATATAGCCTGCATCGGTTTGTTTGACCGTAATAAATTGGTTGTCATCTAATTGGTAATCTAATGAAATTAAATTGCCGTCACTGTCGGTTTGCGCTGAAATTGAGTGATTTGGTTTTAAGGAGCTGGCAATTTCACTGGCAACGCTGTTGTTGCTAATGTAATCAATTGCATCACCATTGCGAATGTTGAGGCGAGACAAGACGCTGTCTAAAGTGTCGTCTCGACGGATATGTTCTTCATACCAGAATTTTTGCTCAATATTATCATTGGCGGCGGATTCGATTCTTGGAATCGAGACTTCCTCTGTAATGGCGGTTGTCGTAATGTTGCTTGGTAATGTTTGAGGGGCGATACCAAAAGCCGCATAAATACCAAATAATGGCAAAGAAGAAATCGCTAAAATCCAGCGCAATGTAAGCTTGCGTTCAGCTTTACTAGTATTTTGCGCTAAAATAGGCGATTGTTTTGAGTTTTTGTTAGTAAAAGAGTGGGATGGTAAGTTGTTTTGACTCGGCTCGTTAATATCCACGGGCTACCCTTTTGTTAAGATTCATTCGATGTTGAATCTTAACAGAAAACTCAATTAAAACAAGGCGAGTTATTAGATTCTATTTAATGAATTAAGTGAAATTTAAGGATAAAAAGACGTGAATATTGATATCAATCATCAGCTCGCAGTGATAAAACGTGGTGCGGATGAGCTTTTAATTGAGACTGAGCTGGTTGAAAAGCTAAAAACTGGTAAGCCACTTAGAGTTAAAGCGGGCTTTGATCCTACGGCACCAGACTTGCATTTGGGCCATACTGTGCTTATTAATAAGTTGCGTCAATTTCAAGATTTAGGGCATCAGGTATTGTTTTTAATTGGTGATTTCACTGGCATGATTGGTGACCCTACTGGTAAAAGTACAACGCGACCACCGTTGACTGCCGAGCAAGTGCAGGAGAATGCCAAGTCTTACACTGCTCAAGTGTTTAAGATACTTAAGCCAGAGCAAACAGAGGTGGTATTTAACTCTACATGGCTTAATGAGTTGGGTGCTTCAGGTATGCTTAAGTTGGCGGCAAGTCACACTGTTGCACGTATGCTGGAGCGAGATGATTTTTCTAAAAGATATAAGTCAAATCAGCCAATCGCCATTCATGAGTTTTTGTATCCTTTATTGCAGGGCTATGACTCAGTTGCCTTAAAAGCGGACTTGGAGTTAGGTGGCACAGATCAAAAATTCAACCTATTAATGGGGCGCGAGCTACAAAAGCAAGCGGGGCAAAGCCAGCAATGTGTGCTGACCATGCCGTTATTAGAAGGGTTGGATGGCGTCAATAAAATGTCCAAATCACTCGGCAACTATATTGGTATCGCTGAGGCTCCTGAAGTGATTTTTGCCAAAATCATGTCTATTTCAGACGAATTGATGTGGCGCTATATCGAGTTGCTATCGTTTGAATCTTTAGAAACCATCGCACGTTGGAAGGCTGATGTGGCTGCAGGCGCGAATCCTCGTAATATTAAGGTGACCTTTGCGCAGGAAATTGTTACACGTTTTCATAGTCAAGCTGATGCGGATAAGGCTTTGGTCGACTTCCAGACGCGTTCCAAGGGAGGTATTCCAGATGATGTGCCTAAAGTGAGCGTCAGTATAGAAGGTGAAAGTGTCGGTATTGCTCAGTTGCTTAAACTGGCTGGCTTGGTTGAAAGCACTTCGGAAGCCATGCGTGCCATAGAGCAAGGCGGAGTAAAGCTGGATAGCGAAAAAGTTAGCGATAAAAAGTTACTTCTCAATAAAGGCGCAACCGTAGTGGCACAAGTGGGTAAGCGTAAGTTTGCTCAGATCACACTGAGCTAGCACAACTGATGTTGAGTTGAGGTGACATGGTAAATGGAACCCTAACTCAATCAGCCTTTCGGTAGTATCCATCTCAATGCCAGCTTTGGTAGACGTAAACTTTTTGTTACCTACAACACCGTTGCCAGTACGCTAGACCAATTACAAAGTGGAATAGTATAAATGTTTAGTAAAGCGGGTTAAGTCCATATGTCTTTATGCATGCTAAAGGATTCACTCGGCAGCATTGCATTAGCGGATAAGTGTTAAGTGTAAGTGTAAGTGTAAGTGTAAGTGTAAGTGTAAGTGTAAGTGTAAGTGTAAGTGTAAGTGTAAGTGTAAGTGTAAGTGTAAGTTTGCAAATGTAACAGTTGTGTAACAGGCGATGTTTTGGCTTGACCAAACATTGGCAGTCTGTAAAATGCGCACCTCGCTGACGAACTGATGTCGGTGAGCTGTAAAAAAGTGCTGCAAAAGTAACGTTGATTGATAAATAAGAAATGTTTTAAATTTGCATTGACGTGAGCGAAAAGCTCTATATAATGCGCACCTCGCTAACGAACTGGGTTAACGAGAAGTAGTAAAAGCGGTGCAGCAAGTACGTTAAATGATAAATGCGAAATGTTTCAAATTTATGATTGACGGGAGCAAAAAGCTCTGTATAATGCGCACCTCGCTGTTACTAAGTAGCAGCGAAAAAATAAAACGAAGTGATGCACTTTG
>MLJW01000142.1_pt1 | contig 68495 bp, 61 predicted proteins | sample 888231 | NCBI WGS metagenome assembly MLJW01 (sample SAMN05788063, study PRJNA343431) | mine drainage metagenome | isolation source: sample collected from the inflow into an acid mine drainage treatment plant... | place: Germany: Lusatia, lignite mining district
GCCAGTTGCTCGCGCAGATGGTGCCGGCCATCGCCAAGACTTCGGACCTGGTGCAGGAGATCAACGCCGCCAGCGAGGAGCAGGCCACCGGCATGCAGCAGATCAACCAGGCCGTGGCCCAGCTCAACGCCGTCACCCAGCAAAACGCCTCGGCCTCCGAACAGCTCGCCGCCACCGCCGAGGAAATGAACGCCCAGGCCTCCCAGCTGCAGGACACCATGCTCGTGTTCAAACTGGACGCGGAATCTTCGCAGGAAACTTAACCTGCGGACCGGCTTGAAGTAATCTGTGTGCGCACGACATCCCGCCGTCCCCACGGTTGGCGTCAAACGGGACGGGGCAGGTTCTCAGCGCAGCAGCACACCCAGGTCGCGCGAATGCCCAACTTCGCCGGCACGACGGCCAGCGCGGGCTTTCGCTTCACTCCACGCTCAAGCAAACCAGACCATGTCCGAGTTGATCCAACACCTTCCGACCTCCTGGCGCCAAGCGCTGGTGAAACTCTTCCCGCGCTGGTTCAAGCCCCTGGACCGCACGGCCTTCTCGCAAGCCGGCGTCATGGACCGGCGCACGATCATGCTGCCGATGATCGGCGACCAGCAGAGCAAGAGCTATTACGACGTCGCCGAGATGTGGGCGCGCGAGCGACTGCGCGCGAAAAAACATCTGCAGGAAATCCTCGGCGGCCAGACGGACTACGGCGACCCGGATCATGCCGCGAGTTCATTCGCCTGCGAGGTGGGGATCTGGCTGCGCTTCGTCGACGTACCCGGCATGGCCGAAACCCTGGACGACCTGCGCATGTGGCACGACCACTGGCACCAGGAACTCGCCAGGCTGATCGACCTGGCCAACGAGGGGCAGCGCGGCCCGGTCGAAGACGCCATGCGGCCCGGGCGCGGCTCCTGGTCCTACGCCGCGCGCCGCGTCAACTACCTGCTGGAATCGCTGTGGGAGCAGAAAGTCCCGGTGGGACTGCAGCTGCGTCTGGACGACATGCCTGCCGGCGAATGGATCGACGCCGCGCTGCTGCATGAAACCGCGCCCGGCGCGGCGCTGACCCTCTCCCTCGAAACCCGGCTCGACGCGGGGGCGAGCGTGGTCCTGCGCGACGCCACCAAGCCCGAGGCGCAGGAACGCCGCTACCGGGTCAAGCTTTGCAGGCCCGGACAGCGCGGCAGACAGGATCAGGGCGTGTTCATCGCCTATCTGGTGCCCTGACCGGGGACGCCATGTTCGGCAGCGGGATTGCGGTGAAGACGCCAAAACCTGACGACATCCCGGTCCCGGCATGGGCGCGGATCGCCCAAGACCGGTGCCGGCGAACTGGACAAACCGCCCAAGCGTGAAGGACTTCACGTTTTGCGGGGTTTTGTTGGGCTGTCATCCCCTTTTGGCACCTGTGACGATGCTGTAATCCGGGATCAAATGCCCCATTTGCGAACCATCGCCACGCTCATGCCCGCCTCGACCGCCAAGCCCCGCGAAGTGCGCAGCTTGCTGCGTCTGGTCCTTGCGGCCAACGCCGCGCTGGCACTGGCGGTTGCCGCGATGCTCTACGGGCGCTACACGGACATCCAGTCCACCACGGGCAGGCTGCTGGCCAGCCAGTCCGCGTTCTGGGCGGATTCGATGACCCAGCGCTACGCCGGCATCCAGACGGTGTGCACGATCGCCCGGGAAAAGCTCGCCGACCATCCCGGCGTGTGGGACGAGCCGCGGGCGGCCCGCGCCTGGATGCTGGACGTCCTGCCGCAGCTGCCGTTCATCAACCGCATCGACCTGCTGTCCCATCAAGGCCGCTTGGTCGCCTCGACCCGGGAGCTGCCGTCCGGCGCCGCACCCAAGACGAGCCCGAACTTCAGCGAGGAACTGCGGCGCGCGCAGGCCTTGAACGGCACGGTCCAGATCGGCCAGGCCATGTCCAGCGCCGCGCCTGGAGACCATCTGGTCACCCCGGTGCGCTGCGCCGTGCCAACGCCCGTCGCCGGACGCCAGGGCCTCCTGATTTTCGTCATGCAAACCGAGGACATCCTGCAAACCCTGCGCGCGCAGACCAGTTCGATGAACGACGACGCCCACGTCCCCACCGTGGGTCTGATGCGCAACGACGGCTATCTGCTCGCCAGACTGCCGCAGGCCTCCCCCAGCGCCAAGGCGGCCCTCCTGCTGCGCCCGTCCCGGGGCATCCTGGCGCGCACGCTGGCCCAGCAGCCCCAGGCCCGCAGCGGCGTGACCTCGGGCTGGGTCGAGGCCTCGGGCCAGCACCACATCGTGGCCTGGCAGCGCCTGGCGGGCTGGCCCGTCGCCGCCTTCGCCAGCGTGCCCAGCTCGGTCATCATGCAAACCTGGATCAAGCAGGTCATTCCCCTGTTGTCGACCTGGCTGCTGTTGCTCGCCGTGCAGGTGGTGGCCGGATTGTGGATCCAGCGCCTGCACGGGCAACAACGCAGGCTTGCGCGCTTCAATGCGGCGCTGGCGCGGATGAGCCAATGCGCCGCCACGGCCCCTGACGCGGCCACGCTGTACCAGGCGTCCTGCGGATTCGCGGTCGAGCAGGCCGGCATGCAACTGGCCTGGATCGGCGAACCGGACGCCGACCGGCAGTTCCGGATCCTGGCCTCGGCTGGCGACACAAGCCAACTCGACAGCCCGGTCGCTTCCAAAGACCGGGGCCCTTGCGAACGCGCCTGGCGCGGCGGGCTTCCGATCTTCGGCCCAAACGACGACGCCATATCGGTCACCCCGTGGAAACAGCGCATAGGCGGGCATGGTTTCGGCGCCTGCGCCGCACTCCCGATCCGGCAAGGCGGCGAGATCAAGGCCGTGCTGTCGGTCTACCACGCCCGGCAAAACATCTTCGATGCCGAGCTTGGCGGTTTGCTGGAGCAGATGACGCGGGAGATCGGCCGTGGGCTCGACCGGCTCGCCCTGCTCGCGGCGGAGCGAGAGGAGCGCGAGAGCCGGCAGCGCCAACAGGAAATCCTGCAGTCCATCCTGGCCGAAATCGACACCCTGATCGCCGCGCGCAGCGAGGCCGAACTGCTGCTCAGCGCCTGTACCCGGTTGCTGGAAAGCGGCCTGTTCGTCGCGGCCTGGGTGGGCCAGCCCGATGCCGAAGGCCGTTTGCAGGTTCTGGCGGCGGCGGGAAGCGGGGCCGAGGTGCTGAGCGCGACGCCGGCGCCCGTGCTGCGCCAAGGCTCCGCGCTGAAGCGGTCATGGGAAACCCAGGAACTGACCCTCGACACCGAGCCCGACTCGCCTTTGCTGCAGCCCTGGGCGCCTTACGCCGTACCCGGCTTGGAACTGGCGGGCGCCCTGCTCGTCATCCACCGTCATGACGAGCCCTGGGCCCTGCTCGCCCTGGTGGCCCTGAACAAGAGGGATCTGGACGAGGCCATGCTCGGCATGCTGCGCCGCGTCCCCGAGCTGCTGGGGCGCGCCCTGACTGAACTCGATTTGAAGGCCGACCTCAAATCCGAACAGTCGCGCCAGGCCTATCTGGCGCGACACGACATGCTGACCGGCCTGCCCAACCGACTGATGCTGGAAACCCACTTGCCGCTGGCCATGGCCCGGGTGCGTCGCCAGGGCAGCCTGCTGGCCGTGGGCGTGATGGACCTGGATGATTTCAAGCCCGTCAACGACACCTGGGGCCACCAGGCCGGCGACGCCCTGCTCAAGCAACTCGGCCAGCGCCTGAAGGCGGCGGTGCGCGACACCGATCTCGTCGTGCGCCTGGGCGGCGATGAGTTCGTCGTCGTCCTCGAGGGTCTGGGGCGCGAGGACGATCTCGTCATCCTGCTCAACCGCTTGCACACCGTGGTCGAAACCCCGTTCAAGCTCACCGGCGACGTGGAGGCCCGAGTCGGCATGAGCCTGGGGCTGACGCTGTACCCGAACGACCAGGCCGATGCCGATCTGCTGCTGCGACATGCCGACGCGGCCCTGTACGCCAGCAAGGCCCACAAGGCCGATCGACCCATCTGGTGGCAGCGCTGGCGCGAAGGCGCCAGCAACGATCACACCACCCCGGTCGTGCTGCAGGCCATGGATCCTTACGGCGAAGAGGCCCGGCGCCTGTTCACGCAGGCGCAGACGCATCTTGCACATGCCGCGGGCCATTTCGTCGATCAGTTCTACGCCCAACTGGCCGACGACGCCGCCGCCGCCGAGATCCTGCATTGGCTGGACGCCGATGAACTCGCCTTGCTCAAGCGCCGGCAGACCGGCCATTTGCACCGCCTGCTCGCGCCCAATCTGCACGAGATCGACCACCGCCGGGAGGCGACCATGATCGGCACCCAGCATGCCCTGGTAGGCGTGTCGACGCACAGCCTGGTCTCCAGCCTTGGCTGGTATCTGCAACAGTTGCATGAACTGGCCGCCGGCATGCCCGGACGCATCCGCGACCGGCAGCAACTCGCCCACGCCATGTCCGGCCGGCTCCAGGTCGAGCTGGAGACCCAGACCCATGCGGCGCAGAGCCTGCGCGAGCACTACCAGCAGGCCCTGCTGAACCTGGAGCAAAGACTGCAGGACATCACCCAATGGGCCGACGTGGCGCGCACGGTGCTGGACGCCGTGGCCGAGTTGCCCGGCATCAAGGCCACCGTGCTGTACAAACCCGACGCGCTGGGCCGCTTCGTGCCCGAGTTCACCGGGGGCTGCTTCGACGCCTACCTGCAGTCCATGCACGAACGCGAAGTGGCGCCGCTGAACTTCGACGAACAAAGCGCCTTCAGCCAGTCTCCGCATCCACGCTGCTGGCGCAGCGAACGCATCGAAACCAATGCCAGCTACGTCGCCGATGCGCGCATGGCGCCGTGGCGCGAGTCCGCGCATGCGGTGGGCATCCGCAGTTCGGCGGCCGTGCCGGTCAAGGACGGCCGCAACCGCATGCTCGGCGTCTTCGGCCTGTATGGCGGCGTGCCGGGCATGTTCGAGACCCAGGAGATGCGGCGCTTCATGCAGTCCATCGAGTTGCTGTTCGAGCGCGCGGCGCGCGGCCTGCACGTGGCGCAGGGCGGGACGCTGCAGGCACGCGAGCGACGGGCCTGGCGTTTGCGCCTGTTCAATGGCGGACTCGAGATGTACGTCCAGCCCATCGTTGATTTGCACACAGGCAAAGCCGACAAGGTGGAGGCGCTGGCGCGCCTGCGCCTCGAGGACGGCAGCATCATCAACCCCGCGCAATTCCTGCCGTGGTTCGGGACCGCCGAACTCATTCGGCTGTTCACGCTGGGATTGGAACAATCGCTGCGGCAGATCAGCGTCTGGGACGCGCAGGGCCTGCGCCCCGACATCTCGCTCAATCTGCCGCCCGAAGTGCTGCTGCACCCCGACTGCGCGACATGGGTGAGCCAAGCGCTCGCGCAGTTCGGGATCGAGCCCGGGCGCCTGCACCTCGAAATTCTGGAGGATGCCGAATTCCAGGACGGCGAGAGGCGCGACGTCGCCGTGCACGCCCTCGCCGCTCTGGGCGTCCGCCTGGTGATGGATGACCTCGGCTCGGGCTACAGCAGCCTGCTGCGCCTGCGCACCCTGCCCTTTCACATCGTCAAAATCGACCAGGGACTCGTGCGCGAGGCCGGCAAGGATCCCGAGCGGGTGATCCGCTTCATCGGCTCGCTGGTGCGCATGGCGCAAAGCCTCAAGCTGGGTGTGGTGGTGGAAGGCCTGGAAACCCCCGATCTCGTCGAAGTGGCCGCGGTCCTGGGTGCCGACGCCGGCCAGGGTTACGCCTTCGCCCAGCCCATGCCGGTCCATGATTTCGCGTCTTGGACCGCCCAGTTCAAGACCACGTCCCCGTCGCAGCCGCCGCAGACCCTGCTGGGCAGGCTCGCCAGGCAGTGGATCCTGGAAACACCGGTCGACTTGCCGGTGCTCGGCGGCAGTGCAACCAGGCACGACCCGCACGACCGGCTACCTGGCCCCATGAGGGCGGCATCATGAGCAGCGAGGCGAAAGACCCCACCAGCAGGTTGGTGGACGTGGACTGGAACGATCCGAAGCTGCAGGAGCTGCTGAAGAAGACCGAGAGCCTGCGCCTCGACAACCGGGGCATGTTCAAGGCGCGCCGCGTGCTGCTGCGCCGTTCCTGGCATCCCAGCGGCGCGGCCAGCGAGGTGCTGCTGGTGGCCGATCCGGGCGGCGGCAAACTGACCGTTCTGGCCGATTTCCCGCTCGACCGCGGCGACCCCGTGACCATCGACAAGGAACTGGCCGGCAACGCCGAGGCCGGAATCCTGCTCTGCGAGGTGGTGGGTTGCCGCCGCGGCAGCAGGCCCGAGGACGCCGGACGCGAAGTCTTCGTCATCGATCTCCTGGGCAGCCCACGCCGCCGATGAAAACCCCAAGCACCGACGTCTCCGCGGGCCTGCTCGATGTCTCGACGCAGATCCTGCACGACCTGGCCGCCGGCAAGCCGCCGGAGGATTTGGCCGTGCGCCTGTGCCTGCTGGCCGAGCAGCAGGCGCCAGGGCGCATCGCCAGCATCCTGATCATGCGCGAGGACGGGCTGCTTCACGTGCTGGCCGCGCCCAGCGTGCCGTCGGACCTGCTCGCGGCGCTCGACAGCCTGGCCCCGGGGCCCCACGCCGGCTCTTGCGGCAACGCGGTCTATCTGCGCGAGCCCTGCCTGGTGGGCGACATCCCGCACGACACCCGCTGGGACGCGCTGCGGGCCGCGGCCGAAACCTGGGACCTGCAGTCCTGCTGGTCCTGGCCCATCTGGCGTGACGATCGCATTCTCGGCACCTTTGCCCTCACCGGAACCCAAGCGGGCTCGCCGACGCAGGCCCACCTGGAACTGCTCGAATTCTCCGCCTCCCTGGCCGGCGCCCTGCTCAACGCGCAAAGCCAGCTGCAGGAAGTCAAGGCCGGGGCGGCCCTGCAACAGGCCATGCTGGACAACTCGCTGGTGGCCATCGCCCTGACGAATCAGCGCGTGTTCCGCAAGGTGAACCGCCGCATGGCCGAGATGTTCGGCTATGCCAGCCCCGAAGACCTCGCCGGTCAATCCGCGGAGGTGATCTATCCCACGCGTGCCGACTTCGAGCAAATCGGCGACGCGCTCTATTCCGCCCTCAAGCGCGGAGAAGACGTGCGGCGCGAGCTGCAACTGCGCCGCGCCGACGGCAGCCTGTTCTGGTGCGAACTCTCAAGCCGGCTCGTCTCGACTGAAACCGGCGACTTCGATGCGGTGTGGGCCATGCGCGATCTGAGCGATCGGCGCGCCGCGCAAGAGCGCCTGGAATGGCAGGCGCGGCACGACGCGCTCACCGGACTGCCCAATCGCCACGCGCTCAACGAAGCCCTGCCCCTGGCCCTGTCCCGCGCCAGGGAAACCGGGCAAGGCGTGGCCGTGGGCATGCTCGATCTGGATGATTTCAAGCTCGTCAACGATCAATGGGGCCACCTGGCGGGCGACGCCGTGCTGCAGAAGTTCGCCGGGAATCTGCAGTCCGCCCTGCGCGAAGGCGACATCGCCGCGCGCATGGGCGGCGATGAATTCGTGCTCGTGCTGCAGGGCTTGCGCGACGATGCCGATCTGGCCGCCCGGCTGCGCGCCATCGAGGCCACGGCGACGCAGGACTGCGCGCTGCCCGAGGGCTGCAACGCGCGCCTGGGCCTGAGTCTGGGACTGTCCCTGTACCCATCCGACGGCGCCGAACCCGACACCCTGCTGCGTCGTGCGGATGCCGCCCTCTACAGTGCCAAGCTGCACAAGGCGGACCGTCGCGACTGGTGGCTGCGCTGGGGCCAGAAAGTCGATGTGGAGTTCATGGAAACCAGCCAGGAACATGCGCACGACGACCCCTACGGGACCCACGCCGACCATCTCCTGCAGCTGGCCCTTGGCCATTACGCGCCGGCCGTCGATGAGTTCGTCGCCACGTTCTACGAAGCCCTGCGCCAGGACCCGGAATCGCTCGAGGTTCTCACCCACCTGAGTCCGGATGAATTCGCCCACCTCAAGACACGCCAGATCGACCACCTGCACCGGCTCCTGTCGCCCAACCTGAGCCGGCAGGAACATCTGCAGATCGCGGCGCGCATCGGCCATGTCCACGCCCTCGTCGGCGTGCCCACGCGAGCGCTGGTGCGTGCCACCAGCATCTATCTCATGGCGCTGAACGACCTCACCGCAAGCTTGCCCTGCCACCCGGGTGACAGGCGCAGGCTGACCGGCGTGCTGTCGGCACGCGTGCAGATGGAACTGCAAACCCAGGTGGAAGCGGCGCAGGCTCTGCGCGAGCAGTACCAAGCCTATGTCTTCGCCCTTGAAAACTCCATGCAGAGTTGCACGGCGTGGGCTGAGTTCATGCAGTCGGCGCTCGACCAGCTGATCATTCTTCCCGGCATGAAGGCCGCCATGATCAGCGCGCCCGACGACACGGGCGAATTCGTCATCGAGCTTTCCGCCGGGCTGGAACCTTATGCCCAGGCCATGATCCGCCACTATGGCAAGTTGCGCATGCCGCGGCTGCAGGACGGTGCCGCCGAAAGCCGCGGGCCCACCTCCTGCGCCTGGCAGAACGAACGCATCTGCACCCTGGCCAGCTATATCCTGGATGCCGGCGCCGCGCCATGGCGGGAGGCCGCGCGCGAAGCCGGCATCCGCAGCGTCGCGGCGATACCGATCCGCGACCGCCATGATCACGTCGTGGCGGTGTTCTCGCTGTTCGGCGGCTACCCCGCGATGTTCGAACGCCGCGCGGCGCGCGGCTTCCTCGAGAATCTGGGCCAAACCCTGTCGCGCGGCTGGCAGCGGCTGCAGACACAGAATGCAAGCCAGCCGACCCCCATCGGCAAGCGACTGCTGTGGCGCCAGAGCCTGTTCGACGACGGCCTGGAAATGCACATGCAACCCATCGTGGACCTGCAGGCAGGCCAGCCTTATATGGTCGAGGCGCTGGCGCGGCTTCGGCTTCCCGGCGGCGAACTGGTCACGCCCGGGAGTTTCCTGCCCTGGTTCGGCCGCCCCGAACTCACGCGCCTGTTCCGCGCCGGCATGGCCCAGTCCCTGCAAGAACTGGCCGCCTATGAAACCCATGGCATCCACCTCGGTCTGAGCGTGAACCTCCCCCTGGATGTGATGCAATCGCCCGAATGCGGCCCGTGGGTGATGCAGGCGCTGGCGGCTTCCGGCATCGCCCACGACAGGCTCTACCTGGAAATCCTGGAAGGCACAGAATTCGACGACCCCGAACGGCGCGACAGCGCGGTGCGCGCGCTGGCCGATGTGGGCGTACGCCTGGTGATGGACGACCTCGGCTCGGGCTACAGCAGCCTGCTGCGCCTGCGTACCCTGCCCTTCCATACGGTCAAGATCGACCAGGGCCTGGTGCGCGAGGCGAGCAAGGATCCGGAACGGGTCATCGGCTTCATCGGCGCCCTGGTGCAACTGGCGCAGAGCCTGGGCCTGTGGGTGGTCGTCGAGGGGCTGGAGACCCCCGATCTGGTCGAGGCCGCCACGCTGCTCGGCGCCGACGCGGGCCAGGGTTACGCGCTGGCCAGGCCCATGCCGGCCGGCGGGATACCCGCCTGGGTGCGCGCGTTTTCCAGCGAGGTGGATCCGCAGCGCCCGCGCACGGCACTGGGCCGCCTGGCGCAAACGTGGATGGAGCAGCACCGCAACGCGGCGGCGGACCGCTCGGCACGGCAACTGCTGCGCAGCACGCTCGGCAGCGCGCGACACGCCGCCCCGTAAGCTGCGGCGATCCCCCCGGGAGATCGCGACCGCAAACCCGGATCGGTGAAGGCTTGCATCGGAGAGTCTCGCCGCACCCCTCGAACATGCCGTCCCACGGGCCGGGCAGCCGATCAGTCAGCCGGTTCGGCGCAGCCTTGAACCTGCATCGGCAAGCTCACCACGCGGTTGCGCCCGCCGCGCTTGGCCAGCAGCAAAGCTTGATCCGCCGCGTGCAGGACATCCTCGATCCGTGCGCCGCTGAATCCCGCCTGAGCGACACCGGCGGAAAGCGTGACGGCCGGAAAATCGCCCTGCATGTCTGCCACCGCACGGCGCATGCGCTCGGCCAGCGCCGCGGCGGCACGGGCATCTGTATTGGTGCACACCAGCACCAACTCCTCGCCCCCCCAGCGCGCCAGCATGTCGGTCGAACGGGTCTGCGCGTGCAGCGTGCGCGTGACGGCGCACAACACGCGGTCGCCGACATCGTGCCCATGGCTGTCGTTGATGGCCTTGAAGTGGTCGAGATCAAGCATCACGCAACTCAAGGCAAGCCCGGCGCGCGCGGCGTCCGCCCAGGCCTGGGCGAGGAATTCGTGAAGCGCGCGGCGGTTGGGCAATCCGGTCAACTCGTCGGTATAGGCCGCGGCGCGCAGATTGGCGTTGATCCGCGCCAGCTCGCGCTGCATGCCGAAGGCATTGTGACGCTCGTGTTCGAGTGCGGCGAGCAGGCGCACGGTATGCCCACCCAGCTTGACCTTGGCCAGCAGCAGCCTGGGCTCGGACGGATGCGCCAGGACATCGTTCGCGCCGGCATCGATCGCGCGCAGCGTCTCCTCGCCCTCGGGCGCGGCGGTCAGCAACAACATGTAGAGCCTGGGACCGAACTCCTGTCTGACCTGCCTGCACCACGCCAATTCGTCGCCCGTCAGCGGCTCGCTCTCGAGGATGAGCACCTGAGGCTGGTGCAGGCGCAACAGCTCGGTCCCCTGCTCCAGGCCGGGCGCCGCGAGGACACGCATTCCATCTTGTTCCAGCACGCGGCACAGGCCGCTGCCCGGCTGCGCGAGCGGACCGACCACGAGCGCCGAATCGGGCAGCCGGTCATCCAGCGGCGGCGCCACGACGAGTGCGGCGCGCAGCCTTTCGAATTCGGCCGCGGCCTGGTCCGCGGGGATCGAGACGTCAAGAGTGCGCGCCATGTCGGGAAAATCGGTGCGCATCTGGTCGAGCATGACGACCACCGCCTCCTGGTCCATGCCCAGGCGCGCGGCACCCATGTACAGGCCCGGCAGGTCGGCCTTGGCATGCAGGCCGCACAGGCTGCCGGCCACGCAGCGCGCAACGTCCACCATCAGCGCGAGTTCGCCGCCGCGCCCTGCCGCATGCGCGACCTCCTGCCCGATGGGCAGCACGGCAAGCCATAGCGCCGCCGGGAATTCCCAGCCCTCCAACAGGGCGGCACTGGCCTGGTTCTGATCGAAACCCCAGCGTTCGCGCTGGTATTGCAAGAGATTCGCGCCCTCCGCAGCATGAGGGGTCGCCACATCGGCGCCGAAGGCGGCTGCCATGGCCAGCTGGCCGATATCGCTCAGCAGCCCCAGGGTAAACGCCTCCGAGCTTGGAATGGAGCGCAGCCTGCGCGCCAGACGCTGCATCACCAGGCCGCGCGCCAGCGCGCAGCGCCAGTGCCGGTTCAAGTCGAAGTCGGGCAGCCAGTCGCTGGCGGTATGCACCAGCGTGAGGCCGACGGCGAGGCGCGCCAGGGCTGCAACGCCGATGCGCATCACGGCATCTTCCACCGCCGCCGTCTGGCGCAGGCCGGCATAGAGCGCCGAATTGGCCACCTGGACCGTCTTGGCCACCAGCATCGGATCTTTGCGGGCGCAGCGGCAAACCTCGAACACGCCGGTTTCGCGACGCCCGACCTGGCGCATCAATTCGAGCGCGACGGCGCTCGGCGAGGGAAGCGGTTTCCGGCTGGCCCGCAAGAGGGCAAGGATCTGGGTATTGCGCGCTTGAAGATCGGACAGTTCCATGCTCGGTAAGACAGTGTTTCGAGCATGGTAATCGCCCCTTGCGGCACAGCTGCCCGCGCTTATCAGACCAGCGGCCGGGCAGGCTGAGGTTTTCCCCCGGCCTGCGCCGGCGCCGCATAGGCCAGGCGCTGCCGCCCGGCCTGCTTGGCGTGCAGGAGCGCCGCGTCCGCGCGTTGGTACAACGAGACGAAGTCCTCATACTGGCCCCATGCGGCGATTCCGGCACTGAAACTGGCCTGGACGCTTTGCCCGCTGGAGCGATGCAGGATGCGCTGGGCGCAAAACGCCTGCAGCAGACGGTCGACGACAGGGTAGGCCTGTTCGGCGTCCACATCGGGCAGCACAAGCATGAACTCCTCGCCGCCCATGCGCGCGATGCTGTCGCTCGGACGCATCAGGCGGCGGGTCAGATCCACCAGGGCGCGCAGGAATGCGTCGCCCAGATCGTGTCCGAAGTTGTCGTTGATGCGCTTGAAATGGTCGAGATCGAGCAAGGCCACGGACAGCGGCAGCTTGAGCCGCAGGGCGCGCGACGCGTCGCGCGTGAAAACCAGGTCGAGCCCGCGACGGTTGAGCGCCCCGGTGAGCGGATCCTCCTGCAGTTTCTGGCTGGCTTGTTCGAGCTCGCTTTCCAGACTCTGGATGCGCTCATGCGCCTCGGCGGCCTGGCGCTGGGCCAGTTCAAGCTGACCGCCGAGTTCGCGGCTGCGCTGCTGCATCTCGCGCCCCTGCTCGAGGATGCCCCGCACCACGCCGCGCATCTCTTCCCAGTCATCGCTGGTTTCGAGCTTGTGCAGATCGGCCTCGAGCACCTGGTTGTAGCCGGCGCTGTGCTCGGCATAGGCCGCCAGATTGCGCACGACCAGGCCGATGAGTTCCTTGGCCGTGGCGCGCGCCTCGTCGGCGCTCTTGTGCAGCACGCCCTGGCGGAACAGCAGTTGCTTGAGATTGCCCTGCGCCTCCTCCAGGCGACGCACATCCAGCGGCGGACGCAGGATGTCCTGGATCGCCGACATCTGGACGCTGATCCAGTGGTCCTGCGCCAGAAATTCGCCAAGGTTGTCCAGCATGAGATCGAACAGCCTGACAAGGCCTTCGCGCACGGCCAGGTCTTCGGCGTGCCTGGCATCCCACAAACGCCAGAGTTCGCGCGACTGGACGTTCAGAGCTGCGGCATCGGCCACGGCGTCGCCGCCCTCGGCCAGCGCGATCAAGCCCTGCACCCGCTGCACCACCTCCGCATCGGTGAACGTGGGCAGCAAGCCGTACTTGAGGCTTTGCGCCCAGAGCTGGCGCCAGATCGCCTCGCTCGCCGGCGCCTCGGCCGGGCGCGGCGCGTCGGCCAGCGCCCCCGCGGCCTGCCGGCTGGGCAGCGCGGCCCATTGCGTCAGCAGGCGCACGAGACGCTGCTGCAATTCGCCCGCCTCGATGGCGGGCATCGACGCCGGCCCCAGGGCCTCGATGGACTGGCGCTTTTGCAACTGGGTCAGACCGGCCTGCGATCGCTCCCATTCGCCCAGCAGATGCAGCAGCAACGGCCCCCATGCAACGGCCTGGACGGGAGCTGCGCAAACGTCGGGCCCGGTGGAGGCGCGCGACGCTTCAGCCGCCGGCAGGATGCCGTTCGCAGGTGGCGGCGGACCGGCGGCCTGCGCCAGCTCGTTGAAGATTCGGGCGTAGTTGTCCGGCGTCGGCCCCAGGTGAAGCTCGGCCAGGCGCTTGAGCGTGGCCCGCGCCAGCTCGGTCACCTGGGCGGTGGATGTCGTCTTGGACATGGTGTCGTGTCGCGGTTTTTTTCGGCAAGGATCGCATGCGATGAGAAGGGTCGGGCCATGCAAGGCCAGGGCGCAGCCGGGTGCGGCGGCTCGCGGCGCACTCCCGGGCCCCATGGGCGGCGTGAAGCGCGTTCACGGCTCCGGCCCCGCCGGGATGAAGCCGGGCTCGGAGCCGGGCATGCCGCCGGCGTCGTGCTCGAGGCGCCACAACCAGGCCAGCAGCTCGGCCACGGCGACATAGAGGGTCGGCGGGATCTGGGCGTCGACGTCGACGCCCATGAGCAGCTGCACGAGCTGGGGCGATTCATGAACGTACACGCCTGCCTCGCGGGCGCGGGCCACGATGGCCTCGGCGACCAAGCCACGGCCCTTGGCGACGACCTCGGGCACACCCTGCGCTGTTTCGTAGCGCAAGGCCACGGCCTCGCGCGAGGCCGTGGCGCCCGAGGCCTGTGAACGGGGCGCTTCGGTATCGCGGCTCATGGCGTCGGCAAGGGCTGCAGTGCCAGCGCGTCGAGTTGCAGCCCGGCGTCCTGCAGCGAGCGGCTGAACTCCGCGTGCCGATCCTGCAGGATGGAAGCGGCCTGTGCGCTGTGCTGCAGCTTGACGCGAAGGTGCTGGTCGGCGCCCAGATGCAGGGTCACCACCAGCTGGCCCAACTGCGGAAGATCGAGCTTGAGCACGGTGGTCCAGCCGCGCGCGCTGGCGGACCCGGGCTCGCCGCCCGCACGCGCGTCGTTCGGCTCGATTCGCCATTGCAGATCCTGCCCTGGCCAAATCTGCCCCGCCCACAGCACCTGGCCCTGCGCCAAGGTGGCCAACTGCTGCTGCACCAAACCCTGGAGTTGTGCCGGGAGTTCGGTGATGCCGGCCTGCATTGCAGCCGGCCGCGCCTGCAGCCCCGCGTAGGCCTGCAAGGCCTGCTGCGCGCGCAGGGCCAAGCCCGGGTCGCCCGCGGCGGTTTGCGCCGCGGGGGGCAAAACCCCGGAGGTTTGGGCAGGCGCCTGGTCCGGCGCGCCGGGGACGGACGGCGCAGCGGCCTGCCTCGCGGCCTTCGCCTGTGGAGCGGCGACAGCGACGGCGACCGGCATGCCTGCTGGCGGCGCGGCGGACGCCGGCGTGGGCAGACGCGCGAGCAGCGGTGAAAGCTGGCCCTGCGGTTCGGCCAATAACTCCGGCAACGGGAGCTGCCCCTGCGCCCAGGCCGCGAGATGGCTTTCATAGAACAACCCGCTGGACTTGACGCTCTGCGCCAAGGCATGGGCAAGCTGCGGTGCGGGCATCGGCCCAGGCTCGGCCCAAACGGGCCCGGCCCGCTGCACCGCGACGCCCTGCGGGGCGAGCTGCTGCAGGCGCCCCAGCAGTTGCGCCGTGGCCGAGAGCTGGGTCTGCTCCAAGGCGGGGCTGTTCGGCGGAGCCAGCAGCAGGAGCGGCTGCGCCCCGGGTTCGCTCAAGACCACCAGGGGCAGTTGCTGACCCACGGCATGCTGGCCCGGCAAAGTGGCGGCCAGCAGTGCCTGGCCCAGACGGAGCAGCACCTGTCCATCGGCCTGGGTCTGCACCACTTCGGCAAGCACCCTGGTGCCGGGCGGAAGTGCGAGAGCCGCGGCCGGGCTTCCGGGCGGCGCCACCGGACGCGCATCGAAGGCGGCCCCGCCCGCCTGCGTCGCCGGCAACGCGGCGGGAACGCCAGGCAGGCTGCTCACCGCTGGGTTCCCTGCAGGCTGAGCATCAATTCGGCTTCGGCTTCGCTGAGCCCGCAGCGCGCGGCGATCTCGCGCACGGTCAGTCCCTGCTGGACGAGTTGCTGCATCAGGTCGAGCATCTGCGCGCGCAACGCAGCCTGCGCGGGCTCCGGCCCGGCCGCGGGCACGGATGCGGTGGTGGCTTGGGCTGCCGCCACCGGCGATTTCGCCCGCGGCCTAGGAACGGGATCGTGACTGGCGACAGGCTCTCGGGGAAGCGTCGCGTCGGCGCCGGCCGCGGCGGGCGGCGCGGAATGCCTTGGCGCGGCAGACCCTGCCGGGAGCGCGCCCTCGGTCACGAGCCGGAAGGTGCCCGCCGCCGCATCGCCGCGCAGGCCGGAAACCGGGAGCGGCTGGTCCAGCCTGTCCTCCAGGGCGGAGATGCGCTTGCGTTCGTGGTCGATCTGCGCCACCAGCTTGCGCACCATGGCCATCAGGCCGATTTGCAACAGGACGATGAGCGCGGCAAGCGCAAGCAGAAGGGGAACCATGGTGTCTTTCAATGGGAGCGCCCGGGTGGACGGCCGAGCGGCCTCAAGCCAGTTCGTCGATCCGTCCTCCGCGAGGCCCTTGCGGCCGCGGCGAGGGCTCGGACGTATTGTCGCGCTCGGCGGGGACGGGTTCGGATGGCGGCCTGGGCCGGCGCGGCTGCCTGGGCTGCCGGTTCGGGGAGCGGTTCTGATCGCGCACGGGCGTCACCGGCGCATAGGGCTGCACCGGTCCGACGGGATCTGCGGCAACGTAGCTCTGGTTCATGCTTCACCTCTCATGCCCCGCCCCGGCCGGCGCGCCGGGTCTTTGTCAATGCGCGAAAAAGCTCTGAAGGCGTCCCTCGATGATGCGCGGGTTCTCGCCCTCGGCGATCGCCACCAGTCCCTCGATCACCAGTTCCTGCAATTTAGCCCTTGTGTGCACGATGCTTTTCATCTTGTTCGCCGCCGGCAGAAAAAACAAGTTCGCCGAGCCCACGCCGTAGATCGTGGCGACGAAGGCCACGGCGATGCCCTCGCCCAGCTTGCTGGGATCGGCCAGATTCTCCATGACGTGGATCAGCCCGAGCACGGCGCCGAGAATGCCCACCGTCGGCGCATAGCCGCCGGCCGACTCCAGCACCTTGGCGGCCTGCATGTCGTGATGCTCGACCGCGCCGATCTCGTGCTCCAGGGTGGCGCGGATCTTGGCCGGGTCGGTGCCATCCACCAGCATTTGCAGGCCCTTGCGGGTGAAGGGATCGGGCACGTCGTCGATCAGCGCCTCGAGCGCGAGCAGTCCGTCCTTGCGCGCCGCGGCGCTCCAGTCCAGGATTATGCGGATGGATTCGGCCGGATTGAGCATCGGCGGCTTGACGATCCATGGCAGCATGCGCAGCGAGCGCAGGAACACGGCCAGCGGAAACTGCAGCATGGTGGCGCCGGTGGTGCCGCCGATGACGATGAGAAAAGCGGTGGGCTGGACGATGGAACTGATATGGCCGCCCTCGAGCATCTGCCCGAGGAGTATGGAGCCCAGCGCCACCACCAGGCCTATGATGCTCAGGATGTCCATGCGCAAGTCGTGGCGTAGTTGACGGAATCAGAGTCCGGGTGCCGCGGCTTCATCGTCGACCGGCCGCGTCAGCGCGCTGGCGCGGCGCCATGCGCCTGCAGGCTGGCACGCAGGCGCATCACGGCCTGCTTCATGAGCTGGCTCACGCGCGACTCGCTCACATCGAGCACCTGGCCGATTTCCTTGAGCTGCAGATCCTCCTGGTAGTACAGCGAGAGGATCATCCGCTCGCGTTCGGGAAGCTCCATGATGGCGCTTTGCAAGTCGCGCTCGAGCTGCTCGTCCTGCAAGGCGGCGTCGGGCTGGGCGATGGAATTGTCGGCATGGCGTTCGGTGAAGTCGAGGCCTTCGCCCGGCGACAGGTCTTCCAGATAGACGAGCTGCAGGCTGGACTGCGCCAGCGCCGCCTGGTAGGCCTCCAGGGTCCAGCCCAGATGCGCGGCGATCTCCACATCCTCCGGCGGCCGCCGCAGGCTCTGGGTCAGCGCCTGGATGCCCTTCTGGATCGAGCGCTCCTGCGTGCGGCTGCGGCGCGGCAGCCAGTCCTGCCGGCGCAACTCGTCATAAATGGCGCCGCGGATGCGTATGGCGGCATAAGCGCCGAACTGCGCCGCCGACTGCTCCAGGCCGCGTTCCAGCGCGTCCCACAACCCGATCATGCCGGCCTGCTCGAGATCGGCGATGTCGACCGATGCGGGCAACTGCGCGGCCATCTGGCCCGCGATGCGCTTGACCATCGGCAGATGCCGGGTCAGGCGTTCTTCGCGGGTCTCGGTCGGGTTGTACACGACGGATTTCATTCTGGATGCTAGCTAGGCGATGGGTGGTCGCGGCGTTCAGGCCGGCGCTGCGGGCTGCCCGGCCTGCAGCCATTGCGCCATGAAAAATTCAAGTTGCCCGCCCGGGCCCTTGGGAACCGGCCAGGCGCGCACGCGCGAGGCCAGCGCGTCGAAGGCCGCCGCGGCAGGACTCTGTGGCGCGGATTCGACCACGGCACGTTGCGCGCGCACGGCCGCGCGCAGGGCGGGATCCAGCGGTATGGTACCGACCAGATCGAGGGAGACGTCCAGATAGCGGTCCGTCACGCCGACGATCTTGGCGAACAGGGTCTGGCCTTCGCGCGCATCGCGCACCATATTGGGCAGCAGATGAAAGCGGCGCTGGCCATACTGCTTGGACAGCACCTTGATGAGGGCGTAGGCGTCGGCCACCGAGGCCGGCTCGTTGGACAGCACGACGATGAGGTATTGCGCAGCGCGGCTGAAGGTCAGCACGTCGCCCGAGATGCCGGCGGCGCAATCGACCAGCAGGTAGTCGAGCTGCAGGTCGATGCCGCTCACGGCGTCGATCAGGCGCGCCTGGCTTTGCGCGTCCAGCGCGGCCATGCTGCTCACGCCGCTGGCCGCGGGCAACACCCAGACGTCGTGGGGTCCGCGCACCAGCACCTGTTCCAGCGTCTTCTCGCCCGAAAGCACATGCGAGATGTTGTAGCGCGGGGTCAGGCCGAGCAGGATGTCGATATTGCCCAGGCCCAGGTCGGCGTCGAACACCATGACGCGATTGCCGGCACGCGCCAGGCTGACGGCCAGATTCGCCACCACATTGGTCTTGCCCACCCCGCCCTTGCCGCTGGCCACGGTGATGACCTTGGTTGCCGTCTTGTGCAGTCGGCGCAGTCCTTCAGCTTGATCCATGGTCGTCCTCAAAAGCCGGGGTTTGCGCGCGCCGGCTCATGGCCAGCGGGCGGCGACGCGTGATACGCAGTCGTGTCGTCATGCAGTAATTCGACAATCTTAGCGAGCGTGGGCACGTGCAAATCTTCGGGCACGCGCTGGCCGTCGGTGTAGAAGCACAAGGCAAGCCGCTGCTCGACCAGCCATTGCAGCGCGGCGCCGAAGACGGGGGTTTCATCCAGCTTGGTCAGGATGCAGGCCGCGACCGGCAGGTGCTGGTACATCTTCCACAATTCGTCGTAGAAGCCCAGGCCCATGCCGGCATTGATCAGCAAGAGCCGTGTGATGCGCGAGCCGAAACCCTGCAGCCATTGCATCTGCTCGGCCAGGCGGGCATCGCGCGGACTCAGGCCGATGGTGTCGATGAGCACGAAGCGACGGTCGGAGAATTCCTCCAGATGCTGCTCCAGTTCCTTCGCGTCACGCGCCACGGCCACCGGCACCCCCAGAATGCGGCCGTAGATCTTGAGCTGCTCGACCCCGCCGATCCGGTAGGTGTCGGTGGTGATCAGGGCCACCGCCGACGTGCCGTGGCGCAGCACCAGGCGCGCGGCCAGCTTGGCGATGGTCGTGGTCTTGCCCACGCCGGTCGGACCCACCAGCGCGTAGACGCCGTCGGCCGCCACCGGGTCGGCCGGCATGTCCAGGCGCTGCAGATAGGCGCCGAGCGCGTCCGGCAGGTTGGCGCCCGGGACCGCCAGGGCCTGCGCGCACGACGGCGAGAAACCGAGCGCCTGCAGGCGGCCGGCCAGGGGCGACGGCACCGGCCCCGCGGTCTGCGCGCCGCTGGAGACCGTGGATTGCACCCATTGCCGCAGCTCATGCAACTCGTCACGCAGGCCCCGGATTTCACCTGACCACGCCGGTTGCGCCAGGCCCGCGGCGCCCTGCCCCGCTGCCGCCGCGGGCGCCTGGACGGAAGCCGGGCGCTGCGGCTTGGCCGCAGGCATCGCCGCGGCCGCGGGTGGCGGGGTGCGCGTGGGCGGTGGTGCCGGGTGTGCCCTCGGCGCGGCGGGCGCTGCCTGGCGCGGTGCGGCGGGAGCCGGCCTCTGCGGCGCCAGGGTGGGTTCCTCCGCGGCCGGTTCGGCCTGCAGATGGCTGGCGTCGAAATCCACCGCGGCCATGAGTTCCACACCGCCGACGATCTCCCGGTTGGACAGGATCACAGCGTCCGGGCCGAGATCGTTGCGGATGCGTGCGAGCACCTCGCGCGTGCTGGTTCCGGTGTAGCGCTTGATTTTCACGGCTTAGGCTCCGAGGGTGGAGATGATCTTGACCTGCTTCTGGTCGGGCACTTCGGCGTACGACAGCACGCGCAGGCGCGGCGCGGTGCGCGCCAGCAGGCGGGCGAGGAACTGGCGCAGCGGCGCCACCGTCAGCAGCACGGGGCTGGCGCCCTGCGCCTCCATGCGCTGCATCAGATCGCGCGCCCGCTCCATCAGGCGCTGCGCCAGGCCGGGCTCGATGGCGGCCTGCGCCGGGTCGGCGCGCAGGCTGGAGAGCAGGATCTGCTCGAGCTGACCGTCGAGCACCGCGGCGGACAGCTCCTTGCCGGAAGCCGTGAGCGTTTGCACGATGAAGGGACCGAGAGCCTGGCGCACACGCGCCGTGAGTTCGTCCGCATCCTGAATCTGACCCGCATTTTCCGCCAGAACCTCGGCGATGGTGCGCATGTCGCGAATGGGCACGCCCTCGGCCAGCAGGTTTTGCAGCACCTTGCGCAGGCGATCGGCCGAGATCTGCTTGGGCACCAGGTCTTCCACCAGCTTGGGCGAACGGGTGGACAGGTGCGCCAGCAGACCTTCGACCTCCTCGCGCCCGAGCAGTTCGGCGGCATGGCTCTGCAGCAGGTGGTGCAGATGGGTGGCGATCACCGTGCTGGGGTCGACCACGGTATAGCCCAGCGCCTGGGCCTGGTCGCGCTGGCTGGTGGCAATCCACACCGCAGGCAGGCCGAAGGCCGGGTCGGACGTCGGCTGGCCCGCAAGCGTGCCCAGGACCTGCCCCGGATTGATCGCCATCAGCATGTCGGGGAACACCTCGCCGGCCCCCACGTCCACGCCCTTGAGCGCAATGCGATAACCGCCGGGACGCAACTCCAGGTTGTCCCGGATATGCACGGCCGACACCAGGAAACCCAGTTCCTGGGCGAACTTCTTGCGCACCCCGCGGATGCGCCCGAGCAACTCGCCGCCCTGGAGGCGGTCGACCAGGGCGATGAGCCGGTAGCCCACGTCCAGCGCCAGCGTGTCGACCGGCTCGATCTGCTCCCAGCTCACCTCCTCCGGCTCGGCCGGCGCTGGTGGAGGCACGGCCGCGGCGGCCTCCGCCGTGGTCTCGCGCAGCCGCTTCTCGCGCAGCCACAGGATGCCGCCCAGCACGGCCGCCGCGCCCAGGAAGGACAAGTGCGGCATGCCCGGCACCAGGCCGATGAAACCGAGGATGCCGGCGGCGATGCCCAGCACGTGCTTGTGGCTGAACAGCTGGGCGATGAGCTGGCGTCCCACGTCCTGGCCGGTCGACACATTGCTGATGACGATGCCCGCAGCGATGGAGATGACCAGCGACGGAATCTGCGCCACGAGCGCGTCGCCGATGGACAGCAGGGTGTAGTTCTGCGCCGCCTGGGTCAGGCTCAGGCTGTGCATGAACACGCCGATGACCAGACCGCCGATCAGGTCGATGAACAGGATGAGGATGGCGGCCACGGCGTCGCCGCGCACGAATTTGCTCGCGCCGTCCATCGCGCCGAAGAAGTCGGCCTCCTGCGCGATGTCGGCGCGCCGCCTGCGCGCCTCCTCCTGATCGATCAGCCCGGCGTTGAGGTCGGCGTCGATGGCCATCTGCTTGCCCGGCATCGCGTCCAGGGTAAAGCGCGCGCTGACCTCGGCGATGCGCCCCGCGCCCTTGGTGATCACGACGAAGTTGATCACCACCAGGATGGCGAAGATGATGATGCCCACCGCGTAGTTGCCGCCGACGACGAAGGCGCCGAACGATTCGATCACCTGCCCCGCCGCGCCCGTGCCGTTCTGCCCGTTGAGCAGAATGACCCGCGCCGCGGCCACGTTCAGCGACAGCCGCAGCAAGGTGGTGAGCAGGATGGCGGTGGGAAAGGCGGCGAAGTCCAGCGGCCGCGTCAGATACAGGGTGACGAGCAGGATGACCAGCGACAGCGCGATGTTGAAGGTGAACAGGACGTCGAGGACGAAGGTGGGCAGCGGCACCACCAGCATCATCAGGATCATCATCACCAGCAGCGGAGCCGCCAGCACGCGCCAGTCGGCCCGGCGCAGGGTGCTCAGGGCCGATCGGGCGGTCATGGAAGATGGAGGGTTGCTGGCCATGGTCAGTGCAGCGGCATGGCCGCGTCGGCGGAGGTGTCGAGTTCAGGAGGAATCGCCCAATCCTGCGGCAACTCGGCGGACTGCGGCAGCGCGCGCAGTTGGTACACATAGGCCAGCAGCAAGGCCACGGCGTTGTAGAGCGCCACCGGGATTTCCCGCTCCAGCTCGGCGTAGCGGAACAGGGCGCGCGCCAGGGGCGGCGCCTCGATCACCGGCACGCCGTGTTCCCTGGCCAGTTCGCGGATGCGCGCCGCCACCTGGTCGGCCCCCAGCGCCAGCACGACCGGGGCTCGATTTTTCCCCTGGCTGTAGCCCAGCGCAACGGCGTAGTGCGTCGGGTTGGTGACCACCACGTCGGCCTTGGGCACCGCGGCCATCATGCGCTTGCGGGCGCGCTCGCGCTGCAGCGTGCGGATGCGCTGCTTGATCTGCGGGTTGCCCTCGCTCTCGCGCATTTCATCCTGCATGTCCTGGCGCGACATCTTCAGTTTGCTGTTGATCTGGAACAGCTGCCAGGGGACGTCGAGCGCCGCGATGAGAAAGGTCGCCAAGGCCAGCCAGAAGAAGGACTGGGCGCACAGCATGGCCAGCTGGGCGGGCACGAGATCGGGTTCGATCTGCAGCAACTGCAGCAGGGGTCCGCGCTGCGTCCACAACACCAGAACCGCCAGCCCGCCGATGACCAGGGCCTTGATCACCGCCTTGCCCAGTTCGCCCAAGCCGGTGATGGAGAACATGCGTTGCACCCCGGCCACCGGATCCAGGCGTGAAAAATCGGGCGCAAGGGCCTGGCCGCTGAACACCCAGCCCCCCAGCGCCAAGCCGCCGACCGCGCTCGACAAGAAATTCAGCAGCAGAAACGGCAACAGCACCATCAGACCGAGCAACGCGACATGGCCGGCGAAGGCGAGCATCTGCGAAACATCGTGCGCGGCAGGCGCCGGAATGGTGAGGCCGGTCTGCAACATGGTTCTGCTTTGCGTATAGACCCAGCTTCCGCCGTAGAACACCGCCACCGCCACGCCCGCCAGCAGCAGGCTGGAGGTCAGGTCGCGCGAACGCGGCACCTGCCCCTTCTCGCGCGCCTGCTGCTTGCGCTTGAGCGAGGCTGGTAATTCCTTGTCCTGGGCGCTGTCGTCAGCCATGGCGCGTGCGCATCAGCGAGCCCCGCCCTGCAGCAGCAGACGGGTGGACAGATCCAGGCCCACCTCGACCAGATGCCGCACCACTGTCTGCATTACCGGCATGAGCAGATACAAGGCCAGGAAACCCAGCGCGAAAAACAGCGGAAAACCAATCGCGAACAGATTGAGCTGGGGGGCCAGCTTGCTCAGCACCGCCAGCCCGAGGTTGGCGATGATCAGCACCCCCAGCACAGGCGCCGCCAGCGCCAAGCCCAGGCTGAACAAGGTCGAGCCCTCCAGCGCCAGCGTGTGCCAGGTCGACGGGCCCAGGCCGAGCGCCGGGCCGACCGGAATCAGCGTGAAGCTGCGCGCCAGCACCGCCAGCATGAGCAAATGGCCGTTGAGCGAAACGAACAGCAGCAGGGCGAGCAGATTGAGGAAACTCGCCAGGCTGGTGACCTGGACCCCCTGCACCGGGTCGAACAACGTCGAAAACCCCAGCCCCATCTGCAGGCCGATGACGCTGCCGGCCAGCTGCACGGTACTGAGCACGATGGTCATGGCCATGCCGATCACCCCGCCCACCAGCAGCTGCTGCACCACCAGCGTCCAGCCCATGCTGCTGCCCAGCTGCACCGGCGGCATGCTCGGCAAGGCCGGGGCGAGCGCCACGGCGACGAGCGCGGCCAGCCCCACGCGCAGCTGAATGGGCATCTGCGTGGCGCCGAACACCGGCGCGGCGGCCAGCATCGCCAGCACGCGCAGGAAGGGCCAGAAGAAGGCGCCGATCCAGGTCTCGATCTGCGTGGAGGTGAAATCGATCATGGGCCCGTCAGCATCGAGGGAATGCTCTGGAACAGCCGGATGGTGAAGTCCATCAGGATGTGCAGCATCCAGGGACCGGCGAACACCGCGGCCAGGCCGATCGCCAGAATCTTGGGCACGAAGCTCAGGGTCATCTCATTGAGCTGCGTGGCCGCCTGCAGCAAGCTCACCAGCAGGCCGACCACAAGCGCCGTGCCCAGCAGCGGCAGCGAGACGAGAAACATGACCCAGAGCGCCTGCTGCCCAAGGGTCGTCACGGTTTCGGGTGTCATGCCATTCCCCTTTCAATGCACGAAGCTCTGCACGAGGGAACCGATCACCAGTTCCCAGCCATTGACCAGCACGAACAGCATCAGCTTGAGCGGGAACGACACCGTCACCGGCGACAGCATCATCATGCCCATCGACATCAGCACGGCCGCCACCACCATGTCGATGATGAGAAATGGGATGAAGACCATGAACCCGATCTGGAACGCCGTCTTCAACTCCGAGGTGACGAAGGCCGGGATCAGCAGCGTCATCGGCGTGTCCGCGGGCGTGGCCAGCGGCTTGTGGCCCGAAAGCTTGACGAACAGCGCCAGGTCGTCGCGCCGCGTCTGCGCCAGCATGAAGGTCTTCATCGGCGCGGCGCCGGCGTCGAGCGCCTGCGCCATGGAGATCTTGTTGTCCATCAGCGGCTTGAGCGCCACGTCATTGACCTTGCCCAGCACCGGGCTCATCACGAAAAACGTGAGGAACAGCGACAGGCCGATGATCACCTGGCTCGGTGGAACCGTGGTGGTTCCGAGCGCCTGCTTGAGCAGGGACAACACGATGACGATGCGCGTGAAGGCCGTCATCATCAGCAACATCGCCGGCAGAAACACCAGCACCGTCATGAACAGCAGCGTCTGCAGGCTCAGCGAATATTCGGTGGCGCCTCCAGGCGCGGACGTGCTCGTGAAGGCGGGCAAACCCTGCGCTTGGACCCACGCCGGGAAAACCAGCGTGAACAAAACGAAAACATTGCGGAGCTTGCGGATGGACGGTTTCATGGACTTCGGTCTTGGGCCTCACCTCGCGCCGTGGCTTGACGCAACCAGTCCGAAAAAACCGCGCCTGTGTCGGTCCTTCGCACGTCGAGCGCCTGCGGCAGCACGTGCAAACAGCGCAGGCCTTGGGGGCTTGAGCCCAGCAGCAATTGCTGTTCGCCCACCTGGATCAGCAAAAGCCGTTCCCGCGGCGAAAGCGCCAGCGTCGCCACCACCGCAAATGGCGCGTTGGCTCCGGACAAACCTGGCTGCATACGTCTAAGTCCCCGCAATACAAGGAAAAAAACGACCAGCACCAGCGCCAGCCCACCGACAACGCGCAACAACGCAGACCAGGACATCGGATCGGACATGGCCGAGCACCTCAGAAACAGACGGATTTTTGACAATGGCAGCAGCGAACTGCCGGCGAATTGACGCAAGCGACACCGGAATTCTGCGCCAGCCCTTCAACCTATTTGTTCGTCCTGTATCACCTTGGCGCGGCAACATCACCGCCCGGCCGGCGGCATGGCCCGACAGCGGCCGGAGCTCGGCACGAAGGCCTGGCGTTTTCACTACTTGCGGGATGGGTACTGCGCGCGCGTGGTCGAAGCGGACTTTAAGTGGTAAATTTACTACCACTAATGGATCGGCGCGACCCGGCTCGTCACGCACCACGACGGCGCTGCGGCCTGGCGCGAACCGGTCCGGTCGCCCCCTACCCAAGGAGCCGTTTCGATGCGCAAAAGCAACCAGACGCTGGACGCATTTCTCGAACGCGATTATGCGGCAGGGTTCAGCTCGCCGATCGAGTCCGACCTCGCGCCCAAGGGCCTGAGCGAAGACACCATCCGGCTGATCTCGGGCAAGAAAAACGAGCCCGACTTCATGCTGCAGTGGCGGCTGAAGGCCTACCGGCACTGGCTCACCATGACCGAGCCGACCTGGGCCAAGATCCACCATCCGCCGATCGATTACCAAGCCATCCATTACTACGCCGCGCCCAAACGCGCCAAGGCCGCGAAGAGCATCGACGAGGTCGATCCCGAGCTGCTGCGCGCCTACGAGAAACTCGGCATTCCGCTGCACGAACGCGCGGCGCTGGCCGGCGTGGCGGTGGACGCGGTGTTCGACTCGGTTTCGGTGGCCACGACGTTCAAAGACCAGCTGGCCAGGCACGGCATCATTTTCTGTTCGTTTTCCGACGCGGTGCAAAACCATGCCGAACTGGTGCGGCAATACCTCGGCTCGGTGGTGACGCCCGGCGACAATTTTTTCGCCGCGCTCAACGCCGCGGTGTTCACCGACGGGAGCTTCGTCTACATCCCCAAGGGCGTGCGTTGCCCGATGGAGCTTTCCACCTACTTCCGCATCAACGCCAAGGACAGCGGCCAGTTCGAGCGCACGCTCATCATCGCCGACGAGGGCGCGCAGGTCTCGTACCTGGAGGGCTGTACCGCGCCGCGGCGCGACGAGAACCAGCTGCACGCCGCGGTGGTGGAGATCGTCGCCCTCGACGACGCGCGGGTGAAGTACTCGACGGTACAGAACTGGTACCCCGGAGACAAGGACGGCAAGGGAGGCATCTACAACTTCGTCACCAAACGCGGCGAATGCCGCGGCGCGCGCTCGCGCATTTCCTGGACGCAAGTGGAAACCGGCTCGGCGATCACCTGGAAATATCCGAGCGTGCTGCTGCGCGGCGACGGTTCGGTCGGCGAGTTCTATTCGGTGGCGCTGACCAACCATTTCCAGCAGGCCGACACCGGAACCAAGATGATCCACATCGGCCGCAACACGCGCAGCACCATCGTCTCCAAAGGCATTTCCGCCGGACGGGGCAGCAACACCTACCGCGGCCTGGTGAAAGTGTTGCCCAAGGCCGAAGGCGCGCGCAACTACACGCAGTGCGACTCGCTGCTGATCGGCTCGCGCTGCGGCGCGCACACCTTTCCCTATATCGAGGTGCGCAACCCCGGGGCGCAGGTCGAACACGAGGCCACGACTTCGCGTGTCGGCGAAGACCAGCTCTTCTACTGCATGCAGCGCGGCATTTCGGCGGAGGACGCGGTGGCGATGATCGTCAACGGCTTCGCCCGCGAAGTGGTCAGGCAGTTGCCGATGGAGTTCGCGGTCGAAGCGCAGAAGCTGCTCGGCGTCAGCCTCGAAGGCAGCGTGGGTTGAAACACAGCCGAGGAAACCAAAGATGCAAACGCAAGCCAACTCCCAGCCGCAAGCCGCACAGCCGCTTTTGCAGATACGCGGCCTGCGGGCGGAAATCGACGGCAAACTTGTGCTTGCCGGTGTCGATCTGGACATCGCCGCCGGCGAAGTTGCCGCCATCATGGGCCCCAACGGCTCGGGCAAGAGCACGCTGGCGCAGGTGCTCGCCGGACGCGACATCTATCACGTCACCGGCGGCTCGGTGCGATACGCCGGCATGGATTTGCTGGCGATGCCGGCCGAGGAGCGCGCACGCGCCGGGCTGTTCCTCGCCTTTCAGTACCCGGTGGAAATTCCCGGCGTGTCCAATGTCTACCTGCTCAAGGCCGCGCTCAACGCCCAGCGCAAACACCAGGGCCTGCCCGAACTCGATGCGATGGAATTCCTGCAAAAGGTCAAGGCGCTGACGCGCGAACTCGGCATGGACGAGAAATTCCTCCAGCGCGGTGTCAACGAGGGCTTTTCCGGCGGCGAGAAAAAGCGCAATGAAATGCTGCAAATGGCCTTGCTGCAGCCGCGCCTGGCGATCCTCGACGAAACCGATTCCGGGCTGGACGTGGACGCGCTCAAGGCCGTGGCGCAGGGCGTCAACGCCATGCGCGCCGCCGAACGCGCCTTCGTGCTGATCACCCATTACGAACGCCTGCTCGAGCACATCGTCCCCGACCGCGTGCACGTGCTTTGGCAAGGGCGCATCGTCACTTCGGGCGGGCCGGAGCTGGCGCGGCGCATCGAGCGCGAAGGCTATGCCTGGCTGCAACAAGGCGCGGCCGCGCCCAGTGCGCAGGAGGCCTGAGCATGGGAGCGCTCGAAGCTTTCGTCCAGGCGTTCGGCACGGTCGACTCCCGCGCTGCGGCCGAGCCCGCCGACGCCGCGCGCGCGCGGCGCGACGCCCTCGAGGCATTGCTGCGCAGCGGCCTGCCGACACGTCACAGCGAGGACTGGAAATACACCAGCCTGCGCCTGCTCGATACCTTCGGTTTCTCCACCACGGCGCCCTCCGCGCCGCTGACCATCGATGGGTTGCGGCAGGCCGGCGCCCTGCTTGCCGAAGACGCTCTGCGTCTGGTCTTCGTCGATGGCCGCTTCGACGCCGGGCTTTCGCGCCTGGACGGCTTGCCTCCGGGAGTGAGACTCGCGCCGTGGGGCGCGCCCGAAGCGCAACCGCGGGCGCGTGCCGGCGAAGCGCTTTGCCCCGTCGCGCAAGGCGGCGCGTTCGACGCGATCAACCGCATGTTCGCCTGCGACGGCATGCTGCTCGAGCTGGCCAACGGCGTCTGCCTTTCCGCGCCCGTCGTCGTCATCGCGATGCAAACGCGCGGCGGCGCCAGCCATGTGCGCCATGTCCTGCGCCTGGGGCATGGGGCTTCGGCGCGTGTGATCGAGCAGCACATCGGCGTCGCGCAGGCGGGTCCTTATCTGGCGAGCAGCGTGACCCGCGCGGAACTGGCGCGCGGGGCGAATCTGCAGCACGTGCGCGTGCAGGACGAGGCCGACGCGGCGGCGCACGTTTCGCAACTGCATGTGGCCCAGGGCGAGGACAGCGTCCTCGACGCGCAAGCGCTGGTCCTGGGGGCCAGACTGTCGCGCCAGGAACTTCATGTCGAGCACGAGGCGCCGGGCTGCCGCACCGAACTGCGCGGGGCCAGCGTGCTCAGTGCCGAGCAACATGGCGACATGCACGTACGCGTCGAGCACCGCCACCCGCGCGGCACCAGCCGCACCCATGTGCGCGGCGTGTTCGACGACGCCGCGCATGGCGTTTTCACCGGCCGCGTGAACGTGCACCCGCAGGCGCAGAAAACCGACGCGGGCATGATCAACCGCAATCTGCTGCTGTCGCCGCGCGCCGAGGCCGACACCCGCCCGCAACTGCAGATCGATGCCGACGAGGTGCTTTGCAGCCACGGCGCCACGGTCGGCCAACTCGACGCCGAGGCGCTTTTTTATCTGCTTTCGCGCGGCATCGCTGCGCAAGACGCACGCGCCATGCTGGTGCAGGCCTTCATTGCCGCGGCGCTGCCCGACATCGGCTGGGAGCCTTTGCGCGCGCATGTCCGCACCCGGCTTGCGGCGCGGCAAGGCCTGACGATCGAAATCTCGGAGAATCTGGCATGAACGCGCGCGAATCCCGATCGCCCCTTGGGCCGCAACTCGCGGCGGTTCGCGCGCAATTCCCCATCCTCGCCCAGACCGCGCGCGGCAGGCCGCTCGTGTATCTGGACAACGCGGCGACGACGCAAAAGCCGCTCACCGTGCTCGACGCGATGCGCGCGTTCGCGTTGCGCGATTACGCCAACGTGCATCGCGGCGTGCACCTGCTTTCGCAGCGCGCCACCGACGCCTTCGAGGCGGCGCGGGCGAAGCTTGCGGCATTCCTGCATGCCCGCGGCGCCGGCGAAATCGTGTTCGTGCGCGGCGCCACCGAGGCGATCAACCTGGTGGCGCAAAGCTTCGTCCGGCCCCGCCTGCAGCCCGGCGACGAAGTGCTGGTGACGGCGATGGAGCACCATGCCAACATCGTGCCCTGGCAGATGGTGTGCGAGGCCACCGGCGCCAAGTTGCGCGTGCTGCCGATGGCCGACGACGGCGCGCTCGCCCTCGACGCGCTTCCCGCGCTGCTCACCGCGCGCACGCGCATGCTGGCCGTGGCGCATGTTTCCAACGTGCTCGGCACCGTGAATGACGTGGCGCGCATCGCCCGGCTCGCCCAGGCCCGCGGCGTGCCGGTGCTGGTCGACGGTGCGCAGGCGGTGGCGCATCTGCCGGTGGACGTGCAGGCGCTGGGTTGCGACTTCTATGTGTTCTCGGGCCACAAGCTCTACGGACCCACCGGCGTCGGCGTGCTGTGGGGCCGAGCCGAACGGCTTGCCGACATGCAACCTTATCAAGGCGGCGGCGACATGATCCGCACCGTCAGCTTCGAGCGCACCACCTACGCCGACCCGCCGGCGCGCTTCGAGGCCGGAACCCCGCACATCACCGGCGCAATCGGGCTGGCCGCGGCGATCGACTTCGTGCAAGGCCTGGGCTGGGACGCGATCGCCGCACACGAACGCGCGCTGCTCGAACTGGCGCAGAAGAAACTCTCGCACATCCCCGGGCTTCGCATCTATGGCACGGTTGCGGGCAAAATCGGCGTCGTCTCGTTCAACGTCGACGGCCTTCACGCCCACGACCTCGGCACCATCGTCGACACCGAAGGTGTCGCGATACGCGCCGGCCACCACTGCGCGATGCCGCTGATGCAGCGCTATGGCGTGGCGGCGATGGCGCGGGCGTCGCTCGGCGTCTACAACACCGAGGACGACGTGCGCGCGCTGGTGCGCGCGGTGCGCAAGGCCCACGCCATGTTCTCAGCTTGAACACGAAAGCCATCGAGCCATGTCCGAAACTCCATCCAGCGACGCCACGCCTGACTTGCGCGATCTGTATCAGGACGTGATCTTCGACCATTACCGCAGACCGCGCCACTTCGGCCAGCTGCCGCATCCCAACCGCAGCGCCGCGGGCCACAACCCGCTGTGCGGCGACCGCCTCGAACTCGAATTGCAGGTGGACGACGACGGCTGCATCGAGGACGTGGCCTTCACCGGCGAGGGTTGTGCGATTTCCACCGCGTCGGCCTCGCTGCTGACCGAAGCGGTCAAGGGCAAGGGCGTGCGCGAGGCGCTGGCCTTGTTCGAACAGATGCACGGCGCCCTGGTCGAGGGCCGCGCCGTGCCTGCCGATGCGCTCGGCAAGCTGCACGTGCTCGAAGGCGTCAGGCAGTTCCCGGTGCGGGTGAAATGCGCCATGCTGGCCTGGCACACCCTGCGCAATGCCTTGACCCAGATCGGCAGGGTCGCCAACACCGAAGAGCAGGACGAAGCGGGTGCGCGGCCATGAGTGACGCAAGCACCGGCGCGACTTTGACTCTCGAGCGGGACACGCCAGCGACCCTCGTTCCGATCGGCACCGCCGGCGTTCTGCGCAAAGGCAGCGAAGTGCGCATCACCCAGCGCCTGGGCAGCCACATCACCGTGGTGTCGGATGGCTGCATGTACCGCATCGACGGCCGCCATGCCGACGCGCTTGGCCTGAACGACAGGCCGTCCGAAGCGATGACCGCGCCGACCACGCGCGAGGAAGCGGAGAACGCGGTCATCGAGCAGCTCGCGACCTGTTACGACCCTGAAATCCCGGTCAACATCGTCGAGCTCGGCCTTGTCTACCGCTGCGAGGTCCAGCGCACCGACGACAGCGACATCGGCTGGACGGTCGACATCGACATGACGCTCACCGCGCCCGGCTGCGGCATGGGTTCGATTCTGACCCAGGAAGTGCATGACAAGCTCAGCCGCATTCCGGGCATCGGACAGGTGAACGTGGAACTCGTGTGGGATCCACCGTGGAGCCTGGAGCGCATGTCTGACGCAGCCAAGCTGCAGGCGGGGCTGTGGTGAGCGCGTGATCCGGCGCGGCGAAGCGGGTCGCCGCACCGGGGCCGCGGGATCGGTCCCGCGGCTCAGGCTCCGTTCTGCACGTGGAAGTCGATGCGCACGCCTTCGTGCGAGCGGGTCACGTATTCGATGCGCACCTTGTCGCCGAAATGCTGCTCGATCTGCGCCAGAAGGGGCAAGGGATCGTGGTCGTTGAAAAACGCCATGGTTTCGCCGGGCTCCAGCGCGCTGAGCGCGCCGAAAATGGCGGCGTGGCGGAAACGCTTGGCGATGCCGCTGGCATCGAAGGGATAGGTGCTGTCGGCACGGCGGTGGGAATGCGGTTGGTTGACGACGTTCAGGGGTTCCATGGTCGGTTCCTTGGGTTGGTGTGGTTTGCGGTGGGAAAGATGGCCCCGCGGCGCGAAGGCTTCAGCCCCGGCCTTCGAATTGCGGGAAAAGAATGTTGTTTTCGGTGTGGACGTGCTGCATGAAGTCGGCGACGAATTTGTCCAGGCCCGCATACAGCGCGCGCCAGGTGTTGCATGCCTCGGTGGGCAGCCGCAGATCGTGGGCGAGGTCCTGCACGCGCTGCAGCATGCGGCCGTGGTCGTCGTGTTCTTCGCGCATGCGCGCGATCGGCGGCGCGAGAAAGCCGCCCGGATTGCGGCGCATCATTGGAAACAGAATCTGCTCCTCCTTTTGCATATGCGCCTGCAATTCGTCCTGCATCTCTTGCAGCAGCGCGGCCAGGCCTGCGGGGACGTCGGGATGGCTTTGGTGCACGCGCTCGACCTTGGCGGCGAGGGTGACCAGTTCGGGAAGCTCGCGCCGGTGCACGTCGTGGAAGCGGCTGACGATGAGGTCGATCAGGGTGTTGGGATCATGCGGCGTCTCGGCCGGCGCTTGCACATCCAGAGCGAGAAGCTCGCGCTCGATCTCGGCGATGTCGAGTTGCTGCGCGCGCGCTGCGGCTTCGAGGGTGGTCTCGCCGCCGCAGCAGAAATCCAGGCGATGGCGGCGAAACACGGCGGTGGCGCCGGGCAAATCACGCGCCAGATGACCCAACGGGCGCGTGGCAAGGGGCAAGCTCGGGCTTGCGTGGCGATCGGGGTTCGGCATGGTGGGTTCTCCTATCCGGAGGATGTGGGGGAAATGCTTAAACAGGTATGGTGGATTCCACTATAAAATTCTTTAGTGGCATTTGCAATACCCCTTTCGTCGCTCCCTCGCGAACAGCCCCCATCATGCGACTGACATCCTTCTCCGATTTCGGCTTGCGCGCCCTGCTCGTGCTGGCCGGCAGCGAGCGCGAAACCTGGTCGAGCGTGGATCTCGCGGCCAAGCTCGACATTTCGCGCGATCACCTCATCAAGGTGCTGCAACGCCTCGCCGTCGGCGGCTACGTGCAGACCACGCGCGGCGTGGGCGGCGGCGTCAAGCTGGCGAAACGCGCAACGGCGATCCGGCTTGGCGACGCGCTGGAATGGCTGGAAGACGATCCCGCGCTGGCCGAGTGCTTTCGCGACGACGGCGGCCGGTGCCTGCTCACCGGCTTTTGCGCCTTGCGCCCGAAACTCGAGCGCGCGCGCCGCGCGTTCTATGCCGAACTCAACGCCACGACCCTGGCGGACTGCCTGAATCCCGCGCTGCGCAAGTTCGTCGCCGCGCCGCTTTCCGCAGCTTGAGCGCGCCTCAGCGCCGGGTTTCGATCAACAAGCCCTTTTCTTCGCGCTCGAAATGATGTTCGAGCAGGTGCTGCAAGAGCAGAGAGGCATCGAGCAGCGCCAGGCGCTGTTCGGGCTGGTCGAGTCGGGCGGGCTGGCGGGCCAATACGTCGTGCCACTCACCGAGCATCGCCGCCAGCTTGGCATGCTCGGCCAGATAGACCTTTGCCGGCCAGCGCGCGGCGGCAGGCAGCTGCGGAATCAGCTCTGTCTCCTCGATCGCGATATGCGCAGCGTGCAGGCCTTGCAGCACGTCGCGTGCGGCGCGCGCTTCGGTCACGTCGCCGGCGAGCAGGCCCAGGCGCATGCGCTGCATCGCCGCCAGCATCGCGACATGCTGGGCGGGCAAATCGTCATCCAGATTCCGGGCCATGTTCAGGCTCCTCCTGTGCATGCGTGTTGCGAATCGAGGTGGCCGGCGTCTTCGAGCCGCTTGAGCAGGATGTGGAAATACACCATCCCGGCATAGGGCTGCCAGCGCGCCACCAGCGCTTGGGTGGACTGCGCATCCAGCCGTTCGGGCAAGCCCAGCCACAAGGCCAGATGTTTGTGCGCGCCGACATCGTCCACCGGAAACACCGTCAAACGGCCGAGCCCGCGCAAGGCCACGTATTGCGCACTCCAGCGCTTGATGCCGCGCAGTCGCGACAACAGCCGCAGCGCTTGCGCATCGTCGGCCTGCGCGAGTTGCGCGTCACACAACGCGCCATTCTCGATCGCAGCGGCGGCTGCAAGCAGGTAATCGGTTTTCTGCCGGCTCCAGCCCAGATCGCGCAGGAATTCGGGACCTGCAGCCAGCACCGCCCGCGGTTGCGGGAACGCGAGCACGCCCGCGTCGCATTGGGTGTCCGGGGCCAATGCCGACGCCAGCTTGCCGAGCATGGCGATACCACTGGCCAGACTCACTTGTTGGCAGGCGATGGCATTGGCCAGCGCCTCGAACAAAGCGGGAAAACGTGGCGGCTTCATGCCGCGGAAACGCGCCGCCAGCGGCGCGAGTGCGGCGTCGCTGGCGGCGAAACGGTAAAAAACTTCGAGATCGATGTCCAGCCCCAGCGCGCGACGCAGCAAACCGGACACCACTTCCCGCGCCACGTCGCGCCGGCCTTCCGGGCCCTGGACCGCGACGAAGAGTCTGGGTGCCGCGGGCGCTCCACCCTGCTCGACTGCGATACGCAAGACCGAAGCGCCCAACGCCACGCCGCGCGCATAGCGCCTGCCGTCCCAGGTGTCGATGCGGTTGCCCGGCTGCCTGCGCAAAGCCCAGACAGTCAGGTCCAGCCGGAACGGCGGGCGAGGCGTAAGTTCGAACTCGAATGTCATGCCGCACGCTTGCGCCGCAAACACGCCTTGTCCAGGCCCAAGTCCCGCGCCGAGAGTCGATCGGCGCGCAGGCGAAAGCCGTCGCCTGCCTCGGCGGCTTCTTCGACGCGCTTGACAGCGGGACGTGCAGTCATGATGCTTTCGTGATGAAGCGATCCGCTTCTGGAATCAAATATGCATTGTGCATACTTCTTTAATGATCTAGGCTGCCATGGCTTGCACGCCTGTACGCACGTAGCGCGCCAACATCTGTGCTGGTGACAGCGGAAATGCCCTGGCCATGGGTAGAGCCCGCGCCGGTGAGCATCGCCTTTTCAACGAGATTCGACATGGATATCAGCCTTCTTCCCGGAACGTCCCCTGCCGCGGGATTCGACGCGCCGCTGGACATGCTTTCGGCCTGCCACGGACGCATCGAAAAACAATGCTCGACGCTGCGGCGCCTGTCGCCTCACCTGGCGGAACACGGGGCCGATGCGGACGCCAGACAAGCCGCCGCCAACGTGATGCGCTATTTCGACACCGCGGGGCGCGATCACCACGCGGACGAAGAACAAGATCTGTTCCCCGCGCTGCTGGAATCGATGGCGGGATCCGACGCCGTGTGCCTGCGCGACATCACCATGGCCTTGACAGGCGAGCATCGCGAACTCCATGCCGCCTGGGCAGCGTTGCGCACGCAGTTGGAGAGCGTGGCGCGGGGCGATGCGAGCGCGCTCGACGCTGCCGCCGTGGACGATTTCATCGTTCGTCATCTGCGCCACATCGCGCGAGAAGAAAACGAACTCATCCCGATGGCCAAACGGCTCTTGAGCGAGGCGCAACTCCAAGACCTCGGCAAGGCCATGCGCGCGCGGCGCGGGGTGTGAGTGATTGCCATGACGATCTGCTTGACGGTTCGGCCGCACGGGAATTTTTGTGCCGTCAAGAATACCCTCCGCCTCAAGCACCCGGGCCCGCGTCGCGGGCAAGAAAAAACCCCTAGGTTGTTGAATTCCTAGGGGTTTTTGCAGTGCTGCGCACAAGAGCGCACAATGGTTTTTTGGTAGGCGGTATTGGAATCGAACCAACGACCTCTTGCATGTCAAGCAAGCGCTCTAACCATCTGAGCTAACCGCCTGCGAACCCGCAATCTTAGCATCACGCGCTAGCGGCGCGCAGCCTTGCGTACGCCTTTGACTTCACGCAGCATGTTCAGCGCGTGCTGCAGCTTCTCGAGACCGCGCAGCTCCACGGTGAAAAGCATGTGCGCGGCGTCGCCTCGGCTTTGGGTCTGGACGCCGATGACGTTGATTTTTTCCTTGGAGAACACCTCGGAAATATCGCGCAGCAAGCCTTGCCGGTCAGCTGCCTCGACAAACAAATCGACGGGATAAGCGGTTTCACCCGGCTGGCCCCAGGTCACCGGGATGACGCGCTCGGCATGCTGCAAGGCCAGGTTGCGCGCGTTCGGGCAATCGGCCCGGTGCACCGACACGCCGCGCCCGCGGGTGATGAAACCGCGAATCGAATCCGGCGGCGCGGGCTTGCAGCACTTGGCCAGTTGGGTCAGCAGGGCATCGACACCGACGACGAGAACGCCGCCCGACTGCTGGGTTTTGGCCGCTTTGAGTGGCATGCCGAGGTCGGCGTCCATGCCTGCGGCCGGGTCCTGACCGCGCAAATGGGCTTCGATCTGCCGCAGCGACAGCGCATCGCTGCCGACGCGCTCGAACAGTTGCTCGGCGCTTCGAAAACCGAGGCCGCCGGCCAGTTCCTGCAGGCTCAGGCCGGTCTTACCCTCGCGCTGCAGCAGTTTCTCCACCTGGGCGCGGCCGTTGGCCAGCGTTTGCTCGAGGTGCTGGGCGTTGAACCAGGCGCGGACCTTGGCGCGCGCGCGCTGGGTGCGCAAAAAGCCGAGTTCGGGGTTGAGCCAGTCGCGCGAGGGACCTCCCTGCTTGGCGGCGACGATCTCCACCGTCTGGCCGTTGCGCAGCGGCGTGTTGAGCGGGACCAGCACGCCTTCCACGCGCGCGCCGCGGCAGTGATGCCCGAGCTCGGTATGCAGGGCGTAAGCGAAGTCCACCGGCGTGGACCCACTGGCCAACTCGACGATGCGGGCCTGGGGCGTGAGCACGTAGATGCGGTCGTCGAAAGGGCTGGCCTCGTCGGGCGCGGGGGCCGTCAGGCGGCGCGGCGCGCCCTGGCCCACCAGTTCGCCGTGCAGGGTAAGAAGCTGCCTGGCCAGGGCGATTTTCGCGTCGTAGTCGGATGCGGCGCTGACGCCTTTGTAACCCTGCGTGCCGGCCTCCTTGTAGGCCCAGTGCGCGGCAACGCCCTGCTCGGCGTGCTCGTGCATGGCCTGGGTGCGGATCTGGATCTCGATCGGCACGCCCCTGGGGCCGTGCACCACGGTATGCAAGGACTGGTAGCCGTTGGGCTTGGGTTTGGCGATGTAGTCGTCGTACTCCGCGTCCAGCGGAACCCACAACGCATGCACGGCACTGAGCGCGGCATAGCAGGCGTCGACCGACGGCACGATGAGACGCAGCGCCAGCAGGTCCATGACCTCGTCCACGTCGAGCGATTTGCCCTGCATCTTGCGCCAGATGCTGTAGATGTGCTTGCTGCGGCCGCTGATGCGCGCCTCGATGCCTTGCGTCGCCAACGCGTTGCGCAGCTGCTCGATGGCCTGCGTGATCAGCGCCTCGCGCTGGGCGCCGTGCTGGTTGAGCCATTGCGCAATGCGTGCATAGGCCTCGGGCTGGGCGAAACGAAAGGCCAGATCCTCGATTTCCCATTTGAGCTGCCAAAGGCCAAGGCGGTTGGCGAGCGGCGCGTAGACCTGCAGGGACTCGTGGATAAACGCTGGCTCGGGTCGGGCACCTGTTTGCGCGTAGTGGCGCAGCGATTGCAGGCGCGAGGCCAGGCGCAGCAGCACGACGCGCAGGTCTTGCGAAAACGCCAGCAGCAGGCGCCGCATCAATTCCAGGTGGCGCGCGGACTCCTGCTCCCCCATGCCGCGCGCGGCGCGGAACACGTCGACCAGCTTGCGGTTCTCCATGGCCAGCATGGTCATCTCGCGGCCGAAAGCCTTCGTGAGCTGCTCCTCGGGTTTGGCGAGCTGGGTTGCCGCCTGGCTGAGGTAGGCGGCGGCGCACGTGGGTGCATCGGCGCCGATGGAGGACAGAATGGCGCTTGCGCCGTCGGCATGGCGCAGCGCGGGCTCGCCGGTTTCCATCGCGATGCCTTCGAGCAAGGCGGCGGCGAAAGCGCGGGCCTTGGCCTGCAGGCTGCCGGCCTGGGGTTCGCCGGCTGCCGGAGGATGGGCTGGAGACGTCATGGCGCGGGCAGCCGGGACGTGAGGAATGCGACGACCGGCTCGATCTGATCGGCGTGCACAAGCATCGGCGCATGGCCGACGCCGCCGAACTCGACCAGCTGCGCCCCGGGTCCGCGCGTCGTCATGGCCTGGGCTGTGGCGGGCGCCAGGATGTCGGACTCGGCACCGCGCAGCACCAGGGTCGGAGCCTCGATCCGATCGTAAAGCGCCCACAGCGCCTGCTCGCCCGTCTGCGCCGCATCGGGGGTGATTTGCGCCAGGGCCACGCCGATGCGGGGGTCGTAGTGGAGGCGCCAGCCGGCGCCGTCGGGCACCAGCATGGGCCGGCTGAATTCCAGCCACTCCTGCGGCGTGCGGGGTCCGAAGCCCTCCGAAATGGAGGCGAGGTAATCGGCGCCTTCCTGGACCGTGCCGAAGCGCAGCGGCTGGCCGACGTAGCCGCCGATGCGTTGCAGGCCGCTGGGCGCGACGGACGGGCCGATATCGTTGAGCACGAGCGCGTCGATCGGGCTGTTGCGCATGCCCGCCAGCCCCATGCCGATGAGCCCACCCATGGACGTTCCGACCCAGCCCAGCCGACGTGCATCGAGCCGCGCCAGCAGCGTGACCATGTCGGCGCCGTACTGCGGGAGCTGGTAGTGCAGCGGCTGCTCCAGCCAGTCGGAGCGGCCGCGGCCAGCCACGTCCGGGCAGACCACGCGGAAGCGTCCTTGCAAGGCGCGCGCGAGATGGTCGAAATCGCGCCCTTGCCGGGACAGGCCATGCACGCAGACGACCACATCGGGGTTGTCGGCAACGCCCCACTCCCAATAGGCCATGCGATGCAATCCGCCCGGATGCAGGCATTGCACAAAGCGGAGCCGGGGCTGGGTCGTATCGAGCATGGCTTGGTCATCCATCGTGGGGTTGGCGAGGTCTGATCTTAGGTCGCCGCGCCGCGTCCCGCCCAACATCAATACACTGCATGGCTTGCGCATCCGCGCGCCGTCGAGCCCGCGCGCCGGCATGACCGGTGTGCTCCAGAGGCAACCAGCCCACCATGTCCAGCTCCATCATTCCGAGTCCCTACGAAGACCTGCTGCGCCAAGTCCTGAGCCACGGGGCCGACAAGGCCGACCGCACCGGCACCGGAACGCGCAGCGTGTTCGGCGCGCAGTTGCGTTTCGACCTGCGCCAGGGTTTCCCCCTCGTCACGACCAAAAAGGTGCACCTCAAGAGCATCATCGTCGAGTTGCTGTGGTTCCTGCGCGGCGACAGCAATGTGGGCTTCCTGCGCGAGCACGGCGTGACCATCTGGGACGAATGGGCCCGTCCCGACGGGGAGCTCGGGCCGGTTTACGGCGTGCAATGGCGCGCCTGGCCGACCCCGGACGGGCGGCATATCGACCAGATCGGCCTGCTGCTGGACGGCCTCAAGCGCAACCCCGACTCGCGCCGCCACATCGTCAGCGCCTGGAACGTGGGCCAGCTCGAGCAGATGGCCCTGCCGCCTTGCCACCTGCTGTTCCAGTTCTATGTCGGCCCGCCCGCGAGACCCGGCGGCCGGCCGCTGCTGAGTTGCCAGCTCTACCAGCGCAGCGCCGACCTGTTCCTCGGCGTGCCGTTCAATATCGCCAGCTACGCCCTGCTCACCCACATGGTGGCGCAGCAATGCGACATGGACGTGGCCGACTTCATCTGGACCGGGGGCGACTGCCACATCTATCACAATCACTTCGAGCAGGTGCGCCTGCAGCTCTCGCGCCCCCCCTATCCCGCGCCCACGCTGCGCTTCAAGCGCCGGCCGGACAGCCTGTTCAGCTACGCCCTGGACGACATCGAAGTCGCCGGCTACCAGCATCACGCGCCGATCAAGGCCCCCGTGGCGGTCTGAAGGTCCAACCATGAACCCAACGCAAATCCAGACAACGCAAGGACTGCCACGCCTGGCCATCATCGCGGCCGTGGCCCGCAACGGCGTGATCGGTCGCGGCAACGGCCTGATCTGGCATCTGCCCGCCGATCTGGCCCACTTCAAGCGCGTCACCCTGGGCCATCCCATCCTCATGGGCCGCAAGACCTGGGAGTCCATCGGCCGGCCGCTTCCCGGCCGGCGCAACATCGTCATCAGCCGCGACCCGGGCTATGTCGCGCGCGGCGCCGAATCGGCCGGGTCGCTGCAGGAAGCGCTGGCCCTGTGCACCGATGTCCCCGAGGTCTTCGTCGTCGGCGGAGCGCAGATTTACGCCGAGGCCCTGCCCCTGGCCCAACAGCTCTGGCTGACCGAAATCCACGCCGAACCGCAGGGCGACGCGCGCTTCCCGGCCTGGAACCGGGCCGACTTCATCGAGGCCAGCCGCGACCCGCATCCGGCCCAGGGCGACCTTCCGGCGTTCGATTTCGTCCTCTACGAGCGCAGCGTGCGAACCGCATGAAAAAGCCGCCCGCAGGGGCGGCTCGGGTCGTGCACGCTGGCTGCATTTTTACAGCTTGCGCGTCATCATGAAGCGGTCGAACTCGCTTTCGGCGACACGGAACCAGAGAATGTCGTCGTTGCGGAACTTGGCCCAGTCGGTATAGACCTTTCTCCAGTTCGGATTGGATGCCGACAACTCGCCGTAGATGTCGCTTGCCGCCTTGTACGACGCTTCCATGACCGCCTTGGGAAAGGGCTGCAGCCTGGTGCCCTTGCCGACCAGTTCGCGCAGCGCGTCGGGGTTCTTCGCATCGTAAGCCGCCTGCATGTTCACATGGGCATGCGATGCGGCCACCTCGACCACGGCCTTGTATTCGGCAGGCAGCGCGCTCCAAGCCTTGGTGTTGACGAATAGGTCGAGTTCCGGGCCGCCTTCCCACCAGCCGGGATAGAGGTAGTTCTTGGCAACCTTGTAGAAACCCAGTTTGAGGTCGTCGTAGGGGCCGACCCATTCCGCGGCGTCGATCGTGCCCTTTTCCAGGGACGGATAGATATCGCCGCCCGGGATGTTCTGCGGAATCACGCCGATGCGCTCCATCACCTTGCCGGCAAAGCCGCCGATGCGCATCTTCAGGCCTTTCATGTCGGCCAGGCTCGTGATGGGCTTGCGGAACCAGCCGCCCATCTGCGCCCCCGTGTTGCCCATCGGGAAACTGATGATGTTGTAACCGGCATAGAACTCGCGCATGAGCTTCAAGCCGTTGCCCTGGTACATCCAGGCGGTCATCTGGCGTGAGTTCATGCCGAAGGGCACGGCGCAGCCGAGAGCGAAGGTCGGATCCTTGCCGAAGAAGTAGTAAGGCGCGGTGTGGCAGCATTCGACCGTGCCTTGCTGGACGGCGTCGACCACGCCGAACGGCGGCACCAGTTCTCCGCCCGCATGCACGGAAATCTCGAACTTGCCGTTCGTGGCTTCCTTGACCTTCTGCGCGAACACGTGGGCCGCGCCGAAAATCGTGTCCAGGGAATTCGGAAAACTCGAGGCCAGGCGCCAACGGATGGCCTGTTGTGCCATGACGGCTGGCGCGGCGCCAGCAGCGAGGATGCCGGCCAGGCCGGCATTTTTGACGAATGAACGACGTTTCATGAGGTCTCCCGTGATGTTTGTGTGGAATGGCAACCTGTTTTGACACCAGCAGCGTCGAATCCGGTGCAGGTTGAAACGTATTGTAGGTATTGGTTACACGAGATCCACAGGAGTTTCCCGGGCACCGCTGGCGGCCGATGGCGATCAGCGGTGCGCGGTCATCTCAATGACCCGCCACGGTCATCGAGTCGATCAGCACCGAACCGGTCGAACGGCTTCCGCTTTGGTACACGTCCGCGCCCACGGCGGCCATGCCGAGCAGCATGCTGCGCAGATTTCCCGCGATGGTGATTTCCTGCACCGGGTATTGGATGACGCCGCCATCGACCCAGAAGCCCATGACCCCGCGGGAATAATCGCCGGTGACGTAGTTGACGCCATGGCCCATGAGTTCGATGACGAACAGGCCGCGATGCATCTTGCGCAACATCGCCGGAAGGTCGTCCCCCGGGCGGGTGAGCCGGCTGCTCAGCGTGAGGTTGTGCGGTCCGCCCGCATTGCCCGTGGTGGGCATGCCGAGCTTGCGCCCCGAATAGGTGGACAGGAAATAGCCTTCCAGGCGCCCCGCCTTGACCACGCGGCGCGCGCGCGTGCGCACGCCCTCGTCGTCGAACGGCGCCGTGCCCATGCCATCGGGCACCTTGGGATCTTCCAGCAGGTCGATGTGGCCGGGCATGATCTGCTTGCCCAGATGGTCGACCAGGAAGGATGCCTTGCGATACAGCGTGCCGCCACTGGCTGCATGCACAAGCGACCCGATCAGCCCGGCGGCGAGCGGAGCCTCGAACAGTACCGGGTATTGCCCGGTCGGCATCTTGCGAGCGCGCAGACGCGACAGCGCACGTTCGGCCGCATAGCGCCCCACCGTTTCGGGCGCGGCCAAATCATCCGCGCTGCGCTTGCTGCTGTACCAGTAGTCGCGCTGCATGTCGTTGCCTCGGCCGGCGATCGGGACGCACGACAGGCTGTGGCGCGACGTGGCGTAGCCGTTCGAAAATCCTCGCGAATTCGCCAGCACGAAGTGCATATGCTGCGCCGACACGCTGGCGCCTTCGCTGTTGCGGACGCGCGGATCCGTGGCGAAAGCGGCGTCCTCGGCCCGGCGCGCCAGTTCGGCCGCCGCCTCCACGCTCACATCCCAGGGGTGGTAGAGGAGCGGATCACGCGCCGACTTGGCCAACAGTTCGGGCTCGGGAAGGCCAGCGCAATCGTCCTCGGCGGTGTAACGGGCAATGTCGAATGCGGCGAGCACGGTGCGGCGTATGGCTTCGGGCGAGAAGTCGGATGTGTTGGCGTGCCCCTTGCGTTGACCGGCGTAGACCGTGATGTCCAGTCCCTTGTCCGTGTTGTGCTCGACCTGCTCGATCTTGCCGCGGCGCACGTTGACGCTCAGGCCCTGGCCCTCTGAAATCTCCACGGCCGCGTCGCTGGCGCCGGCCTGGCGCGCTTCCTTGAGCGCCAAGGCGGCGAGGTCTTGGAATTGGGATTTGGTGTAAGCGAATTGACCCACGTTGAACCTTTATTCGTATCGAGAAGGGAGATAAGCGCCCCGGGACCGCGGCAAACCGGGCCCCGAACCGAGAAGCCGGGGTGCGGACGATAATACGGGCCGATGAAATCCCCCTCCCACCTTGCCGCCGCGCCGCATGACGCGGACACCCGGTCTCTTGCCGATCTGCCGCCCAGCAAGAGCCAGCTCAAACGCGACATGCAAGCCTTGCAGGATCTCGGCGAGCAGCTCGCCGCCCTGCCTGCGCACCGCATCGACGTGCTCGACGCGCCCGACCCCCTGCGCCAGGCCCTGCGCGAGATGCAGCGCATCCGCTCCCACGAGGGCCGCAGGCGCCATGCCCAGTACATCGGCAAGCTCATGCGCAAGATTGATCCCGCGCCACTGCGCCAGGCGCTGGCCGATGCCACCGGCGAGAGCCGCGAGGCGGTGGCTCGCATGCATGCGCTCGAAGACTGGCGCACCCGGCTCCTGCAGGACGACGCGGCGCTGACCGCATTCCTGCACGACCACCCACAGGCCGATGCCCTCTCCTTGCGCCAACTGGTGCGGGCCGCGCGCGCGGAGCAGGCTGCGGGCAAGCCGCCACGCCAATACAGGGCGCTCTACCAACATCTCAAAACCTTCCTCGACGCGTCCGACCATGACCCAGACAAACCCTGACCACCGGCAAGACGCCGTGCTCGATCCCGTCCACATCGGGCTGGTGTCCATCAGCGACCGCGCCTCCAGCGGCGTATACGCCGACCAGGGTCTTCCCGCGCTGCGCGAATGGCTCGACCGCGCCCTGCTCAACCCCGTGCGCTACACCGAACGGCTGATTCCGGACGTGCGCGCCACCATCGCCGAAACCCTGCGCGAACTGGTGGACGTCGCCGGCTGTCAACTCGTGCTGACCACCGGCGGCACGGGCCCCGCTCCGCGCGACGTGACGCCGGAGGCGACGATCGACGTGGCAGACAAGATCATGCCCGGCTTCGGCGAGGAAATGCGGCGCATCAGCCTGAACTTCGTGCCGACGGCCATTTTGTCGCGCCAGGTGGCCGTGATCCGCAAGACCTGCCTGATCATCAATCTGCCTGGCCAACCCAAATCGATACGCGAAACCCTGGAGGGCGTGCGCGACGGCGAAGGGGCCGTCACGGTCAAGGGCGTGTTTGCCGCCGTGCCGTACTGCATCGACCTGATCGGCGGGCCTTACCTGGAAAGCGACCCGGCGGTCTGCGCCGCGTTCCGCCCGAAGTCGGCCCTGCGTCCGCAGCGCTGAGCTTGACGGCCGGCCTATAGGCAGGTCGATTTCGGTCTACGATATGCAGCAAACGTTCATCGCCGTGGCCTCCATGGCGCGAATCGCGATCGCGACGAAAACCTGTGAATGACCCGCCTCACCACAAGGAGACTCCGCATGCGTGCACCCCGATGGAACCAACCCCTCGCCACCCTTGCGCTCAGCGCCGTGGCCCTGGCCGCCTGCGGCGCCCAGGCACAAGCCGAAACCCTCACGGTCTTCGCAGCCGGAACCCTGGGCAAGACCTTCACGGAATTGGCGCGCAGCTTCGAGAAGGACCACCCAGGCGTGACGGTGCAGCCGCAGTTTGGCGGCAGCGTGAAAATGGTCAAACAGGTTACGCAGTTGCACATGCCGGCCGACGTGGTGGCCGTGGCCGACTACTCGGTCATTCCGAAGTACATGTACGCCGAGCAAGGCCAAGCCGCCACCGCGGACTGGTCGATCGGCTTCCTGCGCAATGCCATCACCTTCGTCTACACGCCGAAGAGCAAGGACGCGTCAAAGATCGACGCGAGCAACTGGTACAAGGTGCTGAGCGAGCCTGGCGCGCAGATCGGCCGCTCCAACCCCGACACCGATCCGTCCGGCTACCAGACCCTGCAAATGCTGGGTCTGGCGTCGAGCTACTACCACGATCCTCAGCTGGCGCAGAAGGTGCTGGCCAACGCGCCCAAAACCAATATCCGCGACACCGAAACCGATCTGATCTCCGCGCTGCAACTCGGCCAGATCGACTATCTCGCCATCTACCGGTCGGACGCGCTGCAGCATCACCTGCGCTACGTCCAGCTTCCGCCCCAAATCAACCTGAGCGATCCAAAATTCGCCGCCAGCTACGCCAAGGCCGTCGCCCATACGGCCAACGGATCGCTGCCGGGCAAGCCCATCGTGTACGCGCTCACGATTCCCAAGGGCGCGCCACACCCCAAACTCGCCGCCGAGTTCATTGCCTATCTTCTGGGTCCGAAGGGCCAGGCCCTGATCGAGAAGAACGGCTTTGCCCCGGTGCACCCCGCCTATGCCCAGCATGCCGACAAGATGCCGGAGGCCCTGCGCAAGCTCACCGTCCCCTGGCCGGGGCAGTGATGGCGCATGCCTCTGATCACATCAGCCACGCCACGGTCTGAGCCACGATGCGCACGCAGCGCGGCCTGATGTTCTGGGTCTTCTGGCTGGCCGCCTGCCTGGTGCTGGCCTTCATCACCCTGCCGCTGTTGGCGCTCGTGCTGCATCCTTCCCTCGGGCAGTTGCATGAAGCGGCCATGCACGCTGGCGTTCGCGATGCCTTCCTCGTCAGCCTGGAGGGCGCCGCGCTGTCCACCGCCTTGTCCATGCTGTTTGGCGTGCCGCTGGCCTATCTGCTGGCGCGGCAGCAGTTCCGCGGCAAGACCGCCATCGAAACCGTCGTCGACCTGCCGCTCACCGTGCCGCACACCATCGCGGGCATTGCGCTGCTGCTCGTGTTCTCGCGCCATGGCTGGCTCGGCCCTGCAGCCGCGCACCTTGGCCTGTCGTTCTGGGGCACTTTCGCCGGAGTGGTCCTCGCCATGGCCTATGTGGGCCTGCCCTACGCCGTGAACGCGGCGCGCGTGGGATTCGAGGCCGTCGACCCCCGCCTGGAGAAGGCCGCGCGCAGTCTTGGGGCCGGACCGTGGGCGACCTTCACCGGCGTCAGCCTGCCGCTGGCCTGGCGAGGCGTGATGACGGGCCTGACGTTGTGCTTCGCCCGCGCCATCGGCGAGTTTGCCGCCGTGGTCCTGCTGGCCTATTACCCGATGAGCGCGCCGGTGAAAATCTACGAACTCTTCCTCCAGGCAGGCCTGAACCAGTCCGTCGCGGCCTCCGTCCTGTTCCTGACCATCGTGCTCGGTCTGTTCTGGGCGCTGCGCTTGCTGGCCTATGGACGCCGCGTCGAACGCGTTGCCCAAGCCTGACGTCGCGCAGCCCCTGACCATGGGGCCATACGCACTGGCGCTGCAGGGGCTCGTCACCGCCGTAGGCCGGTATCGCAGCCAGCCCATCGCGCTGCGCCTGCTGCCGGGGCAGACCCTGGCGCTTCTGGGCGGCAATGGCGCCGGCAAGACCACCCTCCTCGACACCATTGCCGGTTTCCTGCGCCCTCTGGCCGGCGAGGTGTGGCTGGCGGGCCGCGACTGCACGGGAGAACCCCCCGAAAAACGCCGGATCGGCTATCTGCTTCAAACCGATGCCCTGTTTCCCCACCGCACGGTGGCTGAAAATCTGCAGTTCGGCCGGCTCGCGGCCGAAAACCTGGATGCGCTGCTGGAGCGTTTCGATTTGCGCGCCCTGGCTTTGCGCCGGCCGGGCCAACTCAGTGGTGGCGAGCGCCAACGCGTCGCGCTGGCCCGCGCGCTCGCCGGCGAGCCCGACCTTGTCCTGCTCGACGAGCCGCTCTCCGCCATCGACCCGGCAACCCGCCCGGCGCTGCGCGATGAACTCGCCCGTCACCTGCGCGACTGCCGGGCGCCGTCGATCATGGTCACGCACGACCCTGCCGACGCCCTGGCGCTGGGACAACTCGTGGGCGTGATGGACGCCGGCGAATTGCTGCAAGTCGGCCCCGCCGCGGACGTCTTCAAGCGCCCGAACCGGCTGCGCACGGCGCGCCTGCTCGGCGTGGAAAACATCTGGCCGGGGATTGTGAACGAGCATCCGGACGAAACGCTTGTGCGCATCGGCCTGAGCCCGGACGACGCAAACTGCTTCGTGGACGCCGTGAGGCCGCACAACGGCATGCCGTTGCTTGCGGGCATGCGCGTGCGCGTGTGCGTGCGCGCTGCCAGCCTGATCGCCGCACCGTGCCAGCAGACACCCCCGGCCGGATACAGCCGCCTGCCGATACGCCTGCTCGACGCGATGCCCCTGTCGACCGCCATCCAGTTGCGCGGCCGTTTCGGGCCGAACCTCGATGTGCTGGCTTATGCGCCGCCATGGCAAATGCGCGGCTGGACACTGACGCCGGATGAGCGCTTGGCGCTGCACCTGCATGCGGAGGACGTGCACATCCTCCAGGACGACGACGCGCCGGATCCCGTCCCGCCGCAGCGTCGGCCGGCACGATAGACTCGGGGACCGCCACGCTCTCGCAGATCCGACCCATGCGTCTCATCGGCAACATCATCTGGTTGATTTTCGGCGGCCTCTACATGGGGCTGGCCTGGTGGCTGGCCGCGCTGCTCTGCGCGCTATCCATCGTCGGCATTCCTTGGGCGATCGCCGCGTTTCGCATCGGGGCCTTCAGTTTCTGGCCCTTCGGCAGGCGCATCGCCGACAAGCCGGCCGGCGCCATGGCCGCAACCTTCGGCGCGCTGGGCAATCTCGTCTGGGCCTTGCTGTTCGGCTGGTGGCTGGCGCTTGGCCATTTGCTTTCGGCCGCGCTCTGCGCCATCACCATCATCGGCATCCCGTTCGCCTTGCAGCACATCAAGCTGGCCGGCTTGTCATTCCTGCCCTACGGCAAGGACATCGTGCCCATCATGCCCTGAGTCAGCAGGGCTCAGACCAGCCCGAGCTGCAAGAATTCGAGAGGTTCGTCCAACACGTAGCGCGCGCCCCACCGCCTGGGCTCCCGATGACCGCAATAGCCGTACGCCGCTGCCGCCGCATCCATGCCGGCGGCATGCGCCGCCTGCATGTCGCGCAGGTCGTCCCCGATGTAGATGCAGTCGCTCGCCGGTAGCTCGAGCAGGGTTGCGGCATGCAGAAGCGGATCGGGCGAAGGCTTGGGCCTCGCTGCCGTGTCGCCGCTGACCACGCAAGCCGGCACGCCGGGCATGGGCAGGTTTGCCAGCAATTGAAGCGTCAGGTTGGAAACTTTGTTGGTCACGATGCCCCACGGCAGCGCACGGCTGCCGAGGTGCTCGAGGATTTGCCCGACGCCCGGGAATAAACGCGTGTGCACGCAGATGGAACTGGCATAGTTGTGCAGGAATTCGTCGCGCAACATGGGGTATTCGGGATCGTCGGGCGAGCGTTCGAACCCCACCTGGATCAGTCCCCGCGCCCCGTGCGAAGCCATGGGCCGCAATTGCGCCAATGGCAATGCGTCCATCCCCCGCTCCAGGCGCATCCGGTTGAGGGCGGCGGCCAGATCCGGCGCCGTATCGGCAAGCGTGCCATCCAGATCGAACAAGACAGCCTTGTAAGGCGGCGTCATGGCAAGCGACGGCAGGCGAGAAAGTAGTTCACGTCGACGTCGGAGCCGAGCCGGAACCGACGATCCAGCAGGCCGAACTCCAAGCCCTTGAACTCCACGGGTTCGAGCCCGGCCGCGCGAGCCCAGCCGGCCAACTCGCTGGGTCGGATGAACTTCGCGTACTCGTGCGTGCCTTTCGGTAGCAGGCGCAACAGATATTCCGCGCCGAGTATGGCCAGCGCAAAGGCCTTGGCATTGCGGTTGATCGTGGAGAAGAACACCCAGCCGCCTGGGCGCACGAGGCGTGCCGCAGCCTCCACGATGGACGCAGGCCTGGGCACGTGCTCCAGCATTTCCATGCAGCACACCACATCGAAATGCGCAGGTTGTTCGGCGGCGAGCTGCTCGGCCGAGACCAAACGGTAATCCACCGCGACGCCCGTTTGCAGGGCGTGCAGGCCGGCGACCTTGAGCGCCTTGTCGGCCAGATCGATGCCCGTCACCTGGGCGCCTTCGGCGGCCATGGATTCGCTCAAAATGCCGCCTCCGCACCCGATATCCAAAATACGTGCTCCTCGCAGCGCGGTGTGACGCGCCATCCACTCCATCCGCAAAGGATTGATGTCGTGCAAAGGCTTGAACTCGCCATCCAGGTCCCACCAGCGATGGGCGACATCCGCAAATTTTTTCAGTTCGGCGGGTTCCGCGTTCAGGTTCACGATCGGCTCTCGAAAAACAGGCGTTCAAAGGCTTGGAGTATGCCACCGCACGTTTGATGCATGACCATGACGGCCATGAAAAAGCCCCGCCAAAGCGGGGCTTGCAGGCTGGCAAGCGCTTCGCTTACTTGGTCACCATGTGCGAACCCACGATCTCGACCACGGTGCGGCGGTTCGGAGCCTGGCACTCGACTCGTTGCTTGAAGGTACCCTTGCAGCTCTTGGGATCGACACGGAAATCGGTCTTGCCCTTGCCTTCGATGTAGATCTTGTCAGCCGGGATGCCCTTGCTGACCAGATAGGCCTTCACGGCCTCGGCGCGGCGCAGGGACAGCTTCTGGTTGTAGGCCACGCTGCCGAAGCTGTCGGTGTAGCCGGTGGAAACTACGGTCTCGAGGTTCACGGCCTTGATTTTCTCGGCCAAGTCATCGAGCGCTTCCTTGCCGGCTGGCTGCAGAACCGCTTTGTTGAACTGGAAGAAAGTATCGGCCGAATAAGTCACCTTCTCGCTCACGGGAACCGGAGCGGGCGCAGGCGCGGGTGCCGGAGTGGGGGCAGGAGCGGGTTCTGGCGCGGGAGCCGGGGCCTCGACCTTGGCGACGATCGCGCCATCGCACCCCTTCGCAGCAGTCGCCGGCGTCCAGAAGCCGTCGCGCCAGCACAGTTGGTTATCTCCGCTCTTCCACACCAAGCCGTACGGATCCTGCCAATTGTTGATGCTCGTGGCATCTTGCGCAAAGGCAACCGTGCTCACAGTGGCCGTCACAGCGGCGACTGCCATAAGCTTGATAAATTGATGTACTTTATTCATCATTTTTTCCTTTCAAGAGTAAGGACAGCAACGGCTTGCAACTTACAAGCTCATCAAAGTGAGCGCGAGCCGTGCCACACAGGGCCAGGCCCAAAGGAATCTCCAGTCCTCGCATTTTGCCACAGGATTTGTAGGACGTGGATGACAAATCGTCAGCCTTCGCCCAGCGCAAGCCTGACGACAGCGGCTAGGGTGTCGCGCGGATGGACCGGCGGCGCCCCGTGCACCCCGCGCTGCTACCATTAAAAGCTTGATTTTTGATGGTGCTGCGCGTGTAAATCCGCAGCGGCGCCTCGTACTGGGTCCCGAATGTCCGCCTACGCCAAAGAAACCCTTCCAGTCAGCCTGGAAGAAGAAATGCGCCGTTCCTACCTGGATTACGCCATGAGCGTGATCGTCGGCCGTGCCTTGCCCGACGTGCGTGACGGCCTGAAGCCGGTGCACCGCCGCGTGCTGTTCGCCATGCACGAACTGAGCAATTCATGGAACCGCCCTTACAAGAAATCTGCCCGTATCGTTGGCGACGTCATCGGTAAATACCACCCCCACGGCGATCAATCGGTCTATGACACCATCGTGCGCATGGCGCAGGATTTTTCCCTGCGCTACATGCTCGTCGACGGTCAGGGCAACTTCGGCTCCGTGGACGGCGACAACGCCGCGGCGATGCGCTACACCGAAATCCGCCTGGCCAAGATCGCGCACGAGATGCTGGCCGATATCGACAAGGAAACGGTCAATTTCGGCCCCAACTACGATGGCTCGGAGCAAGAGCCGCTGGTCCTGCCCGCGCGCATCCCCAACCTGCTGCTCAATGGCTCGGCCGGCATCGCCGTCGGCATGGCAACCAACATCCCGCCGCACAACCTGGGCGAGATCATCAACGGCTGCCAGCACCTGCTGCGGCATCCCGAAGCGGATGTCGAAGAACTGATGCAGCACATCCCGGCGCCGGACTTTCCCACCGCCGGCATCATCTACGGCCTCACCGGGGTGCGCGACGCCTACCGCACTGGGCGTGGACGCGTGGTGATGCGCGCGCGCTGCCACTTCGAGGACATCGACCGCAGCCAGCGCCAGGCCATCATCATCGACGAGCTGCCCTACCAGGTGAACAAGCGCACGCTGCTCGAGCGCATCGCCGAACTCGTGCAGGAGAAAAAGCTCGACGGCATCAGCCACATCCAGGACGAGTCGGACAAATCCGGCATGCGCGTGGTGATCGAGCTCAAGCGCGGCGAGCTGGCCGAAGTCGTGCTCAACAAGCTGTACAAGCAGACCCAGTTGCAAGACACCTTCGGCGTCAATATGGTGTGCCTGGTGGACGGCCAGCCGCGCCTGCTCAACCTCAAGCAGATGCTCGATGCCTTCCTGCAGCACCGGCGCGAGGTCATCACGCGACGCAGCGTGTTCGAGCTGCGCAAGGCGCGCGAGCGCGGTCATGTGCTCGAAGGCCTTGCCGTGGCGCTGGCCAACCTGGACCGGATGATCGAGTTGATCAAGGCCGCGCCCACGCCGCCGATCGCGAAAGAGCGGCTGCTCGAGGAGATTTGGGCGCCGGGCGAAGCCCGCGCGATGCTGGCGCGCGTCGAAGGCAATCCCGAAGATTTCCAACCCGACGACCTGGATCCGCGTTACGGCCTCAAGGCGGACGGCTACCGCCTGTCCGACGTGCAGGCGCAGGAAATCCTGCAGATGCGCCTGCAGCGGCTGACCGGACTGGAACAGGACAAGATCGTCCAGGAGTACAAGGACGTCATGGCGCAGATCGCCGATCTGCTCGACATCCTGGCCAAACCCGAGCGCATCACCCAGATCATCGCCGACGAGTTGACCGCCCTCAAGGCCGAGTTCAACGACGCGCGCCGCTCGACCATCGAGCCGAACGCCACCGAACTCGACATCGAGGACCTGATCGCGCCGCAGGACATGGTGGTCACCATCTCGCACGTGGGCTACGTCAAGAGCCAGCCGATGGACGAATACCGCGCCCAGCGCCGCGGTGGCCGCGGCAAGCAGGCCACCGGCACCAAGGAAGACGACTGGATCGACCAGCTCTTCGTCGCCAACACCCACGACATGCTGCTGTGCTTTTCGAATCGCGGCCGCGTGTACTGGATGAAGGTCTACGAGGCGCCCCAGGGCGGACGCGGCTCGCGTGGCAGGCCGCTGGTGAATCTGTTCCCGCTGGCCGAGGGTGAAAAAATCACGGCGGTCCTGCCGGTGAAGGCCTTCGACGAGGATCATTTCGTGTTCATGGCCACGGCCCGCGGCACGGTCAAGAAGACTCCGCTCTCGGCATTCGCCAATCGGCGCACCGCCGGCATCATCGCCTGCGGGCTGGACGACGACGACTACCTCGTCGGCGTGGCGATCACGGACGGCAAGCATGACGTCATGCTGTTCTCCGACTCCGGCAAGGCCGTTCGCTTCGACGAGAACGACGTGCGCCCGATGGGCCGCGAGGCGCGCGGCGTGCGCGGCATGCATCTGGAGGACGGCCAGAACGTCATCGCCATGCTGGTGGCCGAAGATGAAAGCCAGAGCGTGCTGACGGCCACCGAAAACGGCTATGGCAAGCGCACCTCCATCGTCGAATACACGCGTCACGGCCGCGGCACCAAGGGCATGATCGCCATTCAGACCAGCGAGCGCAACGGCAAGGTCGTGGCGGCCTGCCTGGTGCGCCCGGAGGACGAGATCATGCTCATCACCGACACCGGCGTGTTGGTGCGTACCCGTGTCGCCGAGATCCGCGAACTCGGCAGGGCCACACAGGGCGTCACGCTCATCGCCCTGGACGACAAGGCGCAGCTCATCGGCGTGCAGCGCGTGGCTGAATCCGATGCGCCGGCGGAGGACGCCGAGCCTGGCGCTCAGGCTGGCAGCCCGGCCGATGTCTGACCCCACCCCGAGCGCCATGCAGACCCGCCCCTACAACTTCTCGGCCGGGCCGGCGGCCATGCCTGATGACGTGCTGCGACAGGCCGCAGCGGAAATGCTCGACTGGCATGGCAGCGGCATGAGCGTGATGGAAATGAGCCATCGCGGCGCGCATTTCGGGCGCATCATTGAACAGGCCGAGGCCGATCTGCGCGAGCTCCTCGCCGTGCCCGCCGATTATCACGTGCTGTTCATGCAGGGCGGCGCGCTGGCCGAAAACGCCATCGTTCCGCTCAATCTCTCGCGCGCAGCCAAGGCCGACTACGTGGTCACCGGCGCCTGGTCGCAAAAAAGCCAGCTGGAGGCGCGCAAATACTGCGACGTGCACCTGGCCGCGCAGGTCGACGCCTCGCACGGCTACGACCGGATCCCGCCGCTGCACACCTGGCAGCCGCGACCGGATGCCCAATACCTGCACTACTGCGCCAATGAAACCATCGACGGCGTGGAGTTCCACGACGTACCCGGCCGCTTCGGTCTGCCGCTGGTGGCCGACATGTCATCCACCATCCTGTCGCGGCCCATCGACGTGGCGGCCCACGCCTGCATCTATGCCGGGGCGCAAAAGAACATCGGCCCCGCCGGCCTGACGCTGGTCATCGTCCATCGCGACGCCGTCGGCCACGCCCTCCCCGCCTGCCCGAGCGCCTTCGACTACGCCGTGGCCGCCAGGAACGGCTCGATGTACAACACGCCGCCGACCTACGCCATCTATATCGCCGGGCTGGTCTTCCAGTGGCTCAAGCGCCAAACCGAGGGAAATCTGCAAGGCATCGCAGCCATCGCCGAGCGCAACCGCAAGAAAGCCGAACTGCTCTATCGATGCATCGACGCCTCGGCCCTGTACTACAACCGCGTTGCGAAGGCCGACCGCTCACGCATGAACGTGCCGTTCTTCCTGCGCGACGAAACCCTGAACGAGGCCTTCCTCCAGGGCGCGCAAAACCGCGGCCTGCTGCAACTCAAGGGCCACAAGTCGGTAGGCGGCATGCGCGCCAGCATCTACAACGCCATGCCCCTGGCCGGCGTGCAGGTGTTGGTGGACTACATGCAGGCCTTTGAACGCGACCATTGACACCGTCTGTTTGCCATGGATGCCGACCTCAAGCCTTTGCGCGCACAAATCGATGCGCTGGACCGCCAATTGCTCGACCTGCTGAACCAACGCGCAAAGCTGGCCCAGCAGATCGGCGAGCACAAGCAACGCCTGGATATGCCGGTGTTCCGCCCCGAACGCGAGCGGGATGTCATCGCCAAGGTGCAGCAGGCCAATGCTGGCCCGTTGCATGGCACCGGCATCGCAGCGATCTGGCGCGAGATCATGTCGGCTTGCCGCGCCCTCGAAGCCAGGCAACAAATCGCTTTCCTCGGGCCGGAAGGAACCTACAGCGAACAGGCGGCGCGCCAATTCTTCGGCTCCAGTTGCGCGTTCCTGCCTTGCGCCGACCTCGATGAGGTCTTTCGCAGCCAGCTCTCGGGGGCCAGCGCGTATGCCGTGGTCGCGATCGAGAACTCGACCGAGGGCGCCGTGGCGCGCACCCTCGACCTGCTGCTTGCGCACCCGGTGCTGATCAGCGGCGAAATCAGCCTCGCCATCCACCACAACCTCCTGCGCAAACGCCCCGGGACCGATGGGATTCGCGCCGTGCTGGCGCATCCGCAGGCGCTGGCGCAGTGCCGGCAATGGCTGGATGCGCACTTGCCGGCCATCGAGCGGCGCGCCGTAGCGAGCAACGCCGAAGGGGCGCGCCTGGCGGCGCAAGATGAAACGCTCGCGGCCATCGCCGGTGAACAGGCCGCCAGCCAATACCTGCTGCACGTCGCGGCAGCGCGTATTCAGGATGAAGCGCAGAATCGCACCCGTTTCGTGGTCCTGGGCACGCATACGCCCCAGCCCACCGGACACGACCGCACGAGCTTGATTCTGTCCGTCCCCAACCGCGCCGGCGCGGTGTTCGAAATGCTCAAGCCACTGGCCGAGCATGGCGTGAGCATGAGCCGGTTCGAGTCCCGCCCGGCCCGCTCCGGCGCCTGGGAATACTTCTATTACATCGACCTCGAAGGCCACCAGGACGATCCTCCGGTGCGCCAGGCGCTCGACGCGCTGCGCCGCGCCTGCGCCTTCTTCAAGAATCTCGGCTCCTATCCGATCTGGCAAGAATAAGGTCGCGCTACACACGCGACCACGACCCGACCTGCACACCATGACAACAGCCAAAGCCGCAGCGCCCCAGTGGGGAACCGGTTATATCCGCACGATCTCGCCTTATGTGGGAGGTCGTCCGATCGCCGAGGTCGCACGCGAAATCGGCATGGACGAGGCCCGCATCGTCAAGCTCGCATCCAACGAAAACCCCTTGGGCATGTCGCCCGCGGCGCGCCAGGCCGTCATGGACGCACTGACCCAGACGCCACGCTATCCGGACAACGACGGCTATGCGCTGCGCCAGGCCCTGGCGGCGCACCTGGGTCTGCCGGCCGACTGGATCGTGCTCGGCCACGGCTCCAGCGACATTCTGGAAATGGCCGCACGCGCCCTGCTGAGCGAAAGCGATTCCTGCGTCTATTCGCAATACGGCTTCATCGTCTACCAACTCGCGGTCCAGCAAGCCGGCGCCCGGCACATCGTCGTGCCGGCGCGCGACTACGGCCACGATCTGCAGGCCATGGCTGCCGCCATCGAGCCGTCGACGCGGCTGGTGTATCTGGCCAACCCGAACAACCCGACCGGAACCCTGGCTTGCGCCGCGGACATCGCGGCCTTCATGGAGCAGGTTCCGCCCGATGTGGTCGTGATGCTGGACGAGGCGTATGTGGAATACCTCGACCCCGGTCTGCGCACCGACAGCATCGCGCTGCTGCGCAAACATCCCAACCTGGTCGTGTCGCGCACCTTCTCCAAAGCGTATGGACTGGCCGGCCTGCGCATCGGCTATGCCGCCGCGCATCCGGCCCTGGCCGACGTGCTCAACCGCGTGCGATCGGCCTTCAACACCAGCACCGTGGCGCAGGCCGCGGCATTGGCCGCGCTGGGCGATGAGGACTTTCTGCGCCGCGCGGTGGACGTCAACCGCGCCGGCATGGCCCAATTCGTCGCCGCCTTCGATGCCCTCGGCCTGCGCCACCTGCCCTCGCACGGCAATTTCGTGCTGGTGCGCATGGGCGACGACGAGCAGGCGGGGAACCGGATCAACGCCGCGCTGGTCAAGCAAGGCGTGATCGTGCGCCCGGTCGGCAACTACGGCCTCGGCCCCTGGCTGCGCATCTCGGTGGGCACCGAAGCCGAAAACGCGCGCTGCATCGATGCGCTGCGCGCCGCGCTGGCCGCCGCCTGAGGCATGGATACCCTCATCGGCGCCTACGCCGACACCCCGTCGCAACCCCAGTTCAAGCGCCTGGCCGTGCTCGGCGTCGGCCTGCTGGGTGGCTCGTTCGCCCTGGCCGCCAAGCATGCCGGCCTGGCCCAGGAAGTGGTCGGCTACAGCAAATCGCCGTCCACCATCAACGCCGCGAAGGCCGCCGGAGTCATCGACCACGGCGCCGACTCCGCCCTGCACGCGGCCACCGGCGCCGATCTTGTGCTGCTGGCCGTTCCCGTGTCGGCCATCGGCCCTCTGCTCAAGCAAATCCGCATCGGGCTGTCGCAGCACGCGCTGGTGATGGACGTGAGCAGCACCAAGAGCGACGTGGTCGCCGCGGCGCAGGAATGCCTGGGCGAGCGCAGCCGCCAGTTCGTGCCCTGCCACCCGATCGCGGGCGGCGAGCACAGCGGCGTGCACTATGCGCGCTCGGCGCTGTTCGACGGCCGTCGGGTGGTCATCACGCCGATGGAGAACAACCCTGACCGCTTCGTCGAGGTCGCCACCCAGATCTGGGAGGCCGTGGGCGCCGTGGTCTCCATCATGGAGCCGAAGGAGCATGACGCCGCTTTCGCCGCCGTCAGCCACCTGCCGCATCTGGTCGCCTTCGCCTATGTCTACGCCATGACGCGCCAACCCAAGGGAAGCGGTTATCTCCAGCTCGCCGGACCCGGTTTTCGCGACTTCACGCGCATCGCGGCGAGCGACCCGACGATGTGGCGTGACATCTTCGAGGCCAACGGCAGCGAAGTGCTGCAGCAACTGCAACTTTTCAAGCAGGCCATTGCCGGATTCGAGGCGCAGATGCGCCAGGGCAACTGGACCGTCCTGGAATCCCTGATCCGCCAAGCCAGCCAGTCCCGCAAGGACTGGGCTTCACCCTCTCCCGCCGATGACATCGCCTGATTTTCTCGACCTGCCCCCGCTGATCGGCGCGGGCGGTACGGTTCGCCTGCCCGGCTCCAAGAGCATTTCCAACCGCGTGCTGCTGCTGGCTGCCCTGTCGAGCGGCCCCACCCAGGTCACGGGCCTGCTCGACTCGGACGACACCCGCGTGATGCTCGCCGCGCTTCATGCCCTGGGCGTGAAGGTCGAGCAACAGGGCGCCGCCACCCTGGTTCACGGCTGCGGCGGCCGATTCCCCGCCCGCGAGGCCAAGCTGTTCATGGGCAATGCGGGAACCGCGATCCGGCCGCTCACCGCGGCGCTGGCACTGCTGGGCGGCAGCTACGCCCTGGCTGGCGTGCCGCGCATGCACGAGCGCCCGATCGGCGATCTGGTCGATGCCCTGCGCTCCATCGGCTGCGACATCGGCTATGGCGGCCAACCCGGCTTTCCGCCGCTGAACATCGGCATCGGCACCCTGCGCATCGACGCCCCCATACGCGTGCGCGGCGACGTATCGAGCCAATTTCTCAGCGCACTGCTGTTGGCGCTGCCGCTGGCTGCCGCCGCGCGCGACATCGTCATCGAAGTCGCCGGCACGCTGATTTCCCGGCCCTATGTCGAAATGACGTGCAAGCTGCTCGCCCGCTTCGGCGTGCACATCGAGCACCAGGGCTGGCAGCGCTTCATCATTCCGGCCGGCAGCCGCTTCGTCAGCCCGGGTCGCATCGCCGTCGAAGGCGACGCCTCGTCGGCCTCGTATTTCCTCGCTGCCGGCGTGCTGGGCACCCTGCACGGCCAGGGTCAGGCGGTGCGTGTGGAGGGTGTCGATGCGAACAGCATCCAGGGCGACGTGCAGTTCGCCCGTGTGCTGCAGCAACTGGGCGCACGGGTCGAATGGGGTGAAGGATTCATCGCCACGCACGGTCTGCGCGAAGGGCGGCAACGTCTGGCCGGGGGGACCATCGACTGCGTCGCCATCCCCGATGCGGCCATGACCCTGGCCATCACCGCGCTGTTTGCCGAGGCGCCGACCACGCTCACCGGCATCGGCAGCTGGCGGGTGAAGGAAACCGACCGCATCGCCGCGATGGCGGCCGAGCTGGCCAAGCTCGGCGCGCAGGTGGAGGCCGGTTCCGACTGGCTGCGCGTGCATCCCCTGCCGGCCGAACACTGGCGCAGTGCGGCCATCGCCACCTACGACGACCACCGCATGGCCATGTGCTTCTCCCTGGCCAGCTTCGGCCCGGCCGACATTCGCATCCTCGAGCCCGGTTGCGTATCCAAAACGTTTCCGACCTATTTCCAGGCCTTCGCCGCCGTCGCACGCCCCGTACCGGTCATCGCCATCGACGGCCCCACCGCCTCGGGCAAGGGCACGGTCGCCGCGCATCTGGCCCAGGCGCTGGGCTTCCACTATCTGGACTCTGGCGTGATGTACCGCGCCACGGCCCTGCTCGCGCAGCGTCAGGGCATCGCCCTCGACGACGAAGCCGCGCTGGCGGCTCTGGCGCGCCACCTTCCGATCCGCTGCGAAGGCGGCACGGTCTGGCTGGGGCCGGAAAATGCCAGCGACGTGATCCGCACCGAGGCCGTGGGCCAGGCGGCGTCCACGCTTTCCGCGCTGCCTGCCGTGCGTCGCGCCCTGCTTGACCTGCAGCGCAGCCTGCGCCGCGCTCCCGGACTGGTCGCCGACGGCCGCGACATGGGTACCGTGGTGTTTCCGGACGCCCGGCTGAAGGTGTTCTTGACCGCCGATGCGCAGGCCCGTGCCGAGCGTCGGCATAAGCAATTGATTTCTAAAGGCATTTCAACTACACTTACACAAGTTTTGCACGAGCTTGAGCAGCGGGACGCGCGCGATACCCAGCGCAGCGTTGCGGCACTCAAGCCCGCGCAGGATGCGCTACCCCTCAATACCTCCGCGCTCGACGTCGATCAGACCGTGCATCAGGTGTTGCAGTGGTGGCGACAACGTTCCTGAAGACGCGCCCTTTCGGGGCCCGCGAGTCCGCGCCCAGGCCTAGCCAGAGCGCGGGTTTCCGCCCGACGCCGGGCCGTATTTATTCAGGCTGTGCAACCAACCCCGCGGGATTTCCTGCGGGTCCGAGAGTCTGTCCATGTCCGTCAACCCTAGCGCCAGCACGTCTGGCGAATCCTTCGCCGCCCTTTTCGAAGAGTCGCTCAAGACGCGCGATATGCGCACCGGTGAAGTCATCACCGCGGAAGTCGTCGGCGTCGATCCCAATTTCGTGATCGTCAACGCCGGCCTGAAGTCCGACGCCTACATCCCCATTGAAGAATTCAAGAACGACCATGGCGAAGTCGAAGCCAAGGTCGGCGATTTCGTCTCGGTGGCCATCGACGCGCTCGAAAACGGCTACGGCGACACCATGCTGTCGCGCGACAAGGCCAAACGCCTGGCCTCCTGGATGTCCCTGGAAAAAGCGCTTGAATCGGGCGAGTTCGCCCAAGGCACCGTGACCGGCAAGGTCAAGGGCGGCCTGACCGTGATGATCAACGGCATCCGCGCCTTCCTGCCCGGCTCCCTGCTCGACACCCGCCCGGTGAAGGACACCACGCCCTTCGAAGGCAAGACCATGGAGTTCAAGGTCATCAAGCTCGACCGCAAGCGCAACAACGTCGTGCTGTCGCGCCGTGCCGTGGTCGAAGCCAGCCAGGGCGAAGAGCGCGCCAAGCTGCTGGAGAACCTCAAGGAAGGCCAGATCGTCACCGGCGTGGTCAAGAACATCACCGATTACGGCGCCTTCGTGGATCTCGGCGGCATCGACGGCCTGTTGCACATCACCGACCTGGCCTGGCGCCGCGTGCGCCATCCCAGCGAAGTCGTCACCCCCGGCCAGGAAGTCACGGCCAAGGTGCTGAAGTACGACGCCGAGAAGAACCGCGTTTCGCTGGGCCTCAAGCAAATGGGCGACGACCCCTGGGTCGGCGTGGCGCGCCGCTACCCGGCCGGCACCCGCCTGTTCGGCAAGATCACCAACCTCACCGACTACGGCGCCTTCGTCGAGATCGAACCCGGCATCGAGGGCCTGGTGCACGTCTCCGAAATGGACTGGACCAACAAGAACGTGGCCCCCAGCAAGATCGTCCAGCTCGGCGACGAGGTGGAAGTGCAAGTGCTGGAAATCGACGAAGACCGTCGCCGCATCAGCCTGGGCATGAAGCAGTGCCGCCCGAACCCCTGGGACGAGTTCGCCGCCAACCACAAGCGTGGCGACAAGGTCAGCGGCCCGGTCAAGTCCATCACCGACTTCGGTGTGTTCATCGGCCTGCCCGGCGGGATCGACGGCCTGGTCCACATGTCCGACCTGTCCTGGAACGAACCCGGCGAAGCCGCGGTGCGCAACTACAAGAAGGGCCAGGAGGTCGAAGCCCTGGTGCTGGGCATCGACATCGAGCGCGAGCGCATCTCCCTGGGCATCAAGCAGATGGAAGGCGATCCGTTCATGAACTTCGCCGCCATCAACGACAAGGGCAAGGTCGTCGAGTGCACGGTCAAGTCCGTGGACGCCAAGGGCGCCATCATCGACCTGGGCGACGAGATCGAGGGCTATCTGCGCGCCTCCGAAATCTCGCGCGACCGCGTCGAAGACGCGCGCAACCTGCTCAAGGAGGGCGACCAGGTTTCGGCCATGGTCATCAACATCGACCGCAAGAACCGCAGCATCCAACTGTCGATCAAGGCCAAGGACAGCGTGGATCAGCAGGAAGCCATGAACCGCCTGGCCAACGAGCAGCGCGAAGCCACCGGCACCACCAACCTCGGTGCCCTGCTGCGCGCCAAGCTCGACAACCAAAACCAAGAATAAGCAGCTCCGCCAGGACGCCCGCCGGCCAGAAGCTTGGCGGGCGTTTTTTTCGGTGCAGCTGCGCAAGGCACACACCTATTCCCACATTCCCCGCCTCGACTTTCCCATGACCCGTTCCGATCTGGTGGATCAGCTCGCCGAGCGCTTCACCCAACTCACCCACCGCGACGCGGAGTTGGCCGTCAAGACCATTCTCGACGCGCTTTCGGAAGCCCTGGAGAACGGTCATCGCGTCGAAATTCGCGGCTTCGGCAGTTTTTCGGTCAGCCATCGCCCGGCCCGCGTCGGCCGCAACCCGCGCTCGGGCGAGCAGGTCATGGTCCCCGAGAAGCGCCTGCCGCACTTCAAACCCGGCAAATCGCTGCGCACGCAGGTCGACCAGAGCCAAGGCTCCGGCGAGAAGGATCTTGCCGTCGAGCCGGGCTCCAAGCTCTGAGCCTCGTCTGCGGCCCTGGCCGCATCGCATTCGCCGTCTTGGACCCGACCGCGGCCAGCGCACAAGCCCTCGCCGAGGCCGCTCCGCCAGAGACGCCCATTCCGGTCCGGCTTCCCGCCTAAAATGCCGCCTCGCAGCGCCTTTGCCGCGCGGCCTTCATCGACACAACCATGCGCGCCTTCAACTGGTTCGTCCGTCTCATTCTTTTCCTGCTGTTCTTCGGCCTTGCGCTGAACAACCTGGAACCCACGGTGCTGCACCTGCTGTTCGGCACGCAGTGGAAGGCCCCGTTGTTCGTGCTCCTGCTCGCCGCGTTCACCTTGGGCGCGGTGCTTGGCGCCCTGGCCATGCTGCCCGGCTGGATGCGGGCGCGCCGGCTGCGGGCAACCCCGACCCCGGCCGCCAAGCCCGCCGCCGCGCCCAGCGAGCCCGTGCGCACCGCCCCGGCCGTGATCGACGGAACGCCCGATGGAGTTTGAACTGTGGTGGCTGCTCGCGCTGCCCATCACCTTCGGTTTCGGGTGGCTGGCCTCCAGGCTGGATTTGCGGCAATGGCGGCGTGAGAGCGAACTCAAGCGCGATGCGCCGCTGTCCTATTTCCGCGGCCTGAACTTCCTGCTGAGCGAGCAGCAGGACAAGGCCATCGACGCCTTCATCGAGGCGGTGACGGCCGACCCCAATACCGTGGATCTGCATTTCGCCCTCGGCAATCTGTTTCGCCGGCGCGGGGAATACGAGCGCGCCGTGCGCGTGCACCAGAACCTGCTGGCACGCGGCGACCTTCCGTCCGCCGAGCGCCAACGTGCCCAGATCGCCCTCGCCCAGGATTTTTTCAAGGCCGGACTGCTCGATCGCGCCGAGTCGGTCTACACCGCCCTGGCCACCTCGCCCTACCAGTCGGAAGCGCTGGCGGCCCTGCTCCAAATCCACGAGCGCACCAAGGAATGGCCGCGGGCCATCGACATCGCCGGCCAGCTCGAGCGTCTAGGCGCCGGCAGCTACGGGCGCCAGATCGCGCATTACTGGTGCGAAGTCGCCCTGCAGTGCCAGCAAGGCCATGACCTGACCGGCGCCCTGGACGCGCTCGACAAGGCCGTGCGCGTGCATCCGCAGGCCGTGCGCCCTTGGCAGCTGCGCGCCGGCATCGCCCAGCAACAGGGCGATGCCGCCCAGGCGCTGGAGCACTTGCGCCACATCGCGCAGATCCAGCCGGATTTCACCGCGCTGGCGGCGCTGGACATGGCGCGGCTCTTCCGCGAGACGGGTCAGGCGCAGGCCGGCCGCGACTGGCTGCTGGCAAAGTTGCAGGACTACCCGGCCATCGACCTGCTCGACGCCGTCCTGCAGCTCGAGGCCGATGCCAGCGAGCGCTACCACCTCGCCCTGACCTATCTGCAGACCCACAAGAGCCTGCTGGCCGCGCGCCGCGTGCTCGACCAGACCAGCACCGCGCTGTCGCCCGAGCCCGCCCGGCTGGCTCTCGCCCAGGCGCTCGATGGCGCGCTGAAGAATCGCCAGCGCTACCGCTGCGCCGCCTGCGGCTTCGAGGCGCGCAACTACACCTGGCATTGCCCTGCCTGCCAAGGCTGGGAGACGTATCCGCCCCGCCGCACCGAAGAACTTCAATTGCTTGCCGTATGAACGTCGATCAACTCGCCAAGGCCCGCGTGCTCGTCGTGGGCGATGTCATGCTCGACCGCTACTGGTTCAGCGCGGTCGAGCGCATCTCGCCCGAGGCGCCGGTGCCGGTGGCGCTGGTGCAGCGCGAGGAGGACCGCATGGGCGGCGCCGCCAACGTCGCCCTGAACGCCGCCACGCTCGGGGCGCAGACCACGCTGCTGTCGGCGGTCGGCTCGGACGACGCCGGCCGCCGTCTGGCGCATCTCGTCACCGACTCCCCCATCCGCAGCGCCATGCGCCAGGTCGCGGGGATGCAAACCACGATGAAGCTGCGCGTGGTCTCGCGCCAGCAGCAGCTCATCCGCATGGACTTCGAGTCCAAGCCCGACCACGAGGTGCTGCTCGACCTGATGGACCGCTATGAGCAGGAGCTGGACCTGCACGACGTGGTGCTGCTGTCCGACTACGGCAAGGGCGGCCTCACCCACGTGACCCGCATGCTCGAGCTGGCGCGCCTGCGCGGCATGCCGGTGCTGGTCGACCCCAAGGGCCGCGACTACTCCCGCTACCGCGGCGCCACGCTCATCACCCCCAACCGCGCCGAGTTCACCCTCGCCGCAGGCGACTGGAGCGGCGAGGCCGAACTGCGCCAGCGCGCCGACGCGCTGCGCGCCGGCCTCGACCTGCAAGCCGTGCTCGTGACCCGCGCCGAGGACGGCATGAGCCTGTTCACCGCAGGCGAGCCGCTGCACGTGAAGGCCGAGGCCAAGGAGGTGTTCGATGTCTCCGGCGCGGGCGACACCGTCATCGCCACCCTGGCCGTGATGCTCGGCGCAGGCAGCAGTCTGGCCGATGCCGTGCGCATCGCCAACCGCGCCGCCGGCATCGTCGTCGGCAAACTGGGCACGGCAAGCGTGACGCCCGCCGAACTCTGGCCACAGACCTGAACACCACCATGCACCCACGTATCGTCGTCACCGGCGCCGCCGGCTTCATCGGCAGCAATCTCGTGCGCAGCCTGAACGCGCGCGGCATCACCGACATCATCGCGGTCGACAACCTCACCCAGGCCGACAAATTCCACAACCTGGTCGATCTGCGCATCAGCGACTATGTCGACAAGACCGCGTTCTACGAGGCCTTCGCCCGGGGCCAGTTCGGCCATGTCGACGCCGTGTTCCACGAAGGCGCCTGCTCCGACACCATGGAGCACGACGGCCGCTACATGCTCGACAACAACTACGCCGCCAGCAAGCGCCTGCTCGACACCTGCCTGGCGCAGAGCATCCGCCTGCTCTACGCCTCCAGCGCCGCCACCTATGGCGGCTCGGCAAGCTTCGTCGAGCAACCCCGGTTCGAGCGCCCGCTCAACGTCTACGGCTATTCCAAGCTCTTGTTCGACCAGGTCGTGCGGCGCCATCTGCCGGCAGCGGACAGCCAGATCGTGGGGTTTCGCTACTTCAACGTCTACGGCCCCGGTGAACAGCACAAGGGCCGCATGGCCTCGGTCGCCTTCCACCACTTCAACCAGTACCGCGCCGAAGGCAAGGTGAGGCTGTTCGGCGCCTACGGCGGCTACGGCCCGGGGGAGCAGATGCGCGACTTCGTCTGGATCGACGACGTGGTGGCGGTCAACCTCTGGTTCTTCGACCACCCCGCGCACAGCGGCGTGTTCAACCTCGGCAGCGGGCGCGCACAGCCTTTCAACGACGTGGCCCATGGCGTGATCAATGCGCTGCGGGCGTCGCACGGGCTGGACGGCCTGAGCCTGGAGCAGATGGTGGCCGATCGCCTGATCGAGTACATCGACTTCCCCGCAACCCTGATCGGCAAATACCAATGCTTCACCGAAGCCGACCTGCACAACCTGCGCGCGACCGGCTGCGACCACGCATTCGCCGACGTTGCCGCGGGCGTGAGCGCCTATGTGCAGCGCCTGCTGCGGCCCATGGCCAGCGATTGAACGCGGCGCGCAGGCGCGGTCAATCCCGCCGCCACAACCAGGCCGCCCCGCGCACGCCCGATGAATCGCCATGCGCGGCGCAACGCAGGCGGGTCCGCACGGTGTCCGAGAACACCCACGCACCCCAGCGCTGCGGCACCTCGCCGTAGAGTTCGCGCACATTGCTCATCCCACCCCCGAGCACGATCACGTCGGGGTCGAGCAGGTTGACCACATGCGCCAGGCCGCGCGCCAGGCGGTCGCAGTAGCGGATGAAACTGGCGCGCGCCGCCGCGTCGCCCGCGCGCATCGCCGCGACGATGTCCTGGGCCGCGATGCGCCGCCCCGTATGCGCGGCATGATCCGCGGCGAATCCGGGTCCGCTGAGCCAGGTCTCGAGGCAACCCTGCCGGCCGCACCAGCACAGCGGGCCGGGCGCTTCATTCCACGCGGCCGAGGCGCGCTGCCAGGGCAGCGGATTGTGGCCCCACTCGCCGGCCACGGCGTTGCGGCCGAGCCAGTCCTTGCCGTCGATGGCGATGCCGGCGCCCACGCCGGTGCCGAGAATCACGCCGAACACCACCCGCGCCCCCGCCCCCGCGCCGTCCACCGCCTCGCTCACCGCCAGGCAATTGGCGTCGTTGTGGACGCGAACCGGCCGGCCGAGCCGGCGTTCCAGGTCGGTCTGCAGCGGCATGCCGTTGAGCACGGTGGAATTGGCATTGCGGATCAATCCGCTGACGGGCGACACCGACCCGGGAATGCCCACGCCCAGCGGCAGGCGGGAACCCTCGGCCCGCCCCAGCCGCGCCTCGGCGCGGCGCACCAGTTCGGCGATGGCCTCCAGCGTGGCCGCGTAGTCGCCGCGCGGCGTGGGCAGGCGCTCGCGCAACAGGAACCGGCCCTGCGCGTCGAGCGCGGCGATTTCGATCTTGGTGCCGCCGAGATCGACGCCGAGCAGGATGTCGGAAGTCACGCCCTGCACCATCCGACCGGCCTATGCACCCGCCAGCAAGGCCAGCAAGCCGGCCTCGTCGAGCACGCGCACGCCGAGTTCGCGCGCCTTGTCCAGCTTGCTGCCGGGCTCGGCGCCGGCCACGACGTAGTCGGTCTTTTTCGAGACCGAGCCCGTCACCTTGCCCCCCGCCGCCTCGATGTGCGCGCGGGCCTGGTCGCGGCTCATCTCGGGCAGGGTGCCGGTGAGCACGAAGGTCTTGCCGGCCAGGGGCCGCGCCGAAGCCGGGCCGACCTCCAGGTCATCCCAGCGGATGCCGGCCTCGAGCAGACGTTCGATCACGCGCTGGTTGTGCGGCTCGCTGCCGAAGCGGGTGATGCGCTCGGCGACTTCCGGCCCCACGTCCGGAACCTGCTGCAGCGCCTGCCCTTGCAGGCGGCGCGCGCGCGCCGCCAGGGTGGCGTCGCCTTGCACCGCGAGCGCGGCGGCGTAGGCGTCGATCGCGTCGCGCAAGGCGGCGAGACTGCCGAAGTGCCGGGCCAGCGCGGCGGCCGTCGCCTCGCCGACCTCCGGGATGCCGAGCGCGAACAGAAAGCGGGGCAGCGTGGTCTTGCGGCTCCTGGCGAGTTCGGCGACGAGGTTCTCGGCGGATTTCGGGCCCATCCGCTCCAGCCCGGCGAGCTGCTCGACCGTCAAGGCGTAGAGGTCGGCGATATCCGCGACCAGGCCGCGCTCCACCAACTGTTCGACGAGCTTGTCGCCCAGCCCCTCGATGTTCATCGCGCGGCGCGAGGCGAAATGCCTGATGGCCTCCCTGCGCTGCGCGGCGCAGTACAGCCCCGCGGTGCAGCGCCAGTCCGCCTCGCCCTCCTCGCGCGCGATGGCCGAGCCGCACACCGGGCAGCGGCCGTCCAGGCGCTTGTAGAGATCGAACGGCGGGCCGGCATCGGCCGGGCGGGCGTCGGTCACGACGCCGACCACTTCCGGAATCACGTCGCCGGCGCGCCGCACGATGACGGTGTCGCCCACCCGCACATCCTTGCGGCGCACCTCGCCCTCGTTGTGCAGCGTGGCGTTGGTGACGGTGACGCCGCCGACGAACACCGGCTCGAGCTTGGCCACCGGGGTGAGCCTTCCGGTGCGGCCGACCTGCACGTCGATCGCCAGCACCCGCGTGCTGCGCTCCTGCGCCGGGTACTTGTGCGCCACCGCCCACACCGGCTCGCGGTTGCGAAAACCCAAACGGGCCTGCAGCGCCAGGCTGTCCACCTTGTAGACCACGCCGTCGATGTCGAACGGGAGCGCGTCGCGTTCGGCGGCGATGCGGGCGTGAAATGCGACCAGGGTCTGCGCCCCCGGTCCGTGGGTGCGCTGCGCCGCCACCGGCAGGCCGAGCGCCGCCAGCGCATCGAGCATGGCGTGGTGGGTGTCGGGCTGCTCGGGCCAGTCCTGGATCTCGCCCCAGCCATAGGCGTAGAACGACAGCGGGCGCTGCGCGGCGATGGCCGGATCGAGCTGGCGCACGCTGCCCGCCGCGCCGTTGCGCGGGTTGACCAGGGTGGGCAGATCGCGCGCGCGCTGCCGGGCGTTGTAACGCTCGAAATCGGCCCGTTTCATGATGACCTCGCCGCGCACCTCCAGCACCGCGGGCGGCCTGGGCGCGGTCAGCCGCAGCGGCAGGCTGCGGATGGTGCGGATGTTCTGGGTGACGTCCTCGCCCGTCTCGCCGTCGCCGCGCGTGGCGGCCTGCACCAGCACGCCATGCTCGTAGCGCAGGTTGATGGCCAGGCCGTCGAATTTGAGTTCGGCCGCGTAATGCACCGGCGGATCGCCCGGCCCCAGGCCCAGCTTGTTGCGCACCCGGGTGTCGAACGCCTGCGCCCCGGCCGGCGTGGTGTCGGTTTCGGTCTGGATCGACAGCATGGGCACCTTGTGGCGCACCGCGGCGAATTCCGGCAGCGGCGCCCCGCCCACGCGCTGCGTGGGCGAGTCGGGCGTGCGCAGTTCGGGATGCTCGCGCTCCAGCGCCTGCAGCTCGTGGAACAGCGCGTCGTAGTCGGCGTCGGGAATCAGCGGCGCATCGAGCACGTAGTAGGCGCGGTCGTAGCGGGCCAGCTCGGCGCGCAGCCACGCCATGCGGGACGCGGCATCGGTTCGCTGCGCCGCTGGCTTGGAATCTTCGGAATCGGACATCTGGCCTTGCAAGGTTTCGGGGTGCCGCAGCGCAGCGGCAAGGCGCCACGGCCCTAGCTGAACAGCCGTTGCGTGGTGCTCGAGCCCGCCGGCAGGCCGCGCGTCTCCAGGGCCAGGTAGAGCTGCTGCAGCTGCTGCTCGATCTGGTCCAACGCCGCGTGCGACAGCGGAGCGCCGTTGTCGTCCACCTGCTTGGCGTCGAGGGCCTGCTCGAGCCGGCGGGCGGCCTCGCGCATGCGTGCGAAGGGCTGCAGGGCCTGCGGCACCTGGGGCACGTCGAGCAGCAGGGTCGCCCGGCTCACCGGCATCTCGGGGTTATCGGCCAGATCGGCCTGGGTGTCGTAGTGCAGCTGCACCAGCGGAATCGGGCGGCCAGGCTCGCCGGGCGCGGCATCCCCGGCTTCGCTGGCGGACCCGGACGCCGCCTCCCCCAGCCCC
>MLJW01000143.1_pt1 | contig 68469 bp, 71 predicted proteins | sample 888231 | NCBI WGS metagenome assembly MLJW01 (sample SAMN05788063, study PRJNA343431) | mine drainage metagenome | isolation source: sample collected from the inflow into an acid mine drainage treatment plant... | place: Germany: Lusatia, lignite mining district
CCAGTTGTCCGTCTTCTGCTGGGTCGATTTTCGCCATAGGTTTCATGTCTTTCGCGCCAGTTCGCGCAGGACATCCGCAACCGTGAGGAAGGATCCAAACACCACAATTCTATCACTTTCGTTGGCGCTCCCGCGCGCGTGCCGGAAGGCCTCGGCCGGCGTCGCGAACTGCGGCAGCGGCCCGGCGACGCCTTCTTCCCCGAGTATCTGCGTCAGCAGGGCAGCGTCCGCGGCGCGCAGCCCTTCGAGCGAGCAGGGCAGCCAGCGCGTGACGCGATCCTTGAGCGCGCGCACCACGGCGCCGATGTCCTTGTCGCGCAGCATGCCGAACACCGCCCAGGTCTGGGGATGGAAAGCCATGTCGCCGAGGTTGGCGGCGAGAATGCGCGCCGCCTGCGGATTGTGCGCGACGTCGAGCACCACCGTCGGGCGTCCCGGCAAGACTTCGAAGCGTCCGGCCAGTTCGACCTCGGCCAGCCCGCGGCGGATGTCCTGCATCGCCACCGGCAGCCGCTCGGAAAGCGTCGCCAGGGCGCAGAGCACGGTGCTGGCATTGCCAAGCTGGTGCGCGCCGCGCAGCGCCGGGTGGGCCAGGCCGCTCTTCTTGCCGGCGCGGCCCCAGAACTGCCATTGCGTCTCCTGGTTGCGGTAGCCAAAGTCGCGGCCGATCACTTGCAGGTCGGCGCCGATCATTTGCGCGTGCGCCACCAGGCTTCGCGGCGGCGCCGGATCGCCGCAGATCGCCGGCCGGCCGGTGCGGAAGATGCCGGCCTTCTCGAAGCCGATGGCCTCGCGCGTCGCGCCCAGGTAATCGGTGTGGTCGATATCCACACTGCTGACAATGGCGCAGTCGGCGTCGTAGCAGTTGACCGCGTCGAGCCGGCCGCCCAGCCCGACCTCGAGGATGACGACATCCACCTGCTGCTGCGTGAAACACTCCCACGCCGCCAGGGTACCGAACTCGAAATAGCTGAGGGCCACCTGTCCCGCTGCTTGGCGCGCCGCCTCCACCCGGCCGAATGCGGCGCACAGCGACGCCTCGTCGATATCGGCGCCGCAAACCCGCACCCGCTCGCGGTAGCTGAGCAGATGGGGCGAGGTATACAGACCGACGCGATAGCCGGCGCAGCCGAGAATGCGCTCCAGCATAGCGCAGGTCGAGCCCTTGCCGTTGGTGCCGGCGACGGTAAATACCGGAACGTTCTGCCGCTGACAGAGTGCGGCCTTGACCGCCTGGACGCGGCTGAGCCCCAGTTCTATCCCGGCCGCACCTTGCGGGTGCAGCGCTTCGAGATGCGCGAGCCAGGCGGCGAGGGATTGTGCCAAGGGCAACTACTACGGCGCCGGCAGGCGCCCGAGCAGGCAGAGCAGGGAGCCAAGCTTGTCGCGCAGTTCGCGGCGGTCGACGATCATGTCGATGGCACCCTTTTCGAGCAGGAATTCGGCGCGCTGGAAGCCCTCCGGCAGCGTCTCGCGCACCGTCTGCTCGATCACCCGGGGACCGGCGAAGCCGATCAGGGCACCCGGCTCGGCGATCACCACGTCGCCGACAAAGGCAAAACTCGCGGAGACACCGCCCATGGTGGGATCGGTGAGCAAGGTGATGAAAGGCAGCTTCTGCTGGCCGAGCAGCGACACCGCTGCGGTGGTCTTGGCCATCTGCATCAGCGAGAACAGTCCCTCCTGCATGCGCGCGCCGCCCGAGGAAGTGATGCAGATGAACGGCAGCTGGCTCTCGATCGCGCATCTCACGCCGCGCACGAAGCGCTCGCCGACCACCGAGCCCATCGAGCCGCCCATGAAGTCGAACTCGAAGCAGGCGATCACCACCGGCAGGGTCTTGATCGCACCCTGCATCACCACCAGCGCGTCCGATTCACCGGTGTCCGCCTGGGCTGCGACCAGGCGGTCGGAGTAGCGTTTGCTGTCCTTGAACTTCAGGGCATCGACCGGGATCACCTCGACGCCGATCTCGAAGCGTCCCTCAGGGTCGAGCAGCAGATCGAGCCGCTGCCTCGCCCGGAGGCGATGATGATGGCCGCACTTCGGGCAGACGCCCTGATTGGCTTCGAGGTCGGAGCTGTAGAGCACCGCCTCGCAGGCCGGGCACTTGCACCACAGCCCTTCAGGAATCGACTTGTGCGCACCTTCGGCGCGCTTTATCTTGGGCGGCAGAAGCTTTTGTAACCAGCTCATTTGACTTGGCCCTCATGTCTTGCCGCATCCATCGCCGCGCGGATCCCCTCCATGAACTTGGCCACCCGCGACGGCGCCTCTTCCCTGGACGAGCTTTCGATCTCCTCGATGATCCGGCTGCCGATCACCACCGCGTCGGCCACCGCCGCGATCCTGGCGGCGGCGGCGCCGTCGCGGATGCCGAAGCCGACGCCGACCGGCATGCCCACCCGCTCGCGGATCGCCGGAATGCGCTGCGCCACGGCATCGAAGTCGACGTGGCCGGCGCCGGTCACGCCCTTCAGAGAAACATAATAGATGTAGCCGCTGCCGATCGCCGCCACTTCGGCAAAGCGCCGGTCTATCGAGGTCGGCGCCAGCAGGAAGATCGGATCGATGCCGGCCTGGCGCAAGGCCGCGGCGAACTCGACGCATTCCTCGGGCGGATAATCGACGATCAGCACGCCATCGACCCCGGCCGCCTGCGCGTCGCCGGCGAAGGCGTCGCCGTAGGCCTCGACCGGGTTGGCGTAGCCCATCAGGACCACCGGCGTGTCGGCATTCTCGGTGCGGAAACGGCGCACCAGATCGAGCACGCCCTTGAGGCTCATGCCGTGCCTCAGGGCGCGCTCGGAGGCACGCTGGATGGTCGGGCCGTCGGCCATTGGATCGGAGAAGGGCACGCCCAGCTCGATGATGTCGGCACCGCCCTCGACCAGCGCCCGCATCAGCGGTAGCGTCGTCTCGGGATCCGGGTCGCCGGCGGTGATGAAGGGGATCAGGGCGCAGCGGCCCTGGCGCTTGAGTTGTGCGAAGGTGTTCTGGATGCGCGACATCAGAATTGGATTCCCGATTTCTCGGCGACGGTGTGCATGTCCTTGTCGCCGCGGCCCGAGAGATTGACCAGCAGCACCTGGTCCTTGGGCAGCGTCGGCGCCAGCTTGGCAGCGTGAGCCAGCGCGTGCGAGGACTCCAGCGCCGGGATGATGCCCTCGTAGCGGCACAGCGCGTGGAACGCCGCCAGCGCCTCGTCGTCGGTCACCGCGACGTATTCGGCGCGGCCGCTGTCCTTCAGCCAGGCGTGCTCGGGGCCGACGCCAGGATAATCGAGGCCGGCGGAGATCGAGTGCGTCTCGATGATCTGGCCGTGTTCGTCCTGCATCAGGTAGGTGCGGTTGCCGTGCAGCACGCCCACCGGGCTGTTGGCGGAGAGCGGCGCGGCGTGCCTGCCGGTTTCCAGACCATAACCGGCCGCCTCGACGCCGATCAGCCTGACGCCGGCGACGTCGAGGTAGGGATAGAAAATACCCATGGCGTTGGAGCCGCCGCCGACGCAGGCGATCACCGCGTCGGGCTGCCGACCGATCATCTGCGGCATCTGGACCAGGCATTCGGCGCCGATCACCGACTGGAAGTCGCGCACCATCATCGGATAGGGATGCGGTCCGGCGACGGTGCCGATGATGTAGAAGGTGTCGGCGACGTTGGTGACCCAGTCGCGCATCGCCTCGTTTAACGCGTCCTTCAGCGTCTTCGAGCCGCTGTCAACCGGCACCACGGTGGCGCCCAGAAGCTTCATCCGGTAGACGTTGGCCGCCTGGCGCCGGATGTCTTCCGAGCCCATATAGACCACGCATGCCATGCCGTAGCGCGCCGCCACCGTCGCGGTGGCCACACCATGCTGGCCGGCGCCGGTCTCGGCGATCACCCGGGGCTTGCCCATGCGCCGCGCCAGCATCGCCTGGCCGATGCAGTTATTGATCTTGTGCGCGCCGGTATGGTTGAGATCCTCGCGCTTCAGGTAAATCTGCGCTCCGCCCAGCGCGCCCGACCAGCGCTTGGCGTGATAGATCGGACTGGGCCGGCCGACGTAGTGCTTGAGGTCGGACTCGAACTCGGCGTGGAAGGCCGGATCCCGACGGGCAGCATCGTAGGCGGCGGTGAGCTCGGTGAGTGCCGGCACCAGCGTCTCGGCGACGAAGCTGCCGCCGTAGCGGCCGAAGTGGCCGCGCGCGTCGGGCAGGTTGTAGGGACTATCGGGCATCGGCACTTCTCACTTTGGCGACAAATTCGGCAATCTTTTGGGCATCCTTGACGCCCCCGGCGAGTTCGACGCCGCTGCTGACATCGACCGCCCAGGGTCTGACGGCCTCGATCGCGGCAGCGACGTTGCCGGCGTGCAGCCCGCCCGACAGGATCACCGGCTGCGGCAGGCCTTGCGGAATCAGGCCCCAGTCGAAGGTCTGGCCGGCACCGCCGTAGCCATCCACGTGGGCATCGAGGAGCAGGCCGCGGGCGTCAGGAAACGAAGCTGCGTATTCTAGCAAATCGAGGCCGGGCCTGACGCGCGCCGCCTTGATATAGGGCAGGCCGAACTGCGCGCAATAGGCGGCGTCCTCCTCGCCGTGGAACTGCAGCAGCTGCAGCGGCACCGCAGAGACGATGCGGCGCACCACGGCGGCGTCCTCATTGACGAACAGCCCGACCAGGGTCACGAAGGGCGGCGAGCGCCGGGCCAACCGGGCGGCGCAGCCGACCTCCAGATAGCGCGGGCTGGGCGGATAGAAGACCAGTCCCAGCGCATCGGCGCCAAGCCGGACGGCGTCGGCGAGATCCTGCTCGCGGGTGATGCCGCAGATCTTTATGCGGGTGCGGGACATGGATGGCAATCGGCGATCATCAATCGGATCCTGGCAGGGCAAAAGCGGCGATGATACGGTCCGCGCCGGGCAAGCACCAGCGCGACTCGTATTCGACGCCGGCCAAGTACAGGCCGGCGGGCGAGAAGGTCGGGGCGGCGCGGCGACGATCCCGTCCGGCCAGGAGTTCGGCGATCCACTCGGGCGACTGTCTTCCCTTGCCCACCGCGACCAGGGCACCGACCAGATTGCGCACCATGTGGTGGAGAAAGGCGTCGGCGTGAAACTCGAAGACCAACAGATCGCCCCGGCGTTCGACCTCCGCGCGGTGCAAGGTCTTGACTGGCGACTTGGCCTGGCACTCGGCGGCACGGAAGGCCGAGAAATCGTGCTCACCGATGAGCTGCGCGCAGGCATGGTTCATCCGTTCGACGTCGAGGCCGAGATGAAACCAGCCCACCTTGCCGTGATTCACCGCCGGTCGCACCGGATGGTTGTAGAGCAGATAGCGGTAGCGGCGCGAACGTGCGGCAAAGCGGGCGTGGAATTCGGCATCGACCGGCACCGCCCAGCATACCGCCACCGTATCGGGCAGATGCGCGTTGGTACCACGCACCCAGGCGCTGATCGGTCGATCTGCCAGAGTGTCGAAATGGACGACCTGGGCCAGCGCATGGACGCCGGCATCGGTACGGCCGGCGCAGACGACCCGAATGGCTTCGCCAGCGACTGCGCCCAGGGCGCGCTCCAGAACGTCCTGCACAGTGTTGCCGTTGGGCTGCGATTGCCAGCCCTGAAACGACGCACCGTCGTATTCAAGACCGAGGGCGATCCTGGTCATGGCGCGCCCTAAGGTATCCCCTCCCGAGGCCTAGCCGAGCTGGGCGAGCATGGCGGCAGCGCTCGCCTGCTGTTCGGCGTTGCCCTCGTTGATCACTTCCTGCAGCAGTTCGCGCGCGCCCTCCTTGTCGCCCATTTCCTCGTAGGCGTGGGCGAGTTCGAGCTTGGTGGCAACCTCCTCGGCGACGGCGGGCACCGCTGGCGACGGCGGCGCCTGCGGTGGCGTCGGCTCTGTCGCGGCTGGTGCCGGCAAATCCGCGTCGAGTTCCAGGCTGATCTTGGAGAAGTCCACGCCCGGCGGCATCACAGACGGGTGAGGCAATTCCTCTGCCGCCGCCTCCGAGCGGTCGGGGCCGAACTCGAAATCGAGCGGCTCCTCGCCGGCCACCGCACTGCGCTCGGGCGCGATCACGATCGGGCTCTCCGCCTCGATCGGCGCCTCATCCTCGGGTGCAGAAAGATCGAAATCGAGGTCGGCCACCGCAGGCCCGGCAGCGGCCGGCACCGAGACGCCGAAATCCGTGCTCAGGAGCTCCTCGTCCAACTGCTCGGAGGCATCAAGCGGTGCTGGCGCCGCCTCAATAGCAGCCGTTTCGACATGAGCTCCGTGGCCGGGAATCACCAGCGTCTCGACGCCGGCATAGTCGCCCGCCGGCTCGATCGGTGGAGGACTGAGCTCGAAGTCCAATAGCGCGGAATCTTCCGTGGCAGCTTCCAGCGGCGCGCCAGCATCCGCTGCCGGTTCCGGGATACCGAGATCGAAAGCGAGCGAGGCGGAAGTCTCTTGCGGTTCTGGGCTGGCCGCTTGGGCGAACACCTGGGTATCGGTCGCGGCCCCCGCCTCAGGCAGCAACAAGGGTTCGGCCGCGGATTCGCTCTCCCCGGCCGCCGGCTGTCCGGACCCGGCTGCAACCGGATTGCCTCCATAAAGCGGATTCTCGGGGTCGACCTTCTGGATCAACAGCGCAGCCTTTTCCCAATCGGGGCCGACCCCACCCGTCTGGCGGCGGAGTTCGCTGGCGACCGACTCGAACTGCTTGAGGCTCTTGCGCGCGGCATAGATCTCCAGCAACTTGAGCCCGATCCCGGGTCGGGTCGGGTCGGCCTTCTGGGCTTCGAGCAGGATTTCCTCGGCCTGCGTGTCGCGCCCGTAAGCCATGTACACATCCGCTTCGGCGACCGGATCGACGCCCTCGTCGGCATCGATTGCAGCCATGCCGGATTGGCTGAACTCACTGGTGAACACGTTGCTGCTGGTGTCCACGCTTTGTCCGCCGGCGCTGGCGAAGACCGAATGGGTCGGTTCATCCGCCGCCGTGGTGCGGCCGAGCGGATCGACATCCGCAGCAGCGCGCCGCCGGCGCCACCTGCCGTAGCCCAGATAAGCCAACAGCAGGGCAATGATGCCCCCACCGCCGTAGACGAGTTCGGTGTCGCCGTCGATGAAGCTGGTCTGTACCGGCACCGGCTTCTTGGCCATTGCCGGCGCCGGCTTCTTCGCCGCTGCGGGTGCCGGCTGCGGTGGCTGAGCAGGGACCTGCGCAGCGGGTGGCATGGGCGGCTTGGGTGGAGCGATCGCGGCAGGTGCCGGCTGCGGCGGCAGTGGGGGGACGGCGGGCACGGCCGGCTTCGCGGCCTCGGCCTGCTGCTGCAGGGCGGCCATGCGTTGACTCTTCAGCTCGACCAGCTTCTTGAGGTCGTCGAGATTCTTTTGCAGTTCGGCGATGCGGCTGTTGGCCTCCTTCAGCGCCTGATCGCGAGCGACCAGATCCTCCTCGATCGCCCTGAGACTCTCGGTGCCGACCTTGCCACCGGCCATCTTGGCTTCCCCGGGCGACGCCGAGCGGGAGACTTCGAGCTTGTCCTTGCCGGCGACCTCCGTCGGCGCGTGGTCTTCGACCCTGGGCGTGATGCGCCCGGAGACCGACTGCTGCGCCGGCGCCGCGCGCGGCGCTGCACCGGCGACGGCGGCGGCGAGCTTCCTGCGGTAAGCGTTGAAATCGGCCGACTGGGCGATGACGGTTCTCGTCGCTTCATTCGGGTCGATCGCCGCTGCCGCCTGCGGGTCGGGAATGGTGAGGATCTTCCCGGATTGCAGGCGATTCATGTTGCCGGCGGCAAAGGCATCGCGGTTGCCGCGGAACAGGGCCACCAGCATCTGATCCAGGCTGACCCCTTCCGGCTTGCTCTCCCTGGCGATGCTGGAGAGCGTATCGCCGCGCACGACCCGCCGTGTCGCTGCCGCAGCAAGCGGCTTCGGCGCCGGCCTGCGCACCTGTGCCGGGGCGACCGGGCTGGGCATTTGGCTGGCCGCCGGAGCGGCCATCGGTGCCGCCGCCGGTGCTATCGGGGTAGCGACGGGCGCGGCGGCAGGCGGCATTTCGCGTTTGACTTCCGGCAGGACGACCGGCGCTGAGGCGGCACCCTCCTGCTTCAGGAATTGCGGCGGATCGAGCAGAAAGGTGTATTCGCGCACCAGACGGCCAGAAGCCCAGTCGAGTTCCACCAGCATGTCGAGGAAGGGCTCGTTGATCGCACCGTCGGAAGACAGCCGCAGAAAGGGCTGGCCATTGGGCCGCTGATCCACGCTGAAGCGCAGCCCGGAGAGCGCCGAGACGTATTCGATGCCAGCCTGCTTGAAGGCATCCGGCGGGGCTATCCGAGCCGTGAGCGAGGCGAGCTCGCTGCGACTGGCGGTGATGTCCAGTTCGGCGCGCAGCGGCTGGCCGAGCACCGAGAGCACGGTCAGCTTGCCCAGGCCCGCAGCAGCCGCGGCGAGCGGCAGCGCCGCCAGCGCCGCAGCGAACGCGGAAGCCATCAGTCTGATGCGCAGGGTGGTTTTACTCACGGGGCCTCCCCCTCGGGGATATTTCAAGAACAATTAACATAACATCATGAAGTTAGCTATGCAAGTTAACCTCGCCCCTGAAATTTGCGCGGCGGCCCGCCGCCTCACTCGAGCAGGATGCGCAGCATCCGCCGCAGCGGCTCTGCCGCCCCCCACAGCAACTGGTCGCCGACGGTGAATGCCGACAGATATTCCGGACCCATCGACATCTTGCGCAGGCGTCCGACCGGCACGTTCAGCCCGCCGGTGACCGCGGCCGGGGTCAGCGCCGCCACCGACGCCTCGCGCTGATTGGGCACCACCCGGACCCATTCGTTGTGCCCGGCGAGCATCGCTTCGATATCGGCCAGCGGCACGTCGCGCTTGAGTTTGATGGTCAGCGCCTGGGAATGGCAGCGCATCGCGCCGATGCGCACGCACAGGCCGTCGACCGGAACCGGCGCGGTCTCGCGGCCGAGTATCTTGTTGGTCTCGGCCTGGCCCTTCCACTCCTCGCGGCTCTGGCCGTTGCCCAGATCCTTGTCGATCCAGGGAATCAGCGAACCGGCCAGCGGCACGCCGAAATTGGCGGTGGGGAAACGCTCGTCGCGCAGGATGCCGGCCACTTCGCGGTCGATGTCGAGGATCGCCGAGGCGGGATCATCGAGCAAGGACCGGGCAGCTCGGTGCGCCTCGCCCATCTGCTGCAGCAGTTCGCGCATGTTCTGGGCGCCGGCGCCGGAAGCCGCCTGATAGGTCATCGAGGTCATCCACTCGATCAGGTCGGCCTGGAACAATCCGCCCAGCGCCATCAGCATCAGGCTGACGGTGCAATTGCCGCCGATGAAATTCTTGACGCCGCGCCCCAGTGCCGCCCGGATCACCTCGCGGTTCACCGGATCGAGGATGATCACCGCATCCTCCTTCATGCGCAGCGTCGAGGCGGCGTCGATCCAGTAGCCGTGCCAGCCCGCGGCGCGCAGTTGCGGGAAGATCTCGGTGCTGTAGTCGCCACCCTGACAGGAGATGATCACCTCCATCTCGGCCAGATCCTTGAGGCTCTTGGCGTCCTTCAGCGGTTGAGATTCCTTGCCGAGGTCCGGCGCCTTGCCGCCGACATTGGAAGTGGTGAAAAACACCGGTTCGATCAGGGAAAAATCGTTCTCCTCGCGCATCCGCTGCATCAGCACCGAACCCACCATGCCGCGCCAGCCGACCAAGCCCACTCTTTTCATCGCGCTACTCTCTGCTAAGTTTGTCGAAATCACAGGGCCGCGAGCACCGCGTCGCCCATTTCCCGAGTACCGATCGGACGCCCGCCGGGCTCGCAGATGTCGGCGGTGCGCAGACCCTGCGCCAGCACCCGCCTCACCGCCGCCTCGATGCGATCGGCGGCCGCCGCCTGATCGAAGGTAAAACGCAGCATCATCGCCGCCGAAAGTATCGTGGCCAGCGGATTGGCGACATTCTGCCCGGCGATGTCCGGCGCCGAACCGTGGATCGGCTCATAAAGACCGAAACGGCGCTCATTCAGGGAAGCCGAGGGCAACATGCCGATCGAACCGGTGAGCATCGAGGCCTCGTCCGAGAGGATGTCGCCGAACATGTTGCCGGTGACGATCACGTCGAACTGCTTCGGGTTCTTCAGCAACTGCATGGCGCAGTTGTCCACGTACATGTGCGACAGTTGGACGCTCGGGTATTCACGACCCACCGAACTCACCACTTCGCGCCACAACTGCATGGTGTCCAGGACGTTGGCCTTGTCCACCGAGCACAGCCGTCCGTCGCGCTTGGCCGCCGCCTGGAAGGCGACGTGGGCGACGCGCCTGATCTCCGACTCCGAGTAGCGCATGGTGTCGAAGCCCTCGCGCTCGCCGTTGTCCAGGGTCCGGATGCCGCGCGGCTGGCCGAAATAGATGTCGCCGGTGAGTTCGCGGATGATCAGGATGTCCAGGCCAGCGACCACTTCCGGCCTGAGCGTCGAAGCCTGCACCAGCTCCGGATAGACCAGCGCCGGGCGGAAGTTGGCGAACAGATTGAGTTCCTTGCGCAGGCCCAGGATCGCCTGCTCCGGGCGCAGTTCGCGCGGCAGGCTGTCGAGGCTGAAGTCACCGACGGCGCCGAACAGGATGGCATCGGACGATTTCGCCAGCTTCAGCGTCTGCTGGGGCAAGGGATGGCCGAGCGCACGATAGCCGGCACCGCCGACCGGAGCCTCCTCGAAGCCCAGCTTCAGATCGAGCGCCTGCAACACGCGCAGCGCCTGGGCAATGATTTCCGGGCCGATGCCGTCGCCGGGCAAAACGCAGACTTTCATGCTCATGATTCCTGGGAGAACAGCCAGGGCTGCTCGATGCGGCGTTTGGCTTCGAATTCGCGGATCCGGTCGGCGTGACGCAGGGACAGGCCGATGTCGTCCAGGCCGTTCAACAGGCAGAACTTGCGGAAGGGGTCGACCTCGAAAGCGAGCGTCTTGCCGTCCGGGCGGGTCACGGTCTGCGCCTCGAGATTGATCGACAGGCGATAGCCCGGCGCGGCGGCCGCCTGATCGAACAGCGCATCGACTTCCAGCTTCGGCAGCCTGATCGGCAACAGGCCGTTCTTGAAGCAGTTGCTGTGGAAAATGTCGGCAAAGCTGGTGCCGATCAGGGCCCGCAGGCCGAAGTCTTCCAGCGCCCAGGGCGCGTGCTCGCGCGACGAGCCGCAGCCGAAATTGTCGCGCGTGAGCAGGATCGCGGCGCCGCGGTAGCGCGGCTGGTTGAGCACGAATTCGGGATTGAGCGGGCGGCCGGCGCAATCCTGACCGGGCTCGCCGTGGTCGAGATAGCGCCACTCGTCGAACAGGTTCTGGCCGAAGCCGCTCCGCTTGATCGACTTCAGAAACTGCTTCGGGATGATCGCGTCGGTGTCCACGTTGGCGCGATCGAGCGGCGCCACGAGGGCATCGAGCTGTTTGAATTTCTGCATCACTTGACCGCCTTCTGGATGGCCTCGCCGCCCTTCTCGAGGTCCTTGCCGAAACCATGGACGGTATTGCACGCGGCGAGGCTAACCGACATGCCGATGAAGATCACTAGCGCTTTCATATCGTCCTCTTCCTCAAATCAAGGCTCTGACGTCGGCGAAATGGCCGGCGATCGCCGCCGCCGCCGCCATTTGCGGACTCACCAAATGGGTGCGGCCGCCGTTGCCCTGGCGCCCCTCGAAATTGCGGTTGGAGGTCGAGGCGCAACGCTCCCCGGGCTCCAGCCGGTCGTCGTTCATCGCCAGGCACATCGAGCAGCCCGGCTCGCGCCACTCGAAGCCGGCCGCCAGGAAGATCTTGTCCAGCCCTTCGGCTTCGGCCTGGCGCTTGACCGGCCCCGAGCCCGGCACCACCAGCGCCAGCTTGACGTTGGCGGCGATGCGCCGGCCGCGGACCACCGCCGCCGCGGCGCGCAGATCCTCGATGCGCGAATTGGTGCAGGAGCCGATGAACACCTTGTCGATCGCGATCCGGGAGAGCGGCGTGCGCGGCGTCAGCCCCATGTACTGCAATGCCCGCGCCACGCCTTCGGCCTTGACCGGATCGGCGAAATCCTCGGGTGCCGGTACGGCGCCGTCGATGCCCGTCACCATCTCGGGCGAGGTGCCCCAGGTTACCTGCGGCGCGATCTGTCCGGCGTTGAGCGTCACCACCGCGTCGAAGGGCGCCCCCTCGTCGCTGACCAGCTTGCGCCAGGCCGAGACCGCGCGCTCCCACAGCGCGTCCTTCGGTGCGAAGGTCCGACCCTTGAGATAATTCAGCGTCGCGTCATCGACCGCGACCATGCCGCAGCGCGCCCCCGCCTCGATGGTCATGTTGCACAGGGTCATCCGGCCCTCCATCGACAGGCTGCGCACCGCGCTGCCGGTAAACTCGATGGCGTAGCCGGTGCCGCCGGCGGTGCCGATCTTGCCGATCAGGGCCAGCGCGATGTCCTTGGCGGTGACGCCGCGACCCAATACACCGTCTATCTCCACCCGCATGTTCTTGGACTTCTTTTGCAGCAGGCATTGCGTCGCGAGCACGTGCTCGACCTCGGAGGTGCCGATGCCCTGGGCCAGGCAGGCGAAGGCGCCGTGGGTGCTGGTGTGCGAATCGCCGCAGACCACGCTCATGCCCGGCAGCGTCGCGCCCTGCTCCGGGCCGATGACATGGACGATGCCCTGGCGCGCATCGAGGAAGGGGAAATAGGCCAGCGCGCCGTGTTCGCGGATGTTGGCGTCGAGCGTCTGCACCTGCAGCCGCGAGGTCTCGTCGGCGATGCCCTCGATACCCCGCTCCCAGCCCCGGGTCGGGGTGTTGTGATCGGCGGTGGCGACGATCGAGCCAACGCGCCAGGGCCTGCGCCCGGCCAGCTTCAGGCCCTCGAAGGCCTGCGGACTGGTCACCTCATGCACCAGGTGGCGGTCGATGTAGATCAAGGCCGTGCCGTCATCCTCCTGGCGGATCAGATGGTCATCCCAGAGTTTGTCGTACAGCGTTTTCAGCATGGCCGCGCATCCGCAGAAAAGCGCCAATTATGGCACAGGTTCTCGCTACAGCGCCGCGCCGGAAGCAGGGATCCGCTCAGCAGGGCGGCTTGGCGAACAACAACGCGTAGAGCTCGTCCTTGAGCTTGAGCCGCTGTTTCTTGAGGTCCTCGAAGCTGACGTCGGACAGGGGCACATCGTGCTCCTCGGCGCGCTCGACTTCGCGATTGACGCGGCGGTAGTCGGCGAACAGGCGGGCGAAATGCGGACTCGCCTGCTTCAGCTGCTGGATCGCTTCCTGGTGTTCGGGAAATTCGCGATAGAAATCGTGCTGGTCGATGTTCATGGCGATGTTCATGACCTCACTCCCGAAGTGGAAAATACCGAGCCCTTGCCGCCCTTGCCCCTCAAGCCGCGCTGCCGGATATTCTCGGCGTCGGGCAAATCACGTCGGCGCATTGGGCGCGGTGACGCAGTGCGTGGTCGATCAGCACCAATGCCAGCATCGCCTCGGCGACCGGCGTGGCCCGGATGCCGACACAGGGATCGTGGCGGCCATGGGTCTCGATGGTCACCGCATTGCCCAGCACGTCGATCGAGCGCCGGGGCAGCCTGATGCTCGACGTCGGCTTGATGGCGATATGGACAACGATGTCCTGGCCGCTGGCAATGCCGCCGAGTATACCGCCGGCATTATTCGACAGGAAGCCGGCGGGCGTCAGCTCGTCGCCGTGCTCGCTGCCCCGCTGGGTGACGCAGCCGAAGCCGGCGCCGATCTCGACACCCTTGACGGCGTTGATACCCATCATCGCGTAAGCGATGTCGGCGTCCAGGCGGCCATACACCGGCTCGCCCCAGCCCACCGGCACGTTCTTCGCCTCGACCGTGACCTTGGCGCCGACCGAGTCGCCGGACTTGCGTAGCGCGTCCATGGCCTCCTCGAGCCGGGGCACGATCTCCGGGTCGGCGGCGAAGAAGGGATTCTGGCACACCGCATCCCAGTCCTTGCATGGGATCTCGATCGTCCCGAGCTGCGCCATGCGGCCGCGCACGACGATGCCGTAGCGGCTGTTCAGCCACTTCTTGGCGATCGCGCCGGCGGCGACGCGTACCGCGGTCTCGCGCGCCGAGGCGCGGCCGCCGCCGCGGTAGTCGCGGATGCCGTACTTCTGCCAGTAGGTGTAGTCGGCGTGACCGGGGCGGAAGGAGTTGGCGATGTTGCCATAGTCCCTGCTGCGCTGGTCCTGGTTGCGGATCAGCAAGGCGATGGTGGTGCCGGTGGTCTTGCCTTCGAACACCCCCGAGAGGATCTCGACGCTGTCGGGCTCGCGCCGCTGGGTCACATGGCGCGAGGTTCCCGGCCGGCGCCGGTCGAGTTCCACCTGGATATCGGCCTCGCACAGGTCCAGCCCGGGCGGGCAGCCATCGACCACACAGCCGATCGCCGGTCCGTGCGATTCGCCGAAGGAGGTGACGCAAAAAAGCGTGCCGAGGGTATTGCCGGACATGGGGTGAACCTTAGCGCATACGGATTGCACTCGATATTAGCATGGCGCTCAAATCGCCGCGGCTCACCCGGGCGGGGCCATACCAGACGCGCAGGCCGAGCGCAGCACCTGCGCATTGCCATCGACCGCGGCGTCAATGGCGAGCAGGCCGAGATAGCACCGGAGATTGTCGGCGACGGCCTGTTGCGGCCGCGCAGGCGTCGCCAGCGGCGCCGCCTGCGCGGCGAGAAAGCGCTGCTCGGCGTACTCGGCGTCGAGTTCGGCGGCGAGTATGCCGTGCTTGAGCTGCGCACACCATTCCGGCGCCATCCCGGCGATGCCGGATTTCACGGCGCGGCGCGCCCGGCGTAGCGGCTCCAGCACCTCCTCCTGCCAGGGCGATGCCGCCTGCCGCAGCCGCTCCAGGGCGGAACTGTCCAACTGCCGGCCGGTATCGCCCAGCCAGCAGCAAAGCAGCAGCAGATTCACGTCCGCGCCGGACTCCTGCAGCGCCAGACAGGCCGGCTCGACGCCAGCCCGGGCATAGAGCGCGAGCGAAAAGGTCCAGAAGGGATGGGTCTTTTCCACTGCTTTCAATCGCTGCTCACTCGTCCGGCGCCGTCTGCAGCGCGCAGCGCGTCTCGCCGTCCAACACCAGGCAGGTCAGCACGCCGCTGGCGTAGGCGCCGGTGTCGATGCCGATGCGGTGGTGCCGCAGTTGCAGTCTGGCTGCAACCGAGTGGCCGTGCACCACCACGGCGCCGTGATCCAGATCCGACTCCAGAAAGGGCTTCCTGATCCACATCTGGTCGTGCGCGCTCTGCTCGGCCAGCGACACGCCCGGGCGGACACCGGCGTGGACGAAGCGGTAGCCGCCCTCGCTGTGGCTCACCGCCAGGCGGCGGAAAAATTCCAGATGCTCGGGCGGCAGCACTCTGGCAAAGCGCTGCCGCAGGGACTCCATGATCTCCGCGCCGCGCTCCCGTCCGAGCTTCGCCACCACGCCGTAATGGACCAGCGTGTCCAGGCCGTCTACGTCGAACCAGCGCCGACCGACATCGAGATCACCGTCCAGATAGCGCAGCAACTGATCCTCGTGGTTGCCCTTCAAGTACACCACCTCGCAGCCGCCGGGACGCGCCTGCAGCACCAGCTCGACGACCCGGTGGGAATCGACGCCACGGCTGACGTAATCCCCCAGGTAGATCAGGACCCTGCGGCGCGCGGGCCGCTGCCGGCTGTCCTGGTCGATGCCCTGGTGGAGCCGTTCGAGCAGATCGCAGCGACCGTGAATGTCGCCGACCACATAGACGACCGTGTCGGCCGGGGTTCCGACGAGCCCGGCCGGTAGCGGCGGCAGTTCGCTACGCGCAAGACTCATGCCGCCGCTTGCCGTTCCTGCTCGCACCGGTGATCGCCGGCAGCCGGAGCAGATTTTGCCGAGTCGTGCGCACGCCTGATATTTTCCTGCTCATTTTCGTCTCTTTGGGGCTCGCGCCGGGGCTGCTATCTTACCCGACTCGGTCACCGGGAAACCAGCCTGCACGGGCGCCAGGGCCGCGCTCAAGCAATTCGACGAGTTCGCTCAATTGGGAAATCATATAGTCGGGCGGGTGCTCGGCAAAGGCCGATTCCGCGCACTCGCCGCCCCGGATGATGGCCACCGGCATGCCGGCTGCGCGCGCAGCGAATACGTCGGCTCGACTGTCACCGACAAAGAGCACCTCGTCGGCCGCTAGCTGCCATTGCGCCAGCACCCGAAAGATGCCCTCCGCTCTCGGCTTCATGTAGGTCACTTCGTCACGGCTCACCACCGGCAATAGGCATTCAACGAAGTCGAAACGTTCCAGCGCGCCAGCGAGTGCCGAGCGCCCCACGTTGCTGACCATAGCAACAGCAAGTCCCCCTGCCGCGAACCGCCGGAGCAGCTTCGCCGCGCCCGGTCGCGGCGCCCATCGATTCAGCGCGTCAAGGTCCCAGCGGTCATAGATGGGAGCAAGCGCCTGGCGCAATTCGGCCATCCGTCCCCGCGGGGCGAACCAGTCGGCGGCGGCGTTCCACATGGTGGCGTAATTGCCCTGAGCAAAATCGTCGCCGCCGAAGCCGAGTGCAGCGAAGGCAAAACGCAGCTCGACTTCGGCTGGCTCCAGCCGCCACTGAAAATCGACCAGCGTACCCTCGAAGTCGAAGATGATCGCGCCGTAGGCGCGCTCGGCCAATTACCCGCCCCCTCGCCCGGCCCGCCGCTGCACCGGGAAAATCCGCAGCCCGAAGCGACGCGTCATCAGTCCCCAGAGGCCTGCTGGCGCCCACAGCATGAACAGCACCGCCACGGCGCCCAGGGCGATCAGATACCAACTGCCGAAATCGGAGAGCAGCGCACGCAGCAGGAAAAACACCACCGTTCCGATGATCGGTCCCTCGATGGTGCCGATGCCGCCGATCACCACGATGAAAAGGATGTTCGTGGTCCAGTTGATCGAAAATGCCGCGTCCGGCGAGATGCGCAGCTTGGTGATGAAGATCAGCGCCCCGGTCATGCCACACCAGACGGCCGCCGCCAAATAGACCAGCCACTTGATGCGCCGCACCGAAATTCCGAGACTGCCGGCAGCCGCTTCGCTGTCGCGGACGGCCGTCAGCGCCAGCCCCAGGCGCGAGCGCAGCAGCAGATAGACCAGCAGCGTGCCGCCCACGCCCAGAATTAGCGCGATCCATAGCGTCAGCGTGCCGCGCTGCCAGGCCGGCACGCCGATCAAGCTGCTGGTGATCGACGTCCCGGTGCCGCCGCCCAGGCTGTCGTCGTTGGCGACCAGCAGCCGCAACACCTCGGCCGCAACCCAGGTGCCGACCGCAAAATAGGCGCCGCGCAAACGGAACAGCACCGCCGCCATCGGCACCGCGATCACGGCCGACACCAGTCCGGCCAGCGGCACGACCAGAAAGGGATTCAGGCCGAGGTTCACGCTGAACACCACCAGCAGATAGCCCCCGACGCCGACGAACGCCTGCTGCCCGACCGACAACAAGCCGCCGTAACCGGCCAGCAGATTCCAGCCCTGCGCCAGCGCCAGGGTGTAGAGGAACTCGGTCAGCCATAGCTGCATCCAGCGATCGGCCCACCAGGGCATGGAGAAGGCGGCGGCGGTCAGCGCCAGCGCTGCGGCGGCACCAAGACGGCCGGCGCGGCTGGCGCTATGGCCGGGAATAGCGATGACCGGCGCGGTGGAATTCATTTCGCGTCTCAACGCTCGCGGCTGGCCGGGAACAGGCCGGCGGGCCGCGCCACCAGCACCGCCAGAAATGTCAGATGACCGGCGAGGATGCCCCAGCCGGGGCTGAATTTTGAGCCAACCGCCTGGGTCAGGCCCAGCACTATGCCGCCCACCAGCGTGCCCCACAGCGAGCCCAGGCCGCCGATGATCACCGCCTCGAAAGCGTACAGCAGCCGCGCCGGACCGGCGGACGGCGAAATATTCGTTTGCAGCGCCAGGAAGACGCCGGCGACCGCCACCAGCGCCATGGCGATAGCCATCGCCATGGCATAGATGTGGCGGTTATCGACCCCCATCAGCCCCACGATGTCGGGGTCGTCGGCGGCAGCGCGGAAGGCACGTCCCAGCGCGGTATGCGAAAACAGCCATTGCATCCCGGCCAGGCTCACCACCGCGGTGGCCATGACCGTCAGCGGCAATAGACCGACGGCGATATTGCCGCCCAGCGCCAAACTGGCGGTGCCGAAAGACCCGGCGTGCAGGCTGCGCGAGTCGGCGGTGAAAGCTTCCTGCAGCAGATTCTGGATCAGGATCGACATGCCGAAGGTGACCAGCAACGGACGCAACACGTCGTTGCCCAGGGTACGATTGAGCACCAGACGCTGCAGCAGGTAACCCAGCGCCGCCATCAACGGCACCACCGCGAGCATCGCCCCGAGCGGGCTCATTGCCAGCGATCCTGCCAGGGCGATGGCGCCGTAGGCTGCCAGGATGGCGAAATCGCCGTGAGCGATGTTGATCATCCGCATCACCCCGAATGAAAGCGAGAGCCCGGCGGCGAAAAGCGCATAAAGGCCGCCGGTGAGCAGCCCCTGGAGCAGGGTGTTGATCCATTCGGCCATGGTCAGACTCCGAAATAGGCTTGCGCAATGCGTTCGCGGCCGAGGTCTTCGGGGCGACCTTCCAGCGACACCCGGCCTTCCTGAAAGCAATAGACCCGGTCCGCCACCCGCAACGCCTGTCCGGTGTCCTGCTCGACCACCAGGACCGCAGTGCCTTCAGTGCGGATCGCCGGCAGGGCGGCATAAATATCCCGGATCACGATCGGCGCCAGCCCCAGCGAAATCTCATCGCACAGCAGCAGACGCGGATTGGACATCAGCGCGCGGCCGATCGCCACCATTTGCTGCTGGCCGCCGGAGAGCGAGCAACTCGGCAGACGCGCGCGCTCGCCCAGCACCGGGAACAGAGCGTAGACGCGAGCCAGGTTCCAGGGACCCGAACGTCCGGCGTAGGCGCCCATCAGCAGGTTCTCCTCTACCGACAGGCTGGGGAACAGCCGACGGCCTTCGGGCACCAGCGCCAAACCGCGGGCGACGATGCGATGCGCCGGCAGCAATGCCAGCGACACCCCGTCGAAGCGCGCATCGCCGCCGCCGATCGGCATCAGCCCGGTGAGCGCGCGCAGCAAGGTCGATTTGCCGGCGCCATTGGAACCGATCAGGGCCACCGCCTCGCCCTCGGCGACCTGCAGGCTGATGCCGAACAAGGCCTGGAAATCACCGTAGAAAGCGATCAGGCCATCGACCTCGAGCAAGCTCATGCCGCCTCCACGCCCAGGTACACCGAGCGCACCTTGGCGTCCGACATCACCGCCTCGGGCGAGCCCTCGATCAACAGCGTGCCAAAATTCATCACCGCGATGCGGTCGACCACCGCCATCAGGGCGTGCACCACGTGCTCGATCCAGATGATCGCGATGCCCTCAGCCCGGATCTTGCGGATGATCTCGATCAGGTGGCGGATCTCGTGCTCGGCCAGGCCGCCGGCGATCTCGTCGAGCAGCAGCAGCGACGGTTCGGTGGCCAGCGCCCGGGCCAATTCCAGGCGCTTGCGGTCGAGCAAGGGCAGGGAACCGGCGAGGCGGTCGGCCACCGCCGCCAGCCCGGTCTGCTCCAGCACCGCCCAGGCCAGCGGCGTGCCGTCACGTTCGCTATGGCCGGCGCCGAAGGTGGTCCCGACCAGCACATTTTCAAATACCGTCATGCCCCCGAAGGGGTTCGGAATCTGGTAGGTCCGGCCGATGCCGGCCTTGCAGCGGGCCGCCGGTTTGAGACCGGTAATGTCCCGTCCGAGAAAGCGCACACGCCCGGCATCAGGCGCGGCGTTGCCCGAAATCAGATTGAACATCGTGGTCTTGCCGGCGCCGTTGGGACCGATGACGCCGAGCGCCTCAGCTTCGGCCAAGCCGAGGCTCAAGTCGTCGATCACCCGCAGCGCCCCATAGGACTTGGCGACAGAATCGAGTTCGAGCAGCACGGTCGGGGCGTGCTCAGCTCATCATGACCAGCTTGTCGTGCACCGGCACCATGGTTGCCTGGCTGTTGTCGACCAGCAGCAATTCGAAGCCCTTGCCGGCCTTGCGCCATTGACCGCCGGTGAGCGGCGTCTTGGCGATATTCGGCACCGGCCCCTTGCGGAAGTCGATCGGTCCCACCACGGTATTGAGGCTGGTGCTGCGGATGGCATTCCTGATCGCCTCCGGATGCCGATCGGTGGCGCGCTTCAGGACATCGATCGCCACCTCGAACAAGGAGTGCCTGAAGCCCAACGGCATGGTCCATGGACGCCCGGCGGCTTTGCTGTAGGCCGCTGCCAACTGGGCCGAAGACTGGGCGGTGAGGCTGGAATGGAAGGGGTAAGCGGGCGACCACCAGACCTCTACCGAGAGGCCGTTGGCGCGGTCGCCGAAGGCCTCCACGGCCGCCGGAAATTCGGTCGCCTTGGCGACGGTGACGATCTTGGGCTTCAGACCTTGCTGTCCGGCCTGGGACCAGAAATTGGCGAAATCGGGGGGCGGCACGACGCCCGTGACAATCTCGACATTGTGCTTCCTGAAATCGGTGATATAGGCGGAAAAATTGTCCGACGGCAACTGGAACCGGCCTCTGTCGACCAGCTTGAAGCCCTTGTTCGCCAGCACCGGCGGGAAGCCCATCTTGGGGTCACCCCAGGCGTTGCCGTCGGAGTCATTCGGCCAAAGGCTGCCGACCTCCCGGTTGGTCGGCAGCTGGCCCCACATGCTGGTATAGGTGCCGATGACGTCCTCAAGACCCCAGAAGAAATGATAGGTCCACTCGAAACCCTTCTTCGGGTCGCCCTTGCGGCCGAAGAAGTACGGCTGCCACGGCGTGTCGGTGGTGATGCAGGGCACGCCGTTGAGTTCGCACTGGTCGGCGACCGGGATCGTGGTCGCCGGCGTCGAGGCGGCCAAGACCAGGTCGACCCGGTCTTGCAGGATCAACTCCGAAGCGGCATCGGAAGCGCGGTTGGAATTGGATTGCGAATCCTTGTAGATGATCTCCAGCGCATAGCTCCTGCCGCCCAGCTTCAAGCCGCCGCCGACCGCGCGCTTGACCTGCGCGATGGTGAAGGCGTCGGACTCCGCGAACACCGCCAGCGGCCCGGTTTGCGGACTGACGAAGCCGATTTTCAGCGTGCCGCCACTCGCTGCGCGGGCCATCGATGCCGGCAATAGCGATGCCAGCGCGATGCCCCCGGCGGCCTTGAGTGCCGAACGGCGCCGCGGGCTGGTGAGCTCGGTGGAATCAGGCTTTGCCGATGGATCGATTCGATTGGAGCTGCTGCTCATGATTTTTGTCTCCTTTGTGGGTGGGGCTGCCGGCACTTATCGCGTGCCTGTCCTGTCGCTGCACTGCCAACTCAAGGGCGTTCCGGCAACCCTCGATTCCTGCTCCTCATCGCTCATGCCGCCAGGTCCGGCTGCTCCTGGCGGCCATGGCCGGTCCAGCGTTGAAACAGCCGGTGCTCGATGCCGACCTGGTCCAGCGCCTTGCCGATGCTCTGGTGGATCAGGTCCATGATGGTCTGCGGCTGGTGATAGAAGGCCGGCATCGGCGGCAGGATCACCGCGCCGCAGTCGGCGGCGCGGCTCATCAGCGCCAGGTGACCCTTGTGCAGCGGCGTCTCGCGCACCATCAGCACCAGCGTTCGCCGCTCCTTCAGGCTGACGTCGGCGGCGCGCACCACCAGGTTGTAGGTGAAGGAATTGGCGATCGCCGACAGCGTCTTGATGGTGCAAGGCGCGACGATCATGCCGCGGGTGCGGAAGGAACCGCTGGCCACCGCGGCGCCCACGTCCTTGTTGCTATAGACGACGCTGGCCAGCGACTTGACCTCCTCCAGCGAATACTCGGTCTCGATCGAAAGATTCATCGCCGCCGCCTCGGACAGGATCAGGTGGCTCTCCTGGCCCAGCTCCTTCAGCACGCGCAGCATTTCCACGCCGTAGATCACCCCGGTCGCACCGGTGATCGCGATCACCAGCGGCAGCGTCTTCGCTTGCATCGACATGTCTCAGTCCCTGGTCAGCCTGCCAGCGCCGGCATGCCGGCATTGTTCGCCTCGGCCACCGGGAAGCCGGCCCGCTCGAGCACTGCGACCACACTGCCGACGTCCTCGGCTCGAAAGCGCAGGATCACGATCTTTTCCCCACCGGCGCTGCTTTCGCGTCCCACCGGGTAAATAGCCTGCAGCGTCGCGCCGGCGGCCTCGACGACGTCGGCGATTCTGCCGAGCACCCCTGGTTCGAGCATGAGCGGCGCCAGCGTGACGCCGTTCTTCCGCTCCAGGGCGCCGACGCAATGCGCCGCCAGCTGGAAGACCTCGTTGGCGGAGATGATCCCGACCACCCGTTCCCGGTCCATCACCGGGAACTGAGCCACGCGCAGCTCGCGCCCTCTGCGCAGGCAATGTTCCATGGTGTCGTCGATCGCTACCGTAGCGGGATTCCTCACCATCACATCGCGCACCTTCAGGCGGTTGACGAAGAAGTTGAACTCGTCCGGGCTCTGGGTGCGCAGCACGAAGTGCCCCATGCGCAGCAGGTTGGCGCGCGTCACCAGGCCGCGCAAGCGGCCGCCATCCACCACCGGCAGGGCGTGCAGATTGTTTTCGCTCAGCAGTCGCTTCGCTTCCGACACCAGCGTGTCGCTGGCGATCGTCAGCGGCTTGTCCTGCATCCAGTTGCCCACGATCATGATCGAATCTCCTCACGAATCTCTTCAAGATGCCCGCCCAGTTGCGCCAGCGCCAGCGCCGCGACGCTCATGGCGTGGTCCACCCGGCCGCTACCAATCCAGTCGCGGACCTCGTCCGGCCAGAGCAGTTGCACTTCGATGTCCTCGCCAGCGTCTGGCTCGGGTTCTGCCCTCAGCTCCAGCTCCTTGGCGAGAAACACCCACGCCCGGTTCGAGAGCAGCGCCGGCTGCGGCCGCAATCCGCCCAGGAGGCGCCAGGTGCCGCCGCCGTAGCCGGTCTCCTCCAGCAGCTCGCGGGCCGCGCCCCGCTCCCGGTCCTCCCCCGCCTGGTGCAGGCCGCCGGGCAGCTCCAGGCCGGTCTCGCGCGAGCCGTGCCGGTATTGCCTGACCAGCACCAGCCGGCCCTCCCGGTTGAGCGCCACCACCATCAGCCAGTCCGCCATGCCGAGCACGTGGAAGTCGTGCGCGGCGCCGGTACGCGGCGAGCGGGCTCGGTCCCGCGCCACCCGGAACAGCCCGGCGTCGAACACCTGCTCCGACGCCAGCAGCGGCCAGGGGCTGACGCTCACGCCGCCGCCTGCGCCTTGGCGCCGCGGTAGAGGCGCGCGAACTCGTCGACGGCGACGCGGGCGAACTCCGGCGTATAGAGGTGCAGCGGCACCTCCTTGACCCGGCCCGGATCGTCGAGCTTTTCCTTCAAACGTTGGACGAAGGCGGCGTCGGCGACCGGGTCGTAAATGATGCGCCCAGCCTTGTCGAGCGACGACCAGCCCTCCAGCGGAATCAGGAAGGTCCACGGCCCCTGGGCGCGATTGAGCCGCTCGGCGATGAGCTCGGCGGCACGGCGCAATTCCTCGGCCGTGGTGCGCACCTGGACGCGCAGCGCGTCCTGCACGTACTGCGGCCGCTCCCGGGTCTGCTCCAGCATGTCGGCGCGGCCGCCGTAGGACAGGATGTCCAGGCCGCAGGGGGCCAGCACCATCGGGATGCCGGTGTCCGCCGCCGCCGTCAGCCGCTCCGGCCCGGGATCCCGGTTGCCCTTGAACAGATGCTCGATGATGCCGCCGGTGCAGATGTCCAGCACGCCGTGGAACACCCCGGAGCGGATCATCTCCTCCATGGCGCGGTCGCCCTTGCCCTGGGCGTGGCAGACCACCGGCGTGAAGCCGGCTTCCTCCAGCATCGCCAGCGCGGTCTGCACCGCCATCTCGCCGAAGCCGAAGGAGGAGATGGCGACGCAGGGCTTGTCGAACTTGATCTCGGTGCCCTGGGTCATCTCGACCATGCCGCAGATCGCGCCGACGGCGTTGATGATCTGCGCCTTGAGCAGCGGATTCATCTTGACGACGTCGAGCACCGTGTGGTGCATGGTGATGTCGTGGGTGCCGACGTACTTGTCGATGTAGGCCGGGTGCGCCGCCATCGGCGAGGCCATCAGCTTGGGCAGGCCGAAGGGCAGGCGCTTCATGATCGAGGTCGCGACCAGGCTGGAGGTGCCGCCGCCGATGCCGATGATGCCGTGCAGCCGGCCGGCGCGCAGCAAGTCCTCGACGATCGCCGACGCCCCCGCGATCTGGTTGTTGGTGGCGGTGTCGCGGTCGCAGCGGTACTTCTCGCGCACCACTTCGATCGCCAGGCCGCCGCGCGTCGCCACCTCCTCGGTGGTGATGTCGCCGGCGAAGGGCGGCTTCTCCTCCATGCTGAAGTCGAGCAGGATGGGCTCGTGCCCCCGCCCCGCGATCAGGTCCTTGACGAACAGGATGTCCTCGCCGCGGGTGTCCAGATTGCAGACGATGACGATGGTTTTCTTACTCATGTTGCACAGATCCTCCATTGCGCCGCTCGCCGGCAGCCCGCCAATCCCGGCGAGCTGCCGGCGACGATCACTTCTTCGACGACTTCTTGACTTCGGGCCGGGTCAGCCGGTCGATCATGTCGGCCACCGGGCTCGCGCCGGCGAAGCCGTACTCGTTCCAGCGATCCGAGACCTTCTGCAAGACGGCGCGATCCATGAAGATCTCGTTGGGCTTGTTGGCCCACTCGAAGGGCGTGCAGGCGTCGAGGATGATCCGGCTGACGACCTCGCGCGCCTCGATCGGCAGACCCGGATCGAGCGGCGTCGAGCGGCCGCGGTCGATGATCTGGGCCGAGCGCTTGGGGTCGAAGCGGGTGGCCAGCGCCCACCAGACGCGGTCCATGTCGTCGGCGGCAATGTCGTGGTCGACCACGATCACGCCCTTGACGCCGTAGTGCCCGGTGGTGCTGCCCAGCACCGCGTCGGCGACGTGATTGGAGTGTCCCGGATACATCTGGCGCACCGAGACGATCACCCAGAAGCGGCCGGTGGCCGCGGCCGGGAAGTAGACGCTCTGGATGCCGGGCACCTTCATGGTCTCCAGGTCATGCCACAGCGTCGCGGTGCGGTTCAAGGACTGGATCATGTGGATATCGTTGATCGGCTTGCCCACCGTGGTCGCCCAGAAGATCGGCTTGTTGCGGTAGAGGATGCGCTTGACCCGCAGCACCGGCTTGGGATAGTCCTTGCCCTTGTTGCCCGAGTAGTAGCCGGTGTATTCGCCGAACGGTCCCTCGTCCATCAGCTCGTTGGGATCGATGAAGCCCTCGGCGATGATCTCGGCGTTGGCCGGATAGGTGAGACCGGTGAGATCCGACTTGAACACCTCCACCGGCCGGCCGCGCAGCGAGCCGGCGACGTCGTACTCGTCGGTCTGGGCGCTGACCAGGGTGGAGCTGGCCAGGAACAGCACCGGATCGCAGCCGACCACGTAGGCGGCGGGCATCAGCTCGCCGCGCGCCTGGTACTTCTTCATGTGCATGTCGCCGTGCTTGCCCTTGATGATCTGCGAGCCGAGGATGTTCTTGCCCAGCACCTGGGCGCGGTAGGTGCCGAGGTTGGTCCAGCCGGTATCGGGATCCTGGGTCACCATGAAGGCGGAGGTGCCGAAGAAACGGCCGCCGTCGTCGGGATAGAACCAGGGCGAGGGAAACTTGTCGAGGTCGACCGCGTCGCCCTCGACGACGTTCTCCATCACCGGCGGCTTGTCGACGAACTTGGGCTTGATCATCTGCTTGGTGGTGAGCTCCATCCACTTCCGGGAGAGCTGGCACATCGACAGCGACGGGTCCTGCTCCAGGCAGATGGCGATCCGCTGCGGCGTGGTGAAGGCGCTGGTGAACACCGGGATGTCGTAGCCCTTGACGTTCTCGTAGAGCAGGGCCGGGCCCTTCTGTTCCTCATTCACCTTCGAGACGTGGCACAGCTCGTACTTCCAATCCACCTCGGTCTTGACGCGGCTCAATACGCCGTTCGCCTCGAGGGCGGCGATGTAGCTGCGCAGGTCGTTGATGGGCTTTACTTTTGCAGGCGCTTTCATGTTGTCTCCGTAAGAATATTTAAAAGAACTGCTGCCGAACCGTTCATTTCACTTTCATGCCCGCCAGCATGCCGGACAGGATGTAATCCATCGCCGAGGCGCCGGGATTGGCGACCGGGGCCAGTTGCTTTTCGCTCCACACCGTCTCCGGACGGGCCTGCAGGATGAAGATGTTGCCGCCTGAGGGCAGGTCCTTATCCACCGCCCATTCGATGTCCATCGGACGGCCGTAGTGCTTCTCGATCTGCTTGCCCATCCAGGCCAGCTCGGTGACTTCATCGTCGATCAGAGACTGCACCGTCTGCCGCTCGATCGGCACCTCCATCGCGCGGGATACCTGGGTCTGGAGATCGACCGTGTAGCAGACCTCCTTGCGCGAGATGGTCCGGTCGATGATGTCCAGGGTCACCTTGTTCACCACGAAGTTATCCGGCGTCACTTCGCCCGAGACCACCGCTTCGCCGAAGCCGAAGCTGGAATCGATGACGATCACCGAGCGGTCACCGTTGGCCGGGTGGATGGTGAACATCACCCCGGCGGTGAAGGAGTTGGCCATCTTCTGTACGCCGACGCTGATCGCCATCTGCTCGTCGCCATAGCCGCGGTTGGCGCGGTAGGCGATGGCCCGGCCGGTGTACAGGCTGGAGATGCAGCGGCGCATGTGCGCGAGTACCTCGTCGGTACCGCGGATCCACAGATAGGTGTCCTGCTGGCCGGCGAAGCTGGCGCCGGGCAGATCCTCGGCGGTGGCGCTGGAGCGCACCGCCACCGGCACCGCCGGCACGCCGCAGCGCAGCGACAGCTTGCGATAGCTTTCGGCGATCAAATCCTCCATTTCGGTGGAGAAGGGATGCGCCTCGATCGCCGCGCGGATGGAGGCGCTGGCGTTCTCCAGCGCCTCCATGTCCTGACAATCGAGGCGGTCGAGCAGGTGCTTCAACTCCAGATCTATGCCCGCCTCGGCCATGAAGCGACGATAACCCTCGGTGGTCAGCGCGAAACCGGGGGGCACCCGCACCCCGGCGTTGATCAGTTCGCCCAGCGAGGCACACTTGCCCCCGACCAAGGGAATGGAATCCCTACGGCATTGCTCGAACCAGCAGAGCAGCGGCGCAGCCGCCATCGACACTTCCCCCGCCTGTCCATCGGCCGCTACCGCCGCACTGTTCATGGCCACATTCCTCCCAACCAGCTAGCGAACAATGTTGATGACGCCGGACGAACCATCGACGCGCAGCATCATCCCGGACTTGATCACCTTGGTCGCATGGCCGGTGCCGACCACCGCCGGCAGCCCGTACTCGCGGCAGACGATCGCGGCATGGCTCATGACCCCGCCGACATCGGTGACGCAGGCCTTGATCTTGGCGAAAGCCGGTGCCCAGGAGGGCGAAGTGGTCGGCGCCACCAGGATCTCTCCTTCCTGCAGTTGCCCCACCTCCGCCACCGTCTTGCACACCCGGGCGCGGCCCTCGACGATGCCGGGGCTGCCGGCGAAACCCTTGAGCTCGGTGATGCTGTCGGGGTCCTTGACCTCCTGCACCGCCGACCAGTCGGTCAGCGACTTGTTGGTCACGCCCCAGAGCACGATGGTGAAGGGCTCCTGGATCACCTCGGGGGCGGTGCCGATGGCCGGCGGCGCGCTCCATTCCTTGAACTTCTGCATCACACCCTTGCGCCAGACGATCTCCTTGGGCCAGACCTTGGTGCCGCGCGGGGTGACCCCGGTGGCCCAGGCGGTGACCACGTCCCACAGCGCCTGCTTGATTTCGTCGCGGCGCAAGAGCCAGATGTCCTCGACGTCCTCGATCACGCCGTGCTCCTTCATGACCGCGCCGACTTCGCGCATCTTGTTCCAGAACACCGAGTGGAACCAATGTTCGACGTAGAACAGATGGTTCTCGACGTAGGGAAACACCGTCGTGGCGCAGCCCAGCAGTTCGTCGAACTGCTGCCGGTCCTCGTCCTTGTCGATCAGGCCGCGATACTCGGCGATGATCCGGTCGCGCTCGGCGCGCACCTTCTCGGTCGGGCGCTCGATCGACACGCCCTGCTTGATCTTGCCGATGTAGGTGGCGATGCCCGAGAGCGGCACGTCCATCTGGTCGTTCCAGGAACGATCGTGGTGGAACCAGCCGGTGCCGGTGGACACGTTGAACCAGGGCTCGCGTGCGGCGTCCAGCGCCGCCAGCCACTGTTTGCCCTTGGGGCTGGCTTCGAGCGCCACCGCCACCTGGGTCCACGCCGGGCTACTGGTGAGCGTTCCATCTACGCCCAGTTCGACCGCCAGCTTCGCCAGCTTCTTCAGTTCCTCGTCGGGCCGATACATGATCACGTCGACGCCGGCGATCATCTGCGTCACGCGCTGCGGCGGTATGCTCGGGAACAGCTTCTGCACGAAGTCGAGGAAGAAGACGTAGGCGGCGTAACCCAGGTTCAGGAACTCGAAGTGGTACTGCCAGCACTTGATGCCGAGGTTGATCAGGTCATCGTAGTTCTTCAGCAGGTGGTAGCCCTGGGACTCGCCGACGGCATCGGTGACCACGCTCAGGTCTTCCATCTCGGGCAGCCTGGGGATCTTGAGCGCCTCGAGTTCGGCGATCGCGGCTTCCATTTTCACCGTCCACTTGGCTTCCAGCGCATCCCAGTTCTTGAAGTAGTAGCCGGCCCGCTCCATGAAGTGCGGCACCCGCTTGCCGATCTCCTCCGGATCCTTCACCGGCACCGGTGAAATGTAGACATAGCCGTTGATGATCCGGTGATCGACGCCGCGCACCGGCGGCACCATGAAGATCCGGTTGTTGTACTGCGACAGGGCGAGATACCAGGCCTCGTCCCAGATCGTGTCGAAGGGATAGAGCGGCTCGGGATAATGCAGGCCGTCGGCGAACCAGAAGGTATCCTTCTCGTACTGGTTGCGCTCGGGATCGTCGCTGACGAACTGGTACTGGTAGGGATACATCCTCTCCCAGCCTTCGGTGCCGGGGATGGTCTTGGCCTTGACCTCGTGCGGATTCGGAAATTTCATTGCGTGTCTCCTCCTGTGTGGGATGGATGGCTTCTGGTTTCGAGCCTTAGTGCGCCGGGCTTTACATCACCCTGCTATGCAGGCGCTGTGCCAGCAGCGCTTGCTGCACGGCAACAAGAGGCGATGGTGACGCGCCGAGAACGCCCGCCGGTGCCGCTCTCGGGGAATTCGAGGAAAGCCGTCGCGGCCCTCAGAGAGGCGCCGCCGAAAGATCGACGCTTGATCAAATCGTGATTATCGGTGCGCGCCGGAAGCACGAATTGATCATTTGATGAACGGTCGACAGCAGCGGCGCGGACCGTGGGCCGTGCCGGAATTTGCGCTAAAGTCGGTTCACTTGACGTCGATCAATGCGCGCACAATTTACGGCGCCTACAAACAGCGTTTTGGAGGAGAGGGCCAGATGACCAAGCTGCGCAGCATCGGACGGACCGTCGCCGAAGCACTCGGCGACGACCTGCGCGCGCGGGTGCATTTTTGTCCCGAGACCGGGCAGATCTGGCTGCACGAGCACCGCATGCTGCTAGTCCACGCCGAGGCGCAGGCGTCGCTGCGCAAGGAGCTGATCGACACCCTCGGGATGAAGCGCGCCCAGGGGCTGTTTACCCGCATGGGCTACGCTTCCGGCGTGCGCGACGCCGAGCTGGTCAGGATGCGTTCTCCCGCCGCCGGCGACATCGATATCTTTATGACCGGACCGCAACTGCACACGCTGGAAGGAATGGTCAAGGTCACGCCGCTCCGGCTCGAACTGGACCGGGCCGCCGGCAAGTTCTACGGCGAGTTTCTCTGGGAGAATTCCTGGGAAGGCCAGTGGCACAAGCACTATTACGGCCTCCACTCCGAACCGGTGTGCTGGTCGCAGATCGGCTACGCCTGCGGCTACACCTCGACCTTCATGGGCCGGGCCATCCTCTACAAGGAAGTCGAATGCATCGGCATGGGCGACAACAACTGCCGGATCATCGGCAAGCCGGTGGAGGAATGGGAGGATGCCGCAGAGTACACGCGTTTCTTCGACCGGGAGTCGATCGCCGACCAGCTGATCGATCTGCAGACCCAGGTGGTGGAGTTGCGCTCCTCGATCGGCGAGAAGGAAAATCTGCCCGCCGACATGGTCGGCAATTCCCCGGGATTTCGCGCCGCTTACGGCCTGCTGAAGCAGGCGGCGGACAGCCAGATCGCGGTGCTGCTCCTGGGCGAGACCGGCGTCGGCAAGGAGCTCTTTGCCCGGGCGCTGCATGAACGGAGCAGTCGCCGCAAGCGCGCCTTCGTCGCCATCAATTGCGCCGCCATCCCGCTCGAGCTGATGGAGTCCGAGCTGTTCGGCGTCGAGAAGGGCGCGTACACCGGCGCGCAGGTCTCCCGTCCGGGGCGCTTCGAACGGGCCGACGGCGGTACGCTGTTTCTCGACGAGATCGGCGACCTGCCGCTCTCGGCTCAGGCCAAGCTGTTGCGCGTGCTGCAGGAGGGCGAGATCGAGCGCCTGGGCGACGACAAGACGCGCAAGGTCGATGTCCGGCTGGTGGCCGCGACCAACGGCGACTTGAAACAACTGGTCAAGGAAGGCCGCTTCCGACCGGACCTCTACTACCGGCTCAACGCCTATCAGATCAACATCCCGCCGCTACGCGAGCGCAAGGAGGACGTCGGCCTCTTGGCCAGGAGTTTTCTCGAGAAATACACGGCGACCAACGGCAAGAAGCTGCGTGGCTTCACCGACAAGGCCAAGCGCGCCCTGCTCAGCTACTTCTGGCCGGGCAATATCCGCGAGCTGCAGAACATCATCGAGCGCGGCGTGATCCTGGCGCCCAACGGTACGCGCATCGAGGTGAATCACCTGTTCTCCTCATACGCCGAAGAAGCGCCCAGGGAGTTCGGGCTGGACAGCCACGGCGCGCTCGGCGAGAACAGCGGCGGCAGCGCGAGGACGCTGTGCGAGGCGGTGTTCAACGGCATCATGACCCTCGACGAGGTCGAGGGCATGCTGCTCGAAACCGCCGTGGACAAGGCCCGCGGCAATCTCTCGTCGGCCGCCAGGATGCTCGGCCTGACCCGGCCGCAGCTCGCTTACCGCCTGAAGCGGCGGCACGAGGGCGAAGGCACGCGGGCCGCGGGTGGCGAGCGCGCGGCGCAAGCCTGATGATGGAACCGCGGGCGCAGGCGCTGCACTATCTGCGCGAGCACCGCGTCGCAACCCTGGCCAGCACCGGTACCGAGGGACCCTGGGCCGCGGCGGTGTTCTACGTCAACGACGGTTTCACCCTGTACTTCCTGTCTTCGCCCGGCAGCCGCCACTGCACCAACCTGGCGCAGGATGCGCGCGTCGCCGCCACCGTCCAGGAGGACTACGCCGACTGGCGGCAGATCAAGGGGATCCAGCTTCAGGGAACGGTCGAGCTGCTAGCTGGCGAGGATGAGGCCCGCGCGCGCTCTCTCTATGGCGGCAAGTATCCGCTGGTCGGCTGGATCGGTGGGGCGCCGGCGGCGATCGTCCAGGCCCTGGCGAAGGTGCGCTGGTACCGGCTGACTCCGGCCCGCCTGTACTTCATCGACAATGCCGCCGGTTTCGGCCACCGCGATGAGATCGCGCTGGCCGAAACAAGCTAGCACCTTAGCTTCGCGGCTGCCCGTAATCGTTTCCGGAATTCGACCGGAAACAAAACGCGCACTAGCGTAGCGCTCGGCGCAGGATCTTGCCGACGTTGGTCTTGGGCAGTTCGCTCCTGAACTCCACCTGCTTGGGTACCTTGTAGCCGGTCAGGTTCTCCCGGCAGTAGGCGATGACCGACTCGGCCGTCAGGCTGGCATCGCGCTTGACCACGAAGATCTTCACCGCCTCGCCGGATTTTTCATCCGGTACGCCGACCGCCGCCACTTCGAGCACGCCCGGATGCATCGCCACCACCGCTTCGATCTCGTTCGGATAGACGTTGAAGCCGGAGACCAGGATCATGTCCTTCTTGCGATCGACGATGCGGATGAAGCCCTTCTCGTCCATCACCGCGATGTCGCCGGTGCGCAGGAAGCCGTCGGCCATGATCACCTTGGCGGTCTCGTCGGGCCGGTTCCAGTAGCCCTTCATCACCTGGGGGCCGCGCACGCACAGCTCGCCCGCCTCGCCCAGGGGCAGATCGCGGCCTTCGTCGTCCCTGATCGCCACCTCGGTGGACGGCACGGGCAGGCCGATCGAGCCGTTGTAGGCCGCCAGATTGAGCGGGTTGATTGTCGCCGCCGGCGAGGTTTCGGTCAGGCCGTAAGCCTCGATCAGCGTGTTGCCGGTCACCTGCTTCCATCTCTCGGCCACCGCCTTCTGCACCGCCATGCCGCCGCCCAGCGAGATGTTGAGCTTGCTGAAATCGAGATTGGCGAAGCCCGGGGCATTGAGCAACGCGTTGAACAGGGTATTGACGCCGGTGATGGTGGTGAACTTGTATTTCGCCAGTTCCTTGACGAAGCCTGGAATGTCGCGCGGGTTGGCGATCAGCACGTTGGTCGCGCCGATCTTGATGAAGGTCAGGCAATTCGCGGTCAGGGCGAAGATGTGGTACAGGGGCAGCGCGGTGATGATGATTTCCCGACCCTCGGCGAGGTAGGGCTTCAACCAGGCGTGGGCCTGCTGCAGGTTGGCGACGATGTTGCCGTGGCTCAGCATCGCTCCCTTGGAGACGCCGGTGGTGCCGCCGGTGTATTGCAGAAAGGCGATGTCGTCGTGTCCGACCGGAACCGGTGCGAAGCTCGCCGCGGCGCCGCGCGAGAGCGCCGCCTTGAAGCCGACCGCCTGCGGCAGGGAGAAGGCCGGCACCATTTTCTTGACGTGCCTGACGACGAAATTGACCAGCCGGCCCTTCACCGTGCCCAGCATGTCGCCCAGGCCGGTGACCACGATATGCTTGATCCGGGTCATGGCCACGACCTCCTGCAGCACGTGGGCGAAGTTCTCGACGATGACGATCGCCTCCGCGCCCGAATCGTTGAGCTGGTGTTCCAGCTCGCGCGGCGTATAGAGCGGGTTGCAATTGACCACGGCGAGCCCGGCGCGCAGCGCCCCGAAGATGCAGATCGGATTCTGCAGCACGTTGGGCATCATCACCGCGACGCGCGCGCCCCGCTTGAGCCCCAGCACCGACTGGCAGTACGCGGCGAAATCGCGCGTCAAATGATCCAGTTCGTCGTAGCTCAGCGCCTTGCCCATGTTGATGAAGGCGGTCCTGGGTCCAAACCGCCTGACGCTGTTCTCGAACATGGCGCCGATGGAGGCGAATTCATTGACGTCGATCTCGGCGGGAATGCCCGCGGGGTAGCTCTTCAGCCAGATCCTTTCCATATTGCCTCCAGTGACGCGGCGAGGTCGGCGGCTGCCGGGCAAATCAGCGTTCGAGCTTATCCAGCTTGTTCTTCACCTTCTGCCACTCGTCGGCGTCCGGCGGCGGCTCCTTGCGCTCGATGATCGGCTTCCAGAGTTTCGCCAGTTCGGCATTCAAGGCGGTGAAGCCCTCCTGGCCGGCGGGCACGTCGTCCTCGGCATAGATCGCCTCGACCGGACACTCTGCGACGCACAGCGTGCAATCGATGCACTCGTCAGGATCGATGACGAGAAAGTTGGGCCCCTCGCGGAAGCAATCGACCGGGCAGACATCGACGCAGTCGGTGTATTTGCACTTGATGCAGGATTCGGTCACAACATAGGTCATCGTGGGCCACCTTCATGGGTTTCGTGAAACGGGAAGTATAAGCGAAGCGCCGGCGGGCGGCCACCTCCGGGCCACTGGCGCCTCCAGCAACATCCCGAAACAAAAATAGTCGCTGCGCATATTGTATGTTGATCGAATAGCATTTATACTTAGGGCGTACCACTTAGGTTATAAACAGTAAGCCATTGTAGTATCTCAATGTATTACTTACAACATAAGGATTAGATCATGAAGAGTATGGAAAACATCGACGCCCGCGAAATCCGGCGCAAGCTCGCGATGAACCAGCAGCAATTCTGGTCCAAGCTGGGCGTGACGCAGAGCGGCGGCTCCCGCTACGAGAGCGGACGCAACATGCCGCGTCCGGTGCAGCAATTGCTGCGTCTGGTGCATGTCGAACAAATCGACATCGCCAAGGTGAAGCGCGAGGACTTTGAAATCGTCGAGTTCCTGAAATCCCAGGACCCCGAACTCTACAAGTCCCTCAAGAAGCAGGCGCGCAGCAACAAGACCAAGAAGGCCGCTTGAGCACCACCCGACACCGGTGAGGCGCTAGCGCCATACCGGTGTCACGGGTTCACGCAGACGCTCAGCCCCCGATCGCGCAGACGCTGCGCCAGGGCTTCGAGCCATGTTGCCGGCAGACGGGCCAAGCGCGGCGCCTCGGCTTGCTGGGAGGGACGCGCCAGGCCATAGAGATGCACGCCGGCGATCTTTCCCTTGGCCCTGGCTACCAGCGCCAGCCAGGCCGCCAGTTCCACCTCACCCGGGGGGATGCCGTCTTGCGCGAAGACGCAGGTCTGCACCCAGGTCGGGCACAGGTCGGCGCAGCGCAGCAGGCGCCGCAGAATCAATTCCGGATCGAGATCGACGCCGTTGATGCGGCGGATAGCCGTGCGGCTGCCGGCATCCAGCTTGAACCAAGCCTCGCCCTTGCGCCGGCCCAGGCGGGCGATGCCCGCCCTCACCGAGGCGCGATCGAGGCCGCTGCCGTTGGTGATCAGCCGCAACTTGACCTCGCCCGGCAGGCCGGAGCGATCCAGAACCCGTTCGACGACCTCGATCGCCTGGGGAAATTCGCGCACGCTGGTCGCCTCGCCGTTGCCTGAAAAGGCCACGTCCTCGATCCGCCGAGCGCCCTCGGGCACGCGCGTGCGCATGAAGTCGCCGTGCAGCGCTTCTTCCAGGAACAGGCTCAGTTCCCGCTCCAGCAAGGCCAGGTCGATGGCCGGGGCGGCGCCGCGCACCAGGTTCGGCACCTGGCAATAAATGCAGCGCCAGTTGCAGGCGTTGTTCGGATTGAGGTTGATGCCGATCGAGACGCCGCCGGCACGGCGCGAGACCACCGGATAGACATAGGTCATGCCGGCGCTGTCGCGACTGTGGTCGGCGGTGCCGAGCTGGCTGGCGGTGTTCATCGGCGGCGTCAGGAAATGGAGGCGGGTGCTATAATCCGCCGCCTCTGCCCTCGCCGCAAGACCTTTCGCACCCATGCAGATCACCCGCCGCCTCGAATTCGACGCGGGCCATCGCATCCCCGACCATCAGAGCCAGTGCCGCCATCTGCACGGACATCGCTATGCGCTCGAAGTGACCCTGTCGGGCGAGATCATCGAGGCCAGCGGCCAGCCGGCCAACGGCATGGTCATGGACTTCTCGGAAATCAAGGCGCTGGCGAAACGGCACCTGATCGACGCCTGGGACCACGCCTTTCTCGCCTACCGCCATGACACCGCCGTGGTCGAATTTCTCGCTGGTCTGGCCGGGCACAAGACCGTGCTGCTCGACGCCGTGCCCACCGCCGAGAACCTCGCGGCACTCGCCTTCGTCACGCTAGATCCCGTCTACCGCGACAGCTACGGCAACCATCTGCGCCTGGAGCGGGTGCGCCTGTTCGAGACCCCCAACTGCTGGGCCGACGCGCTGCGCGCCGACTTCGCCTGACGTCGGGGCTTGTCCCGGCCCTGCGGGCTTCGTCCATGATGCTGCGCCCGGTTTCGATCAGCGAAACCGCATTTTGCAAATTGACGAGCCGTCGCCGCTCCTTCAGACTAGTGCCCCATGACCCACCCTCGCCCAGCGGCCGGCTCGTCCCATGGCGCCGGCGCCGACAAGGACCGCCAGTTCATCGCCGCGCTGGCGCGCGGTCTTGAGGTGCTGCGCTGCTTCCGCGCCTGCGAGCGCCACCTGGGCAACCAGGAATTCGCAGCACGCACCGGCCTGCCGAAACCCACCATCTCACGCCTCACCCACACCCTGACCGAGCTTGGCTACCTCCAATATTCGCCCTCGCTCGGCAAGTACTCGCTCGGCGCGGCCGTGCTGTCGCTCTCCTATCCCTACCTCGCCGGCCTGGACGTGCGCAAGGTAGCCCAGCCGCTGATGCAGGAGTTGGCCGAGTATGCCCAAGGTACGGTCTCGCTCGGCGCGCGCGACGGCGACCAGCACATGGTCTTTCTCGAAATCTGCCAGGGCAGCCAGATGTTCCGCATGCACCTGGCGGTCGGCCAGCGCGTCCCGCACGGCACCACGGCGATGGGCCGCGCCTGTCTCGCCGCCCTGCCGGCGGCAGCGCGCGACGATCTCGTCGCGCGCTACCGCGAGCAGACGCCGAAGAAGGAATGGCCGAAGGTCCGCGCCGGCATCCTCCAGGCGGTGAAGGACTACGCCGCCCACGGCTTCTGCCTGTCGCTGGGCGAATGGAAGGAGGAGGTCTGGGCCGTGGGCACGGCCATGGTCTCGAACGACGGCGCCCAGGTTCTCGCCTTCAACGTCAGCGGCCCGGCGTTCAACATGAGCCGCGAGCGCCTGCTCACCGACATCGGTCCGCGCCTGACCGCGCTGCGCGACCGGGTGCTGGCCGCCACCGGCGGCAATTTCTGACGACAAGCCAAAGGAGGAATCGCCATGCTCGGACAGATGATGAACATGCCGCTGCTGATCTCTAGCCTGATCCGTCACGCCGACGAGTTTCACGGCGACACGGAGATCGTCTCGCGCCTGCCCGAGGGCGGCATCCACCGCTACACCTACAGCGATGCCCATCGCCGTTCGCGGCAACTGGCCAACGCGCTGAGCTCGCTCGACGTCAAGAACGGCGAGCGCATCGGCACGCTGGCCTGGAACACCCATCGCCATTTCGAGATCTACTACGGCGTCTCGGGCATCGGCGCGGTCTGCCACACCATCAACCCGCGCCTGTTCCCCGAGCAGATCGCCTACATCATCAACCACGCCGAAGACAGCCACGTCTGCTTCGACATCACCTTCGCCGCGCTGGTCGAGGGGCTGGTGCCGCACTGCCCCGGAGTCAAGCGCTGGATCGCGCTGTGCAGCCGCGAGCACTTGCCCAAGGGCGACAAGATCCCCAATCTGCTGGCCTACGAAGACCTGATCAATTCGCACTCCGACGCCCACGAGTGGCGGCAGTTCGACGAGAACACCGCCTCGTCGCTGTGCTACACGTCCGGGACCACCGGCAAGCCCAAGGGCGTGCTCTTCTCGCATCGCTCGACGGTGCTGCACGCCTACGCCGCGGCCCTGCCAGACGGCCTCAACCTGTCGGCGCGCGACTCGGTGCTGCCGGTGGTGCCGATGTTCCACGTCAATGCCTGGGGCCTGCCCTACAGCGTCGCCCTGACCGGCGCCAAGTTCGTCCTGCCCGGCGCGCAGCTGGACGGCAACAGCCTGTTCGAGCTGTTCGAATCGGAAAGGGTGACGCTCTCTGCCGGCGTACCGACCATCTGGCTGAGCCTGCTGCAGCACCTGCAGACCAAGGGGCTCAAGCCCTCGACCGTCAAGACCCTGGTGATCGGCGGCTCCGCCGCGCCGCCGGCGCTGATCCGGAGCTTTGACGAGCAGTTCGGCATCACCGTGGTGCACGCCTGGGGCATGACCGAGATGAGCCCGCTGGGCACCGCCAATACCTTCAAGCAGAAGCATCTGGCGCTGTCCGCAGCCGAAAAGGACAAGATCCGCGTCAAGCAGGGCCGGCCGCTCTACGGCGTGCAGCTGAAGATCGTCGATGGCGAGGGCAAGGAACTGCCCCACGACGGCAAAGCTTTCGGCGACGTCCTGGTGCGCGGCCCGTGGATCGTCGGCAGCTACTACAAGGGCGAGGGCGGCAACCCGCTGCGTGACGGCTGGTTCCCCACCGGCGACGTCGCCACGCTGGATGCCGACGGCTACATGCAGATCACCGACCGCTCCAAGGACGTGATCAAGTCCGGCGGCGAATGGATCTCTTCGATCGACATCGAGAACCTCGCGGTCGCCCATCCATCGGTGGCCGAGGCGGCGGTGATCGGCGTTCCCCACCCCAAATGGGACGAGCGACCGCTGCTGCTGGTGATCAGGAAGCCGGGCATGGAGGTGACGCGCGAGCAGATGCTCGAATTCATGCGCGACAAGATCGCCAAGTGGTGGCTGCCCGACGATGTAGTGTTCGTAGACAAGCTGCCGCACACCGCCACCGGCAAGCTGCTGAAGACCAAGCTGCGCGAACAGTTCCACGACTACCGGCTGCCCACCGCCTGACCCTTACAAGGACCAACCATGCTCAAGCTTTGCGGATTTTCGATCAGCAACTACTACAACAAGGTCAAGCTGTCCCTGCTCGAAATGGGCATCGCCTTCGAGGAGGAGACGATCTATCCGTCCCAGGACGAGGCGCTGAAGAAGGACTCGCCGATGGGCAAGGTGCCCTTCCTGCGCACCCCCGAGGGCGTGCTGTCGGAGTCCCAAGTCCTGACCGAGTACCTCGAGGACATCGATCCGCAGACGCCGCTCTATCCGGCGGACCCGTTCCGGCGCGCCAAGTGCCGCGAGCTGATCGAGCACATCGAGCTGCACATCGAACTGCCGGCCCGGCGCCTCTACCCGGAAGCGCTGTTCGGCGGCAAGGTCTCGGACGAGACCAAGGCAGAAGTGGAGAAGCTGCTGGGCAAGGGATTGAAGAGCCTGGCGCATCTGGCGCGCTTCGAACCGTTCATCGCCGGCGCCGAATTCACCCACGCCGATTGCGCAGCCATCGTCCATCTGCCTCTGGTGGCGCAGGCGACGAAGAAGATCTATGGCCGCGACCCGGTCGATGAATTGCTGCCCGCCGCCCGCTCCTACCTCAAAACGGTCGGCGAGCGTCCCGCGGTGCAGCGGGTCAACGCCGAGCGCAAGGCCGCGATGGAGGCCTTCATCGCCTCGAGGGCGAAGCGGTGACCAAGACCTACAAGTACTACTGGGAGGACTTTCCGGTCGGTGCCACGCGCGAGTTCGGCAATATGGTCCTGTCCCAGGACGACATCGTGCGCTTCGCCCGGGAATTCGATCCCCAGCCCTTCCACGTCGATGAGGCCGCCGCCCGCGGATCGGTGTTCGGCGGCATCATCGCCAGCGGCTGGCATACCTGCTCGCTGGCGATGCGCATGATGTGCGACGCCTATCTGCTCGAAGCCGCCAGCCTGGGCTCGCCCGGTGTGGATGGCATCAAGTGGTTAAAGCCGGTGCGCCCGGGCGACACGCTGCGGGTGCGCTTCACCGTGGTCGAGGCGCGACCGCTGGAGAGCAAGCCCGGCGTCGGCCTGATCGGCTCGCACTGGCGGATGTTCAACCAGAAGGACGAATGCGTGATGGAAATGGCAGGCCACGGCATGTTCCGCCGCCGGCCGGCCGATTGAAGATCGACCAAGGATAAAATATGCCCAAGACCGAAATCGCCAAACTCGAAGATCTCGCCGGCCGCGTCGGCGAGGAACTGGCCGTCAGCGACTGGCTGGAAGTCAGCCAGGAGCGGATCATGCAGTTCGCCGAAGCCACCGGCGACCATCAGTGGATCCACACCGATCCGGCCCGTGCGGCGAAGGAATCGCCCTATGGCGGCACGATTGCCCACGGCTATCTGACCCTGTCACTGCTGGCCAAATTCGCCCAGGAGAGCGTCAAGGCCGGCGACGTCCGGATGGGCGTGAACTACGGCCTGAACCGGGTGCGCTTCACCGCCCCGGTGCGCGCCGGAAAATCCGTCCGCGCCCGCTTCAAGCTCGCCGCCTTCGAGCAGATTCCCGGCGGCGCCCAAGTCACCTGGGCCGCGACGGTGGAGATAGACGGCAGCGACAAGCCGGCCTGCGTCGCAGAGATGGTGTCGCGCTGGTACCTCTGAGCTTAGTTACAAGCGGCCGGGGCTCGGATAAACTAGCCATTGGCGCTGGGCGCCTACGCTTGGCGGCGCGCGGCTTCGATAGAACGATACTGGGGAGCACCATGGAAAAATTCCGCCTGGTCACGCGCAGCGATTTCGACGGCCTGATCTGCGCCGTGTTGCTCAAGCACCTGGACATGATCGACGAGATCAAGTTCGTCCATCCCAAGGACATGCAGGATGGCAAGATCGCCATCGGCCCCAAGGACATCACCACCAACCTGCCCTACGTCGCCGGGGCGCACCTGATCTTCGATCACCACTCGTCGGAGACCATCCGCAACGTCGGCGCGCAGTCCAACTGCATCATCGATCCGCACGCGCCCTCAGCAGCGCGCGTGGTCTATGAGCACTTCGGCGGCAGCAAGGTTTTTCCGGCCGCCTGGAACGACATGATGGCGGCGGTCGACAAGGGCGACTCGGCGCAATTCTCGGAAGACGAAATCCTCGATCCCAAGGGCTGGGTGCTGCTCAACTACCTGATGGATTCACGCACCGGCCTGGGCCGCTTCCACGGTTTCAGGATCTCGAACTACCAATTGATGATGGAGTTGATCGATCACTGCAAGACCTTGAGCATCGAGCAGATCATGGCGCTGCCCGACGTCAAGGAGCGCGCCGAAATCTACTTCAGCCTGGAGCGCAACTTCAAGGAACAGATCAAGCGCTGCTCCAAGGTCCATGGCAAGCTGGTGGTGCTCAACCTGCTCAAGGAGACCCCGATTTTCGCGGGCAACCGCTTCATGATCTATGCGCTTTTCCCCGAGTGCAACATCTCGATCCACGTGATCTGGGGACTGAACCAGGAGAAGATCGTCTTCGCCACCGGCAAGTCGATCGTGAACCGCAGCTCGAAGACCAACATCGGCGAGCTGATGCTGAAGTACGGCGGCGGCGGCCACGAAAACGCCGGCACCTGCCAGGTGGACAAAGATCAGGCCGGACAGGTGCTGGACGAACTGATCGAAAGGATCAACGCCGACGGCTGAGCCCTTCTCGGTGCAGCCTCAATCGCCCTCGGGGCCGATCCGCTCCGTCAATTCCTCGTGGCGGCGCTGCGCCGCGACCACCTCGTGGCGGGTCGGCACCCGCCCCATCAGCGCCACCACCGCCCGGCCCAGCGCCGTCTCCGGCCACGCCCAGCCCGGATTGCTGCCGAACGCCGCGGCGCCGCGATCGGCCAAGGCGATGAGCTCGTCGAGATCTTCTTCGTTAAGATTCATGAGCAATGGATTTCTGGCGGAGGCTGTGAGATTCGAACTCACGGATGCCTTGCGACATCGGCAGTTTTCAAGACTGCTGGTTTAAACCGCTCACCCAAGCCTCCGGAAGGCGTGCATTTTGAACGGTGGTCACTTGAAAGTCCATCCCCGCAGCCCATATTCTGTAAACAGCGGAAAGGGCTTAGAATTGTCGCCGGCTGACGGGACAGCATGCGAAACTTTTCCGGGCCCGGCGAGTCTCATGTAGAGTTCGCCCCATTCATTGGAGGATCAACCCACTATGCAACCGAATTTCCAGACCGTTAGCGCTAGCCAGGGCGTCGCCCAGATTCAGAACCGCGTGCTGCGCAACACCTACATGCTGCTGGCGGCGTCGATGGTGCCGACGGTACTCGGCGCGCTGCTCGGCGTGCAGTTCAATTTCTCCTTCATGGCCACCAACCCGATGATGGGTTTCCTGCTGTTCATGGGCATCGCCATGGCCTTCATGTTCGGCATCCAGAAGACCAAGGACAGCGGCATGGGCGTGGTGCTCCTGCTCGGCTTCACCTTCTTCATGGGGCTGATGCTGTCGAACATCCTCCGGGTGGCGCTGGGCTTCTCCAACGGCGGCATGCTGATCTCGATGGCGGCGGGCGGCACCGGAGCGGTCTTCTTCACCATGGCCGGCATCGGCTCGAACAGCCAACGCGATTTTTCCGGCCTCGGCAAGTTCCTCTTCGCCGGGGTGATCCTGCTCCTGGTCGCGATGCTGGCCAACATCTTCCTGCACATTCCGGCGATGGCGCTGGCGGTCTCGGCGATCGCGGTGCTGATCTTCTCCGCCTACATCATGTATGACATCAACCGCATCGTGCGTGGCGGCGAGGCCAACTACATCACGGCGACGCTGGCGGTCTATCTCGACGTCTACAACGTCTTCGTGAACCTGCTCAGCCTGCTGATGATGTTCAGCGGCCGTCGCGACTGATTCGCTCCATCGGGTAAAAAGGGCGGCTGCGGCCGCCCTTTGCTTTTCTACCGTTCGAACAGCGCGATCGACTCGACGTGCGAGGTCTGCGGAAACATGTTGGCGATGCCCGCACCGCGCAACCGGTAGCCCTGTTCATGCACCAGCACCGCGGCGTCGCGCGCCAGCGTCGCCGGACTGCAGGAAACATAGACGATACGCCGGGGCGCCTCGATGCCCAGCGCCTTGACCAGCGCTATCGCCCCCTCGCGCGGTGGATCGATCAGCATCTTGTCGAAGCGGCCCAGCCTCGCCAGAGTCTCCGGGGTCGCCTCGAACAGGTTGGCGACCTGGAATTCGGCGTTGGCGGCGAGGCCGTTCAATGCCGCGTTGGCGCGAGCGCGCTCGACCAGCGAGGAGGCGCCCTCGACGCCGACCACCCGCGCGCCGCACTTGGCGATCGGCAGCGTGAAATTGCCCAGGCCGCAGAACATGTCGGCGATGCGCTCGTTCTGTTGGGGCGCCAGCAGCGCCAGCGCGCGCCGCACCAGCATGCGGTTGATGCCGTGATTGACCTGGGTGAAGTCGGTCGGCGAGAAGCGCAATTCGACGCCGAACTCGGGCAGGGTATAGGCGAGCGGCGGCGCGCCCTGGGGATGGAAGAGCGAGACCGAGGCCGGCCCGCCGCTTTGCAGATAGAGCACCAGTTCGTGGCGGTCGGAAAAGTCGCGCAGCAGGGTCTCGTCCGCGGCCGACAATGGCTGCAGCAGGCGCAGCACCAGTGCCACCTGCTGTTCGCTGACCGCGACCTCGATCTGCGGCAGGCGGTCGGGGATCGACAGGCCGATTATCAACCGGCGCAACTCGGGCAGCAGGGCAGAGATCCTGGCCGGCAGCACCTCGCAACTGTCCATGTCGGCGACGAAACTGCTGCGCTTCTCGTGGAAGCCGACCAGCATGCCGCCCTTCTTCGGCACCAGCCGCACCGACAGGCGCGCCCGGCTGCGGTAGCCCCAGGCCGGTCCGTAGATCGCCGGATAGAGCAGTCCGGGACGCAGCCGGCCGATGTGCCAGAGCGCGTCCTCGAGCACCCGCTGCTTGGCCGCCGCCTGCGCCTCGGGCTCCAGGTGCTGCATGCTGCAGCCGCCGCAGACGCCGAAATGGCGGCAGCGCGGCTCGGTCCGCTGGGCGCTCTGGCGCAGGATGGCAAGCGCGCTGGCCTGCTCGTAGCTGGGCTTCCTGCGGTAACTGGAATACTCGACTTCCTCGCCGGGCAGCGCCCCCTCGATGAAGATTGTCTTGCCCTCGACGTGGGCGACGCCGCGACCTTCGTGGTCGAGCGATTCGATGATGGCCAGCGGCATGTCGGCTTCTGGAAACGAAAGGCGCGATTATAAGCGCCCCTTCGAGCACGCTCAGCGCGCGCCCGGCGATTCCTCCAGTTGCCGCACCACGTCGATGAGCTGCGGCCGCACCTCGTCCATCAGCAATTCCGGCGGCAGCAGGATGGCCGGGCCGCCGGATCCTGCTCGCGCTGCGGGCTTGAAGGCGGGTCCCGCCGACTTGGGCGGCGCCATTGACTGCTCCGCCAGCATGGCGGGCAATCCTGTCTCAGCCGCGGAAATCGCGTCAAGATTTTCAGAACTTGGTTCTGCACAACAGAACTGGCGCAGGCAGCGGTGATCCCATCAACCGATCACATCTGGCGGAAGCGGCCGGCGTAGCTGCGGCTCACTTCCAGGGTCTCGTTGCGGCCGCGCAGCAGCACCTCCGCGCGCTCGCCCTCGCGCCGGAATGCAGCGATGGCGCGGCTATTGACGATGGTCGAGCGATGGATCTGCCAGAAGATTTCCGGATCGAGCGCCTCGGCGAATTCGCGAATCGGCTTGCGCACCAGGCTGTCGCCGCCGGCGGTAACCACCACCGTGTATTTGTCCTGGGCCTGCAGGTAGATCACCTCTTCGACCGGGTAGAGCTGCAGCCGGTTGCCGAGCCCGGCCTGGATCCAGCTCAGATGCGGGGCACGCCCCCTGTTCGCGCCGCGCTCGGTCAGGCCGGAGATCATCGCCTCGATCCGCGCCAGCGCCTCCTCCCGATTGTCCGCAGCCGCCAGCCGGCGCTTGAGCCGATCCGCGGTGAGTGCCAGACGCGCAGCGTCGACCGGCTTCAGCAGGTAATCGATGGCGCCCCGCTCGAAGGCTTCGACGGCGTGGGCGTCGTATGCGGTGACGAAGACGATCTCGCAGCAGCCGGCGATGGTGCGCGCCACCTCCAGGCCGGTCTGGCCGGGCATGCGGATGTCAAGGAAGGCCAGATCGGGACGCTGCGACGCGACCAGCGCCAGCGCCTCGTCGCCGTTCTTCGCTTCGCCGACCAGGTCGAGTTCGGGCCAGGCCTCCTGCAGCCGGACCCGGAGCTGGTCGCGCATCAGCCGCTCGTCATCGGCCAGAATCGCGCGTACTTTGGGCATGGGGAATCTCGATGGTGACGTGGGCGCCGGTCGGCGCATTGGGGGCCAGGATCAGCGCCGCCGTCGGTCCGTAGAGCCGCTTCAACCGGTCGCGGATGTTGCTAAGACCAATGCCCTGCGGCGCGCCTTCGGCGATGCCCAGGCCAGTGTCGGCAACGGTGACCCGTAGCCGGTTCTCCTGCAGACGGGCGGACACGGCGACGGCGCCGCCTTGAGGCTTGGGCTCCAGCCCATGCTTGACCGCGTTCTCGACCAGAGACTGCAGCATCATCGGCGGGAAGGGCAGCTCGCGCAGTCCCTCGGGCAGGTCGATGCTCACCGTCAGCCGGTCTTCCATGCGGATCTGCATGATCGCGAGATAGCTGCGGCAGATATCCACCTCACGGCCCAGCGTGGTGCGCTGCTCGCGCATGCTCGGCAGCGAGCCGCGCAGGAAGTCGATCAAGTGCCGGAGCATGACCGCGGCCCGCGGCGGATCGGTCTCGGTGAGATGCTCCACCGCGGCGAGGGTGTTGAACAGGAAGTGCGGCTCGACCTGCGCCTGCAGCGTCTGCAGTTGCGCCTCGGCCACCTGGCGGCGCAGTGATTCGATCTCGACGTCGCACTCGGCATTAACGACGCGCTGCTCGGCCTGAATCTGGGTGCGGGTAATGATCCTGACCGCCCACAGGACGACGATCAGGAAAAAGACGATCTGGGCCAACGGCAGTTCGCGCCCGCTATGGTCCGGGCCCTGCTGCAGATCCTTCAGGTCCTTTAATTCCTTCAGATCATTCACGTCCACGATCTTGTGGCCGCCTATGCTCACCTCGACCCTCTCCTTGGCTTTGCCAGGGTCGGCGCTGTTAGCGTCCGGCTGCTTGTCGACGACCACGGAGACGGGGGCTCGGATGTGACCTCCGGAGCCGGTATAAAGTATGCCTTCGAGCACGCCGGCGGCAATCAGGCCCAGCAGGCACAGCAGGATGAAGCGCCCGGTGGACAGCCGCGCCACGCCACCGGCCAGGCGGCGCAAGAGGCCGCGGATGCCGGTCCAGATCCTAGCTACAGAATTGCCGTTCATGATCGCTCGATTGCCTTCAGGAAACTGGCCGCTCCGAAGGGCCCGGTTTTACCACGCGGCATCCCGCCAGTGTAGCCGCAGCGGCGGTTTTTTTCCCCGCCCCGGCAGCTCCTGCGACGGTCATCCCGGCGTTGTCGGCCAAGCGTGAGTAATGCTCGACCAGCGCCAGTTGTCCGCCCAGCACCGCTAGAGCCACCATCGTCGCCGCGATGCCTGCCAACCAGCGCGTCGGTCCGTTCAAACCCATCATTCTTTCCGTTTTTCCGCCCATCACCCTCTCCTGTCGACTGGTGCCGCGCGCACCGTTGCCGTCACTCTAGGGGTTGCGCCTGGGGCCTTCCAGGGCCTTGCGACGAACTGCGCTCAGGGCGGCGCGAAGTGCCGATCGCCGCGATGATCAGGGGCTGGCGGCGGGGACTGCCTGAGCGCTGTGAGGCGCCACGCACATGGTCGCGAATCGTGAGAACATTCCGGACCCGACCGACCCGCCGCACACCATGACCGCCAACCGCCCGCCTGATTCAGCCCTCGCTCCCGTCCTGATCTATGCCGCGCTGATCGTCTGCGTGGCCATGGGCATACGCCATACCTTCGGCCTGTTCCTGGCGCCGATGAGCGCCGATCACGGCTGGAGCCGGGAGCTGTTCTCCTTCGCCATCGCCTTGCAGAACCTGGTCTGGGGCGCAGCCCAGCCCTTCGTCGGCCTGTTCGCCGACCGCTATGGTGCGAAGCGCGTGCTCTGGATCGGCAGCCTGCTCTACGTCGTCGGCCTGGTCGGCATGGCCTGGTCGGCTTCCGGCACCGGCCTGGCCGCCAGCGCCGGCCTGCTGATCGGCCTGGCGCAAAGCGGCACCACCTACAGCGTGGTGTACTCCGCGATGGGACAGCTGATCCCGCAGGAGAAGCGCAGCTGGGCGATGGGCGTGGTCGCCGCGGCCGGCTCCTTCGGCCAGTTCCTGATGGTGCCGGTGGCCGCCGGGCTGATCGGCGGCCTGGGCTGGTTCGCCACACTGCTGGTGTTCGCCGCCGGCGCCGCACTGATCGTGCCCCTGGGCACGGTACTGACCGCGGGGCTCGTCCCCGCCGCTGCCCCAGGCGGCGGCCAGAACGCGCGGCAGGCGCTGGCCGAGGCCTCCTCGGACCGCGGCTTCGTGCTCCTGACCCTGGGCTATTTCGTCTGCGGCTTCCAGGTGGTGTTCATCGGCGTGCATCTGCCGACCTACCTCTTGGACAAGGGGCTATCGGGCAACGTCGGCATGACGGCGCTGGCCTTGATCGGCCTGTTCAACGTCTTCGGCACCTACTTCGCGGGCTTTCTCGGCGGCAGGCTGCCCAAGCGCTATCTGCTGGCCGGCATCTATCTCTCGCGCAGCGTGGTGATCAGCACCTTTCTGCTGCTGCCCTTGTCGCCCCAGACGGTGTATGTCTTCGCCGCCACCATGGGCTTCCTCTGGCTCGCGACGGTGCCGCTGACCAATGCCGTGATCGCCCAATTGTTCGGGGTGCGCTTCCTCGGCATGCTCTCGGGCTTGGTCTTCTTCAGCCACCAGATCGGCAGTTTCCTGGGCGTCTGGCTGGGCGGCCTGCTGTTCGACCGCAACGGCAACTACAACCTGGTCTGGGGCATCTGCATCGCCCTGGGCGTGGTCGCGGCGCTGCTCAATCTGGCCATCGACGAGACCGCCCTGGCCTCGCGCCGGGCGCAGCCCGCGGTTGCGTAACTGTTTGCCTGACGATGTTTGAACGGCACACCGCCCCGCTCGCCGCGCGCAGCGTATTCCTCTCCCGCCTGGCCCTGTCGCTGGCCGCCGGTTTCGCCGTGATCCTGCTGTCGCTGGGTATGGGCATGGCCGGCTACCGCTATTTCGAGGGTCTGCCCTGGATCGACGCCTTCGTCAATGCGGCGATGCTGCTCTCGGGCATGGGGCCGCTGGCCTCGCCGCAGACCAGCGCCGGCAAGATCTTCGCCGGCGTCTATGCGCTATACAGCGGCTTCGTGGTGCTGATCGCCGCGGGCATCGCCTTCGCGCCGGTCATCCACCGCTTTCTGCACCGCTTCCATCTCGCGCAAGGCCGCGATTGAGGCCGGCCCGGCATCTATTTCGGCAGGTTCCGCTGGCGCCGCGCCTCGAACAGGCAGATGCCGCTGGCCACCGAGACGTTGAGGCTGGCTACGCTGCCTTGCATCGGGATGCGCGCCAGCCGGTCGCAGGTCTCGCGCGTCAGGCGGCGCAGGCCGTCGCCTTCGGCGCCTAACACCCAGGCCACGGATCCGGTCTGGTCGACCTGGTAGAGATCGTCGGCGGCCTCGGCGGCGGCGCCCACGGTCAGCACCTCGCGCTCCTTCAGTTCGCGCAGGGTGCGCGCCAGATTGGTGACGGTGATGAAGGGCACGCTCTCGGCGGCGCCGCAGGCCACCTTGATCGCCGTGGCGTTCAAGCCGCAGGCGCGGTCCTTGGGTGCAATCAGCGCATGGACGCCGGCGGCGTCGGCCACGCGCAGGCAGGCGCCCAGATTGTGCGGATCCTGGACGCCGTCGAGCACCAGGAGCAGCGCCGGCTCGGCCAGGGTGTCGAGCACGTCGTCGAGCTTCAGCACCCGCTGGGTCGCCGACACGCGGGCGACCACGCCCTGGTGACGGGCGACAGTCCCGCCGCCGCCGGCCATGCCGCCGGCCATGGCATCGAGCCGCGCCGGGGCGGAGAGAATCAGATGCACGCCGTGGGTCTCGGCGAGCTTGATCAGATCCCGGGCGCGGGCGTCGTGGCGTTCCTGGTCGAGAAAGATTTCGCGGACGTCGTCCGGACTGTGGCGCAGCTTGGCTATGACCGCGTGGAAGCCGTAGATGAAGCGGTGTTCAGCCACGGCGCTTGCCCTTGCCAGCGGGCTTCTTACCCGCCTTCTTCTCGCCTTGTACCGCCGGAGCCGAATCGACCAGACGGAAGTCGATCTTGTTGGTCTCCAGGTCGGCGCGCACCACCTGCACGCGCACCCGATCGGCCAGACGATAGCGCTTGCCGGTGCGCTCGCCCAGCATCATCTGCCCGGCCTCGTCGTAGTGGAAATAGTCGGCGCCGAGTTCGGAGACATGGACCAGCCCTTCGATGAAGACCTCGTCCAGGGCGACGAAGATGCCGAAATTCACTACCGAGGAAATGCTGCCGACGAACTCCTCGCCGACGTGATCCTGCATGTAGTAGCACTTCAGCCAGGCCTCGACGTCGCGCGTCGCCTCGTCGGCGCGCCGCTCGGTCATCGAGGCGTGCATGCCGATCTCCTCCCAGGCGTGCTCGCCGGGTCTGGGCAGATATTTCTGCTTGCCCAGCACCGCCTTGATGGCGCGGTGGATCAGCAGGTCGGGGTAGCGCCGGATGGGCGAAGTGAAGTGGGTGTAGGACTCGTAGGCGAGGCCGAAGTGGCCGACGTTCTCCGGACTATAGACCGCCTGGCGCAGCGAGCGCAGCATCACCGTCTGCAGCAACTGCTTGTCGGGCCGGCCCTGCAGCTGCGTCAGCAGGCTGGCGTAATCCTTGGCGCTGGGGTCGTCGCCGCCGCCCAACTGCAGGCCGAAGCCGCCGAGGAAATCGCGCAGCTTGGCCAGCCGCTCCGGGGTCGGCCCCTCGTGCACCCGGTAGAGCGCGGGATGGCCGTGGGCCTTCAGATACTCGGAGGCGCAGACGTTGGCGGCAAGCATGCACTCCTCGATCACCCGGTGGGCGTCGTTGCGCTCGGTGGCCTCGATGCGCGCGATCTTGCCCTGGTCGTCGAAGATCATCTGCGTCTCCAGGGTCTCGAAGTCGATCGCGCCGCGCTTGGCCCGCGCCTTGACCAGCACCCGGAACAGCGCGTCGAGGTTCTCCAGGTGCGGCAATAGCGGCGCCAGTTGCGCGCGCGCTGCCGCGTCCTGCTCGTACAGCGCCGCCGCCACGCCGTTGTAAGTGAGCCGGGCGTGAGAGAACATCACCGCCGGATAGAAGCGGTAGCCGCTGATGTCGCCGCCGGCGGCGATCGTCATGTCGCACACCATGCACAGGCGCTCGACCCCGGAGTTGAGCGAGCACAGGCCGTTGGAGATCTTCTCCGGCAGCATCGGGATCACCCGGCGCGGGAAATAGACCGAGTTGCCGCGCTCGTAGGCCTCGATGTCGAGCGCGCCGCCGGGGGAGACGTAATGCGAGACGTCGGCGATGGCCACCACCAGGCGATAGCCCTTGCCTGATCGCTCGCAATAGACGGCATCGTCGAAGTCCCGCGCCGTCTCGCTGTCGATGGTCACCAAGGGCAGGTCGGTGACGTCTTCGCGGCCCCTCCAGTCGGCCCTCTTCACTTCGTCTGGCAGCTTCTTCGCCTCGGCCAGCACCTCCTTGGAAAACTCGTACGGCAGCTCGTGCTTCCGGAGCGCGATCTCGATCTCCATGCCCGGATCGGCATAGTTGCCGAGCACCTCGACGATGCGTCCGATCGGCTGCGACTGGCGGCTCGGCTGCTCGATGATCTCGACCATCACCACCTGGCCGGCGGCCGGTTTCAGCGCACGGCCCTTATCGCCCTTTTCCGCCGGCGCCAGCAGGATGTCCTGGCTGATGCGCCGGTTCTCCGCCACCACGAACCAGACGCCGTGCTCGCTGAACACCCGGCCGACGAGGCGCGTGTTGCCGCGCTCCAGCACCTCGACGATCTTGCCCTCCGGCCGGCCGCGCCGGTCTACACCGACCACGCTGACGATGGCGCGGTCGCCGTGCAGCACCTTCTCCATCTCCTTGGGGCCGAGGAAGATGTCCGGGCCGCCTTCGTCTGGCACCAGGAAGCCGAAGCCGTCCGGGTGCCCCTCGACCCGGCCGCGGATCAGGTCGGCCTTGTCCGGGATCAGCCAGGCGCCGGCGCGGTTCTGCAGCAGTTGCCCTTCGCGCGCCATCGCGCCCAGACGGCGCTGGAACGGGGTGCGCTCGTCATCGGCGATGTCGAGTAGCTCGGCGATGCGCCCGGTCTCCAGCGGCACGCCGTGCTGAGTGAGCGTCGCCAGAATGTATTCGCGGCTGGGCAGCGGGTGCTCGTAGTTTTCCAGCTCGCGGGCGAGGAAGGGGTCGGCGCGGCGCACCTTGCTGAGTTTCTTAGCTCTGTTTGACAATTTGGTGAATTCCTATAAAATTCGCGCCTCTTCGCTGCGCACCTGCCCAGGTGGCGGAATTGGTAGACGCACATGGTTCAGGTCCATGCGCCGCAAGGTGTGGAGGTTCGAGTCCTCTCCTGGGCACCAAGCTACAGACGAAAAAGCCGATTCCTTGAATCGGCTTTTTTGTTGCCTGCTCAACTAAAGGGATGACGCAGGACGATGGTTTCTTCGCGATCGGGTCCGGTGGAAATCATGTCCACCGGCACGGCACAGACTTCCTCAATGCGTTTCAGATAAGCGCGAGCCGCAGCCGGCAAGCCCTCCAGCGACTTGACGCCGACGGTGCTCTGCTGCCAGCCCGGCCAGGTTTCGTACACCGGCATGCAGCGCGACAGCTCCTCGGCGCCCACCGGCAGGATATCGGTGATGCCGCTGTCCAGCTTGTAGCCGGTGCACAGCTTGAGTTCCTGGACGCCGTCCAGCACGTCGAGTTTGGTCACGCACAGGCCGGAGACGCCGTTGATCTGGATCGCCCGCTTCAGAGCCGCGGCGTCGAACCAGCCGCAGCGGCGCGCGCGGCCGGTGACCGAACCGAATTCGTGGCCGCGGTCGGCCAGATGCTTGCCGACCGGATCGAGCTTGTCCAGCGCGTCGTAGAGCTCGGTCGGGAACGGACCGCTGCCCACCCGGGTCGTATAAGCCTTGGTGATGCCCAGCACGTAGTGCAGCATGCCCGGGCCGACGCCGGCGCCGGCCGATGCCGCGCCGGCGACGCAGTTGCTCGAGGTGACGAAAGGGTAGGTGCCGTGATCGATGTCGAGCAGCGTGCCCTGGGCGCCCTCGAACAGCAGGTTGGCGCCGGCCTGGTGCGCTTCGTAGAGCGCGCGCGGCACGTCGGCCACCATTTTCTCCAGGCGCGGCGCCATCGCCAGCGAGTGCTCCAGCACCTGCTGGAAATCCACCGCCGGCGCGTGGTAGTAATTGGTCAGCATGAAGTTGTGGTAGTCGAGCAGTTCCGCGAGCTTCTCGGCGAAGCGCTTGGGCCGGGTCAGATCCTGCAGGCGCAGCGCCCGGCGCGCCACCTTGTCCTCGTAGCAGGGGCCGATGCCGCGGCCGGTGGTGCCGATCTTGTTCTGTCCCTTGGCGGCCTCGCGCGCGAGATCGAGGGCCTGGTGGTAGGGCAGGATCAGCGGGCAGGCCTCGGAAATCTTCAGGCGCGCCTCGGCGTCCACGCCGGCCGCCTGAAGTTCGTCGAGCTCCTTCAGGAAGGCGTCAGGGGAGAGCACCACGCCGTTGCCGATGTAGCAGGTCACGCCCGGACGCAGGATGCCCGAGGGCACCAGGCGCAGCACCGTCTTCTTGCCGCCGATCACCAGCGTGTGGCCGGCGTTGTGGCCGCCCTGGAAGCGCACCACGCCCTGGGAATGATCGGTCAGCCAGTCGACGATCTTGCCCTTGCCCTCATCGCCCCACTGGGTCCCTATGACTACGACGTTCTTTGCCATGTTTTATGCCTCAAAAAATTCGATTTGCCAGCGGCCGTCGCGCCAGGCCAGGCGGCGTCCGCAGCCGGCCTCGGTCCAGTCGCCGTCGTGTCCGGGCAGCGCATCGACGACGCGCTCGCCGGCCGCGCGCAGTGCTGCCACCTTCTGCTGCAGAGCCGCGTCCGCGGGCGCCCAGGGCGCCAGGATCATGCCGGGCGCCGCGGCTTGCGGCGCCAGACGGACCAGTTCGCGCAAGTCGAGGCTGAAGCCGGTGGCGGGTCGGGCGCGGCCGAAGGACAGTCCCACCTCGTCGTAGCGCCCGCCCAGGGCGATCGGACCGGGATGGTCGGCGCCGTAGGCTGCGAACACGACGCCGCTGTGGTAGTGATAGCCGCGCAGGTCGGCAAGGTCGAAACTGACCGGAAGATCGGTCACCGAGCCCGCCAGGATCGCGAGCTCCGCCAGCGCGCGCTCGATCTCGGGCAGTGCCGGCAACCGTGCCGCGGCGGCGGCGAGCGCTTCGCTGCCGCCGTAGCATTCGGGCAGGGCCATGAGCGCCGAGCGGAAGGGTTCGGCGACCCCGGCAGCATCGACCAGTTCACGCAGCGTCGGCAGGTCTTTTGCCTGCAGCACGCCGAACAGTTCCTGTTCGAGCTCGGCAGCGATGCCGGCCGAGCCGACCAGGGCCCGGAATACTCCGACGTGGCCCAGATCGATGCGGCTGGCGGCGACGCCGGAGACCTTGAGTGCCTCCGCCAGCAGGCGGATGATCTCGACGTCGGCCTCGCTGCCGGCGTGGCCATAGAGCTCGACACCGATCTGCAGCGGCTGGCGCGAACCGCTGAGCGCCGCCGGCAGGGTGTGCAGGACGCTGCCGCAGTAGCACAGCCTGGCCACGCCCTTGCGGTTCAATAGATGGGCGTCGATGCGCGCCACCTGGGGCGTGATGTCGGCACGCACGCCCAGGGTGCGGCCGGAGAGCTGATCGACCAGCTTGAAGGTGCGCAGATCGAGATCACGGCCGGTGCCGGTGAGCAGCGACTCGACGTATTCGAGCAGCGGCGGGATCACGTAGTCGTAGCCACGGGCGCGGAACAGGTCGAGCAGACCGCGGCGCAGCGTTTCGACCTGCCAGGCCTCGGCCGGCAGGATGTCCTCGATCGCTTCGGGCAAGAGCCAGCGGCGCATAGTCATTTGAAGATCATCAACAGGATCAGCCCGACCATCATCGAGGTCAGTCCGATGAAGCGCAATTGGCCGTCGGACAGTTCGGTCAAGCGGCGAAAGCCCTCGCGCCACACCCGCGGCGCGAGAAACGGCAACAGGCCTTCGAGAACGAGCATCAACGCGAACGCCAGGAGCAGCGTGGACAGCATCACTTCCTGCTCTTGCCGGTGCCCTTCAGGTACTTGAAGAACTCGGAGCTGGGATCGAGCACCATCACGTCGCTCTTGCTCTTGAAGCTCTGGCGATAGGCTTCCAGGCTGCGATAGAAGGCGTAGAACTCCGGATTCTTGCCGAAGGCCTTGGCATAGATCTCGGTCGCCTTGGCGTCGCCCTCGCCCTTGGTGCGCTGGGCGTCGCGGTAGGCGTCGGCGATGATCACCTCGCGCTGCCGGTCGGCGTCGGCCTTGATCTTCTCCGCCTGGGCGGCGCCGTCCGAGCGCAACTGATTGGCGACACGCTTGCGCTCCGTCTCCATGCGGCGGTACACCGAGTCGCTCACCTCCTGGGGATAGTCGACCCGCTTGAGGCGCACATCGACGATCTGCACGCCGATCGAGCGGGCGTCGGCGTCGGCCTGAACGCGGACCTCATCCATGATCTTCTCGCGCTCCCCCGAGACGACCTCCTGCACCGTGCGCTTGCCGAACTCCCCACGCAGCAGGGCATTGACCGTCTGCGACAAGCGGATATGAGCGCGGGTCTCGTCGCCCTGGACGGAGATGTAATACTGCTTGACGTCGATGATCCGCCACTTGATGTAGGCGTCCACCAGCATCGGCTTTTTCTCCGAGGTGATGAAGCGCTCGGGATCGGGCGCATCGTAGGTGAGAATGCGGTTGTCGAAGTAGCGCACGTTCTGGATCAGCGGCCACTTGAAGTTGAGGCCCGGCTTGGTGATGACGTCCTTGACCTCACCGAATTGGAAGACGATGGCGTACTGGCGCTGATCGACGGTGAACATCGAACTCGCCAGCACCACCAGTATGAGCAGCAAGGCGGCGGCGGCAAAAGGCAGATTGCGGCGCATCAGCGTTCCCCCCGATCGCGCGAGCGCAGCGCATCGCGCGAGCGCAGTAGCGAGGCATCCGATCTATCCAGTTGCGGCGGCACCTCGCTCGGCAGCGCCTGCACCGGGCTCGCCGGCACCGGTGGCGGCGCCGACGCGGCGGCGGGGGCTGCGGCTGCCGGGGCACCGGCGGCCTGCATCAGCTTGTCCAAGGGAAGGTAGAGCAGGTTGTTGCCACCCTTGGCATCGATCATGATCTTGCTGGTATTGGAGAGAATGTGTTGCATGGTGTCGAGATACATACGACTGCGCGTGACCGCGGGCGCCTTGTCGTATTGGGTCAGGATCTGTGAAAAGCGCGAGGCATCGCCCTCGGCATTGGCAATCACCCGGCTCTTGTAGCCGCTGGCCTCCTCGAACAAACGCGAGGCTGCGCCGCGCGCTCTGGGCACCACGTCGTTGGCGTAGGCCTGCCCCTCATTCACCTGCCGGTCGCGATCCTGTCCGGCCTTGACCGCGTCATCGAAGGCGGCCTGCACCTGCTCCGGCGGTTGCACGTTCTGCAGCGTCAGTCGGGAAATGTAGATGCCGGTCTTGTAGCGATCGAGGATTTCCTGCATCAGTTTGCTCGCCTGCGCCGCGACCTGCTCGCGCCCCTCATAGAGGACGAAGTCCATCTTGCTCTTGCCCACCACCTCGCGCATCGCGGTCTCGGCCGACTGCAGCACGGCGTCGTCGGGACTGCGATTGTTGAACAGGTATGCCTGCGGATCCTTGACGAACCACTGCACCGCGAACTCAATGCTGACGATGTTCTCATCGTCGGTAAGCATCAGCGCTTCTTTCAGTACCGGATTCTTGGCCGAGCCGCGATAGCCGACCTCGACCACGCGCACGTCGCTGACGCGCACGATCTCGTTGCTCTGGATGGGATAGGGCATGCGCCAGTGCAAGCCCGGCTGGGTGGTCTCGGAATAGCGCCCAAAGGTGAGCACCACGCCGCGCTGGCTGGCTTCGACGATATAGAAGCCGCTGGCCAGCCAGACCGCCAGCACCACTACCAGCAACAGACCGATGCCGCCGCTGAACTGGCGCATGTTGAAGGGCGCCGACGGCCCGCCGCCGATGCCGCCACCACCGCCCTTCTTGCCGAACAGACCGGCCAGGCGGCGGTTGATATCGCGCCACAGCTCTTCGAGGTCGGGCGGGCCGCCCTTGTTGCCACCGGGATCGGGTTTATTGCCCCAGCCGCGGTCATTTAGCGACATCAAGATACCTGCGATCACGGATCAGCCTTCAACAGTTAAGGGGTTACGCCGGCGTCGGCGACATCAATCAGGCAGCGTCTGCCTGGGACTGTTCGGCGTGCCCGTGCGCCGCTTGGCTCAAGGCGTCTCGCAGCAGATCGAGCCCGGCGCCGCTTTTCGCACTCAGGCGAACGCGGGAAATTTTACCATACTCGTCGAGATCGACTCCGGGAGCAGCGGCGGTGGCGTCGATCTTGTTCCAGACGATGATCTGCGGCACTTCGGCGGCACCGATTTCGGCCAGCACCTGGTTCACCGCAGCGATCTGCTGATCGCGATCGGGACTGGAAGAATCGACCACGTGGAGCAGCAGATCGGCTCCAGCCGTCTCCTCCAGCGTGGCATGAAAGGCGGCGACCAGCGCGTGGGGCAGGTCGCGGATGAAACCGACGGTGTCGGAAATCACGATCTGCCCGGCGCCCGCCAGGAACAGCCGGCGCGAGGTGGTGTCGAGCGTGGCGAAGAGCTGGTCGGCGGCATAGCTGCTGGCGCGGGTCAAGGCGTTGAACAGCGTCGACTTGCCGGCATTGGTGTAGCCGACCAGGGACACGGTCAACAGCTGGCGCCGGGTCCGCGCCCGGCGCTGCACGGCGCGCTGGCGTTCGAGCTGCTGCAGGCGCTCCTTCAGCATCGCGACGCGCTTGCCGAGCAGCCTTCGGTCGGTTTCCAGCTGGGTCTCGCCGGGTCCGCGCAGGCCGATACCGCCCTTCTGCCGTTCGAGGTGGGTCCAGCCGCGCACCAGGCGGGTGGACAGGCGCTGCAACTGGGCCAGTTCGACCTGCAGCTTGCCCTCACTGCTCTTGGCGCGCAAGGCGAAGATGTCGAGGATCAGGGCCGGGCGATCGATGACGCGGCAGTCCAGCGCCTTTTCCAGGTTGCGCTGCTGCGCTGCGGAGAGTTCGTGGTTGAAGATGACCAGCGAGGCGCCATGAGCGCGGGCAGCAGCGCCGATTTCCGCCACCTTGCCCTTGCCGGCATAGGTCGCGGCATCCGGCGCCTGGCGCTTGCCCTGCACCAATGTCTGGGAGCGGGCACCGGCGCTGGCGGCGAGCAGTTCGAACTCGGTTCGGCGCTCGGCATAGTCGCCGGCGCCGAAATCCAGTTGCACCAGGATCGCGTTCTCGCCGCTGGCGGGACGCTCAAACATGCCGGGCGCGGCCAGGCGCGACGCCGCCAGGGGCAACGGACTGCAATGCGGGCATCAATCCTCGCCGCTGTCTTGGCTGATCGACACCGGACGGGCCGGCACCACCGTGGAGATGGCGTGCTTATAGACCATCTGCGTGACCGTATTCTTGAGCAGCACCACGTATTGATCGAAGGAATCGATATGACCTTGCAGCTTGATGCCATTGACCAAGTAGATCGAGACCGGAATATGCTCCTTGCGCAGCGTATTCAGAAACGGGTCTTGTAAGAGTTGCCCTTTATTGCTCATGGTGATCCTCTATTGTGGTTCTTGAAAGGCTAATGTAAAACATTTTCGCTGCCGGTAGCAATTTTCCGAGCTTTGACGTTGGCATTTTCCGATGATGCTGCCTCAGTCCTTGGCAAACGGGTTCTTCGAGGTCTTGAACTCGACGCGCAGCGGCGTGCCCTGCAACTGGAACTGCTCCATGAAGGTCCGCTCCAGGTAGCGGCGGTACGAATCCGGCACGTGCTCCAGGGCGTTGCCGTGGATCACGATGATCGGCGGGTTGCTGCCGCCCTGGTGGGCGTAGCGCAGCTTGGGCCGGAAGATGCCGTGGCGCGGCGGCGCCTGCCTGGCCAGCGCATCCTGCAGCGCGCGGGTCAGTTGCGGCGTGGGCAACTTGGCCATGGCGGCAGCCCAGGCTTTGTCGACCGAACTCATCAGTCCATTCACGCCCTCGCCCTTCAGCGCCGAAACGTAGTGGACCCGGGCGAAGCCCAGGAAGTTCAGCTTGCGCTCGATATCCTGCTTGACGCGCTCGCGTCGATAGTCGTCCACCGCGTCCCACTTATTGACCGCCAGCACCAGGGCCCGACCCGCCTCGATGACGAAGCCGGCGATGTGGGCGTCCTGGTCGGAGATGTCCTGGCTGGCGTCCACCATCAGCACCACCACGTTGGACTGCTCGACCGCCTGCAGCGTCTTGATCACCGAGAACTTCTCGACGGTCTCGAACACCTTGCCGCGCCGGCGCAGCCCCGCGGTGTCGATCAGGGTGTAGGCGCGGCCGTTGCGCTCGAACGGCACCTCGATGGCGTCGCGCGTCGTGCCCGGCAGATCGAAGGCGATGACCCGCTCCTCGCCGAGCAGGGTATTGATCAGCGTGCTCTTGCCGACGTTCGGGCGTCCGGCGATCGCGACACGCGGGCCCGCTCCTGGTTCCCCCTCTTCCGGCTCATCCGGAAAGGGGGCGAGCGCCTCCTCGACCAGTTCGCGCACGCCTTCGCCGTGGGCCGAGGAAATCACCAATGGCGTACCGCAGCCCAGTTCGTGAAATTCGGCGCCGAACACCGCACGATTCACGCCCTCGCCCTTGTTCACCACCAGGAGCAGCGGCCGGCCGGTCTTTCTCAGACGGTCGGCGATGACCTTGTCCTGCGGCGTGACGCCGGCGCGGCCGTCGACCACGAACAGCAGCGTGTCGGCCTCGGCGATCGCCGCCTCGGCCTGGCGCGCCATTTCGTGCATGATGCCGTCCTTCGCCTGCGGCTCGAAGCCGCCGGTATCGACGACCAGATAGGGCCTGCCGCCGACGCGGCCGTGACCGTAGTGCCGGTCGCGCGTCAGGCCCGGAATGTCGGCGACCAGCGCGTCGCGCGTCTTGGTGAGGCGATTGAACAGCGTCGATTTGCCGACATTCGGGCGGCCAACGATGACCAGGGTGGGCTTCAATGAGTCTCCGTTATCGCGCCGAGATGGCGTACAAGCCACCGCCGCGGGTCTGCACCACGAAACTGTCGGCGCCCTCCGAGCGCTGCGGATCGGCGGCGATGGCGCTGCCGTCGGTGGTGATGCGAGCGGCGAAGGCGCCGTCGGCGCGGCGCAGCAGATGCACCACGCCCTGATAATCGGCCACGGCAACATATTTTCCCAGGGCGAGCGGACGCGACGGGCTGCGCCGCAACAGCTTGTCCTGCTTCCACAGGCCGGCGCCATTGGCCCGGTCGAGCGCGTAAATCGCGCCCTGGTCGTCGCTCACATAGACCGCCTTGGCGTCGATGTCGAGACCCGCACTGCTGGACATGTCGTGTGCCCAGAGCTGATTGCCGTTGCTCGTATCGTAGCAGGCGACCCGGCCCTGATAAGCGACGGCACAGACCTCGCGGCCGTTGATCACCGGCGGACTGGCGATGTCGGCGATGCGCTCTAGCTCGGTAGCCCCCTTGGGCTGCGCCACCGCAACTTCCCACAGTGCCGCACCGTTGGCGCTGCTGACCGCGACCAGCTTGCCGCCGGGGAAGCCCGCCAGCACCACCGGACCGGCCAGCACGACGCCGACGTGGCTGCGTAGCGACAGCGCCGGGGTGCTGCGCTGATAGACCCAGCGCCGCTTGCCATCGGCAGCCTCGAAGCCGAACAGCCGGGCATCGCCGCTACGCACCACCACCAGGCCGTCGCCGACCGCCGGTGCCGCCAGCACCTCGGAACTGACCTGCGCAGTCCACACCTGCCGGCCAGTCTGCGCGTCGACTGCCAGCACCTCGCCCTTGGGGGTACCGACCACGACCAGCTTGCCGTCGCTGCCGACGCCGCCGGAAATCACCTGGCCGACATTGATGCGCCACACCTGGTGGCCGGCGTCGAAGCGCGCCAGCGTGCCATCACGGGCCGCAGCATAGACGCTGGTACCGACCACCGCGGGAGTGAACACATATTCGCCGCTCGTGCCGATGCTCGCCTGCCAATCCACCGAGAGCTGCGCCGTCGCGGTAAATGGAGTCAATTCGGCTGGCTTGAGCTTGGGCTCACTCGATGAAAACGGGTTGAGCTTGTTCAGCGTCGAACAGCCCGCGAGCAGGGACAGGACGACGATCAGGACGAGGCGCTTCACGATTTGCCTCCGAGCGCATCGAGCTTGATCTGCAGCACTTGGCGGTATTGCTGCAGGCCCTGATCGGCGGCGCCCTTTTCGGCATCGAGCTTGGCCAGCGCGGCGGCATAAGCCGCCCGCGCGTCCGCGGTCTTGCCTTCAGCAGCAAGAATATCGCCGCGCTCTTCGGCATAGCGCGGCGCAAAAGGCGCGGCGGGCTCGGCCGCCAGTTGCTGCAGGGCGGCGGCATAAGCCTTCTCGTCGAGCAGCACTGCGCCCAAGCGCAGCCGCGCCAGATCGCGCAAGCCCTGATCCTTGGCGTGCTCGGCGGCCCAGGCGAGCTGCAGCTTGGCCGTCTTGAGGTCGCCGGCATCGGCCTGCACCTTGGCCGAGAGCAGTGCCGCGAGACCGGCGTAAGCGGTACCGGAGAACTTGTCGATCAGTTCCCCCGCCATTTCGTTGGTCCTCTGGGCGTCGTGGGCCGCGACCGCCTGCTCCAACTGGGCGTAGGCCACTCCCGCCTGGGCCGCTTGGCTCCTCTGCCACCAGTTCCAGCCCTGCCAGGCGGCCATCGCCAGCGCGGCGGCGACGACGATCCCGGTCACCAGGTTGCCGTACTGCTTCCACCAGGTTTTCAGTTCGTCGAGTTGTTCCTGCTCTTCGAGGTCATACACCGCCATGTTCGTCTTCCCGTTGATAAAGTAATTCGCCGATCGCCTCGGCAAGTTGGTCGAATGCCACGCGCCGCTGTTCCTGCTCATTGCCGAAGCCCGCACGCAGCGGTTTCAAGGAGACTTCGTTGGCGACTGCCTCGTTGTCGCCGATGATCGCCGCCAGCGTCGCGCCGGAGGCGTCGGCACGCTTCATCTGTGCCTTGAAACTGCCGCCGCCGCAATGCAGCTGCACCGCGAAACCGGCGTCGCGCAACCCCTCGGCGACCCTGAAGGCGAAGCGCTGGGCCTGTTCGCCCTGGTGCACCACATAGACGTCCGGCGCGACGTTGGCGGCGACGCCGCCCTGTTCCCGCCACAACGCCAGCAGACGTTCGATGCCGATGGCGAAGCCGCAGGCCGGCTGGGGCTTGCCGCCCAACTGGGCGACCAGGCCGTCGTAACGGCCGCCGGCGCAGACCGTGCCCTGGCTGCCCAGGCGGTCGGTGAGCCATTCGAAGACGGTCAGGTTGTAATAGTCGAGCCCGCGCACCAGCCGGGGATTGACGCGGTAGGGAATGCCGGCATCCTTGAGCAGAACCTGGACGCCGGCAAAATGCGCGAGCGATTCTTCGCCCAGATACTCGATCAGCTTGGGTGCGGCTTCGACGATCTCCTGCAGCGCCGGATTCTTGGTGTCGAGAATGCGCAGGGGATTGCTGTGCAAGCGGCGCCTGGCGTCGGCGTCGAGCGCCTCGGCGTTCTCTTCGAGATAGGCGACCAAGTCGGCGCGATGGCGGCAGCGCTCCTCGACCTGGCCCAGCGAATTGATCTCCAGGCGGATGTCGGTGAGGCCGAGGTCATCCCAAAGGCGCTGGCACATCAGGATGTGTTCGGCGTCGATGTCCGGACCGGCAAAACCCAGCGCTTCCACGCCGACCTGGTGGAACTGCCGGTAACGCCCCTTCTGCGGCCGCTCGTGGCGGAACATCGGTCCCTGGTAGCACAACCGCTTCGGCCCGTCGTAGAGCAGGTTGTGCTGCAGCACGGCGCGCACGCAGCCCGCCGTGCCCTCCGGCCGCAGGGTCAGCTGCTCGCCGTTCAGGCTGTCGGTGAAGGAGTACATCTCCTTCTCGACGATGTCGGTGGCGGCACCGATGGCACGCGCAAACAGCGGCGTCGGCTCGACCACCGGCAGGCGGATCGGCCGGTAGGCGTGGGCACGCAGCCAGTCGCGCACCAGGTCGTCGAACTCCTCCAGCTGCTCGGCTTCGTCGGGCAGGATGTCGTTCATGCCACGGATGGCTTGTATCGTCTGACTCATATTCTCTTCGGGTACTTCCGCTCGACGTAGTCGTCGATGATGGCGCGAAACTCGCCGGCGATGTTGTCGCCCTTCAGGGTGACGCTGCGCTCGCCATCGACATACACTGGCGCGACCGGAGTCTCCCCGGTACCCGGCAGGCTGATGCCGATATTGGCGTGCTTGCTCTCGCCCGGGCCATTGACCACGCAGCCCATCACCGCCAGACTCAAATTCTCGACACCGACGTGGGTGAGACGCCAGACCGGCATCTGCGCGCGCACGTAGGACTGGATATCTTGCGCCAGTTCCTGGAAGGTGGTGCTGGTGGTTCTGCCGCAGCCGGGGCAGGCGGCGACCAGCGGTGTGAAGGCGCGCAGGCCCATGGTCTGCAGGATCTCCTGGGCAACGACCACCTCGCGACTGCGCTCGCCGTCGGGCTCGGGCGTCAGGGACACGCGGATGGTGTCGCCGATGCCTTCCTGCAGCAGCACCGCCAATGCCGCACTTGAAGCGACGATGCCCTTGGAGCCCATGCCCGCCTCGGTCAATCCCAGATGCAGCGGATAATCGCTGCGCCCGGCCAGCTCGCGGTAGATACCGATCAGATCCTGCACGCCCGACACCTTGCAGGACAAGATGATGGCATTGCCGGGCAGGCCCAGTTCTTCGGCCCTTGCCGCGCTATCCAGGGCCGAGGTGATCATCGCCTCGCGCATCAGCGCCGCGGCGTCCTGCGGCACCGGTCGTCGCGCATTCTCGTCCATGATGCGGGCGAGCAGGTCCTGATCGAGGCTGCCCCAGTTCACCCCTATTCTCACCGGCTTGTTGCAGCGGCAGGCGATCTCTATCAGCCGTGCGAACTGCTCGTCCCGCTTCTTTCCCTTGCCGACATTGCCCGGGTTGATGCGCAGCTTGTCCAGTGCCTCGGCGCACGCCGGCACCTCGGCGAGCAACTTGTGGCCGTTGAAATGAAAGTCGCCGACCAGCGGCACCTCCAGATTCATCTTCAGCAGTTGCTCGCGGATTCTCGGCACCGCCGCCGCCGCCTCCCGGGTATTCACCGTAACGCGGACAATCTCGGAACCGGCCCGGGCCAATTGCGCCACCTGCCTCGCCGTGCCGATCACATCGGCGGTGTCGGTGTTGGTCATCGATTGCACCACCACCGGCGCCAGCCCGCCGATGGCCACACCGCCCACCAGGGCCTGGCGCGTGCGCCGCCGGGCGAGCGGGCCGGCCACGACCGGGCGCTCCACAGCGGTCATGGCAGCGTCAGCCGGGCCACTTCGACCTTGGTGTACGGGCGCAGGTCGATCGTCCGCTCGCCGTACTGCAGTTGTACCGCAGACGCGTTGCCGATGACCACGTCGAAGGGGGGCTTGCCGCTCACGACCTGGCGCGTGCCACCGAGATTGTTCTGGGAGAAGATGGTCTTCTGCGTAGCGTCTTTGACCTCGACCCAGGACTTGCCCTGGAACGCGAAGGTCAGCTGGCGGCTATCCGCTGCCGGCGTCGCCGCCGCGACGGCAGGGGCAACCGAGGCCGGCTGTTCGACCTGCAGCGCGGGTTGCGCAAGCTGTCCAGGAATGATCGGAGCCGGCACCGACTTAGGCGGCAGCTCACCGGCGCCCCGACCGCTGGCCGGCCAGTTGAAATGGGTCGCGACCGCGACGGCAACGGCGGCCAGGGCCAGCAATAATGCCAGCAGGGGAACCAGGCTGCGCCGCTCGCCCGGCAGGGGCAGCTGGGCGCCGGTGTCCTCGGGCGCGCGGACCCCGTTGTCGACCGCCGGTCTCTCCTTGTCTAGCATTGCCAGCAGCGGCTCCGCGTCGATCTGGAGCAGCTTGGCGTAACTCCTGATGATGCCGCGCACGAAGGTGCTGCCCGGCAGTCTGCCGAAATCGTCATGCTCGATCGCCTCGATCTGGCGAGCGCCGAACTTGATGGCCTGCGTCACCTCGTCGATCGACAGGCCCCGCGCCTCCCTGGCCTCGCGCAGACGGAGGCCGGGTGAGCTCGGCGCTGCGGCTGGAGCGAGGAGCTCCGCCTGCGCTGCCGGCGATTCAGGCAGCTCGCTCACTGATACTGTCCCTGCAGCAAGCGACGCGTCTGAGACGAACCAGGAAACTTGCTTCTCAGCTCGAAAGCATAGCGCGCTTCGGCGCCGCGATCGCCGAGCCCTCTCTCGATCTTCACGCCCAGCCAGAGAATTTCGGCGGTGGGTTCGACCCGCTGGTGCAGTTCGTCGAGGTAGTGCCTCGCCTCATCCAGCCGTCCATGACGGTAGTCGATATCGGCGAGGAAAAACATCGCCCGGGCATTTGTGTGGTCAGCGCGCAGGGCCTTGATGAAGTAGTCTTCGGCGGCCTTGTCATCCTTCAGCCTGAGTGAGCAGATGCCGGCATTGGTGTAGGGCATGGTCGGCGTTGTATAGAGCGGACTCTTGATCGCAGTCTGGAAATACCGCAGCGAACGCTGCTCCCTTCCCGTCTGGCAGAGGAACCAGCCGAAGCTGTTGTTTATTTCCGGGTCGGCCGGGGCCAGGCTCAAGGCGCGCTCGAAACTCTGTTCGGCGAGTCGGTCCTCGTGGAGTTGCATGTGCACCAAGCCCATCAGGTTGTGTGCCGGAGCGTAGCGGTCGTCGGCGGACAGGGCCTTGCGCGCCTCGTCGAGCGCCACGCCGAGGTTGCCACGCGACAAGTACAGACCGCCCAACTCGGTGTGTACTTTGGCCCGTTGGCTGGCCTCGGTTCTCGCCGCCTGCTGCGACACCGGCTCTTCCGGCTCCGGCGGCATGCCCGGGCTAGCGGCGCAGCCCGCCAGGATAACGGCCGATGCAGCGGCGAGAAAAGCGATGCGTCTCATCGCACAAGCTCCATTAGGGGAACGGTTTTCCGGGTGCGGCGCGAACGGTCCTGGACCTGACCTGCCAACTGACCGCAGGCGGCATCGATGTCGTCACCGCGCGTCTTGCGCGTGGTCGTGACGATCCCGGCGGCGATCAGGATCTCGGCGAAACGACGGACGCGTTCGGGCTTGGAGCGCTGGAAGCCGGAATTCAGGAAGGGATTGAACGGAATCAGATTGAACTTGCAGGGTACATCGCGCGTGAGCCGCAGCAGTTCGCGCGCATCGGCGTCGCGATCATTGACGCCGTCGAGCATCACGTATTCGAAGGTGACGAAATCGCGCGGTGCCGCGCTCAGATAGCGGCGGCAGGCGGCCATCAACGCATTGAGCGGATACTTGCGATTGATCGGCACCAGGCGGTCACGCAGTTGGTCGTTGGGCGCGTGCAGGGAAACGGCCAGCGCCACCGGACATTGCTCGGCGAGCCGATCCATCGCGGGCACGATACCTGAGGTCGACAGCGTCACGCGCCGGCGCGACAGGCCGTAGGCATTGTCGTCGAGCATCAGACGCAGCGCGGTGACGACGTTGTCCAGGTTGGCGAGCGGCTCGCCCATGCCCATCAGCACGACATTGGATACGACCCGATCCTGCGCGTGCGGATCGGCGCCGAGCAGGCGCTTGGCCTGCCATAGCTGACCGATGATCTCGGCCACCGTCAGGTTGCGGTTGAAGCCCTGCTTGCCGGTGGAGCAAAAGGCGCAGTCGAGCGCGCAGCCGGCCTGGGTGGAGATGCACAGCGTGCCCCGCTCGACCTCGGGGATGAACACAGTCTCGATTGCATTGCCGCTGCCGACAGCGAACAGGAACTTGCGCGTGGCGTCATCCGACAGACGGTCGCTGATCAGCGCCGGCGGCGTCACACTAGCGACCTGAACGAGCTTCTCGCGCAGGCTCTTGGCGACGTCGGTCATACGCGAAAAATCGCTCTCCCCGAAACGATGCAGCCAGCGCAGCAATTGCCTGGCACGGAAAGGCTTCTCGCCCAACTGGGCGAAGAATCCGGTCAGGCCGGCGGCATCGAGATCGAGGAGATTGACGGTCATCGATTAGCGCGAATAGATGTTTAGCGCCGGAAAGAAATAGGCGATCTCGACCGCAGCAGTCTCTGGCCCGTCTGAACCATGCACCGCGTTGGCGTCGATGCTCTCGGCGAAGTCGGCCCGGATCGTGCCGGGTGCGGCCTTCTTCGGATCGGTGGCGCCCATCAAGTCGCGGTTCTTGGCGATCGCACCCTCGCCTTCGAGCACTTGCGCCATCACCGGCCCGGAGATCATGAACTCGACCAGATCCTTGAAAAACGGCCGCTCGCGATGCACGGCGTAAAAACCCTCGGCTTCCCGGCGCGACAGATGCACCATGCGCGCGGCAATGATCTTGAGGCCGTTGGTCTCGAAACGGGAGTAGATCTTGCCGATGACATTTTTCGCCACGGCATCGGGCTTGATCATGGAAAACGTGCGTTCAACAGCCATCCGGTTTCTCCAAAGAAGGTGATACAGAAGGGAATACTCGAAAAACGTTCAGCGATACTGGGTAACTGTGTATTTTATCGCAATTTCCGACTGGCCTCCGGCGATTTTGGCGACGTCCAGTCAAGATACACCACGCCACGACGCCGGGTGAGGCGATGGTCACCGAAGGCGATCGCCGGGTGCCGGTCAGGTCCGGCCAGCCGCAGTTGCCGCAAGGCCTCGACCAGCCGCTGCTCGCTGGGAATCATGACTCCATGCCGGGCGAGAAGGAAGCGCAGCAGGTTCCGGCCACGGGCTTCGGACAGTCCGAGCAGACGGACCACCGGTAACGGAAAGCGCGGCGGCTGTTCACCCAGATCGCTCAACGCCAAGTCGTCGAGCAGGGTGCCTGCCTCGGCAAAGCGCGCCGCCGCCGCGGCGAAGTTCTGTTCGGCCGCTGGAAATCGCGCCGATAGCTGGGGCAGGACTTCATGGCGCAGAAAGTTGCGCGAGAAGGCGGTGTCGTCGTTGCTTTCGTCATCGACCCAGGTGAGCTGCCGCCTCTCAAGATGAGCTTCGATCACGGTTCTGGACACCGTCAGCAGCGGACGGAGCAGGGAGACGCCGCCCTGCAGCCGCCTCGCCTCTGGCATCCCGGCGGCACCGCTCAAGCCGGTGCCGCGCAACAGGTTGAATATCAGTGTCTCGGCCTGGTCACCGCAGTGATGGCCCACCGCCAGCCAGTCTGGACCGCTACTCGCCAGCGCCTGGTAACGGCACTCGCGAGCCGCCGCCTCCAGACCTTCCGGGCAACTGCGCGGCACCTCGACGTGATGCACCGTCAGGGGAATGCCTGCTTCGGCGCAGTAGCGTTGGCAGAAAGCCTCCCACCTGCCCGCCTGAGGACTCAGATGATGATTGACGTGGCTGGCGGACAACGTGAACGAAAACGGCTTCTGGAGCGTCTGCAAGGCATCGAGCAGCGCCAGCGAATCACGGCCGCCTGAAAAAGCCACGACCAGCGTCTGATGCGGCTGGAGGTGACGCCGCAAGCTCGACTCTACCGCAGCCAAAAGCGCGTCAGCTGAGCCGCTGTTCCTTGAACTTGCCATAGCTCATCAGTCGCTCGAAGCGGCGTTCGACCAGTTCGGCCGAGGACAGTTCGGCAACCTGCCGCAACGCATCTTGCAGTGCCTTCTTGAGGGACACCGCCATGGCTTTAGGATTGCGATGGGCACCGCCAAGAGGCTCGGTTACGACGCGATCGACGAGGCCCAAGGTCTTCAGGCGAACCGCGGTGATGGCCATCGACTCGGCCGCGTCGCTGGCATTTTCGGCGCTCTTCCACAGGATCGAAGCGCAGCCTTCGGGTGAAATCACCGAGTAGGTCGCATATTGCAGCATCAGCAGCACGTCGCCCACTGCAATCGCCAGCGCGCCCCCCGAGCCGCCCTCGCCGATCACGGTGCAGATCAAAGGAACCTTGAGTTCCGCCATGACCAGCAGATTGCGCCCGATCGCCTCAGACTGGCCGCGCTCTTCGGCGTCGATACCCGGGTATGCGCCTGGCGTATCAACGAAGGTGATCACCGGAATACCGAACTTTTCCGCCAGCCGCATCAGGCGCAAAGCCTTGCGGTAACCCTCGGGTCTTGGCATGCCAAAGTTGCGGAAGATCTTTTCCTTAGTGTCGCGCCCCTTCTGGTGGCCGATAACCATTACCGATTGGCCATTGAATCGGGCCAGACCGCCGACGATGGCACGATCGTCGGCATAGCAACGATCCCCATGCAGTTCCTCGAAGTCGGTAAACATTTGCGCGACGTAATCGAGGGTATAGGGGCGCTGAGGATGTCGCGCCACCTGGGCGATCTGCCATGGCGACAGCTTGGCGTAGATGTCCTTGGTCAGACTCAGGCTTTTGCTGTCGAGCCTGTCGATTTCTTCGGAGATGTCCACCGCCGAATCATCCTGAGCGAAACGCAGGGATTCAATCTTGGCTTCCAATTCGGCGATCGGCTGTTCGAAATCGAGAAAAGTGGTTTTCATGGCTGTCGCGGTTCCACAGATGGCGGCATTTTACAGGATGGCGACGCCTGCCAACCGCTGCTCGTTACGCTTACCCACAGACGCCAAAGCCCTCGTGAGAGGGCTTTGGTTTGATGGGGGTCTGGCGCTGACCTACTTTCACAGGCGAGAAGCCTACTATCATTGGCGCGGAGGTGTTTCACGGTCCTGTTCGGGATGGGAAGGGGT
>MLJW01000144.1_pt1 | contig 68099 bp, 69 predicted proteins | sample 888231 | NCBI WGS metagenome assembly MLJW01 (sample SAMN05788063, study PRJNA343431) | mine drainage metagenome | isolation source: sample collected from the inflow into an acid mine drainage treatment plant... | place: Germany: Lusatia, lignite mining district
GGCGATGGGGATGAATTTGTCTGGGGTGATGATGCCTTTACTGCTGTGGTTCCAGCGTAAGAGTGCTTCTGCACCGATGATCTTGCCGGTGGCGAGTTCTACTTGTGGTTGATAGTAGAGTTCGAATGCATTGCGTTCTTGTGCCTTGCGTAGGTCGTTTTCAATGGACATGCGGCTGGCGGCTTTTTCGGTGAGGTCGGCTGAGTAGAACTGGAAGTTGTTGCGGCCTTGCTGTTTGGCGTGGTACATCGCTGAGTCGGCGTAGCGGAACAGGGTTTCGACGTCGGCGCTGTCATCGGGGTAGAGGGCGATGCCGATGCTGCCGGAGAGAAAGAGTTCTCGGCCGTCAATGATGAAGGGCTGATTAAAGGCGACGAGTATTTTGCAAGCGATGGTATCGAGATCCAGACCACTACGGATTTCCGGCAATAAGATGGCAAATTCGTCACCGCCAAAACGCGCTACGGTGTCATAACTGCGCACACAACCTTGCACACGCTTCGCAGCTTCGTGCAATACCTGATCACCGACACTATGCCCTAGCGTATCGTTGATCTCTTTGAAACGATCAAGATCCATCATCATCAAACCAAATTGATGTTTGTGTCTGGTCGCATCGATGACCGCTTGAGTAATGCGGTCGTTGAGTAATGCACGGTTAGGTAAACTAGTCAGCGTATCAAAGAAAGCCAGATTGTGGATTTGTTTACGATAAGTATCAATTTCGGTAATGTCACGACCAACAGCAAGCACACTCACCACGTTACCTTCAGCATCAAACTCTGGGGTTAGCTGTGTAAGCCTCACAGAAAGTCTACCATCACTCAGTTTTGTACTTAGTTCATACTCTTCTGATTTCGCAGTAATCAGTACACTTTTAAGAACCTCCTTATATGCGAGATAAGACTCTCCATCAGAAGTTTTCATCGGCTTTTTATTGAGTAGTTGTTCCAGCGACATACCGGAATCAGTCACCATTCTTGGATTGGCATAAATACGAAAGCAATTTTTATCGTATCTTGCAATGTGATCATGCGTGTTTTCCACTAAAGTACGAAACTGCCGCTCACTTACCATTAAGGCTTCGTCTATGCGTATGCGCTCTTCAGCTTCATCTTTGAGCATACGATTTGATCTACGTAAACGCATCAAAAGTGGTACCGTCAAAAACAGAACAATCATACTGCTGACAGCAAGTGTTACTAACCAGCGTTGCTGTAATTTATGCTGTTGAAGTTCCGCTGACTGCCGCTCATTACTTAAATTTAAGGCATCAATCTGACGCTGCTTACTTTCTGATTGATAACGTTTAGTCAGCTCCAACATGCGTGTGCTAGCACTTTCTTTGGCCGCTTGTGCAGACATTGCATCAGCCTCTGAAAGTAGTTGGTAAGCACGCTTATGGTCACCATGGTCTGCAGCAAGAGCAGCCACATGCCTTGCACTTTCACTCATATAACTAGGAAAACCCATAGTCTGAGCTAAGGTATATGCACGCTCGGCATCAATCCTTGCTGCGTCAGAGCGTCCCTGCGACTGGGCATACTTACTACGTATATTTAATGTCCACCACATACCGATTTTATTAGGGTATTTTTCAAAAATATTCACAGCTTCATCTAAAGCGAGAATGCTATCAGCGGCCAGTCCTTGTTTATCCTGATTCTCTGCAAGCGCAATCAAGCTAAAAGCGACACTAAATGGGATACCTATTTTTTGATACATCGCAATAGCTTCGCGTATTAATCGCTCACCATGCACTAAGTCCGTACCAGCAACACGTCCATACCCTAATATAGCATCGGCCTCTAAGCGCAACATATGGGAGGCATGTGCTTGCTCCCGCATCTTGATGTAGTGATCAATAGCCTCTTTCTCTTGACCACTTTGGTCGAATTGCAAAGCCAAACCCTGATGAGCGTAAGTCAGTGCGACAGGATTATTACTGCGCTTAGCAATGTCCATTGTCTGCAAACTCGTGGTAATCGCATCATCGATCTGTCCCCGCCGACGATACATCATCGAGGTGCGCAACATTGCCTCACTTAGTAAGTCCGGCCGATTTACACCATCCAACACCTCCATGCTATCAAGGACAGCAGCCGTCATCACGTCCAACTTACCTTGATTGATTGCGTTCAATGCAATATTAAGATCAGCCTCAGCCTGCCCTACTTTATCTGCATGCTGTTTGGCCAATGCATATGCCTGCTTGGTATGCGTTGCAGCAGCGTCAGTTAAGGCTGAGTAAGTTTCAATACGTGCCAGCAGATTAAGTAAGCGCACACGGTCATTGGATGTCGCTTCCGCAGGTATGGTTAACTGTAGATGTTCAGCTTTTCGATAAGCAGCAGGCACATCATTTTCTGCAAGAATACCTATTGCTGCGGCCTCACTACGCCAAGCACCCAAGTTGCTTTGTTCAGCTATCGCAGGTATTGAATACCATGCCATCAGTATCACTGACACAAAGCCAAACAGCCATTTATTGATATGTGGAAACAATTTTGACCTATCCTCAGAAGCGGTGCCTACTAATCGCTCTATGCGCCATGTCACATTATCCATAGAGTCTAAAATCCTTTATGGAATTGCTTTTTTACAATTGACACCACCCTAATGCAAGATTGTTGTTATAAGCTTAATCTTGCTTGATAGCATCAAACAGCTATCAGCTTCCAAAAGGTCTTATACGCTGACGAGGCGTGTTATCAACTCACTTCCACAACATAATAGACCATTCGCCATACTGAGTAAAATCTCTCTAAAACTTAGCCTCCTCCACCTCACAACATCGGCTGATGATAGCTTTTGTAAAAATGCGCGCCTCAGTAATCATGCGCTAGTAATGCTTCGCCACAATGACGGCAATACACGGCATCTTTTTCATGCCCCTCTAACATGCAGCTTGGGCATGCAATCGCAACATTCACGTTGGAGTTAGCGCTTGATCTGGCCAACTCTACTGTTACTATCCCAGTTGGCACAGCAATAATGGCATAGCCCATAATCATCACCATGGAAGCGATGGCTTGACCTACAGGGGTTTTAGGAGAAATATCGCCGTAACCAACTGTGGTCAGCGTAACAATTGCCCAATACACGGATTCCGGGATGCTGGTATAGCCATTTTCAGGGCCTTCTACAACAAACATCAAAGTACCTAAAATGACAACCAAGGTAAGTATCGCAAGTAAGAAAACAAGCAATTTCCTTCGGCTAGCGGCTAAGGCTCTAGCCATTACTTCACTCTCCTCAAGATAATAGGACAGCTTAAGTATTCGAAATATTCTTAATAAGCGCAGTAAACGTAAAGCCATGGCATAGCTTGCACCACTCATGAACAAGGCAATATAGCTTGGCAATGTTGAGAGTAAGTCGATAATACCCATAAAACTAAAAATGTAGTTTGCCGGTTTATTGACAGAGACTATCCGTGCGATATATTCAAGCGTAAATACAATGGAAAAAAACCATTCCAAATAAAACAACTGATGCCCCCATTGCACATGGATGTTTGCAACGCTATCCAGCATCACCACGATTACGCTTAATACAATGGCTACTACCAATCCAATATCAAATAATTTCCCTGCTCTGGTATCCGCTTCAAAAATGATTTGATAGACGGCATCACGCCACGGCGCTTTATCTTCCCTAGACATTTAGGTTTACTCCATTTTGTAAATATTTTTAATGTGAGAAACGACTAATGTTCAGCACTTTTTTCAGCAAGAAACTGAGCCTGATTCCGGCTTATCAAAACAAGTAACACGCCAGAATAAATAAATGTAGAAAGCATCACAACACCTATTACGACTGCCTTGAACATCTCCAGATATTCAAAAGTTGAGGGAATCATGGTCAGCATCACAATAGATAAGCCCCCCTTAATCCCTGCAAAAGTTAGCACACCCCACCAACGAAAATTGATGTCGACCATTTTATCGGTTCTGTTTGCAAGCCATGCAAACATGCCCATCATCAAGCCACGAATCAATGTCGTTGCAAAAAACATGGTCATGATTTCAACACGATATTGCCATAAGAATTTCATATCTATCATTTCAGCCATCGCGATAAACAATATGGTATTCGCGACAAGTGCTAACAACTGCACATCTTCTTTGGTACGTAAATGGCGATCCCGCTCTTCTATGGTAGCTTTAACGCGGCTCAGAACAATGCCAATCACATTAGGCGAAGTCTCAACTTTAGCCGCCTCAATATGCAACTCAGCCTCATCACGTACTATTTGCTCACTGTCTTCTGTCACCACTTTCATCATGACATGATGTACGGTGATAGTTGCAAAAATACAAGCCAATATGCCTGATAAGTGCATATGTGAATGTGCGCCAAATAAGTTTAGCAATAGATAAAAATGCTCAGCCATTTCGAATGAGCCATAACCAGTCACAATCAACACCATCATTTCAGCAATACGATTAGCAGTAGTTTTCATTAAAAACAAGCCAATATAACCAACTACCACACCAACCGCTAATGATCCAATCACCACAGCAACGCTAATTTCAGCGATATAAGTACCAGTGATTTCACCGCCACCTAATGCATACAGCCCGATAAATACGAATACGATGAGCGCAGTCGCATCATTAAACAGACTCTCACCTTCCGCTAGAATCTTTAAGTGATGTGGTAGTTCAAACTTGGAAAAGATACTGACCACAGAAACCGGATCGGTTGCTAGCACCATTGCAAACAATACAATGACCGCCGCGTAAGAGAGGTGTATATCGGCAAAGAGATAGCTAGAAACAACCAACGCCATCAGCACAGAAAGCACTACCGCGACAATTGCCAGATACAGCAGACTTAATCCATGTGCTTTGAGATCAGCAAGCTTGAGTTCTAGCGAATCGGACACAAGCAGAATCGGTAAAAGGAATACCACTAAGGCAGCAAAATGCTCAGCATCGCCAGTAAGTATAGGGATTTTCAGAAAAACGAAATGCGCCGCAAATGACAGTGCAATTAAGCCAAGCGGTGACGGTATTTTAAACTTATCTTCCAGCTGCAATGCAAAGTACAGTATTCCAGCAATCATCAGTAAGGTAGCAATCATTATGTTATGCAGAAATCCTGTGAGCGTTGATGACCTATATTATCCGGCTTCTATTGAAAACGCCAATCACCATGTATGAATAAACAAGCTCTCACATACAAGTGCTCCTGCACATGAGATGCCATTAGCTGGAGATTCAATCAGGTCTGAAACCAGTAGAAAGACAATGCCGGGATGACAATATTGCCGTCTAACAAAGAGAATGTTTCCCCTGTATGCAAGTCTTTCACTGTGTCGTACTGAAAAAAACCCATGCGCTGCATCGACAAGATATCCAAGAACTGTGGCTCAGCGTCGAAATTACCAACAACCACTACCCTTGAATGGCTTAAGCCTTGATCAAACCGTGAAAACACAAAAAGATGCTCATTATCCACGCTTAATAATTCACGATTATTTCTATCCGCAAATGCTGAAATTTCTTTACGAACAGAAATCATTTTCTTGATTGCACTGAATATTCGATACTCCACTGTGCCCGGCTGCGCTCGCCTTGCAGCTTTATTCCAGTCCATTTTTGGACGATGCACCCAGCGATTATCGTTACTTTTGCTCTCGTCACTAAGATAAGAGTCATCATTGAGTGTGCCGATTGCATCACCATAGTAAAGCAGAGGGATTCCACCAAAGGATAAAATCATACTGTGTAATAACAATATAACTTTTATAGAGGCATCAATGGCATCTGCATCATTTTCATTCAACGCACTTTCAAGCGAGGCTAGCGCAGCTAGAGAACCTGAAATACGCGCATCACCCGTTTTGCCATTTTCACCGAACGCCAATCCCATCGCATGGGAGCCTTCGTAGTTTCCGGTAAAATAATCAACCAGAAAACGACGGTGTAATTGTGGATCATAGCCCGCTGCGACAATATCTGCATCACTGAATCCCCAGCCTATATCATCATGACAACGTACATAGTTAAGCCAAGTTGCCCGCTCCAGCTTTTCTGGAATACTGCGTATGCCCTTGTTGAGCAGAGTAGCTTTCCTTGTTGCTACGGCCTCCCACAATAAAGCCATGTAAGTAGCGTTATAGGCAATCTCGCACTCTTTTGCATTAATTGCATCCTCACCAAAATACTTAATAATTTCGGTAGGTGCGACAATCGCCTCAGCAATAAATAAAACACCTGGCGCCGTCACTTGGCAGCAATCTTTCATCAATTGTAGTATTTGGTGAGCTTCACGCTCATTCTGGCAGGTACTGCCCATTTTTTTCCATAAAAAAGCAACCGCATCTAACCGCAGAATATCGACCCCTCGGTTGGCCCAAAAAAGAATGATGTCCAGCATTTCGATAAAAACGGCAGGATTACGATAGTTAAGGTCCCATTGATAACTATTAAACACTGTCATCACCCATTTACCCATCTCTGCATCCCAAGTGAAATTTCCTGGTGCAGTTTCCGGAAAGACTTCTGGCATGGACTCTTCATACATATCTGGAATTTGCCTGTCGTCAAAAGTGAAGTAATAATCTTGGAATGTCTTATCGCCTTGACGCGCCTTTTGCGCCCACTCATGCTCATCCGAAGTGTGGTTAACCACAACATCCAATGTCAGCAACATACCTCTTTTTCTTAAATGGTCAACCAACTCATCTAGATCCTTCAGCGTACCAAATCGATGATCTATATTGCGAAAGTCTCGTACCGCATACCCCCCGTCACTCTTGCCTTCCGGGCAATCACAAATAGGCATGATATGTACCAGATTGACCCCAAGATCCTGCAAGTAATGTAACTTTGACGGCATTCCTTTCAGGTCGCCAGAGAATCCATCACAGTACAAAGCCATAGCCACCCATTGCTGACTCAAAAACCAGTTATGGTCTTTTTCTCGTGCTAAATCCAGTTTCTTTAAATAAGCAGGCCGTTTAATATACTGGCGCGCTAAGGTCTCAACCAGATGCAACATCTGTTTTTTGAAATCGGGTCGATCACCATAAAGAGAACTGAATAAGGAATGGATCGCATAAAAATTAGCACCCAATCGTGTATAAAAATGCTGTAATTTTTGGTATTTTATTTCTGGTTTCAGCGCGATTAATACATCATTGAGCAGCGAGTGTGAAGCTTGTTCATACATGGCTCATACCTTACTCTTCCTGAGAGGGCGCTTTGAAGCCGCCGAATCCATAGTGATCAAGCCCTTCCAGAATGCCTGCTGCATAATGGTGTTGTGCAAAATACACTTGCTCATGTCCACGTAAAAATTCTAGCTCAGAACTGTGATTACCAACGACAACAGCCAGCGTATCTCCAACCAGCATTTCACTGTCATTTCCAGAATCACCTGCCACTAAAAAACTTTTCAACGGAAGCCCCCATTTATAAGCAAGATAGCGAATTGCATGTCCTTTTGAGGCGCGTATTGGCAATATATCGAGAAATTCGTTGTGAGAGTATATGAGCTGGGCATGTAGTTTCAGTTCATGCAAGTGGTGATAAATATCCTCCACAGGAGGCATTTGATCTGGGGTTGCAATATAACTCAACTTGAATTCACGCTGATTTTCCTGAGCTTGCAATACAAGACCAGGAATATTAATCATAGCCTTTGCCAAGTCATCACGGCGCCATAAATGACGGATATGGTTTGACCAACCTAAATCTGGGGTAAGTTCTAGTCCGTAATTAATTTCGCTACCTACGGAGGTAATAAAAATATCGGGTAGCGGCACGCGATGCTTTTTAAGCATACTCACAGCACTTTCCAATGAACGTCCAGTTGCAACGCCAAAGCCTATCATGCCGGCATTATTGCGCAGCCAAGGAATTAATTCCGCCAAGCCTTTTTTGTCACCGATTAGCGTATTGTCAATATCACTAATCAGCATCATTTTAACCAGCGGCATAGGCGACTTACCTGCATTAAGCGCCATGGCATGTTGACGGCGCATGCGCTTACGATCCCGACGCAGTAACTGACCAACTTCTTTCATGTATTTTTCAACATGCGCATCCCAGCTATAGTGATGCTTAACGTTGATGATGCCATTCTTGGCCCAAGTCCGCCACTGCTTCCTATCTGACAACCCCTGACTCATAGCTGCAGCTATCGCGGTACTCTCCAAGGTATTTGCTAATAAGCCATTATGGCAATTAGCCAGAATATCCCGTGGCCCACCATCGTCTGGAGCAACGAATGGTAAGCCGCTCGCAGCCGCCTCAATCAGTGTCAAGCCAAATGGTTCTGTCATTGCAGGATTAACAAACAAGCCATGTCGGTGAGCCGCTAACCTATACAATTCAGGCAAATCTTCCTGAGTAATATGTTTAGGAATCGCTACCTTTCCCCATAAATCATAACGGTCTATATCAAGCAAAATGTCATTCATCACAGCCTGCTGCGACTCTTCCAGATCACGAATATCCTCGCGAACACCAGCAACAATGACTAGGTTCGCCTTCTCTTGCAACTGAGTATCCTCACCGTATGCTGCAATGAGTCCTTTTAGGTTTTTTCGTAATACTGGGCGTGAAATTGACAGGATGATTGGTTTTTCTGGCTGATGTAGAAATCGATCTATTCTAGCCTGCAACTGAGGATTTATTTTTTTACGTCCCAGTGGCGAGAAGCGTGAAGTATCCGTACCTGGTGGAATCACACTACAGTTTTTTGCAGAGTGACTCTGATACATACCATATTGCTCATCAATCTCCTGACGAGTACTAGTCACGACCATAGAGGCATGCTGAATAACCTCCTCCTCCACCGCAATACGGCGCCCGAAATTAAACTGGCGCTCAATAGCACTTTCTTTTCGTCCACTTGCCAGCAAACGAGACTGCTTGGGGCGTCCAAGTGAATGTCCTGTATGAATCAAAGGAATACCAAGTAAGGTGGAAAGCTGCTTTCCAACATATCCGGCATCGGCATAGTGAGAATGAATTAAGTCAGGGAGTCGGCCTTGCTGACGCAGAAAGTGCAAACTTTTGTCTACCATCTGATCAAGATGTGGCCACAACATCTCCTTACGAATATACTTTTTGGGACCACAAGACAATCGAATAATACGCGCACCCTCGCCAAAACTCTCCTCAGGTTGTGCATAATCAGAAGACAGGGATGGATCATCAATCAATCTTGTCAGCAAATCAACCTTACCAACCGCATGATGTTTAGCCAAGGCCTTAGCAAGCTCTACGACATACGTGGTTTGACCTCCCGTATCAGCATCGCGACCAAGCTCCATATCGTGTGACCGAATCAAGCCGTGTACGCTAATCATCAAAATATAAAGGGACTGATCCCTATTACTTACTTGACTATTCATAACGTTTGATCCTCAAAAAATGGTACGTAGAAATCACGATTCTGGGGCATAGCACCTCTGACTCCACAAAGCGCAGCAGCAAAGGCATTGGCTCTATCCAACATAACATCTGCATCCCAATTACCTAGAATACCCAAGATGCAAACTGCAGCAAAACCATCCCCGGCACCTACAGTATCGACTAGACCTCCATGCAAAGCTTTGCCAGAAGATCTTGTTTCCACACCATCTCTGGATAACATCCATGCCCCATTAGCACCACATGTGACTAAGAGACAATCCAGATTAAACATTTCAATCAAGTGTAATCCATAATCTCGCAAACCAGAACCTGCGAGTCGAAACAAACCTGCGATTACCTGAAGCTCTTCTTCATTGAGCTTCACAATATTAGCTCTTAACAACGAGCGCTTAATGATGTGCTTGTCATACCAAGGATCACGCAAATTAATATCAAGAAATCGTGGGCTTTTTGTTTCACTTAAAAACATATCTAAAGCAAGACGCGACTCCAGACTCCTTTGCGCCAATGTTCCAAAGTAAACCATGCTTGGATGTGTAGCCATCGTAATTAAATGGACAACGCCTGCGTGAATGTGGTCATATGCCTGATCCGGAAGAATTTCAAAACGATGGCCACTTTCATCCAGATGAACAATGACTTGACCTGTCGGATGAATTTGATCGCACTGCACTCCAGAGTCATCCATGCCCAAACGCGTCATTTCAGCAAGAAATGCTTCACGTAGCGAATCATTTCCAGTTCTGGTTACCAGCACAGGATGCTGACCAAAGACCTGAAGGTGGCGCGCAACATTGTATGGCGCGCCGCCAAGCACTGATCTATCAGGGAATATGTCGGCTAACACCTCACCAAATAATGCAATCGTACTCTTGTCTACTTCTTGATTTGTGGACGAATCTCTCGTGCAGTCTGTCTTATCAATCAAACGACACCTCCTATCAAATATTTAAAGTGGTGGACTCCATAGAAGTTAACCACGTATTGACTTGCGACCGTTGCCAAGCTCAATCCAACGCTTGACTTTCACCGCATCTACAATGCGAGAACGCACACCCCATGAGTCTAAAAGAATAATGATAGTAGGCTGATTCCCAATCGTTGCCTGCATCACCAAACATTTTCCTGAGTTACTAATATAACCAGTCTTGGACAAACCGATTTTCCAACCTTTACGCTTAACCAGCCTGTTAGTATTTCGAAAGGTTATTTCCTGAGTTTTGTCATTGACCCTATGTGAAACTGATGTCGTCATCTGACGAATAAGCTTATATCTATAAGCGGCATTCACCATAATGGCAATATCTCTAGCTGTTGATACATTACGCGCATCTAATCCAGTAGGTCCATAGAAGACGGTGTTTTTCATCCCCAACCTCGTCGCAGCACGATTCATTGCCTCAACAAAACTATTGGTACCTCCCTGATAACTTCTCGCTAGAGCAAATGCAGCTCTATTTTCAGAGGCCATCAGCGCCAGTTTCAACATTTCATGTCGAGTTAGTGTAACACCTACAGGAAGTTTTGATTTTGACCAGCGCTGCCTATCAACATCATCGGAACATATCGTAATTGGGGTATCTAATGATTGGTGACTATCAAGCACTACCATTGCTGTCATCAGCTTGGTGATTGAGGCAATGGCTTTTTTATCACCGGCATTTTTCTCATAAAGAACTTGGTCTGTACCTTGTACCAAGATAATTGCCGAAGAAGACCCAAGCACTAATTTTTTTACATGCTTATGTGCTAAGGAAGCATTGGTATGACGATGTTTACTGGCATTCTTTGCTGCATCGGCAGTATATGGAAAAATAAATGCGCTAACTGAAACTATTGATATCATTAGCACTTGCCAAATGCGCATTCATTACCCTTAATAGCCTATGGATTTTTAAGAAAAAGTCTTACATTCCGCAGCCTTATGCTACTGATTAATTAAAGATTAATAACCTCACCGTACCAAAGTGACTACCGCCCAAACTGATAAGCCTAGCAACTAGTGCATCCACTTCTTACTTGTTGTTACAAGCATATCCTCTTGCAGCAAAGCTACCTGATTCAACTCATCAATTATTTGATACAACTGCTCGACGATATAGTCTATTAATGCTTCTCGATAAGCGTCATCATGTAGTTGCCCCACTCATATTTCCTAATCTAAATTAAATGATCATGCATACACAACAATGTATTTCAATGCTTGGCATGTTATTGCCATAAACATCACCAACAATATTTAACTTCACAGCCCGCACTACCTACAATATGGATTAGGCTACCTACCAACACATACCCCTAAGCATATCTATATCGCGTGCACCACTATTTGTAATTATACGCACTAAATACATTTGTACAAATTATTTAACTACAAATATATTGTGTATGTGATATAAAAAAATACGCATTGATATTATTACTGTAATAAACAACTGGTCTACTTAGCATCATAAAATGACAACTAGAAGAGATAGTGCAATAAAATGTGCGCCAGTATTGAAACCAGTTGCAATGGTGAGTTGAGAATATTTCAGGAAAGTTTAGAACTGAAAATAATGACGTAGCTGCATCATTACAATAAAAAAAGCCACTCATATAGAATGGCTTATTTATTAACTAAGAACGCAAGAATCAATTTGGCAGATTAACTAGCTAGCCAACCGATGAGCCCTATCACTCAAATCATTACATTGGGTTGCAGTTTTATATTAATGTCCAGCGCGTGCCCCTGCTCGCTGAGAAAAAAGTAAGATAAAGGCAATAATGACTATAGTGAGTGCTATGGATGCAGAGTAGCGACTTAATGCAAGACCGCCTGCAGCTAGCGGTTTGTCGAGAAAATCACCAACTACAGCACCAAGAGGTCTGGTTAGTATGAATGCGGACCAGAAAAGTGTAGTTTTAGATATCTTTGTCCATAAATGGGCTCCAAGAACAATTAACAATAAACCACTAAAAATAATTGCGCCGCCACCATAACCAAGTCCGGCTGTGTCCGCAGTCCAATCTCCCAATGCCGTGCCCAATGTCTGAGAGAACATAATAGTTATCCAATAAAACATTTCTGCTTTCGGCAAGTGCACAGTATTGACTGAAACAGAGCCGAGTGTTTTGTACCAGACAAATAAAGATACCATCAAAAGGGTAAACAACAGTGTAGTTCCTCCTGTATAACCAACCCCAAGAGATCGATCCGCAAAGTCTGCCAGAGTCGTCCCAACCGTTGTTGTTGCGATAATTGTTGTCCAGTATAGAAACGGATGAAACTGCTTAGCCTTGATTTGGGCAATTACCGCAATAATAAAGATCACTGAAAAAATTGCAGTTCCAACAAGGTAGCCTAACTTCATCGACATGGATACCGCATCGCCACCAGTTTCACCCAGCGTTGTGGCAAAAATCTTTATGACCCAGAAAATCAAAGTAACCTCTGGAACCTTACTTAAGTGATTACGAACTATATTTTTCATAGCACGATATTACACTAATTTTTATCATTGGCTTATGACTGACTATGGTTGTAGAGTCTCATCAAAACTTACGAAGTATTGCGCTTTTCTACCTAAAATCCTATAGAAACCTGGCTTTATGCGTATTTCATCCGACTAAAAAACAATGTGGTAAATAAGTACCATACCACCAAGAAATTAAATAGCTCTTGATTGGAATATGCAATTGGCAATGTGGGCTTAACTCATTCTTATAGCCATGTTTAATATCGGCTCAATACTCATTAAGTAGTATAAGTAATGCAATGATTTTATAGGACAATTACTCTAATATTTTAGAAAGTTGATAATTAATGTTACAAAAAAATATTGGCAGCAACGAACCCAAGCAAGACAAAATATACGCTGAATTAATTTCAGTGAAGAAAAAACTTGAGGACTTAGAGCTTGCTGATTCAGCCATTACTGAAGGCATATGGGTTCTTCACATGGTCAATGGTGATCCTGACCATAAAGAGAGCACCATAGAATGGTCTAGCCAATTTAGAAGACTTTTAGGATACGAACGAGCGGATGACTTTCCTAACGGATGGGACAGTTGGCTTAAAGCTATCCATGCTGACGATAAACAACAAGCATTAGACGCCTTTAGCGCCCATTTGAATGACAGTAGCGGTCTCACTCCCTATAACGTTGAGTATAGAATGCAGACTGCAAATCGTGGCTATGTATGGTTTCGTGAACGCGCCATTACTGCCCGCAATGATTCCAACTTAGCGCTTCGCTCAGCAGGAGCCATTCGTGACATTAGTGACGAGAAAACTACCCAAGAATTGCATCAGCTTAATGTTATTCGTAATGAACAGAACATGCGTGAGATCATGAGTGTAGCTGATACTATTAACCAAATCGCGATGCAAATTAACATACTAGCCATTAATGCAGCAATAGAAGCAGCCCGAGCAGGTGAGGCTGGTCGAGGTTTTGCCGTTGTGGCCAGTGAAGTACGTAAACTGGCAGAACGTACTACTCAAGCGATGAATGAGATACGTTTGATGGCAAACAAATAGATGCTCGACTTTAAAAATCTACTTACATTTTGACTCAAAACTCAGAATAGTCTCTTCAATAAACCACAGATCTAAGCGTAGTAAAAGCTTCCGCTTGAATCAACCATAGGCCGTCAGCTTGCCTCTGCCATTTAGCCGAATACACTCCAGCAACAAAAACTGTTTTTTTGTCTAATGTGTATTTACCGACCCAATTACCAAGCTCCTCAGCATCTTTTAATAAACTACTTGTATACACTTTTCTGGTTCGCCTACGGTAAACCGTAATTGGATCATGCAAAAATGTAGCTTGCCAGCGTTGACGTTGCGCTTCAATCCCCTGTGACTGAACGCCACGTCCGGTCAAAACATGATAGTCAAAAGTTAAAAATGAACAGATTAAATCCACATCCCGACTTAATATAGCATCGTTGTAGCACTTACGTGCCGACGTGATGTAATTGATGTGATCAATACGTTGCAAACCTCAAATATCCGCGTGATTTATAGTTATTTTTGCCGATGCGCCCATACGGCTGCTTCAAGCCGACTGGTTAGCTTCAGTTTACTTAATAAATGTTTAATATGAACTTTTACAGTAGTGTCGCTAATACCCAAGGCACGCGCTATGGTCTTATTATTAAGGCCGTTTGCAAGACATTCAAGAATCTCCCGCTCTCGCTCAGTGAGTGCTACATCCTCTTCACTTTTGCTAAGTGTTGGGTGGATTAGCGCATTTTTAAGTATTTCTGTCAGACTTTCATGTAAAACAGTTACGCCAAGCATGGCTCTGCTTAAATTATCGCAAAGATCCTCAGGCTCCATATCCTTTAACAAATATCCATCAGCGCCTGCTCGTAAGGCTTCAAGTAAATCATCCTCTGCATCTGAAACTGTTAACACAATACACTTTGACTCTAACTTCGCATCTTTGATATGAGCAAGTGTTTGCAAGCCATTCATGCCCTTCATATTTAGATCGATCAAAACAAGGTCTGGCTTCAGTTCCTGAACTAGCAATAAACCTTCAGCACCAGATGCCGCTTCACCTATCACTGAAAATTTTGAATCAGCTGAAATCATTTGTATGACGCCTTTTCGAAATAACGCATGGTCATCAATAATAACTACTGTAGTAGGCACTTGCATAAAGTTCTCCAACGTTAAATTTTTACTGTTTGAATGACAATGTGATAATTATTTCGGCCGGAATAACAAGCGAACGCGCGTACCGCCAAGGCGTCTAGGAATAACTTCAATAGTGCCTCCTAGACAATAAGCTCGCTCAGTCATAATAGCCAATCCATAATGATGCGGTTTAGCCTCATCAAAAGAGCAACCTTTACCATCATCATCGATTGTGACAATCACATCTCCAGTTGATTGCAGCACAAGCGCAATCGTTACTTTCTCAGCACCTGAGTGACGCACGATATTAGACAAAGCCTCACGCACTACATGCAATAGATGAAACTCTTCATTCACGCTTAATCGACATTCCTGCAGTCTATTATCCAGCATGATATTCAAGCTAGATCGTTGTGAAAATTCTTCGATGGCTTCTTCAAGTACATGATCAAGCCCTCGTATATCCATTTGCACCCTAAACGTGGTGAGTAGCTCTCTTAGCTCGCGATAAGCGTTATCCAGCCCATCTCGCATATCATCAACAATTGTTACTGCACCACTTTCAATGAGATTGGAGCCAAAATTTGTTTGCAGGCGTGCCAGTTGAAATTTCATATATGAAAGCGACTGCGCCAAAGAGTCATGCAACTCTCTAGCAATGACCGCACGCTCCTCAAGCAATGCTACCCGTCGACTTTCTTGCTCTCTAGCCTGAAAACCCATTGAAAGTGCCAGCATTTGTGCTGTCACTTCAAATAATTGCAACTCAGCACCTTCAAAATAATGATTAGCTTCGGTTTCCAACAGGAGGATCCCCAACCAGCCACTAGGGCTAAGTAATGGCACTGTGACACATTGTACACATTCGCCATGAATCAACTTTGTTGTATGACTTACAGCAACAGAGTTTACTGTTTCGTCAAACATACTTTCATCAAAAGACAATGGCCAATAGCTTGAAAATAAAGCACGCTGTGCAGAGATGCGCGAACCATTTTCACTAAAAACCAACGCCACATTGCCCACCCCCAAAGTACGCTCAAGCGAATAAAGCGACTTTTTGATGGTTAATTCACTCAAACCAGAATCGCCAATTAACTTAGCCAGCTTAAACATGAAGTCTTGCGCAAGAATCATTTTCCGCATTTTTTCTGTGCTGGTGATATTCACCCATTTTGTTTCGACCTGAATGCCTTCTAGCCTTGCAGACAATTCAGCCGTTGATTTTTCCAACATCTCAAACTCATCATCATATTGCTGGCTATTCATATTAGAAACTAGATCACTTGGCATCATTGAGAAAACCTTGCCTAACCTAAGAATCAGAATACTCCACGATGTCAGCATAATGCCAGCTCCAATGCAGAATACGAGAAACAAGCACACTAACTGTAATAATGAAACTACTGACTGCTTAATAACAACATCTTTTTCCGCCGCAGATATAAACTCATCATAGGCACTTATGACAAGTTGCCCTCGCTCTAGAATAACCTCCTTTGAAAGGCTGTGTACTCGAGCATCAGCAAAGTTATGGTGCGCTGATTCAAGTTTTTTATAGGCCCTAGCTAAACTCGTATCATTTTGATTCTTAGCCCATATATATGCCGAGTCATCAAAGGCACTCTGGTTCTCATTCAAGAGATTAAAGTCTGAACTGCTCTCGTTTAAATTATTTTTTAACTTATAAACCTCTAACTTCCAGAGCGATTGATCTTGATATGCATGATGAATAATAGATAGATGATCGGGAATATAGTCAAAAAGGAATAATGAACCAGCCTGCATCAATATCACAGACAAAATCATAGATATGACTAAAGTATGCAAGCTTGCATAAAGTTTGTGTTTCTTTACAAAAACACGTATTAACTTGGAAATACTCAAAATATTTTGCATATTTTATCTAGTTCTTTTTATACTCGTACATTGGCATATTCAGGTTTAATTTGATGAGTTTATTCATTTTTTCAACACTAATCATCAGCATTAGCTTCTTAACGATTCTTGGTTCATGGTACAGCATTCAAGGGCCATTTTTACAACATCTTGTCATGTTAATTTCAGTGGCAGTTGCTATATTTTCCGCCGCGATTGTGATTGCGATACAACCATTGTTATCCTCAAGAAAATCGCGCTTACAACATGCTCTACCGCATGAAGCTGCATGGGGAAATGAACTATCTACGGTATTAACCACTCCAGCAGCTGTGCTTGATGGTTTTGTCGTCAAGTTTGTTAACACTCCTTTTCTTCAAGCACTAGGCATGGTAGGCATGGCAGACCAAGTTCTAGGCATGCCATTTACCAATTTAATACATCCGGCCGACCATACAAACTTTGCAGAACTCAGTGTAGAAGCTTCTACAGGTAAGACTAAGAATGAGGCGACTAAAATTCGCATGGTGTGCTCAGATGGCAGCACTTTACCTGCGAATAGCAGCCTGACCCGCCTACGCGAGGATCGCCGAAACAATCTAATGCTTTTCCAGTTCACACCAATCACTACAGTCAACACCTTAAACAACAATTACGAACCACAATTCAATTACCATTCCATTATCGAAAAACTTGAAGAAATAGTATTTCAACTAAATGCAGAAGGAAAAATCATCTTTCTTAACTCTGCATGGGAGAGTTTGCTTGAATTGAAAACTCAAGATTGTCTTGGTAAACCAATTACCGCGTATGCCCACCCCGAGGATAAACCTATGCTAGAAGCCAGACTAGACTCACTAACACAAGGTAAAAGAACTAATTGCACGATTGAAACTCGGCTACTTACAGTGCGCGGCGACCCTACTTGGGTAATCCTCCGAGCAAAAACCACAGCAGCTACAACATGGGAAAGAACAAGCGTTATTGGCACCATGATTGACAATCAACAAAATAAAGAAGCTGAGGCAGGCATCATTGCTAACCGACGCGCAGCCAACGCCCTTTTAGCTCATGTTCCAGGCATGGTTTACCGTTGTAGAAATGACCGTTCATGGAACTTTGAGTTTGTAAATGAAGGTTGCATTGATGTCACTGGGTATGACTCCCTCGAGTTAATTAACAATCCAAATATTACCTTCAACCACATTATCCATCCTGACGACAGAGAAGCCGTTTGGGAATCTGTCAATCAGCAAATAAACTGTGGTGAGAAATTTAAGCTGATTTACCGTATCATTACCCGCAAAGGGGAAACCAAACTGGTACAAGAAAATGGTCGCGGTATTTTCTCCAGCACTGGCGAATTATTAGCTTTAGAAGGTTTCATTACAGAGATTCCGGACCAGCGCTATAACGTTACCTCCCCATACTCTCAAAACTCAGGTAATAACAGTACAAAATAAATAGGACGCAATGCGTCCTATTTATTTATTCAACAGTTAAACAACGACTTTCAATGTTAACTGATTCAAGTTTGAACGCGCATATTAAAATGTACGTTTAATGTAACCAATTACGCGATCGCCACCGGTTCCCCACCCTTTAGCATCAACATACCAAGCTTTATTTGCATCAGTTGTTGTGTAATTCAAACCGGCATTCCATCCTGTACTACCTGCAATTGAAAAGTCCTTGTTTACTCCCACTAGCCAGTCAGTGTAATTACCATCAGAGTAGTTATGTACCGTTTGATGACCTACATGCAGCGCTAAATTAAGGTCAACCACTGGTAATGGGTAGGCAACGTTAAATTCGGTATAACCAGAACCGCGGGAATCACCTTTTCCACCGAAAGTATTGTTAATGCCAAAAAAGTTTGTGACAGCGTACGAATGCTTCAATGTGAAGTATTTGTAGGTTAAAGCAGCGTTAAGCTCTGTGGTATTTGGTGAACCGCCAGTACCGCCTGCATGATTAGCATCAGGATAAAAGAATTGTAGAAAACCAACATTCAAACTTAAACTCTCAGTCAATGGTCGCACATATCCACCATAAAGGTCCAACTCTACAGTGTTACCATACAAGGCATCCTGTTGTACGTTACTAGCCCAAACTCCGGCATAAAGGCCACTGCTATGTGAGTAGTCGATACCACCCTGCACAGCACCACGCTCTCTAGTATATGAAATACCACGGAATGTATAGTCGGTAAAAAAACCAATATTAGCTGTAACAGTATGCGGTGAAGCAGGCTGTTCAGTAGCAACAGTCTCGTCAGCTGCATATACACTAAAAGTAGAAACGAACATACTAGCCAATAACACTGGCTTTATTAAATTTTTCATACAACCCCCAAAAGTTAATTTAAAATCAATTACCTACACTTACATTAAACAACTTAATGCAATCGCTGATTCACTTGACTCAGTATTGTTTAATTCTTTTAAACTCACGCTTTTTATTCTGCATGAGTGCCGACATCTAAAGCTGCGCCATCATCAAACTTAGCAAGCCAATCCACTACCAGTGGATGAAATTTAGTCATGCCTTTGTATTCGATTAAATCTGGATGCATTGTTTTCTGCACCCGGTGCAGGCGCTTAGCCCAGCGAGAGTAAGTAGAAAGATCTTTTAGGTTTATTAAATAGCAACGTATGCTAAACATAATTGCATTGCTACGTGGCAGCCTGAACAGAGTCTGCAACTCAACACGCAGATGTACTAGGTCTGACACATTGTCCGCATTGACCGCGTTTCTGTCCCCTCCCCATTGCGGATAATTCTCCGGCGAGGTATCAAGGCGCGGATTAATTGTCATCGTCCAATTAAGCCTGCGTACCGGGCTACCAAACTGAAGATTCAACAGATGCTTTAAAGCGCGATCCATCACACCTAGCTCAGTAGCACGAGGCACTGGGCCGTGCCACTCTCTCCATGACATACCAACGTTAAATGCAAGAGACCAGTCTGCCTGACTCGTTACGATGCCAGCGTCGGCAAATAAAGTCTCTTCACGGTGATCAAGCAACACAAAATCGCCCTGAACTTGCCTGCCCATATAGTCGAACGGTTCCATTGCCAAAGTTGAACTGTCGCCACATGTGAAAGTATCTTTAATGCCTAATGGCTTATTTTCCCAAGTCCATACCGATCCATTTTTATTTAAAGAAAAATGCTGTGGGTAGTCCTGAGATAAAGATTCCATAGTCAACTCTAAGAAATCCCATTGCGCATCCATCATGTGTGGCAGAGCCTGATATCGACCAGGATCTTGCTCAAGTGTGATTTTCTTATCAAGACATTCAGCCACATAGTGCTCATCTACATCAAACGTAAACTCACATACAGAGCCAACTTTCCCTTTAACATGCGGCTCGATATTCACCGAGTACATATACTGATCCTCAGGAAAAGGAAAAGGGAATCGTTTGATTGCCTCGGCAGAGTTACTGTAGGTATAGTCTTCTCGGAAAGTTTCTTTCTTGAACGTAGATGCCATAATATTTACCTTTTATTGCCGTTTCAAAATTTCTTAAATAGTGAAATAACGTCGATTAATCAATAAAGTCTGATTATTGATTTCGCCTGTTATTACCAAGCTAAAGATCGAGCAACAAACGCTTGCCGTTTGCCCGAGATACGCAAGGCATAATCTTTTTACACGATACTTTTTCTGAGTCTGTCAAAAAGTGGTCATTGTGTAAAATTGCACCATCAGTCTCCAGCACTTGCAGCTCACACCTGCCGCAAACACCACCGCGACATAAATAATCAGCTTCCACACCTGCAGCTTCTATTGCTTCCAACATGCTCATATCTGCTGGAACCTGAATTTCAATATTGGATTTAGCCAGCTGAATATTGAACGGCTCACCTACAGGAGGTGAAAGAAACTGTTCGTTATGGATATGTCTTTCCGGCCACCCTAGATTTCGAGCAGTCTCTAAAACAACTGTGACCATAGAACTAGGCCCGCACACATACACATGTGTGCCTAATGGCTGATCACCTAGTAAGGCTTTAAAGTCTAGTTGTTCACCTTGACTATCTATATAGCAATGCAAACGACTACTGCAGCTTTTCTTTAGTTGCTCAACAAAAGCACCATGCTCTGGTGAGCGGAATGCGTAGTGCATCTCATAGTCAGCTCCTAATCTATTAAGGTCTGCAATTTGCGACATAAACGGAGTAATGCCAATACCGCCAGCAATTAAGATATGCTTATGCCCTTTTTTTGCTAATGAAAACAGATTAACTGGGTATGTAATCTTAATGGGCATACCGACAGTGACATGCTCATGCATAAATACCGACCCGCCTCTAGAGTTCTCTTGTTTACGCACAGAAATATGATATGCGTCTGTAGCTTCAGGTGAGCCCATCAGAGAGTAAGGGTTGCGATGTACCCGTCCACCAATATCCATTGATACCACTACATGGCTACCACCTGAAAAGGGCGGCAATTTAGAGCCATCTTCTTTTACAAAAGTAAAGTGCTTAACTAATGGCGTTACCTGCTCAACGGCAGCAACTATTGCATTTATCATGCTCATGGATATATCTCCTCAATCTCTGGTAATTGGCCTGGAGATTCCGCATCAACCATCAATCCCATATAGGCACCCAAATGGCGTGAGAAATGATCGCGCACAAACAACATACGTTCACAACTTGAGCACTTACCAATGTTAGTAGTGATGTTGTGCGTAATAGCCTTGCAATGTACGCAATAAATAGACCGTGCCAGCGTACCGGTCAACTCTTTCATAATGTCAGCATCTTCAATGCCAAATTCTTTAACTGCCTCAGCTACAGCCCAGATAAAGCCTTCAGAACCAGCCACATAAATACGTAAACCCATCCGTTTGGTCGGCATAATCCTTTTTAATAGACTCACCACCTCTTGCTCTGACTTCAACAAATGCAAATCTTCAGGCACAACTTTTTTTAGCGTGATCGCAAAATTTGCATCAATATCTGAGTGCTCATAGAGCGTCGTGACTGGCTGTTGCGGGTGCATTTGTTGAAATAACTTGATCGCCGCCAACCCACCCTGACCTTGTGCCACGACCAAATGTGAGGTTGCCTTTTCATGCCAAACTAAGGAAGTGTAAATAGGCTTACTTTTAATCCAATATCCGCGCTCCATCATTAGCCCCTTATTTTTTCTGGATTAGTACGTATGCGCATCGGATCATAAAATGGCGTCTGCGCTACTCGCGCCTCACATACTCCAGCGCGCCCATCCACTTCAACCAAGGTACCAATTGCGCTATATTCCGGTTTGACATGGGCTAATGCCAATGAAAGCATTAGATAGTTACTGTAACTACTGCTTGTTATCACACCAATCTCAACACCGTTTTTCATTACTTTTGCGCCAGCTTCTACAGCATTTGCACTGGTACAAATCAATCCAACTTGAAGCACTCGAGCACGCTCACGCAACTTCAACACAGCCTCTTTGCCGGTGTAATCCGCCTTCTTATTTACGTCTACAGCCCAACCAAGACCTGCTTCCCACGGAGTGGTATCACCTTCAGGCATTTCAAATGGAAAAAACTGCAATGCACCCTCAACACGCATTAACTCCAGACAGTTCCATGATGCCGGAATGGCGCCAAGCGGCTTACCAACCTCAAGAATATTATCCCAAAGCGTGAGCATGTTTTTTGAAGCAGCATAGATCTCATAACCACGCTCTGCCGCATAACCACCACGCCCTATCATCACATCAATGCCAAACAAAGTGGTTTTGACACAATTGAAATAGGGCAAGTCAGCCAGCTTACAATTAACGTGCGGTGATAATATTTCTAGCGACTTTGGTCCTTGCAGCGAAATAACATGCGTGTCTGTATCTTGCTCAACTTTAATATTCTTACCGACAGCTAATAGCTGTAAATTCTGAAGTGTTTTGCCGCTACCATGTGAAACCATAAAAGCATTTGCAGCTTCACGAACGATCATAATGTCGTCGCATAATGCACCGACTTCATTCAACTCAGCTGCAATCATGGCCGCGTTAACTTTTAGCGCAGTAACATCTCTTGCAACCAATGTATTAAGTACACTTTCAGCATCAGGCCCAGTCACATTTACAAGGTTGAGCGCAGACACATCGAACAAACCAGCGCAGCTGCGCACGGCAAACACTTCATCATTAGCATCCGTGCTGTAACTCCAAGGCACAGGCATATCATTCCAAGTATCGCCATCCAAACCTGATCCAAGCGTAATATGCCTGCCGTTAAGTACTGAATTTCGCATTTTCTTCCCAAGTCATCCGACGTAATTTTTTAAAAACATCTTTTACAATATGGTTTACATACTATCGGAATAGAAAAACGTCGAAAATTCTCTTGAAGGTGTACTACCAAAGAGGTATTAAAAGTGGTATTAAAGGGTGTGGCACAAAAAAATAGTGTGAACCACAATCATATGATTCACACTACATTGACTAATACTTCTTAAGCCGCAAGCTGGTTTTTCAACTCTTCTTCCATCTCAAAAATATCAGCCACTATCCCGTACTTGGCGATGGTAAAGATTGAAGCACCTGGGTCAGTATTCACGGCGATAATAGTCGGCACATGCTTCATACCAGCCATATGCTGAATCGATCCCGAAATACCCAGCGCAACGTAAAGTTTGCATGAACCAACCACTTTGCCAGATTGCCCGACTTGTCTTGATTTAGGCAGCCACCCAGCATCCGCAATAGGTCGTGAGCAACATAAGGTTGCACCTGCCGTTTCAGCAAGTTCACGGAACTGTTCAACATTGGTTTCTTCGCCAATGCCGCGACCGATAGACACAATAAAATCAACCGCGGTAATGTCTACATCATTAGCGCCACCGGGCTCGATAAACTCTTTATTCTGGCTACGAGACTGCACTACAGGTAAATCAAAACTACTTACAGATGGATTAGCCGCGCCTTCAAGGACTTTGAACACACTAGTACGTAGCGTCAACACAACGGTAGATTTACCTGGAAAATCCACTTCAACATTCACTTTTTGGTTATAACCGCCACGAGTCGCTACTAACTCATCACCTTGATATTCGGCAATAAATACATCCGTAGCATAGCCATAACCGGCTTTACTTGCCAAAGTCGCAGCATAACCTAGGGCATCAACAGAATGCGGTAGTAACACTACGGCGGGGTTCTTTGCTGTAATTAATGCTGAAACGGCTGACTCAAAAATATCAGGATCAAAATCAGCAATTGGCGTTTGCACTACAATCACTTCATCTACACCTGCAACTGACAATGCCGGCACAAAAGATTCAGCCTGACTGCCGATGACAGCTACCAGTACCTTATCATCTACTGATTTCTTTAATCCGTATGCCGCAGCAATAAGCTCTAAACTCACTGGACGCAACTCATTGCGACGATGCTCCGCAATTACTAAAATAGTGCTCATGCTTATGCTCCCTTAAATTCGTTAATAATCTGGATGATTTTGGCTGCTTGCTCTGCCAGCGAACCTTCAATCATTTCTGCGCGACCTTTTTCTGGGATATACATGCGGCGTACACGTGACATTGAATTTCCGGCGCCAACATCACCAGTTGACAGGCCAACATCTGCCAGTGAAAGCTCTTCAATAGGCTTGGCAGCGGCTTGCTTAATACCTCGTAGCGATGCATACCGTGGCTTATTAATGCCAAGCTGTATGGTTAATACCGCAGGGCAATTAATTTCAACCTCTTGCAACATGCCGCCTTCAAGCTCACGACGAACCACAGCTTGACTAGCGCCGGGCTGATATTTAAAATCCGCGACGACTGCCGCATGTGGCCAGTTCAAATAAGCTGCGGTAGAGATACCTGTTGAGGCATAGGAGTGATCAGATGACTGTACGCCGGCAAAAACAAGATCTGGCGCTTCTTTTTTGGCAACAGCGGCTAAAATTTTACCAATAGCTATTGCATCAGAACCCTCAATACTGTCATCCCAAACTCTAATTGCGCGGTCTGCGCCTTTAGCCAGACATTTACGCAAACTTTCATCCACGCGATCAGGTCCAATAGAAACTACAACGACTTCAACCTCAGAGTCACTGGACTCTTTGATTTTCATTGCTTCTTCAAGTGAAAAATCATCCCACTCATTCAAGTCATACAGCAGGAAGTCTTCGTCTACATCTTTTTCATCAGCACGGATTTCAAAATCCTCATCTAATGCTGCGACTTGTTTTACTGCTATCAATATCTTCATATCTTCTATCTCCTAATAACTTCAATACTTACCATCATTGTTAATCACCTAACGGCTGACTCACAAAGCCTACTTGCCATCCACCTAAACACCATAAATCTGACTTGAAAATCTGGATCGTCTCGCAAAGACCACTTATCCTTCCCTTTTAACCTAACGCTTCCTACTAGCATCAATCGATGTAAATAGTAGGGATCTTCCAGCAAAGGCAACAAGGTTTTACGCGTTGCATATTTATTTAAAATCACACCCCTACGTATATCTAGCTCTGGTGATGCAGCCAAATCTTGCAGAATCATTTGCGGAGTGTGCGGGTTATTGGCAACACCACTCAGTACGTCAATATTGTTATCTGTAGCCAGCGCTTCCATCACCACCTTTGGTGACTTGTGTTGATAAGCTACTGCAGAGCGCACCCATGCGCTTTGGTCCTTAGCCAACGCTTTCAACAACCCAACCGGACAGCATGTATTTCTAGCTACAGCCCGCCTTACATCCACCTCAAAATCAACTGAAAGCCTCTCGAGCACCTTACGTGGTATCCGTGGATTACGCGCAAGCCACTGGCGCACCCAAGAGTCTTTGTCGTTCGCTAAGGCATTAATACTTGCCGCTGTTAAATCTAACCTTGCTGCAATTGCACGCCTGACTAGACAACTATCATCAAGAAGCAATCTCATCACCAACACTTCTGGTGACGCTACATTTGAAGCTACACCACACCTAACAGCGACATCATGACTTGCTGCTAAATTGACCAATGTTTCGCTAGAGACTCTCGCGTTAACTGCCAACTTACGCATGATCTTTACATCTTTGTCGCTTACAGATTCATCAATAACCGCCTGCGAGCATCTAGCGTGACCGATTACTGCAGCTCGCACATACTCATCACCTTTGGCATAAATAAAATCAAGTAACTCTGTCGATGTGGATGGGTTCTCAGCCAAATTTTTGTACAAAACTCCAATTATTTTGCTGTTTGCCATACGCTCCAGCAGCACACTTAACACCTCTGCACTTGCCGCAGGATTTCTACTTACCGCTTTTAAGCTTTGCTCATCCTCACTCAACTGCACGATGCTGGCCAAGACACTTACCGGGCTATGCAGGTGTTGCGCAATCAACACAGTAAAATCTGAATTTAGTTGCCTGACATCAGCTTGACCAACATAAAGCTGAGACAATGCCTTAGCAGTTGCATTTGGATTCTTATCTAACCGTATGACTACGCCACTATCGCCATTACCAGCACTACTATTTGCAATTGCCTCCAGTACAGATGCTGGGGTATGTTCCCATCTGGCCAGCAATAATGTATTACGCCTTTTATCAAACATAAGCGCTTCCAAACGTCTCTTATCGCGCCCTGTTGCAATGTTATGAACCGCTGCCGCACAGTATGGATCACCAGCTTTGATCGCTAACCTAACCAAATCAGTGGCTTTAGCTGGCATCCCCATATCAAACGGCTTGCGGCAAGCCTTCCCACGCTTCATATTCAATACATTCATCAATAAGTTCAATTAGCTCGCGTACGATGAACTTACCTTCAAATCCAGAGGTTTTTAGTGCATCCTCAAACATCGTTAGATCTTTAGGGCATGAAACTACAAACACCTGTAAACCCTCAATTTGCCCAGCTTCTTTCATTCTATTGGCTGAAGGTTTTTCGATGCCGACTGGATCCGGTATCCAGATGCGACCACCACCAGCACCGCAACAAAAAGAGTTGTCACGATTACGTGCCATTTCCACCAGTTCGCAGCCAAGCAGTTTCAGTACATCACGCGGTGCGTCATAACCTTTGTTATAGCGGCCAAGATGGCATGGGTCATGGAAAGTCACACGGTAATCGAGCTTCTTTTTCAGTTTGATCTGACCGCTCTCTATAAGCTGCTTCACTTTTGTCGTGTAATGCTCAATCTCAAACTTACCGCCGAAATCAGGATATTCATTACGGATAGTATTGAATGAGTGAGGGTCTGTTGTGACAATTGACTTAAAGTCACAAGATTGAATAGTCCCAATATTAGACGAAGCTAATAACTCATATAGCCCCTCCTCTCCCACTCGGCGCACATCATTACCAGCATTGAGTTCAGCCTCAAAAAGCAAGCCAAAATTCACACCCGCGTGATGCATCAATCGAGCAAAAGACTGTGTTACCTTTTGGTTACGCGGATCAAACGAAGCGTAGTCACCAACAAACCAAAGTACATCCACTGGTTCTTTACGTGCATCTTTAATTTCAAATGGCAACTCTTTAGCCCAGGCAGCCCTCTTGCGTTTTGATTCGCCAAATGAGTTACCTGTTTTATGGATAGTTTGCAGCGTTTTTTCCAGCAAAGGCTCCATTTCCCCAGCCTCAACCAGATTACGTCGCATTTGTACAATAATAGGCACATGCTCAACGGCTACAGGACATATCTCGACGCAGGCCAGACAAGTACGGCATGACCATAATGTCTCCATAAATACCTGTCCAATATCTTTACCATGAATATCTAACTCAGCTTCTTTCGGGATTTCTTTTGCGCTCAGCGCATGGTTAGCAAACTCACGCAATGAAAGAATCACATCTCTAGGTGACAATGGTGCACCTACGGCATTGGCAGGGCATGCTTCCTGGCAACGGCCACACTTGGTACAAGCATCAAGATGCAATAGGTTTTTCCAAGTTAAATCGGTAATTGTCTTGTAGCCCGCGGTTTTTTGCTCATCCGGTACTCGAGGCAACCTTTTACCGGCAAGAGGATCCTTGAACATCAAGGATGTTGCAGCAGTGAAAATATGCTTGATTTTAGTATAGGGAATACAAGCTATAAAAGTCAGCGACAATAAGCCATGAAACCACCACAGGCCTACGCGTAAGTTACTGGCACCTTCAGCAGTTAATCCTATCAACTGCATAAGTTGTGCAAGTAAAGCGCCAACTGGCGACCATATACGATAATCCCAGACTTCTGGCCGACCACTTAACCAAACTAGACGCGTTGCTTCAAGGACGAAACCTGTAACACCAATCAGAATGAATGACCATAGAAAAGCCCAGTCTTCTCGCCGATATTGGTTGCGATCAAAATCAGGATCACCAACCTGCCTATCCACCCTTTTATAATCTAACTTAGGAAGGTTAAGCCATTTACGGCGATACATCATGTAAATCAAACCTACAATTAACCCGATACCAGCCAAATCCAACACAAGGGAAAATAATAGATAAAAGTTACCGTACCAAAACTGCACGCCAAATAACGGACGCAGTATGTCGTACTCTAGCGTAATGGTAGACGTACCTATAAACAGCAGTACGAAGCCAAAGAAAATTAGGCCATGTGCACGACCAGCACTTTTATCACGTCGCACTAATGTGCGATGCGATACCATCGTTTTAGCCATATCAATAAAGCGGTGTAGCAAATCGTTCCATGAGCCATCAGACTTACCGCGACGGTATTTTCGCAACTGGACATAGACGCCATAAATAAAAACCGCAATGGCTACATAACCAATTGCATAAAATAAATATATCGCCTGTGGCTGAAAGTTTTCAAACAACACTCTGGTGATTTCTTTAGGATTATTCATTTAGCATCGCCTATTGAAAGGAGTTTATTAAGTTTTTAATCGATAACCTTGTAAGGTCTGATTACGTAGAGATTCTTGACTAGCATTTAAAGCATGGCTACCGAATCATTATTCAGTAGCCATGCTGGCAACATTTAAACTTTGTACTCTATTTTGAATGTGCCACCCGGCATGTGCGGTGCACCCCAAACAGCGACCTCTCGTTTATATGGAAGAGCAATCTGTGGATTAGCCTCTTCGATCTCACGCGCCACACGATGGCCTGTGAAGGTTGCATCTGCAATCAATCTTGGAGCTTCGGCATCACCCACTAAATAAATACCTTTGATATCGTTTTCAGCCCATTCGGATTCGCGTGCTTTAAGTTCATTCCATAGTTTGTTTTCTGAATGACGACCAGTCACTAAAATCAATGAATCAAACTCAAGCCAGCGATGCGTTGTGTTTGCATCACGAGGAGAAACACCCGGTCCACGATAAGTACGTTTTGAACCATCACCCCAAATGTTATAAATTTCAAGACGACCGGCTTCAATTTTTGAGCAGAAATGATCTCCTAACTCTTCAACATGCAACTCATGCAACCTACGCATCATATTTGGATACTCAAGTGTAAAGTGCATATAGTTAGCCAGATGCACGCCAGACACCACTGTTACTTCATGACCATCTGAAGCTAGTTTTTCAGCCAAGCTAGGCGCCATGAAATAGGTATCTGCATTTAAAATAACCACACGTTTGCCAATTTTCTTTTTACCTTCAAACACTTGTTCTGGTGTTAATTGATCAGGTAACGAGGCATCTGCACCAGGAATCGCTTCATGTGTTAAGCAGTTATTACCATCCGTATTCCAAGAAGAACCAGTTGCGATAATCACTTTGTCAGCGCCGTATTGCAGCACTTCGTCAGCAGTCATGGCTTTTTGACCTAAAGCCACTTGGCTTTCCTTGTTTTTCTTCACTAATTTATTGATTTGCGTTTCACGATAATCACGGTGATAACTCCACTCGCCTAATCCAGGCAAGGTCGATACCGTATTTAAGTGTCCGCCAATTTTTTCTGCTTTATCATACAAATGGACTGTGTAGCCACTTTCCATCAATACGCGTGCAGCTTCAGAACCTGACGGGCCTGCACCAACAACCAGCACGGAGTCTTTAGAGTTAGTTTTACGGAATTTTTCAGGATGCCAGCCACGGCGATATTCCTCACCTGCGGTAGCATTTTGCGTACAAATCATCGGTGGGCCACCGATCTCCCAGCGTGAGATACATACGTTACAACCGATACAAACTCGAATGTCGTCAGAACGACCTTGTTCGATTTTTTGCGGTAAGAATGGGTCCGCGATAGAAGGACGTGCGCAACCAATAATATCTGCGTAGCCTTTAGTGACAATTTCAACCATTTTTTCAGGGTCAGTATAACGACCAACACCTAATACTGGTTTCTTTGATACTTGTTTAACAAACTTAGTCCAAGGCACTTGGTGACCTTGTTGATAAAAACGTGAAGGGCCAGCATCTTCGCCCCATTCAGCAATATCACCAACATCCACATCCCACAAATCAACTAATGGATCAGCAAGCTCAATGAACTTCATCCCATCAACTTCAACCTCGATTTGTCCTGGACCATATACAGTATCCACAGCAAAACGCGTAGCAATTGCACACTCACTACCAACAGCATGTTTTACTTTTTCTAATGTTTCCAACCAAAAACGCGCACGATTCTCTAATGAACCACCATACTTATCAGTGCGTTTATTGTAGTAAGGATTTAAAAACTGCAATGGCAAGTATGAGTGAGCGCCATATACATAAACAATATCGAAACCTGCATCACGTGAACGTTTGGCAGCATCGACATAATATTGTTGTACTTGCGCAATATCGCTAAGATCCATCTCCTTGCAATAGCTAAGCGTTTCAAATTCTGACGCATATTGACTTGGCCCACGTGGTGTTGCACGTGATTCCATGTTAGGTGCATGTGCACCACCGTACCAAAGCTCGACACCTGCAAGCGCACCATATTTATGGACTTCATCAGTCATTGCACGCAAGTTGCGTACATCACCTTCATCCCAAATACGTGCAGACAATCGATGTGTATCATCAGATTCTGGGTGTATGGAACAGTACTCTGTATTCATTGCCGCCCAGCCACCTTCAGCCTTCATTGATCTATGTGCAGCTTGGAAGCCAGGTTTATCAGAACCAGCGCCAATACAGTGCGGCACTTGGTAAAAACGATTACGTAGTGTCTTAGGGCCAATTTGAATAGGTTCAAACAGAATGTCGTGTTTTGGATCGCGTGCCATGTTATCTCTCCGGTCATGTGAATAGAATTTACTGATGTGCTATTCTCATTGCGATGCCATATTCAAACAATTACCATCATGGCTTACTACTAAGGTGTTACTTGAGTGTGTTGCAGAAAAGCAATAAAAAAGCGGGCGAGGTATAAACGTCCCCTCACCCGCTTTTTTATTGCTTACGGCAGGCCTATAGACATGCAATAGGCCTGCGAAAGACACTTACAAGCTATGCATATACCAAACTAAAGCAACTCCAGTCATTAGCGCAACATATGGCAATACACCAGCCTTGTTACTAGAGCCGCCCTCTTCATGCCCATCAATATACATATCTTCCAGCATTTGTTTAGGAAATTTACCCTTATCCTGAACGTAGTGACGGTACATAAATACTGGAATAATCAATGCAGCAAAGATTAAGCCTGTTTTCAGTGTTCCTTCTCCCCAAATATCTGCACCAAGACCCATGATACCCAAGTTAACGAAACCCAGAACACCACCTAAAGCCAGAATTAAAGTGGGCGCTTTGTAAGGACGCTCCCAATTTGCACGATCAATTCTATGAATCCAACCAGAGTTAAGATTTAGGAAGTTGAAAATGATATAACCAATATTTGAAGCTGCAAGAATAAACACATAGTCAGACATCATAAGCAGAATCAAGTTGAAACACAGGTCTGTCCACATAGCGCTGGTCGGGGCACCATGATCATTTACTTTAGACAGGTACTTTGGTAACCAACCATCAACCGATGCTTGATACAGAGTGCGTGAAGAGCCCGCCATTGATGTCATGATAGCGAGTAGTAAAGCCAGCACCATCATGATTACCATCACGTTTGCCACAAAAGCACCGCCGCCAACCATATCTGATAGCGCTTTTGCTACCCCCATACCACTATAAATTGAAGACTCCAGCATACCGTCATACACTGCTGGCGTAGTCACGACACCAGCAGCATCTACAACCGCCGGAGATACCATGTGGCCTAAACCTAAATGACTTTGAAAAGCAATAGGTACTAAGGTAAATACCGCAATGCAGAGTAAGCCTGAATAAAAAATAGCTTTAAATGTATCTGTTTTCGGATTTTTAAATTCACGCGTATAACACACTGCAGTTTCAAAACCATAAGTAGACCAAGCGGCAATAAAGAGGCCACCTGCCATAAGCTTCCAGCCTTCTATTCCCCATATCCCATCAATCACATTGCCTGCAGCATCGTGGGCGAGTGGTGCCAGTGGAAGGAAATTTGCCTGCGCAATATCACCTGTTAATAGCGGCACTAGGCCAATCAACATTAGTGGGATAAGCGCGATTACGCCTAGAATCATCGTGGTTTTAGCTGAACGTAAAATACCTCCATGCTGAACGGTAAACACCGTAAGCAAAACAGCCGCGCCCAGAATAAATGTTGCGTTAATCCTAAGTGCCAGGCCATCTTTTATCATGCCTAAATCAAGCAGTGTTATCTGCCAAGTGTTAATCACAGCATCTGGTGCAAACAAAGCATTTAACATGTACCCTGCCGCCAAACCAGAACCAATAGCGAGAACCGGCGACCAAGCAAACCAATTACACCATACCGATACAGGCGCAATAAACTTACTATACTTAACCCAAGCCACAGCACCGTAAATAGATGCACCGCCAGACTTGTGCGGGAACAAACCTGCAATTTCCGCGTAAGTAAATGCCTGAATGAAACCAAAAGCAATCGAAATTGCCCAGATCATCCACGCAGGCTTACCCACTGTAGCTGCAATAGCACCTATTGAAAAAAGAACAAGCGCAGGAACGCCGCTTGCCACCCAGAACGCACCTTGCCAGCCAATCTTTCTATGTAGCGTTGCATTTTGCGCGGCTATGTTTTCAGAAAGATCAGCTGAAATTGCATCAACTGAAGAATTTACGCTCAATTTAAGTCCCCTTTTTTAAATGTCCCAACACAACCCTAAAAGTACTATTCGAACTTACTTTATAGGACTGCTGAATTGGGTGATACAAAAGAATTAGATCTTGTCGCCTAGTTAAAAAACTTACATGCGAACCAGCGATAAGGCTTTCACATTGGCTTCTATTTTGCTGATAAACCTTACTTGATTACAATTCTCATTACGGATTACTCTATAAGTGGTAGTTGGCCATATTTTTATATGTATTATTCTGTGCCACTAATAAAAAATATAAATACTTCTTTGGTATTACACCTTCAAGATAGTTTTCTATGATTGCTGCCAGCACTAATATACAGGCATCCTCAAGGCATCATGAAAGCTATTAATGACACATCATCAGCCCGCAACGCCTACCCTTACACGACAAACTTTATATGACTTAGCCGGTGGGGAGGCTGGTGTTAAAAATTTAGTTCAAGTGTTTTATGACATTGTTGAAACCAATCCTGATGGCCACAAGCTGCACTTGCTACATCTACGTGGAAATGGAGTAGCGCATTCACGCGTAGAGCAGTTCAACTTTCTTTCAGGTTTTTTGGGCGGACCTAAGCTATATGTTGAAAAACATGGCCACTCTAACGTTAGAACCATGCATGAACATGTCGAAATCACAAATGAATCAAAAGATATCTGGCTTCAATGTATGTCCATGGCAATTGACGCTGTTGGTATAGAAGTCACCATAAAAGAGATGCTCATGAACAACTTCACAGCAATTGCTGAGCGACTTATCAATCAAACCGAGTAAAAAAATTCAAACTTATAATAAGCGGAATGCGAACTAATGGCTGGTTATACAACCTCTAGGATAACTCTAGCGCAAGCTTTACAAAACCATTATGCACGCAACCAAAGATGGGGGTTTATGTGGGCCTTATGGACCGCTATTCTATGGGGGGCTTGGTATGTGCCAGGCACTGCACTATGGTTTGAGCATCCTTATGTAGATATTCCTGTAGATCAACAATCTACAAGACTTGCAGCAACGGCGGTGATGACGTGGATACATGCAATTACAGTTTTCTTCTTTTTACTATTATGGAATACAGTCTTAGGTAAAGTTAAAGACTACGGTCGTACCATGGTACGCTTCCGAAAAATATCAAAATGGTATGCCCTCGCATCGCTGTGTGGTGGTCCAATGGCGATATTTGGTTCTTACATGGCAATGGGCTTTATCGGACCAGTATTTGCGGCCATCTCATCACTCTTTTATCCCGTCATCGGCGCTGTGATTGCACGGCTCTGGTATAAAGAGAAAATATCAAAACGTGCGGCTATTGGTATGTGCATCATTATATTCGGTGGCATGGTGATTTATGGCCCGAGCCTGTTCGGCGAGATGGATGCATCAAATCCAAATGCATGGTTAGGTTATGTGGGCGGCATCATGTCCGCCATCGGCTGGGGTTCTGAAGGTGCTGTAGCTGGGCGAGCCATGGATGTCTCTGACCCAGATGTTGGCATACACTGTCGATTTAGTTTTGAAATACTATTTTGGGGGTTGTTAATATTGCCAGCACTCGCAATATTTTCCGACCTACCAATTAAAAACCTGATTATGGACACAGTAACGCATGGCAAAGCAATGTTATGGATAGTCTTAGCTGCCGCCTGTCACGCCTATTGCTATACCGCTTTTTACAAAAGCTTTAGCTTGATCGGCGTTGGTCGAGGCGAAGCGATTGGCAACTTATACGCCGTGTTCGCGCTCATCTTTATTGCAGCCTTCACTTTACAGTTGCCGCAGTGGTACTTCATCGTTGGCCTTGTATTAACGGTGTTTGGTAGTTTTGTAATGTTTAGCGAGACTGCAGAATCTGTCGCTCAACTTCGAGACAATGCTGATACCAATAACAACCCTGCAAAAAAATTACTATGAAATTACATCAAAAAGGATTCTTGTTGGTAGCACTCAGCAAAAACAACAAGCTGTGGGATGACGAGCTTATTGTACAAGCCTTTATTGAATACAATATATCTGGGGATTACAGCGAAAAAACATTACGTATCGCTCTAGATGAATTGTCAGCAGCGGGGCTAATCACTCGTGTTGAAAAAAGGCTTGAATCTAACATTAGGCATGCAAAACTACTGTTTCGCTATCAATTATCAGACTTTGGTAGGATGAGAATGGTCGATACAGGTCTATTATAAAGACAATACTTCAACTGATTACCACCAACAAAAGGACATAAATAATGAACGGATTCTGGGGTTATGCTAGCGCAGATACACTCGCCTTACTTGTAATTGGCAGCATAAGCTTAGCTTGTCTAATCTGCGCTAGGATATTCGTACAAAACTATGGTGAGTGAAATCTCATAGAAACTTTTAAGTAAGGGGCAGAAATTTTGTGTGAATAGGCATTTTGTAGGAAACTGCCACTTTCAGAAATGGATGAAAATAACCTTAGCTAAAGTTTTACCTAACGATTTAATTGATAGATTATTAACCAACTATAAAAACCTGAATATCTAATTGGCGAGAATAGTCCTCTCAACTAACTCACCAAAGCGTTAGTTGAACGGGCACTCCAATCTGAAATGACTGAGCCCCTTAGTCATGATAAGCACGAAACCGTCATCACAAACACTGGTAATACCCACAACGGCAAAAGCCGCAAGACATTCAAAGGTGAGTTTGGTGAACTCCCAATTAAAATCCCCCGTTAAGCAGCAACTGCAGAGTGATTATCCGCAACAAACTCAGTTACCTCAAGTCCGAAGCCAGCCATGCTTGGAATCTTACGCGCCTCTCCCATCAAACGCATTTTCACCACTCCCAAATCTCGTAATATCTGCGCACCAATTCCATAGTCCTTGAGCGTATGTTGATGACTAACTGCTTTATCTGCTGAAATAATTGCATGGATAATATCCTCATTTTTTTCACCTCGTCTAAGCATCACAATGACGCCTGCCTCAGCTTTACTAATCGTTTGCATGGCGTGCTGCAAGCTCCAACTATGACTCGTACTGCTGGCATCTAGTAAATCTATCACCGATAGCGGTTCGTGCACCCTGACCAACACGCTCTTATTGGAAGTTATATTGCCTTTCACTAAGGCCAGATGGGTTTCATTAGCCGTAGAGTCATAATATGCAATCAAATTAAACGCACCATTAGCCGTCTCAACTACACGCTCAGCCACCCTAGCCACCAAACGCTCAGTTTGGCTACGATAATTAATCAGGTCAGCAATCGTACCGATCTTAAGCTGATGTATAGCTGCAAACTCCAGCAAATCTGCCAAGCGCGCCATTTCACCATTATCTTTAAGAATTTCGCAAATCACTGATGCAGGTTCAAGACCAGCGAGTTTAGCGATATCACAACCGGCTTCAGTATGACCAGCCCTTACCAGTACACCACCCTCTTGTGCAATTAAAGGAAATACGTGTCCAGGACTGACAATATCCGAGGGGCGTACATTGACACTTGCAGCAACTTGTATGGTGTGTGCGCGATCTGCGGCTGAAATACCAGTAGTAACACCCTCTGCAGCTTCTATTGAAACAGTGAAATTCGTTCCCATTTTAGTGCCATTCTTAGTGACCATCGGCTCAAGGTTCAACTGTTTACCGCGCGCTTCAGTCAGTGTGAGACAAATCAGTCCGCGACCATGTTTTGCCATAAAGTTGATATCTGCCGGGGTCACAAACTCTGCGGCCATGACCAAATCGCCTTCATTTTCGCGGTCTTCATCATCAAGCAACACGACCATTCGACCCTGACGCATCTCCTCAACAATATCAACTGTCGGACTAATCACTATTGGCGTGATAGGAAATGAACCACGTGCTTGGACTGCCTTTGGCTGTTCTAAACATTTAAAGCTAACAATATTATTCATGATTTCTCACTTGAGATACTGGCATAGGCCGAATGGTTATGGATGGATTCAAAGTTCTCACACTCCACAATGAAGCTTTTTACACGTGATTCATTATTAAAAGCTGTGGCGATATCGCGCACCATGTCTTCAACGAACTTTGGGTTATCGTAAGCACGCTCAGTCACGTACTTTTCATCTGGTCGCTTAAGAAGACCATACAGCTCTGACGAAGCTTGCGCTTCCACCATAGTGATAATGTCTTCTACCCACATAAATTGCTTGAGTTCGATAGTGACAGTCACATGTGAGCGCTGATTGTGTGCACCATAAGCAGATATTTTCTTTGAGCATGGGCAAAGACTAGTCACAGGAATCAGAACTTTCACTTTAACCTCAGGTTTACCATTTGCTATCTCACCAATAAGGGTGACTTCATAATCGAGCAAACTCTTCACACCTGAAACTGGCGCAGATTTATTGATAAAATACGGAAAGGTCATATCTACATAACCGGTCTGTGCCTCTAACTGAATAGCTACTTCTTGCAGAATAGTCTGAAAACTCTCAACTGAGATTTCACGCTCGTTCGCATTAAGAATCTCTACAAAGCGGGACATGTGCGTCCCTTTAAGATGTTGTGGCAAATGCACATACATATTGAATATTGCAATCGTGTGCTGTACACCTTCGGCTTTGTCTTTCACCCTGACAGGATGACGTATTGCTTTAATACCAACCTTATTAATAGCCAACTGGCGAACATCAGCTAAATTTTGTACATCTTCGATTGAAAAGTCTATGGGTAGATTCATGCTATTTAACTTTCTTAGAAAATTTCACCTGTTGCTAGAATAAAGTTGCAAATCAACTGACGCTATATTGAAAACGATTTATAACGATTCATCACCGCATAAACTAAAGTACTGCCTAAAAAGAAGGAGGTAAGTGCAAATGTTGTTCATGCACCCGCTTACTACTTACCTCCTTTAAAGTTGCTACTCAACGTAAGGTTAGGAGATGACAAACTTGTCAAACTTACGTAATACATTCTCACGCTTACTTAACAACAACTCAATTATCATAAAGGACTACTCCGTTTAGATTAGCAACGCGCATATGTAGCCGCCTTTTAATTATCACAATCCATTGCGTTTAAAAAACTCCTTACGGTATTTCGCCCAATAATAAGCATCCAGTATTGAGATTGCATAGATGAAAATTCCACCAGCTAACTTACCCACCATAGAAATGTTCGGTTGCGCTAGATTAAAGGTAATGAGCCCAAGAATGATCATAAAACATGCCATAAAGAAACCGCGTTTCGGAGCATTGTTGATGACTTGCCCCATTCCTGGCAGCAGGATAGCAATGAGTAAAACCCATTTCGGCGCCATTGGCTCTTGTATAACTTTGATACTGTCGGCTGTCATAATTTACCTTTTCAACTGTTTCATAGAACTGCTGTAATTTCCGGATTTTCCACTGCTCGCCTAATCACTATCGCTTGCCTAAGAAGTGCTTCCACGATGTTTTTACTGATAGGCGTTTCTTCATATACAGCATTGCGCATAATCAGGTATTCGCCGCGCTCAGCCTGTTTAGCCATATATGTCAGCCTTACCATACCCGGTGTCACAAGCAGTTCTTTCATATTTAAATCTTTAAATAATGCGGGTATATATGGTGACAACAATGCTAAGTCAATCGCTTGTTGCTGATATTTAATAATGGCATGCTGAGGCCAGCTTGAGGGTATTGTAAGATTGCCATCCCATTGCCAGGATGGGCTATAAAACTCGTTATTAGCAGGCCTAACGATCATATCTAACGTGCCATGACTAGGTTTATTGGCAGTCACTTTGATCAGCAACCATAGCGGAGGCAGCTTGCGCCAACCTAAAGTATCTTCAACAACACTGAGTGCAACTTGATAGCCCGCATATTCACCTTGCAGTATAGGTAAATTAGCCTGATCTTGACTGACCAGCGGCTTTTGAAATAAAGACAAACATTCGTCAAACACATGACTGCGTGCTTGCGTTTTATAACTAACATCATGCTGGTATTTTCGATAAGTTAACACCACCATCATTACTAGCAAAATCAATACGGCTATATTCATATTAACCCTTAGTGGGCAACAGTCTTATAACCGTTGCCCTCTGTTCTAAAAACTCGACATCACAAGGTTAATAGCCCTTTGGTCGTGGCCAAGGCATGGTGAATTGATCCGCACGCTTTACGTATTTGTAACGACGTAAAACAAACCAGATCGAGGAAAAAATATAGAAAGCCATGATAGATAATAGCGAAGCACCGTAACCTAAAAATGTAGCAAAATACGTAGCGCAACATAAAGTTAATAATGTAATAGCCGGTATCGGATGAAATGGATGAATATAACCGCGATGGATACTACCTAATGGCCACATTTTTCTGAACTTGATCATATTAAAGGTCATAAATGTGTAGCCAAGCAAGCCAGACAAAATAGAGAACGTAATAACCTGATCCAATAATCCAGTAAATGCAAACGATACGGCAATAGGCACTAAAAACAGCACTGAACGGTAGGGTGTACGATACTTAGGATGGATTGCCCCAAAAAACACAGGCATATAACGATCACGTGCAAGTGAAAACCAAGCGCGCGATGCATCATTGATACAACCATTGGCTGAAGCAATCGCAGCAAATGCAGTTGCAATAAACAACATCAATTGCAGTTGGCTACTGCCAAGCAGCGTTGCAGCATCATACATAGGGGTCACGGCTTGACCTAGATATTGCCAAGGCATTAACCCTGTTGCAACAAACCATGAAATAGTCGCAGCCACCAGCAATGTCATCATGCCACCCATAGTACCAAGTGGAATTGACCTACCAGCAGAACGCACTTCCTCTGCTGCTTGACAGGTACCTTCAATACCAAGGTAATACCACATCCCAAACTGTAGCGCAGCAACCACGCCAATCCAGCCATAAGGCAAATCTGTGAGTAGTGCTTGATGTTGTAACACTACGCCTTGATGTAATGGATCAACTGCAAAGAACAATATAATCAGTGAGGAGAATGCAAGGAAAGTGATCACTAAATTAAGGGTAAGTGTTGCAAATACGCCGCGATAATTGAGCCAAGCTAAAAAAGCTACCGTCAATACAACAAAAGGCTTGGTATCTAAATTAGCGTACCCCATGACTTCTGCACCTGACTTCATCAAATCACCAACGACCAACGCATCAGCTGCACACAACATGGTATAGGCCATGACTAGATACAACCCTACATTAAAGGCCATTAAGGGGCCTATAATGTGTTTTGCTTGCGTATACTGTCCACCCGCTGCAGCTACTGTAGATGTCACTTCAGAGTCAATCATAGCCACGCAAGTGTACAGCAAACCAATGACCCAACAAGCGATAAGTGAGGCATAAGCCCCCCCCTTACCCACGGTAAAGTTCCAACCCATGAACTCACCTACCAATACAATACCTACGCCCAGTGCCCATATGTGAAAAGGGTTGAGTACTTTAAGCATTGCGATTGGCTTGTTGCTACTGCCCATTATCTTTTCACCAGCCATTATTCGTTCCCCTCTTCAAGATGAATGCCGTGCACAACATCATCTTCAGCGCCTTCACGTGAACTCATTAAATACTCTTCGTTATATTGCGAAGAAATCATAAATGCATCGACTAACATCCAAACCAGCATAGCGGCCGATAGGCTCCATGCGACGTACACCAAAATATCCCAAAAGACCATGATGTCTCTCCCTTAAATGAGCAACTATTTATTATCGAATTTTTCTCTTATTACTTCGCGATACTCTTGATCTGACACCTTTAACATAAACCAAAAATAGCCGCCGACCACAGCGATGGTGATAAGCAACATAATTGGATCGATTGTGTAATCAAAACGACTATTAATTAACGTTGCGGCTTTCTCTGGGTCATAACCTAACTTTACCCACTGTGCCTGCTGCACTGCATTTTGACCTAAAGATTCCCAGCTTGCTTTCACTGCTGCGGCAGCAACAGTAGCGGCATCTTCCGCTTTAGCTGCGGCTTTAAAAAGTAACGGCACCATTAAGCTGACATATACCAATACCAGTACTAATATAGTGTCGAATATCTGGCCAAACATGCCTTGATTGGGCGGGGTATAGTTTTTCATACTGTTCTCCTAACGATTAAGTTTAGCTGCACGATTAGCGTCAAAATGTTTGATATCTAGTCCGTAGATGAAATCCTTATCCTCTTTAAAATGCTTAGTCATCGCAGTGACTGACGCAGTATTAAAAATCACTAGAATTAGACTTGCAACGCAAAGGACAAGGCGTATATTTTGATCCTGCACGATACCGAGTATGGCAATTAGCACAAATGACACCACAGCCCAAAGCAGAGCTACATCCACCCAAGCCATTAAGCAATCACGCAGGTACATCTCATGCATTCTTTTCTTAAGATCATTACTCATTACATTCTCCCCATCTATTTCAACATTAGAAAACAAGATTTTTGATTTAAATAGTCAGTCAAACGGTGGACACAAGAGATAACGAATAGGCCGCGACACACACTTGTGTCTTGCCATAAGAAATTTTGAACGACGATGTGAGGCGTAAGCCGTGAGAAAAAACTTGCTCACATAAAAAGTGAGGGTACGCACATACAATCCGAATGATTTAATTACTTTATTCCGGTAGCTGGAGGAGGAACCCGCATTCAAGTAGAATAAATCATTCATTGCACGTACCCTCATAAAAACTCGGCACACAGAGTGCCGAGGAAGGTAAAGCGTTTAGATAAAAGTTAGAACTTACTTACTCCTGGAATCCAGCTAGTACCAGCAAGTGGCACTTGAGCCATTGCTGAAGCTTCTATCGTTAATGCAACTAGATCTTCTGGCTCAAGGTTATGCAAATGCGACTTACCACATGCACGTGCAACCACTTGTGCTTCCATCGTCATCACAGCAATATAATTAGCCAAACGATGACCGGCTTTGATAGGGTCAACACGTTTCATTAACTCAGGATCTTGCGTAGTAATACCTGCAGGATCCTTGCCTTCATGCCAATCATCGTAAGCGCCTGCAGTAGTACCTAGTTTTTGGTACTCATCTTCAAGATGTGGATCGTTGTCGCCAAGCGCGATTAAAGCCGCTGTACCAATTGCCACAGCATCTGCACCTAAAGCTATCGCTTTAGCCACGTCGGCACCATTACGAATACCGCCAGAAACAATCAACTGAACACTGTCTTTACCATTACGATAAACACCCAAATCTTGCAAAGCTTTTACTGCGGGACGAATAGCGGCCAAAATTGGTATACCAACATGCTCAATAAATACTTCCTGAGTAGCCGCAGTACCACCTTGCATACCATCTAGCACAATCACATCAGCACCAGCCTTCACTGCAAGCGCAACGTCGAAGTACGGACGAGTGGCGCCAATTTTCACGTAAATTGGTTTTTCCCAATCTGTGATTTCACGTAGTTCTGCAATCTTGATTTCAAGATCATCTGGACCTGTCCAGTCAGGATGACGGCATGAAGAACGTTGGTCGATGCCTTCTGGTAAGCAACGCATTTTAGCGACACGTGCAGTAATTTTTTGACCTAACAACATACCACCGCCACCAGGTTTAGCGCCTTGACCAATCACCAGTTCAATAGCATCGGCTTTCCGTAGGTCATCTGGATTCATACCGTAACGTGAAGGTAGGTATTGGTAAACTAGCGTTGTTGAATGACCACGCTCTTCTTGTGTCATACCACCATCACCAGTAGTTGTACTTGTACCGGCTGCAGTCGCACCACGACCTAGTGACTCTTTTGCCGGGCCTGACAATGAACCGAAACTCATCCCAGCAATAGTGACTGGCGTTTTTAAATGAATTGGTTTTTTAGCGTGCCTTGTACCCAAAACCACATCAGTACCGCATTTTTCACGGTAACCTTCTAGTGGATAACGGCTAACTGATGCACCTAAGAACAGCAAATCATCAAAGTGTGGCAATTTACGTTTTGAACCTGCACCACGAATATCATAGATACCAGTTGCGGCAGCACGTCTGATTTCAGAGTTAGTATATTCATCAAACGTCGCAGAATAACGCGGTTTCGTTTGAGGAGTTTTATGATTGTTGTCGCTCATTTTAGTATGCTCCTGCATTATCGACATGGAAGTGGTACAAGGTACGAGCAGAGCCATACTGCTTAAAGCTGTCTGGACTAACATCTGCATGACCTGATTTTTTCAACAAATCAGCTAGAATTTGTTTATCTTCAGCATTCATTGTTTTTTCTTCGCAATCTGCGCCTAGGCTCTTCACCGTACCGCGAACAAACAACTTAGCTTCATAGATTGAGTCGCCTAGACCTTCGCCTGCATCACCCAAAATGACAAAGTTACCTGCTTGCGCCATAAAGGCTGAAAAGCTACCCACAGAACCACCAACTACAATGTCAGCACCCTTTAAAGCAATACCGCAACGTAAGCCGGCATCGCCATCAATAATTAATAAGCCGCCATTTGCAGTTGCACCAGCAGCATTCGATGCGAAACCTTTAACATGAACAACGCCTGACATCATATTCTCGGCAACACCACTACCTGCACTACCTTCAATGGTCACTTTAGCAACTTGATTCATACCAGCAGCATAGTAGCCAGCATGCCCTTTAATCGTCACATCCACATCGGCTTTTAATCCTACAGCTACGTTATGCGCGCCATTTGGATTCTCAATGACAATTTTTTTCCCATTCAAACTACCAGCATCACCATGAAGGAATTGATTCACTTCACGTAACGGTTTGGTATCCAAGTCAAATTTTAGAGTTTCCATACATACATCTCCTTAGGTGAAGGTTCAAACACCTTCGCGTTTTTAATATCTGGCAAATGGGCTAATGAACGGAACTCAGAAGCAATTGCAACATAGTCATCATGCTCAGCAATGATCGCTGGTTTGCAACCATATGGATCGCGCACCAGAGCAAGCTCTGTACTTGTACCCATTAATAATGTGTAAAAGCCATCAAGCTCTTCAAAGCCATGATTTAATGCTGTTTTAAGATCATCACCTTCGCGCATACGCCATTGCAGGAAGCGACAAGCAGCTTCAGTATCGTTATCTGTTTCAAACTCGATACCTTCAAACTGTAATTTACGACGTAAGCTATTCGCATTTGATAAAGAACCGTTATGCACTAGACACCAGTCTTCACCAGCAGTAAATGGATGTGCATGCGCTGGCGTAATGGCAGATTCAGTCGCCATACGGGTATGCCCAACCAAGTGAGTACCCTTAAAGTTTTTGAAATCGTAACGGGCTGCAACTTGTGCGGGCGTGCCAACATCTTTATAAATATCCATCAACTGGCCTACTGATAACAGGTGTAGTTGTGGGTAATGCTCTTTTAACCAAATCTTGACCGTTTCTGGCTCTAATGTTGTTGTCAACACCGCGTGGTTTGATTTTGGTTCAACCTTGGCTTTAGCATTTAAATGTTTTTCAAAATCATGACCTAATTTAGTCCAGTTAAAATCTTCTACACCTGCATAAAGGCTGAATTTTCTTGCATCAGCCGCCACAGGCGCACCAAACATCGCCATGCCAGCAGAGTCAGGTCCTCTTTCAGTCATACCAATTAACATTGGCAGCATGAGCTCACCGATTGAGTCACGCATTTTTGGATTTCTAACCAATAATCCTACAATTCCACACATACTTTTCTCCTTACAAATGTAGTTAAATCGTGCCGTTTAAATAAAATCTAGAAAAAATCAACGTAACGGTTAATTTCCCAATCAGAAACATGTCGCTGATACTCCATCGACTCCGCACGTTTTAATTTGATAAACTCTTCTGATAGCGAATCACCCAAAGCATCACGAATGACTTTGTTGCTTTCAAGCTGATCGATAGCCTCACCTAGACTTTGAGGCAAAATGCCAATACCTTGCTCACGCATTTGCACAGGCGTTAAATCGTATAAATTAATTGAATGGCCGCCACCTGGATGCAGCTCACGTTTAACACCATCCATCCCAGCCGCAATCACCGCCGCAGTTGCCAAATAAGGATTGCAGCTACCATCTGGTAAACGCAACTCTAAGCGACCATACGGAATACGTACCATGGTTGATCGGTTGTTATTTCCGTATGAAATATAAGCCGGCGCCCATGTTGACCCCGTGAGAGACTGACTGACGACCAAGCGTTTATAAGAATTCACTGTTGGGCAAGCTAAAGCTGTAATGGCCGGCGCATGGGCTAGGACACCACCCATAAAGTGATAAGCTAGTTTTGACAAACCATGACCGGTGACATCACTCTCGTCTTGGAACAAGCTCTTTGTACCATCGCCAATCGACATATGCATATGCATGCCATTACCAGGACGGTTACCAAAAGGCTTAGGCATGAATGAGCAAATCATACCCAACTCGTTTGCAATATGGCTGGCTGCCATTTTGAACATGATGTAATCGTCGGCACTTTTCATGCAGTCTGCATACGTGTAATTAACCTCAAACTGACCGTTTGCATCTTCATGGTCAATTTGATAAATATCTAAACCTGCCGCAATCAAAGTATCAGTCAAGCGTTCTAAGAACTCTGATTGCTTAGACATACTTTTATAGTCATAGCATGGCTTTACTAAGGTATCTGTTGCATCGTATGGATGAATTGCGCCCTTTTCATCTTTACGCAGTAAAGAAAATTCAGGTTCTAGGCCGGTGTAAAGCGTCCAGCCATTTTTAGCGAGACGATCAGTTTGTGCTTTGAGTACAACACGAGAGTCATGACCATATGGCTTACCTTCCACATGACCATCACAAATAATACGTGCATACCCTGGCTGCCAAGGCATCAATGTCAAGGTTGATAAGTCACCAACTGCCATATAATCTGGCCCATTAGGCGCAATACCCATACCCCAGATAGCACCACCTGCAAACCCGGCTCCACCTTTAAGGATGCTGCCGATGTGTGCAGCGGGTACGGACTTTACTTTGGCAACACCATGTATATCTACAAACTGAGCTAATACGTATTTAACATCATTATCTTTTAGAAACTTTTTTGCTTCATCTAACGTTTTCATTCATTTCTCCCTGAAAATCCAATGCACCCACATTTATAAAATGTATCTGCATTATTAAATTAAGTTATCTCCAACGATTTCTAAGACCTATCTTTAGCTCTTTATCGTAAGTTCTTGCCTGACACCCACTTTTAGTTCTAATACTTGGCAATCCCTACAGCTCCACCACCCAACTCCACAGCAATTTCAGTTAAAACCTCCCATAGGTATGAGCCATAAGTACCATCACACCAAACACGATAAACAGGCTCATTACCAATCGTCTGACGTAGGACAGTGGCTGATATGCCGGCTACCTGCGTCATAACTACATCTTTATCACCTAGCGATTTTTCACGTAAATCTAGCGAGCATAATTCAGAAAATAAATTGAGCACTTCGTTACCGCTCAAAATAAAGGCGGCATCCGCACGTGGCACTTTGTAAACTCCAGCAACCCTAGCAGTGTCGCTGGCCAACTTGTTGCATGCTGAGCCGTCCAATTGATCCTCAATCAAAAACTCACTTGAACCTAGTCGTAGCACCAAGGTTTTTTGATCACAATATGTCCACGTGTTTGGATTAACAGGAATTGTTATTCCACGGCTGGCAAGCCATTGCGAAGCCTGTGGCCCTTTTACGCCATAACGTTCAAAGCAACTGACATCCGTAACACCTAATACTTTTTTTCTAGCCTGCTCAATGTCAGTATTCACAAACGCTACGGCTACTTTCATTCCGTTAACGACATCCCATTTGGCAGAATCCTTAGATTGACCATGTGCAACTGGTGAAACTATCGCAATTTCTTTTACATCAGAATGTTGCATTTCAAGCTCCCTTTTGACTATTTAAAAACGGAGTCATCACTACAGTAGCAGTCACTAGTGAACCGTTGTCAGTACGTATTTGAAATTCTGAACCCACTTCTTTTTTTGCTGGTGATACATAAGCAAATCCGATGTGACGATCTATAAACTGGCTGTAACCTACACTCGTTACGCGTCCAAGAATGTCACGGCCATCTACCACCAAGTTGCAATCCATTGGCATTTCACCTTTAAAATTCTTAGCCAAGACAAAAGGAACCATTTGTTTCCTTAATGGCCGTTTAGATAAAATAGCTAAACTCCTCTGGCCTATAAAATATGGTTTACTCATATTTATCGCCCAATTTGCACCCACTTCAAATGGATTTGTCAGACCATCCGTATCAACCCCAGGCATATGATTCCCCATCTCAAGACGCAATAGCCGCTGCGTATCACTGCCAAAAGGACGTAACCCATTTTTTTGGCCGGACTCCAACAAAGCATTCCAAACATGGGGTACTTGCAACATTGGAACATGTAGCTCATAAGCCATATCCGAGACAAAGGCCACTCGAATTAATCTGGCATCAACGCCTGCAACCTTACTTTCACGCACACTGCTGAGGGGAAATGACTCGTAAGAAAGATCAAGATCAGTAAGCTTTGATAATATTTCACGCGCATTTGGCCCCGCAATATTAATGGCTCCAAATGCGCCAGTGACATTGACTAAACCTATATCAAGCTGCCACATTTGTTGTGAACGTTGCATTTCACGATAAACAGCCGCTGCATTTGACGTGCCAATTGAAAGGTAAAATAAGTCTTCCGCAAGCCTGCTGGCGATACCATCATCGACAATGACACCAGATTCATCCAGCAACATTACGTAGCGACAGCGTCCTACTTTTTGGCTTGCGTACATACCAGTAAAGAAGCGCTCAAGAAACTCTGCCGCATCTGGACCATGCACTTCAATCTTTCCGAAAGAGCTGCCATCGATAATACCAGCTGCTTTGCGTACAGCCATTGCCTCAGACTGAATAGCATCTTCTTTACTCTGTCCAGCCGTCGGATAATAAGCAGCTCGCTTCCATGCACCTATATCTGTGAATACGGCACCATGAGATTGATGCCAATCATGTAAGGAAGTTAAACGATGTGAATGAAAACCCCTACCAGCTAAATGTCCTATGGGTGTTGGGTGAAAAAATGGTCTTGAAGTCGTTGTACCGATTTTCTCTACTGGCAAGCCACGTATCTTAGCCAAAATACGAATCGCATTCATATTGGAATGCTTACCTTGGCTAGGCCCCATACCAACTGTGGTAAAGCGCTTCATCAACTCGATATTATCAAAGCCTTCTTTAGCTGCATTTACAAAGTCTTTAATTTGAATATCTTCGTCAAAATCTACAAAGTTTTTACCTTTATCATGTGGCACCATTGGGTAAGCATGGCTTGGTGAAACACCCGCATGTTTTTCAATAGCATTTTGTGGCGCTTGAAAGCCTAAATAGCGTAAAGCTTCATTAGCCGCACGGATGCCGTCGTTAATACGCTGACCAAACTCAAAAACACCATTGACTTTACCAGCAGCAAAAATGCCATCAGGTAAACGACTGGGTACAAACTGTTGCACATCATTATCAAACTGCATACCAGTGCCAGCCTGATACAATAATGCTGCCGCTGGTGCCCAGCCTGCGCTCATGGCAATACCATCGCACTCAAGAGTAAATTTATTTTCTGTAAGAGCTACGTTTTCTTTATCATCATAAGCACAAATCACTGCACCACGCACACTAGATTTGTCTGATGACGCTAACGCCTCATATACACAATGTCCTGCATAAACCTTTACGCCTCGACGTGCAATATCTGTAGCAAGAACCCCGCCATTGACACCTGAGCGCAAATCAACCAAAGCAACCACTTTTGTGCCAGCTTCTAATAAATCAAACGCTACACGGTATCCATAATCATTAGCAGTCAGTACTACACCATTGTTAAATGGTTTCACACCGTAACGATAAATTAAACGCTGCGCAGCAGACCCTAACATGACACCAGGCAAATCGTTGTAACGAAACACCGGTGGCTGCTCAAATGCCCCGCTAGCAACAATAACTGCTTTAGCTCGCACCTTGGTCATACCGCCAGCAGACACTATTGGAATCAAATGATCCGGATAGTATCCAGCAGCATAAGCACCTGTATGCATCGTGATATTTGGGTTCATTGAGACCTGACCAAGCAAGTCATTTAATTGTGCGACTGCCGCTACATTACCGCCACGGTCATAAGTTAAACTGCCGCCTGCCCGGCTATTTTCATCCACTATCGTTACTTCTAAACCAGCTTGTGCGGCAACTAAAGCAGCCATCAGACCGGTTGGGCCAGCACCAATCACTAACAAATCACAATGCGAATGCTGTTTTCGTTTAAGTATGCGTGGGTAGTTAAAATTAACAATCCCCAATCCAGCCGCCTTACGTATTACCCTTTCCCAAAATGGGAAAAAGCGGCGTGGTGTATGGAACGCTTTATAATAAAATCCAACAGGTAACAATGGCGAAATAGAATCGATATAACTATTCTTATCTTTTTTAACGCCTCCACTGGTATTCACTACTGTGAGGGTCATACCTTCAGTCACTTCAACCACATCCGCACGAATGTTCGTATCAACGCCATCAGTCATAAGTACGTTAACATCATGATTAGCGATACTTAACACACCGCGTGGTCTGTGATATTTAAAGCTTCTGCCCAGAACTTTCTGACCCTCCGCCCATAATGCGCTACTGATAGTATCGCCTTCAAACGCGCTGAAGGCTTCACCTTCAAACGTAAAATTAATTTTTTTACTGCGGTTAATCCACTCACCAGCTTGCTTAGATGTACGTTGGTTCATTTGCCTTCCTCCTCCTGAGCTGGGACTACATTGTTATTAGTACCGTGCAAATATGTGCGAGATACTTTATCTGTTAGCGTATTGCGTTCAGCAATAAACCAAGTACCGCTAGGTGTGTGATACCACCATTCCTTTTTATCTCCAGGAGCCCCACTACGGTTATGCACGAATGCAGCCCATTCAGCATCAGTACACGTATCTTGATTAGGTGCTACTCGATATTCACCACCGAAAATAAATTCACTCAGTGGTCTTATTCCATTCATGGGACAGGTAAGAAGTTTCATTTCATATTCCTCTGATTTTTAAGCTTGCGTTAATGATCAACTAATGACCAACAGACGCCGCCCCTTTTTCCCCAGTCAACTCGTAATCTTCAAAGCGAGACAAGCGGAATGAGTGGATTAAATCCGGAGCACTATCATTCGCAATAGTTTCCGCCATGGTCTTACCACTGATAGGCGTTGCCTTAAAGCCCCATGTACCCCAACCAGCATCCAGATAAAAACCTTCAATAGGTGTTTTACCCATAATCGGAGCAAAGTCTGGCGTCATATCGGCCATACCACCCCATTGGCGTACCACTTTAATATTTGATAAGAACGGGAACATGTCTAACATATGCGAAGTAAGTCCTTCAACAAAATCAAGCGTAGAGCGAGTTTGATGTACTTCATATGGATCTAACGAAGACCCCATCACTAACTCACCGCGAGAGGACTGACTGACATAAACATGCAAACTTCCTGACACTAGAATAGTGTCTAGGAATGGCTTCACAGGCTCTGTCACACAAGCTTGCAAAGGGTGAATAACAATCGGCGTTTCAAGATCTACCATTTCGGTAATACGTGGCGTAAAGCCAGCAACCGCGGATAATACTTGCTTAGTCTCAATGTAGCCTTTGTTGGTTTTTACACCACAGACTTTGCCATTTTTTACATCGATTCCAAGCACTTCAGTGTTTTGATAGATTTCCGCACCCAAACGGTCTGCACCACGCGCATAGCCCCAAGCTACGCCATCATGACGCGCAACAGAGCCAGGCGCATGGAATAACGCACCTAGGATTGGTGCTTGACCACTACAGCTTAAATCCAACTGCGGGCAAGCTTTAGCAATTTCATCTGGACCGACTACGCGACTCTCAACACCAACATGCTTATTCACTTCAGCACGCCAACGCATAGTGCGCATGGCTGACTCGGTATGCGCTAAAGTGAAGTGTCCGCGTGTTGAGTAAAAAAGATTAAGATCTAACTCTTCTGAAAGACCTTCATATATTTTGACGCTGGCATCATAAAAATTCACACCTTCAGGCGTCAAATAATTTGACCTAACTATCGTGGTATTTCGTCCGGTATTTCCTCCACCAATGTATCCTTTTTCAAGTACAGCAACATTAGTAATGCCATGATCTTTAGCCAGATAGTACGCTGCAGCCAGCCCGTGTCCACCACCGCCAATAATCACCACGTCATATGATTTTTTTGGTGTTTCATGAGACTTAAAAAACCGTGGCGCCGGATGATCTTTAGCTAGTGCAAACTTAAGTAGTCTTAATGGCATTTATAAACTCCATGAACCCTAATTTCTGATTTTAAAATTATGTTATTCATACGATTTTTTATTAACATTTAAGTAAACTTTTTTAATCACAATGAAACATATGTGGCTATTTAGCCACATATGCCAATCACCAGTCAATACTTATGTGAAACTTTTTTTATTTAAATGCAACTTATGCTAAAGTAATATCATTTTTACTATATTGATTAAACACTTAGCTAACGGTGAAATTAAGGATTACTACTTAAGCCGTAGATGATGCTAATAAACTTGGACATTAATTAAATATGATTGGAAACTATCGTTTTAGCAGTGGGAACTCACCGCTCTTAATCTCAATGCCGCACGCAGGAACTGCAATACCAAAAGAGATTGCCTGCAATATGTCATCAGCAGCGTTGCAGATGCCTGATGTTGACTGGCACTTACCGCATTTATACGACATGGCAAAATCATTCGACGCCACGGTTTTATCTGCCGAATACATGCGCTACGTAATTGATCTTAACCGACCGCCAAATGATATTTCACTTTATCCAGGGCAAGATACGACTGGACTATGCCCGATAGATACATTTAGTAAACTGCCTATTTACTTAAAAAATAAACAACCTGATGAAGCAGAGATTAAAGCCAGAGTTGAACTATATTGGCGACCATATCATGACAAATTAGCCGAAGAGCTTAAGCGAATCTATGACATCCACGGTATCGTCATACTATTGGATGCTCACTCTATTGCTTCGCGTGTGCCGCGCTTTTTTGATGGAAAACTACCTGATTTGAATTTTGGCACCGCAGACCAACAATCATGCGGGACATCATTACAAGCAGCTCTTGAAAGCTTAATGCAAAATTATGAAGATAAATCAACACTAACCCCAGCTCAGACAAAACCATACAGCCATGTGTTCAATGGTCGATTCAAAGGAGGTTATATCACTAGGCAGTATGGCAATCCGGCAATCAACATTCATGCCATTCAATTAGAAATTAGCCAATGCACTTATATGCAAGAAAAAGCACCTTATACATATGACCCTACCCTTGCTAACGAACTAAAACCACTAATCAGTTCAGTAATTCAAACATGCGTAGTTTGGTCCAATTTTAAGGCGCACAAAATTTAAAAATTTCATTCATTTTAGAAAATAAAGAGTACATTTGAACCCCATCATGCATGCTGATGGGGTTCATAATACATTGCGTTCAAGCACTAAAGCTCGACACCATGAGTCAAGCTACAAGTTAGCGACCTAAGCTCGGTCTTGGAATATAGCATATAGCTAAATTGGGTTTAGCATCAGGAAACACTTAAATAATACACTTGCTTTTGTCTATCATAACGCTCTAACCAAGTTTGCCATTTCAACAGCTACTTGCGCAGCTTCAGCGCCTTTTAAATGCATACGAGCAATGGCCTGATCATCATCTTCAGTAGTCAGCACGGCATTTGCAATTGGAACGCCTGTATTTAACTGCACCTCAGAAATTCCTCGTGCAGACTCATTGGAAACCACTTCAAAATGATAAGTCTCACCGCGAATAATTGCACCTAATGCGATTAATGCATCAAACTTCTCGCTTAATGCCATATGTTGCAATAACAATGGTGTTTCAAGAGCGCCCGGTACGGTTGCAATTGTAATGGCATCGCTTGCAACCCCAAGCTTCAATAACTCGGTTTTACATGCACTTAATAGTCCGTCGCCTATATCACTATTAAATCTGGATAAAACCACACCAATTTGTAAACCGGCACCACTTAAATTTCTTTCTATCTCTCTCACGCCAAATATCCTTAACCCTAAATTTAGGGCAGTATTAATTAATTGACACAGATTCAAGCTAATACATAAACAATCAATGCATCCAATTTATAAAGCACCTAAAAGAAATTTGCAGATAAAAAATGATCAGGATAGGCCTCTAACAATTAACCTATCCCAATACAGTTTTTAACATAACTTGAATGCATTTAGCTTGTGAAACTATTCACTCAAAGTTTACCGTCTAGACCCATTTGATAATACTTATGGGTGATTTTATCTTGATTATCTAGCAACCAATCAATGTCCGGTTTATTTGTCATTGCTTTGTGAATCGCTAGTGCTGTTGCTTTACGATGAATATCGAAGAGAATCTTATGATCAAGCTTTTCATCCTTACTCACCATAGGATTAAGCCATACTGAAACAATAATTCCCAAATCATTAGCACGTTCCTTAGGAATATCTCCAGCACGAACCGCATCCAACACACCATTGGCAATGGCAGCTTGTACTGTTCCCATCAAGATATTCGTATATTTACTATCTTTGACAGTGACTTTACTCACCATCAAAGTTACGGGTCTTACTTGAATATCAGTGTTCAACAATGCAAAAACACGTGTATGACCAGCCACTTGGTCTCCCGTCAGGGTTGCAATGGCCGTACCTACAGGCCCATCTAACTCACCGATGATAACCTCTGGTTCAGCTGCAGTTCCTGGAGGACCTCCAGCTATTAAAGCTTCACCCGTACGCATTACAATTCTTTCGCTCAAAGTATTCTCCTTAATATAATCAAACCTTACTTCTTAAATATGATATAAAAGTCTCATCTATTTATTATACATTAACTATTATTACCTAAATGAAACTAATGTGCACTAAAGTTGAGATTATTAGTACTATTTTTCAACTTTTATTAATAGGAAGAACTTTTTTACAAGATAACTCAACATTCTTGTAAAATTGATAAACAAAAAATTGCAGGTATTGATATGGCATCGAAAAAAGAAACTGAAACCACTCAGGTAGACACTGAAAATAAATCTCTTGGTCGTCATTTGGGTACCACAATTAGGCAGCTACGTTTACAACACAACCTGACCATTGCAGCAGTTTCTGAGAAGGCTGGTATTAGTCGTGGCATGCTCAGTAAAATTGAAAACAGCCTAGCTGCAACTAGTTTAGAAACTTTAGAGCAACTTGCAAATGCGTTAGGCGTTACCTTATCAAAACTATTTCAAAACTATAACCTACCCCGAGGTGCAGCACAGTTGGTGAAAAAAGGTGAAGGCATGGAGGTGGTAAGGAGAGGTACTCGTGTCGGTCATACTTACCAATTACTTGCTTATGATCAAGGTCCACAAAAAACTTTTGAACCTTTTTTAATTTCATTAGAAGATTCTTGTGAAGAATTTCCATCATTTGAACATCCTGGCACTGAGTTTATTCACATGCTGGAGGGCAAGTTAGAATATCGTGTTGGAAAAGATACGTTTGTACTTAACAGCGGAGATTCTCTTACATTTAATGGAGAAATTCCACATCGTCCAGAAACATTAATTGAAACACCGATTAAGTTTCTTGCCATCATTCACTACGATGCACCTAATCTAGAAAACATAGAAGAATAGTTATGTAAAAAATCTTATTTATAACGCAGCAATAGAAAGAGAAATTGCAAACCTAGTGAGGTTATTATCAGTATTAATTTAATATTGAAAAAGACTTCGATCCAGATGAAACAAAAGAGAAATGCTCTTGAACTGCTCTTCAAAAACAGGAGGTTGGCAACAGAACAAGCAACCAAAAGCTGAGTAGGTAGAATAATTGGGATGATCACCGCGCAACTGGTGACTTCTACAGCACAAGGCGTAACCCCAATATACTTAGAATATATTCCAATTAATGCAAACTACAGAAAACTAGGCCTCAACAAGCAACTACTAAAAAGTTTATAGTAGGGCTGAGATAAAAGGTACAACACTCGAGGAGAGCCTTTTAATCGCTAGAACATAGCATCAAATGGAGTACGTTTGTGGTAAAAATTGCTTGTCACCACAAACGTAATTTAAAACAAGCTTGTTATTCATATTAACTATTTTAAATAATAAATAGTTTTAAATATAAACAGCGTTAGTTAAAGTGGTGCACGTTGACCGCAGAAAAAACCTACTGCATAGTCTGGGGTCTGAAATGTAATACGACTTCCTGACGGGAAATAAAGAACATCACCAACAGTTGCTGTCACTTTTTGACCGGTTTCGTCAGAAATAATAAAAGTACCATCTACAATAATTTTCATTTCTTCATAATCGTAGTCATACACAAGTTCATTACCTTTTTCTAAACGAAAAAAACCAGCGCAAATTGTTTTGTCTTTATCGGCAGATACGAATGTGTCTCCCAGCCAAGCTGGCACGCCAACAACATTCATAGATGGTTGAACATCTTTAATAGCCTGTTTTTTATATTTAAACGGTTTTGTACTCATTACATTTCTCCTTAGGGGTTGATTAACTGTTGTCTATTAAATCGCTACTTGAATAAACCCACAATTACCCCTTAGGCGTACTCATAAAGAAGCATAAACAATATGCTCATGACCTGCTCCCCACTTGCACTCATAAATCATCGGACTACTAAATAAACCATTAAATATCCACTCTGTTAGAACGTGTGACTACCTCACGTTTAAAAACAAAGTCAAAACCAGCCTGCAGGCACGAAAGGGATGTCGGTGATGGTGAAAGAGCGAGCGCCGCGTCCAGCGTCGGTTAGTGCGGTGGCCGCTGAGAGCGTTGAAACCGTCAAAGAAGCAAGGCAAATGCAGAGCGTGGTGGGCAGACAGGCCATGCGGCCTAGTGCCAAAACCTTAAAACCATAATTCGGTGACAAAAAGGTGGTCAAACTGGCAGATCACAGGTGATCTTTTAAACAAAACAGGCACAAACAGGCTTAAATCTATCGGGGATTCGTAATACGTGATTGATGACAATCACATAATACGATTTAGTTCAGCCACTATCAATCATGATAAAGTAAAGTAGGCTTTACTTTTAGTCCTCGTATCGCTATAGTATAAAACATGAACATTTTAACGATTGGTGCAATCATCAAGAAAGAGAGAACGGCATGCGGCCTGAGTCAAAAGGCACTGGCCGAGGCCTCGCACGTCTCCAGGGTGACAATTGTAAATCTGGAAAGAGGTAAGGTTGGCGACATAGGTGCCATAAAGCTCTCTGAGATTGCTGAAATTATCGGCACCCCTATGTTCTCAACTGGGAAAAAGATGGATTTCGTCAAGATAACGCTCAGTAACATCAATACAAGCTACAAAAAATCCATGTCAGTGTCTGATCTGGAAAAGTTCATGCTGAGCGGAAAAATCGAGCCAGGACTTGAAGGACAAGTGATGCATCTGATCGATGAGACGCCAACCTCTTTGGTCGCTGGAGCCGTAAAGCAACTTTCCGCCAAGAAGAATATCAATGCCAAGTTGGTCTGGAAGACACTTGCGCACGTAGCATCTGAGATCAAGTCGCCAAACAAGTTCTGGAATGCTGTTGGCTAAGCCAGCGCTAAACTTTCCAGATGGCCCATGGATATCCCTTCTTGAGAAGGCGTATAGGCTTTTTGACTCGGTTGCCGCCGATGGTTTCACCATTCCGCGCTGGAGTCTTGGTGGAGGCACCGTACTCATGTTTCACTATGCCCACCGTAAGAGCAAGGACATCGACATTTTCATTCCAGACCCGCAGTTTCTAGGTTACATCAATCCCAGGACCGGTGGTCGCGGGGAGGATGTTACGTCCGAGTATAAAGATACTGCTGAATACGTGAAGCTGTTCCTGCCTGAGGGAGAAATTGATTTCGTTGCTTCATCTACACTGACCAAGAGCCCTTTCGAAGAACATGAGGTACTTGGCCGAAATATCCTATTGGAAACGCCGATTGAGATTGTTGCAAAGAAGATATGGCATCGTGGCGATAGAGCAACCCCACGTGACCTGCTCGATCTTGCAATGGTGATAGACCATCACTACAACGAGATATTGGATCATCGAGACGTTTTCCTAAAGAACATTGAGGCATTTATCAATCAATGTGAGTCTCGTAAAGCCATCATGCTTCCAGTGTTTGATGCAATTGAGAAAATAGACTTTAATCTGAGCTTCGATGAATGCTTGGCCCGAGCAAACGTGCTTAAGGCAGATCTGCTCAGAGCCGCATTGGAGCCATAGTCAATAAGTTAGACTTCGTCACTGTTGATATCAACCGCGTATTACGGATACCCAATCTATCCAAATTTGCTGATTCAACCCAATTCACCACCTTTTTGTCATAGTTCACCACCTTTTTGTCACCGATAAATCCGCTAAGGTGAGGTAATTCGGAATAGGTAGATTTTTGGCGCACCATGTTAAAATCGCACCTACACCAGACTATCTGGTTCCTTGAAAAAACAGCCAATCGGCTGTCGATTATTCATATCTAAAGGAATCAGCATCATGCAAAAATATCCAAATCTACAGAAATCCGTATATTTCCAAATTCTGCCGTTAGAAGCTCAAGCCAAAATCCTCGCTCAAACAGACATAGGCAAAGCCTGTAGAGAAGTTCAACTACAATTAGAGATCGCTTGCGATTCAGAGCAATGGGAAACCATAGGCCCAGAACTACAGCGAAGACTTAAGGCTGGCGAAAAGATAGATGCAATGGCAGAGATAGGATTAAAAGGCCACAACCCATTCGAGGTCAAAGACGATCAGCTAAGGCAACTGATAGAAATAGATCCTGTAGGTTTTCATCCAGCATCAACCTGGTTAACGCCAAAAGCAGAGGCCAGGTGGGATGCAATATTTAAAGAACATCTTGGAGAAAACTATAAGGAAGAGATGGGTTGATGTAACAAACTACCGTTTGTGAGTTGCGCAAAGTAAGATCTAGAAAAACACCCCTGCAAAATGACGAGGAATTATTTGGTGTAGAGCTGCTCGACCTGAGCCTTACGATTAGCTATGGCTTGGCGCGCAAGATTTTCTCTGCGCAGCCGGTTCTGCCGCTTTAAATATACAAGATAGGCAATGGCCGCGACGAGGATAATCAAGCCAAAGCCAAGCGCAACAACAAACAAAGAATTCATACTGAACCAATCATTTTGCTAATTCTCAAATCCGATTCTTTCAGCAGAGCATCAGCTTCTTTGGGCTCGAATCCAAGATCAAGGAAAATATTTCCATCGGCAGGCGTAGTGTGAGTAGTTCCAGTTGCCATAGCAGCATCAACTTCTTTCTGGACCGTTGAAGTCCGCTGAATTTTGGTTGATCTTTTCATAGTTGTCTAAACAGAACTTTAATGCCACGCCACAACAATCTCGCTGGCGCAAAGTAACCAATAACATCTTGTTTCACGAATACCCAGATACGTTCACCTCTAGTCGCATTTTCTGGTAACTGAAGTGTTGGATAAACAATGGCCAACTCATCTTTAATGTAGCTTGAAAAACTAAGTTTTTTTAACATTTCGATTCGCCTTTTTTAGTAAAACGAGACCAAGTACAGTTAAACCCAAACCCGGCAAAGCCCATAAAAAATAGAGCATTGGCGGATTTAAGTTATGCCACGCCAACGCCCCAACATAAATGCAGGCCAGTGACAGCCAAAGCATACCTACACAAGACATTAGCGCCCACCAAGCAATAGCGCTGTCTTTTAAGGTTGATTTTTTAATCATCCAGAGATTCTCGTTCGGATTATTCCTGACTCGCTCTTTCGGTTAAGAAGTCGTCCGAAGCTTTAAGCCCGTCGTTAAAGATTTCATTCAATTCTTTTGCAAAGACTTTGAGTGAATATTTAATGACCTCAGGGTCATCGACAAAACCATCTTTATCCTTGCCTTCAAAGGCTTTCTCAAGCATTTCGCCCAGCTTTTCATCTTTGGATTCGTGGATCAGGCCAGCGTCGAGCAAGTCTTTTAAAGTCGTTTTAGTTGTGGTTGGTACAGCTGTCATTTGGCTCTCCGTACAATCACAATAAGCAACTGTACCACCAACATAACCTATTGTTTAAAAACATTTAAAATAATTTCCCCAATGTATTTAGGTGACAACCAGCATAGATTTATGATACCAATCTTGGCGTAATTTAAATACTTTGGGCCAAAAATATCTAACGATGAAAAATGTTGGTGGGTAGGAGTACGATAGTGTGTTCAACCACAATAAAATAAGGTTGTGGCTATTCATACTTTTGAGCGGCAGCTATGTAGCAGGCCGATTTAGGGGATAAGTGGCAAAAAACGAACCGATTTAGCCATATGTAAATCAAGGCTGGTAGGCTGCAATATTGCAATACAGTATTTTTTGAGTGAATGACTGCTTCGCGGCAATCAGATTTTAGCGCTCTTAGCCGTAACGAGTCATACAATAATTAAGTATGGGGCAATTTTAAATGCAATTGGTGGGTCTATTATTAATGCAATTCAACACTCTCACCAATCATCCTATCGTCTTCTACTAGGAGTAGTCTCATAAATCTTCTTTATCTGTAAACAAATTAAGTAATTTCAATGTCGAAAACGAGATTAGCCCTTGGCTCATCTGATATATAGTCAGAATAATATATGAAGACTTAACGGAAACTTAAAATGTAGTTTCAGAATGGATCACTTGGATTTCATTGAAACGATACATTGCCTAAATATATCGTGATCTTTCTTATACTGACTGGTTTCCACACCAAACAAACCCAGCATTGAGTGAAAAATATTGTCGTGGGAATAGGCTTGACTAACTTGTTTTTTTAAACACTGCGGATCTAACCCAAAACTAGTCGCATATCCGTTCGACACCCAGGCAATCATTGGAATATGTCGTTGTTCATCCGGTGAAAGAGCATAGGGCAAACCATGAAGATACAGGCCATTTTCTCCTAATGACTCTCCATGATCGGAGGCATATAACATCACAGCATTGTATTGACCAGACATACTTTTCAGAAACGCAATAGTTTGGTGCAGAAAGTGATCCGTGTAGAGAATCGAGTTGTCGTAGGCATTAAGTAACGTTTCTTTCTGGCAATTCTGCGGTGCACTGTCTGTACATTCTGGCGTAAACCGGCGAAACGCTTCTGGATACCGCTTAAAATAGGCCGGGCCATGACTACCTTTCTGATGCAAAACAAGCAAGATGTCCGTACTACTTTTCTGAATTTTCTCCTGTAATTGATGTAGTAATACTTCATCAAAACACTCGGAAGTATTACATAAAGTCGGCACAGGTAAGTTCGACACATCTTCATAAGCCACTCTATCGCAAACGCCCTTGCAGCCGGAATTGTTATCTCGCCACAGCACATCTACGCCAGAGTGCGATAATACATCCAATAGATTTTCATAGTGGCCAGCGTCACTGGAAGAATAATCTACGCGATCAAAATGCGAGAAAATGCAAGGCACTGACTCGGCGGTTGAGGTTCCACATGAATAAGTGTTATTGAAGCTGACAACATCATCCTTGCTTAACTCTGGATTGGTTTCACGCACATACCCATTTAATGAAAAGTCTTTTGCTCTAGCTGTTTCACCAACAACCAGTACCACGATGGTTTTTTTGCCATCAATTTTCCGCGCCTGTAAATACTGAGGACTTTGATGCGCATCCAGCCCAATAGCCTGAATGGGGCCTTCTACAGATTTAAAATATTTATTCTTGGTGAACTTATATGCTTCGTATAAAGGAGCTGTTGGGTTAACGAACAAGCGCAGCTCTCGATGCTCGCGGCCAATCAAGACGAAATTCTTGTAATTAGCCCAGATTAAGAAACCCGCGAGAAAGGCTGCGCCGAGCAGCGATAACACTCGAATTAATGATTCCTTAATAAATGACTGATATCGAACCTTAACTAGCCCAACGACCAGCGCAGGCAATAGACCATACAATGCAAGATGAAACAGCAATGAAAAACTAATGAGCTCTGACGCTTCTTTATAATCAGTTTCAACAACATTCTGAATCATGCTTTTGTCAATGATGACACCATAATTGGTTTGGAAATAACCAACTCCTGCAGCAAGGATGAGCATCAAGATAAGCACTGGCTTTAATAAAACCTTGGTACTAAATGCATGAAAAATGAAGCTAAAAACGCTAGTCAGAATGGCAAATATGCTCAAGCTAAACAAAATGCCGCTCAAAGTCGAGATATCAACTAACTTTAGTAGCGCATGCCAAAAATACTGATTGTCGGTCAGTACGATGTAAATAGAGCAAAGCCACAGCAAGGCTGGGGCAGAAATGTTTAAATTGATGCCACTGAGCCTAGCCACGCTCATAGAATATTTCATTTCGCTTTTCCAAATTGCTTCTTAAAAGAAAAGTTATCCCCCACTAGAGGCAATTGCTTTTATAGGTATAGGGGCATAACTTTAGTCACGTTGGGACACATTACTAAGTTTAGCGATTGATTTTAAGAAGAACTAGACATTTTAACAACTCCGATAATGAATGCCTGCTCTGGGCCAAAGATGCGCATTTAGAGTGTCCGCATTTAGCTAATTGAATATCACTCAGGGTTGAAAGGATTCAACCCTCATCTCTATCATGCTACCGCATCTCGCCCACCTAACCTGCGTTATTCGAAATTGCACTTCATCCTAAAATTCGCCCTATTTTATATGCGGTTTATTGGCGTTTTGACACAGCCTAGACTCCAAATGAACGCTTGATCGAACAATGAAATTGCCGACAAAAATGATTCGATTTAATAACCCATACGGGCTACCAAGTACGTACGCGGCCGATGTCGACATGCACGAAGTTGGATTTCGGGTAATATCCGACACCTCCTCCATTCAATGCAATGGCGGCGCGGCGCAGATCGTTCAGGGGAACCCCTTCAACGTGGAGATCGATCGCCTTTGCTTGCATGTGCAGACTGCCTTTGGCCACGCCATCAGAATGAGCAGCCAGAAGGGCATTGGTCGCCGGCGAGCGATAGCCAGAAATTATCTGAATTGGCCGCGTAGTGTCGAGCGTATTGCGCAGTCCGTGCAGCAGATCAAGCAGGCGCGGCTCAATTGGAAGTACCTGATCGTTGCGGTAATCACGCAGAATATGGTTGATGTCAGCCAGCGCATCCGACAGGTAGGCACCTTCGACCCAATAGTCAGTCTTGAGACTTTCACCGGTATGCAGATTGTAGAAAGCGAGTCCACGTGCCGTCGGTTTTCCCTGCTCGAAAGCAGCAAAAGCCGAGCGTGCGCTCAGCCCTCCCGTTAGCGCCATCATCATACCGGCCTTGAGTAGACTGCGGCGCGTCTTGCAAATTTTATGACTCATCGTAATAGTTTATCCATAATTCATGGAGTTTGGGAGGATAGCGTTACGTCGCGTGCCACTCCATCCTTCAGCTCCAATACATCTGCTGCGCGTGACCAGTCGATCCGGTCGCTCAACATCGCATCCTGCGCCATTTCTTCAAGCGCGCTCAATGAGACATCAACTTTATGATAAATATCCTGATGCGCCTCAATAAATATTCGCCCCTCTGATTCTGTCAGCAACAGCGGGACGTAAATAATGCTGCCAGTCACCCCGCGCTCTATCTGAGCAAATAGCGCCTCAATGTCGTCAGGATGCAGACGTATGCAGCCATGGCTCTGAAAAAGATAAATACTGGCTGGCGCGCTAGTGCCGTGAATGCCAATCGATGTAAGACTGAGTCCCAGCCAGTACTTGCCGAGGGGGTTGTCGAAGCCCGGAGGCACTTCTGTCTTTGCCGCTTGACCTTCGCGTCGCATCTCCTCCTGAATGGATTTCGGTACGCGCCAGGTCTTGTTGGCCACCTTATCGATCACGCTGAACCCACCTGCCGGAGTCGGCCAACTCGGCTTACCCAATCCAACCGGGTAGGCGGCTGCCAACTCCCAGTCGTGAAAGTAATAAAGCATGCGCTGCGGTATGTTGATGAGTAAGCCATCCTCCCGCAATTCCGGCACGATGTGCCGGTTGTCGACCGTCAGCTTCTGCCCCGGCATCAGCTTCGCGCTATACTTCAGGCCATTGTCACGCGCTAACACCTCTGCCGCCACACCAAAACGCGCGCCAATCTTGATCAGATAGTCGCCGGGTTGAATCATATACTCAAACACCCCGCCGATGAGGAGAGATGACGGCATTTCTGCCATTGCCCGTGGCAGATAAGCCAGACAGCCCACTAGGGTGACATACCATAAAAAACGCAAACCTACCCCCTTCATTAGCTCAACCTACACAGATGACCATAATATCATTAATGATATGTCCAATAGAAATTGCAATGGTAAGGCGATATGATGCAAAAGTATGCACATCTATCATCTGCCCACTTAGCTGAGTATGTTGAGCGCGTTACAGGAATGTTTGAAACTGGGAATAATGAAGTAGTTACGAATCAGTTACGTCATGGTTAAAATAAAAAAGCCACTCGTATAAGAATGGCTTATTTATTGGTCGGGACAGCAAGATTCGAACTTGCAAGCAAACATGCTATGCCAATCTATGCCATACCTAGCAACGCTTCTACACGCTAATGTTATGTCATAGTTGTGCATAATTAGGTTGGTGATAGCCACAAGGACGCCACAAAATTACTTAATGCCTATGTTCTAAATATTTACTTTATTGGAAAGATAATTTACCGCACTATCGACCCTGCTATTTTTACGCAGCAATACTATAAAAAGTTGCTGGCGCCTTAACCCGTTCGACTCTTTGATTGACAGCATAGGTCAAAGACCATCTGTAAAGTACGCTTGGATTCAACACAATCATCTCCACTGGCCGATTTCAGCAATGTGTCAGGTATTAAAGTGGTTATTACCATCACTGGACGCGCGAAACTGCTCAACTCCGCATCTGTGATGATGCATTGCTCGCCCATATCGGTGCGATTCACCGAGAAGTCAAAGGTGAGTACGGATGGCCGCGCATGTGGAAAGCACTGCAAGCCAAAGCTATCAAAGTGAGTAAAGAGCGAGTACGCAAGCTAATGAAAGCGTATGGTATTCAAGCGCGAGGTAAACGTAAGTTTGTGGTAACAACTGATAGCAAGCACAACCTACCGATTGCAGGGCTTTATATTGCAGCTGGGGCGCTATTATGTCTCTGATGCACATAGATCAAGACTGGTTCTAGCTAGCTATCGGGCTTTATGTGAAAAACCTCCGTCTGGATTTTTATACGCATTTACTTTTTTAGCTACATCGGTCTCATCAGATAGCCCCGCTATAGCTTTGAATCCTATCTGAGATTTTACTTTCGAAGTAGCCTGTGCCTGAATGTCTTGAACCCCTAGCTCCCATTCAGTTAACATTCGTTTCGCAGTTTCACGAAAACCGGGATAAGTTGATGCGTATTGACCCAATATCGGGACCATTTCATTAATTGCAGAGGTTACCTCGGTTAAGCAGGCTGCCATTTCATAGGCAGGCAGAGATAGTCGAGTTGCACCAAATTGGTGGAGCAGTTTGCCTATTTTCCAGACCTTCTTTCCTCCTAAAGTCAAGCCAGGTAAGCTATCTTGGTACGCGGGGTAAGCCGTAACGGTGACTATGTCATAGACTGGTGCTAAAGCAACGTCAGCAAAACTGGTATAAGTAACCGCGTAGTTTTTAAGATGTGCATCTGCATTACGCAAACCATAGTTAAGCAGTAGTAGCTTAAATATTTGCGCATCTTAAACGCATATTAAGGATGGATAAATTACGATTGCGAGGCTTTAGTGGTGCGCAAGATGAGTTTTTATTGGCAGCCACCGCACAAAACTTAAGGCGAATGGCTAACACCAATAGCAAAAGAAGTAGATCTAATGACTGCATAACGACATAGCGCGGCACTAGACCCGATGAATTCATCGCCGCAATTCAAACCAAAATCAAAAATAGGCTGAAATAAAAATTCTGCTAGGTGGTAGAGCTAAATTAAATGAAAGTTTTTCAACGGAATACCCCACTTAGTTGCCGGATATCGTAAATTAGCAACTGTCGGCAATAGGGTCGGAAGTCACGACTATGAGCCTCTGCTTTACTACAACTCAATTTTATTAGGTATCACTGACCGCTTTGTACCAAGCTAATTAAAAGCTCATGGGACAAGTCGCGACCCCAACTGAGACATTCGCTTGATTTCACCAAATGACAGCAACTAACTCCAAGCCAGTCAGAAAATGAGTTTTTCAACAGAATAGACCCAAATCAGCCGATCAACCTTTGCAGCGCAATGTCTGCTTTTAGAAATAGTTCGCCATTGAATTGGGTGATGTACGTCGCAAGCTTGGGACGCACCGTTCTACCATTCAACTGAACTACACCCGCGAGGAACGCGATTTTACGACAGTTTCTACGATATGATCCGGGGTGACTGTGATGACTGTCTAGATATTGGTCTATTCTTTCATGTCGTAGATACTGAAGATGTGAGACACATTTAACATTAGATATGAATTTAGAATGAACTAATCAAATTGGGCTGTCTCTTAACGCAAGCTTGTGTACCAGATAGGCCGGCGCATGTAGCTACGACAGTCCAAGTCCTGCTTGACTCTGGCAATAAATATAACTTAACCCAAAGAGGCAATATCTAAATGGATAAATTTCTTAATTATCTTGCACGTGGCATTATGATCACCAGTGTTTGTTTCTCCGCACATACCATGGCTGCAGAAGCACTTCCAGCCATTGCTGAAACCCAAATTACGGTCGACATACCAGTTAAGCTGAAAGAGGCTAAAGTGTTGTTTAACATGGACCATATAGCTCTTGCGGGTGATTTGCCTGTAGGCATGAAATACATGGATCTTCTCAACAAGAAAATGAAAATGGATGAAACACTCGGTAAAATTATCGGCATATTTCATGGTTCGGCTGCTTTCATGACATTAAACGACCAGTCCTACAATGCTGAACGCAAGGTTACCACTGGCAACCCCTACAAGGTGCTGATCGAGGGACTGATAGCTTCTGGCGTACAGATCGAGGAATGTGCAGTATCTATGAAGGGGCATCACTGGACCAACAAGGACTTGCTGCCGGGTGTAAAAGTGAATAGCGGCGCAATTGGCCGTATTATCCAGTTAACGCAAGAAGGCTATGCGCAGATCCAGCCGTAACATCCACTGCGCATGATTTAGTATTAAGGAGAACCACCTTTTGGAAGATTCTCCAATCGTCAGGCCGGAGGCCTTCGTGCCGAAACGACTATCGTGGTAGAAAATGGATGGGAGAGTTTTCCAGGAAAAAAAACAGAAAAATGTATAGTCTGTAGGCATGATTGTTATGAAAGGTGAGCGAAATTCTGCATTAAATGAACTTAACGAACAGCAGAAATAGGTTGGTTAGTGCTAGATATGCCGATTAGTTTTGCGTACGTTCTACTCTCAGGAGCAGAGATCGATGTTACCCAAACTGATTGCCGTTTCAGTAAATTGATCTCCCACAGATAAGGAAAATATTAATGAAACAGGAAGTCCGAAAAGATTTTGACAAGGAAGCAGCTCAGTGGGATACGAATCCCTTTAGAACTAAGTTGGCAAGTCAAGTGGCTGCAGCCATAATCCGCGAAATCCAGCCATCCCTTGAGATGAAGGTACTTGACTTCGGATGCGGTACAGGGCTTCTCACACTTAAGCTACAACCGCTCGTTAAATCGATTACTGGCGCGGACAGTTCGCACGGCATGCTTGGCGTATTGAAGGATAAAATCAAGACGCAAGGGCTGACCAATGTTCACACTGAATTTGTGGACTTTGAAAAGGGCGAGCATATCAAAGGCGACTACAACCTCATCGTTAGCAGCATGGTAGCCCACCATGTGCCAGACACCCTTGCATTGTTCAAGGAATGGCATCGCCTGCTGCTACCAGGCGGGCAAGTCAGCTTCGCTGACCTTGACACAGAGGATGGGGCGTTCCACGGCGACAACACAGGTGTATTCCATCTGGGATTCGACAGGCAGAGATTAAGACTTCTCCTGCAAGAAGCTGGTTTTCACACGATTCGTGATACTACCGCGACTATTATGAGCAAAGAAATCGAGGGTAAAAGTGTTCGGGAGTTTTCTATATTCATGATTGCGGCCAACAAATGAATATAAGTTAAGCCTGTGTACAAAACGTCAGTCTCAAAAGTTACTATCCAGCTGAAGGTCTGCTACTTAAAATGGAGCATTTTTTCAGATGTTCCAGATGGTCTGGAGTGGGTGGGTTATTTGCAGCCGGATGCGTGTGACAGGCTCGTTTAGGCGATTTTAATGCACAAACGCTAGATACAAAAAAACCTAGCCATTTCTGACTAGGTTGATTTGTACGAGGTTATGCTAGTAGTGCGAATATTACTTGTTCATGACGTACATTGTTACTTCAAACCCAAAACGCATTTCTGTAGCTGCTGGTTTAGTCCACATAATATTCTCCAAAGTGTTTATCTGTTTTGAACCGACAATAGTCTTGTTCGAGTGAGTTCATTATGCATTTTGAGTATCAGACAACAGTTACTGCAGTTCATGAATAACAGCTAAGTAAAATCATGAAAGAAAATAATTTACATGCGCCCTCCGTAGTGAGCACTTGGGTGAGTACAATCCAGAACAGGAGGTGTGTTCAATAGATAAATTGTTTTTAGACCTCTCAGGATTCAATCATGTGACCCGATTCAACACTGTCAACACACGCATCTGCTTAGCTTTTTTTAAGCAATGCCTCAAATTCATTGATCGGCACAGGTTGACTAAATAAATAACCTTGAAAATGCTTACAGCCATTTTTTAACAGAAATTGTCGCTGCTCCTCTGTCTCTACACCTTCAGCAATCACGTCTAGCCCCAAACTGTGTGCCATGGTGATAATTGTGAGCACGATGGATCTGTCGCTGCTATCGGTCACAATGTCACGCACAAAAGATTGGTCTATTGTTGAATTGCATTAATAACTGACCCACCAATTGCATTTAAAATTGACCCACCCTTAGCTGTTAATTTAGCATAAATCTATTGGGTTGGTATCCTGATGTTTCTCTCCTTTTGACTGTTCGCAGTAC